>Ga0079223_10001891_pt1 | contig 12744 bp, 13 predicted proteins | sample Stecom2011_FD_75072 | JGI IMG/M metagenome (GOLD analysis project Ga0079223, IMG submission 75072) | Agricultural soil microbial communities from Utah to study Nitrogen management - Steer compost 2011 | ecosystem: Environmental > Terrestrial > Soil > Agricultural land | place: USA: Utah... | reverse complement strand
GCCCGAAGGGCGCGGCGCCGACGTCCGCTGGCGCCCGCGCATCGTATTTTCGTAACGGATGAGGGAAGCGCATTGTCCGTTTGGCATCTGACCTTGGACGAGCTGCGGCGGCGGGCGTCGCTGTGGGAGCCGGCCGCGGTGGCGGTGGGCAACTTCGACGGGGTGCACGTGGGCCACGCCCGCATTTTGCGCCTGGCGGTGGAGGAGGCGGCCGCGGCCGGGGAGACGCCGGTAGCGCTCACCTTCTCGCCCCATCCGCGGGCGGTGGTGGGCGGCGGCCCGCCGCCCGCGCTGTCCACGGTGGAGCATCGGGCCTAGCTTATGCGAGAGCTGGGCGTGGCCCGCGTGGTGGTGCTGCGCTTCGACCGGGACGTGGCGTCGCTGTCGCCCGAGGCCTTCGTGCACGACGTGCTGCTGGAAGGCCTGGGCGCCCGACGCATCGTCGTCGGGGAGGACTTTCGTTTCGGCCGGGGCGCCGCGGGCACGCCCCGGCTGCTGGAGGACGAAGCGGGCCGGCGGGGCGCGGCGGTGCACGTGGCGCCCACGGTGCGGGCGCCCGACGGCCGGGTTGTTTCCAGCAGCTGCATCCGCCGCCTGCTGGCCGAGGGCGACGTGGAAGCCGCGGCGCGTCTTCTGGGCCGGCCGTACGAAGTGGTGGGGGTGCCGGGCGGGATGGAGCGGTCCCCGGACGGGGAACCGGCGCTGCGGGTGGATCCCGCGCCGGAACTGCTGCTGCCTGGCGCGGGCGAGTACCGGGCGGAGCTGTGGGGCGAGCACGGCGACGACCGCGACGACGATGACGCCCGGGGCGTGCCGGTGGTGGCCGTCATCGCGGCCGGGCCCGGCCGCGGGCTGCTGCTGCGGGGCGGGGCCCCGCCTGCGGGAACGGGGCCGGTGCGCGTCCGCTTCCTCGCGCGGCGGCGTTGACGCCGCGGTTGTGCAACGCGCCCCGCGTGTGGTATAACTAAGCAGGGAAACCTGGCACTAGGCCGTCCGAGCCCTCCGACGGCGGCGTGGTGGCAGGGGCTACATTGGAAAACGGAGGTGTAGACATGTCGCTGTCCAAGGAAGCCAAGGCGCAGATTATCGCCGAGTTTCAGCAGCACGAAGGCGACACCGGCTCGCCCGAGGTGCAGATCGCGATCTTGACGGCGCGCATCAACGAGCTGACCGAGCATCTGCGAGTGCACAAGAAGGATCACCACTCGCGCCGGGGCATGTACAAGATGATCGGCCAGCGGCGCGGTCTTCTGAACTACCTGCAGAAGACCGACGTCGAGCGGTACCGGGCCATCGTGGAAAAACTCGGTCTGCGTCGTTGACGGAGCGGTGTTTGCCGCTCTCGTTCTGTTTATTGCCGCAGTGAAAGACCTGCCGGCGCCGCAGGGCGGCGCCCGGCGGGCGCAAGACAATCAGGAGGTCTCACGTATTGAACGAACAGAAATTTCAGATGGAGGTGGGCGGGCGGCCGCTGGTCATCGAAACCGGCCGGCTGGCCAAGCAGGCCAACGGCGCGGTGCTCGTCCGCTACGGGGACACGGTCGTGCTGGTAACGGCCGTCATGTCCCGGGAGCCCCGCCAGGGCATTGACTTCTTTCCGCTCCTCGTCGACTACGAAGAGCGGATGTACGCCATCGGCCGCATCCCGCGCGTCTGGCTGCGGCGGGAAGGCCGCCCCAGCGAAGCGGCGACGCTGGCCGCCCGCATGATCGACCGGCCTTTGCGGCCGCTGTTTGCCGACGGTTTCCGCAACGACGTGCAAATCGTCGCGACGGTCATGTCGGTGGAACCCGACAACGCCCCGGAGATCGCCGCGCTCATCGGCGCTTCGGCGGCTCTGACGATCTCGGACATTCCCTTCCTCGGACCCGTGGGCGGCGTGCGCGTCGGCCGCGTCGACGGGCAGTTCGTCATCAACCCCACCCTGGAACAGATGGACAACAGCGACCTGGATCTGGTGGTGGCGGGCACCAAGGACGCGGTCATGATGGTGGAGGCCGGCGCCGACGAGCTGCCGGAGAGCGTCGTGCTGGACGCCATCATGTTCGGCCACGAGGAAATCAAGCGCATCGTCGCGCTGCAGGAGGAGATGCGCGCGGCGGTGGGCAAGCCGAAGGTGGACGTGCCGCTGGCCGAGCCGGACGCGGAAGTGGCCGAGTGGGTCCGGGCGAAGGCGCTGGACGAGCTCAACCAGGCGGTGCGCAGCGCCGACAAGCAGCGCCGCGAAGAGGCGGTGCGGCAGCTGAAGGAGCGCATCGTGGAAGCGTTTGTGGAGGAGCGGGGCGAAGAGGAAGCCGCGCCCTACCTGAAGGACGTGTCCGCGGTGTTCGACCAGCTGCTGAAGGAACAGGTGCGGCGCATGATCGTCGTGGAAGGCGAGCGGGTGGACGGCCGCGCTCACGATGAAATCCGGCCCGTCTGGTGCGCCGCCGGCGTGCTGCCGCGGGCTCACGGCTCCGCCATCTTCACGCGCGGGCAGACCCAGGTCCTGAGCGTCTGCACGCTGGGTCTGAAGAGCGACGAGCAAATGATCGACGATCTCAGCGACGAAGACCGCAAGCGCTACATCCACCACTACAACTTCCCGGGCTACAGCGTGGGCGAAGTGCGGCCCATGCGCTCGCCGGGCCGGCGCGAGATCGGCCACGGCCATTTGGCCGAGCGGGCCCTGCTGCCGGTCATCCCGCCCGAGGAAGAGTTCCCGTACACCATCCAGGTCGTGTCCGAGGTGCTGGAGTCCAACGGCTCCTCGTCCATGGCCAGCGCGTGCGGCAGCACGCTGGCGCTCATGGACGCGGGCGTGCCCATCAAGAAGCCGGTGGCCGGCATCGCCATGGGCCTGGTGAAGTACGAAGGCGGCTTCGCGGTCCTCAGCGACATTCAGGGCATCGAGGACGCGCTGGGCGACATGGACTTCAAGGTCACCGGCACGCGGGACGGCGTTACCGCGCTGCAGATGGACATCAAGATCAGCGGCGTGACCCGCGAGATTTTGGCCAAGGCGTTCGAGCAGGCGCGCGCCGGCCGGATGTTCATCCTGGAGCGCATGCTGGAAGTGCTGGCCGAGCCGCGCAAGGACCTGTCGCCGTACGCGCCGCGCATCATCACGATGACGATTCCGGTGGACAAGATCCGGGAAGTCATCGGGCCCGGCGGCAAGATCATCAACAAGATCATCGACGAAACGGGCGTCGCCATCGACATCGAGGACGACGGCCGGGTGTTCATCGCCTCCACCGACACCGAGGCCGGCCGGCGCGCGAAGCAGATCATCGAGTCGCTGGTCAAAGAGGTGGAGGTGGGCGAACACTACACCGGCACCGTTACGCGCATCATGGAGTTCGGCGCGTTCGTCGAGATTTTGCCGGGCAAGGAAGGGCTCATCCACATCTCCCAGCTGGCGCCCTACCGGGTCGGCCGGGTGGAGGACGTGGTCAACATCGGCGACCAGGTGAAAGTGGTCGTGACCGAAATCGACAGCCTGGGCCGCATCAACTTGTCCCGCAAAGCCGCGCTGTCCGCGGAGGAAGCCATGGACGAGGCGCGGGCCGCGGGCGTGGTGGACGGCGGCAACGGCCGCTACGAACGCCGCGAGCGGGGCGGCGCGCCGGGCCGGCGGGGCAACGGCGCGGGGCGGCCCCGGGGCGGGCGGCGTCCGCAGCGGGGATAATCGCCCGGGCGCGTGCCGCATAATTTAGCGTAAAGCGAGAGCAGGTGTCTGCGCAGTAGTCACCTGCTTTTTTTGTTGCTTGCGGACCGGCCCCGGGAGGTGCGCGGGCATGGGTTCCATGCACCGGGCGGAAGGCGTGGTGCTGGAGTGCCGCCCTCTGGGCGGCGGCGTCTGGCGCCTGGCGGTGGACGTGGACGGCACCGTGCGCCGGGCGCTGCTGTACGAGCAGCTGGCGCCCAAACCGGCGCCCGGCGACCGGGTGGTTCTCAACACGGCCGCGGTGGATCTGGGTCTCGGCACCGGAGGTTTTGACTTCGTCGTGCACGTGGCCGGACGGCGCCCCGCCCGGGCGGGCCGGCCGGAGAGCCCACGGGCGAGCGGGCGGCCCGTCCGGGGGCATATCATGAAGCTCCGCTACACGCCGCTGCAGACGCCGGTGGCCGCGGTGGAGGAAGAGGCCTCGCCCCACCACCACGTGCTGGCCTCCCGGCGGGATCTGGACGGCATGCCGGTAGTGGTCGTTTCCCTGCACAGCCAGCTGGCGCCCGCGGCCGCGGCGCTGCGCCTCGCGCTGGGGGCCGGCGCGACCATCGTGTACGTCATGACCGACGGCGCCGCGCTGCCCATCGGCTTCAGCGACACGGTCCGGGACCTGCGGCGGCTGGGGGTCGTGGACAAGACCGTCACCGCGGGCCACGCGCTGGGAGGCGACGTGGAGGCGGTGACGCTGTTTTCGGGTTTGCTGGCGGCCCGGTGGGTGCTGGGCGCGGCCGCGGCCGTGGTCGGCATGGGCCCGGGCGTGGTGGGCACCGGCACGCCCTTCGGCACCACCGCGGTGGAAGTGGGCCAGTACGCGGACGCGGCGTCGCTGCTGGGCGGGCGCGTCTTCGCGGCGCCTCGCCTCAGCTTTGCCGACCCCCGGCCCCGGCATCGCGGCGTCAGCCACCACACGCTGACCGCCTTCGGCCTGGTGGCCCAGCGCCGCTGCACGCTGGCGCTGCCGCGGCTGCCCTGCGCGCGGCGGGAATTGGTCCGGCGGCAGCTGGCCGCCGCGGGCGTGTACGCCCGGCACGACGTGGTGGAGGAGCACCGGGGCCGCGCCGCGCTGGAGTGGCTCGCGGCGGCGGGCGTGCCCCTGCGCTCCATGGGCCGGGGGCCCGGGCAGGAGGAGGCGCTTTTTTTGGCGGCGGCCGCCGCGGGCTTCCTGGCGGCGGACCGGGCGGCGGGCGCGAAATGGCGGTCATGAGGCGGTTTCGCGAAGGGGCTTCCGGCGCAAGGGGCCCGGGCGGGCGGCATGAGCCTTTGCGGGCCGGCATAAAGATATCGTTGCGCCAGGCGGCGCCACAGGGCAGGGAAGGTGGGCGTTGGATGGGCGGCCGCTTCGGGGAAGCGCTGCGGGGATACGTGCGCCGGCGGGCCGCGTCGCACGCCCTGGCCTTCTTGGCGTTCGCCGCGGGCGTGGCCGCGGGCGCGGCGGCGCCCGCGTGGATCGCCGAGGAGGGGCGCGCGGCGCTGCTGGGCGAAGTGCGGACGCTGATGGAGCGGGCGGGCGGCGGCCCGCCGCCGCCCGAGGACGTGCTGCGCAGCGCCCTCGCGGAGCACGTGCTGAAAGGCCCGGTCCTCATTGGTTTTTTCGGGCTGTCCGTCATCGGCGCGCCCTTGGTCTTGGCCGTCGTGTTTGCGCGCGGCTTCGCGCTGGGCTTCGCCGCCGCGCTGTTCGTCGACGGCTTTTTCCTGCGGGGCGTCCCGCTGGCCGTGGCCGCGCTGGCGCCCCAGGCGCTGCTGGCCGCGCCGGCGGTGGTGGCCGCGGGCGCGGCGGCCGTGGCGTTCTCCGCGGCCGCGGGGCGGCTGCTGCTGGGCCGGCGCGACATCAACACGGGGCACCAGTTTTTCGCGACGGCGGCCGTGCTGGCCGCCAGCGGCGCCGCCCTGGTGGGCGCGGCCTTCGTTGAAGCGTACGTGTCGCCCGTGCTGCTCAGCGCGGCGGTGCGACTTTTTCTGCCGAGGTGATGGCCATGTACGTCATCTCGCTGCCGGAGTGGCGGCGGCGCCTGGGGCCCGTGCTGCGGGCGCTGCTCGTCGCGGGGGCGCTCCTTTTGGCGCTGCTCTGGCTGCGGCGGCTGCTGATGCCGCCCCTCCCGGCCGTCGAAACGCCGCCCGGGGCGCCGGTGACCGCGGGCGCCGCGGGAGCGGTGCAGGTAGTCCTCCGTGCGGCGCCGAAATTTATAATATAAAGACAGAGCTTAGCCGCCGTGTTTTTCGGCGGCCGCATGGAGGCGCAGTCATGGCGAAAGCAGGAAGGGTCGCCTTGATCGTGCTGGACGGCGTCGGCATCGGCGAGCTGCCCGACGCGCACAAATACGGCGACGAAGGATCGAACACGCTCCGCAACACCGCCGAGGCGGTGGGCGGCCTGCACATGCCCAACATGCAGAAGCTGGGCCTGGGCAACATCGACTTCATCCCCGGCGTGCCGCCGGCGGACGAGCCTCTGGCGTGCTACGGGCGCATGGCCGAGCGCTCGGCCGGCAAGGACACCACCACCGGCCACTGGGAAATTGCCGGCTTGTATCTGGAGCGCCCCTTTCCCACGTACCCGAACGGTTTTCCGGATGAAGTCATCAAGCCGTTCGAGGAGGCCATCGGCCGGAAAGTCCTGGGAAACAAGCCCGCGTCGGGGACCGTCATCATCGAGGAACTGGGCGAGGAACACCTGCGCACCGGCCGGCCCATCGTGTACACGTCGGCCGACAGCGTGTTTCAGATCGCGGCCCACGAAGACGTGGTGCCGGTGGAGGAGCTGTACGAGATGTGCCGCATCGCCCGCGAGATTTTGACGGGCGAGCACGCGGTGGGACGGGTCATCGCGCGGCCCTTCGTGGGCCGGCCCGGCAGCTTTAGGCGCACCGAGCGGCGGCGGGACTTCAGCGTGGCGCCGCCCCGGCCCACGCTGCTGGACCGCCTGGCCGAAGCAGGCATTCCGGTGTTTTCCGTCGGGAAAATCATGGACATTTTCGCCGGCCGCGGCATCGCCGCCGGACGGTACACGAAAGACAACATGGACACGGTGGACGGCGTGCTCGAGCGGCTGCGGACCGAGGAGGGGCCGTGCCTGGTCTTCGCCAACTGCATCGACTTCGACATGCTGTGGGGCCACCGCAACAACCCCGAAGGCATGGCCGAGGGCCTGTCGCAGTTCGACGCGCGGGTGCCCGAACTCATGGCCGAGCTGCGGGACAACGATCTGCTCATCGTGACCGCCGACCACGGCATCGACCCGACGACGCCCAGCACGGACCATTCGCGGGAATACGTGCCGCTGCTGGTGTACGGGCCGGGCATCTGGCGGGGCGTGGCCCTCGGCACCCGGGAGACGTTCGCGGACGTGGCCGCGACGCTGGCCGACTTCTTCGGCGTGGAGCCGCCCGAGATCGGCACGAGCTTCCTGCCCGAAATCACGGGCCGCTGAGCGGCGCCGCAAGGAGGCGTGGGCGCATGCGCATGTACGACTTGATCAAGAAGAAGCGGGACGGCGGCGAGCTGACCGAGGCCGAGATCCGCTTCTTGATTGAAGGTTTTACCAAAGGGGACATCCCCGACTACCAGATGTCCGCGTTTACGATGGCCGTCTTTTTCCGGGGCATGACCGACCGGGAGACGACGGCGCTGACGCTGGCCATGGCCCGGTCGGGGGACGTCATCGACTTGAGCGGCATCGACGGCGTCAAGGTGGACAAGCACTCCACCGGCGGCGTGGGCGACACGACGACGCTGGTGCTGGCGCCGCTGGTGGCCGCCTGCGGCGCGCCGGTGGCCAAAATGTCGGGCCGGGCGCTGGGCCATACCGGCGGCACGCTGGACAAGCTGGAGTCCATTCCCGGCTTTAGCGTCTACATGACCCCCGAGCAGTTCGTCGACAGCGTCAACCGGCTGAAAGTGGCCGTCATCGGCCAGACCGCGGCCATCGCGCCCGCCGACGGCAAATGGTACAAGCTGCGGGACGTGACGGCCACGGTGGAAAGCGTGCCGCTCATCGCGGTCAGCATCATGAGCAAGAAGCTGGCCGCGGGCGCGGACGCCCTGGTGCTGGACGTGAAGGCGGGCCGGGGCGCGTTCCTGAAAAAGTTCGAGGACACGCTGAAGCTGGCCGAGACCATGGTGTCCATCGGCACCCGGGCCGGCCGCCGCACCGTCGCGCTGATCACCGACATGAATCAGCCTTTGGGCCGGGCCATCGGCAACGCGCTGGAGGTCAAAGAGGCCGTGGAAACCTTGCAAGGCCGGGGGCCCGACGACTTGACGGAACTGACGCTGGCTCTGGGCACGGAGATGCTGGTGCTGGCGCAGGTGGCCGAGGACGCCACGGACGCCCGCCGCCGCCTGGGAGAAGCCATTCGCAGCGGGCGGGCGCTGGAGAAGTTCCGTGAAATGGTGGTAAACCAGGGCGGCGACCCGGCGTTCATCGACGATCCGTCCAGGCTGCCCACCGCCCCGGTGCGGGTGGTGGTGGAGGCGAGGGCGTCCGGCTGGGTTGACGCCATCGACGGCCACGAGCTGGGCGACGTCACCATGCTTCTGGGCGCGGGGCGCCGCAAGCAGGACGACGAGATCGACCATGCCGTGGGCCTGGTGCTGCGCGCCAAAGTCGGCAGCCGCGTGGAGGCGGGCGACGTGCTGTGCGAAGTGCACGCCGCGCGGCCGGAGGACGCGGCGGCGCTGACGGAGCGCATTCGCGCCGCCTTCTCCATCGGGCCCCGGCCGCCCGAGCCCAGGCCGCTGGTTCTGCGCCGCGTCAGCGCCGACTGAGCCCGTCCGCGGACGGGATACGCGCGCAGCGCATCGCATAGGAGTTTACCGGAGAGGAGGCTGTGCGATGCGCTGCGCCGCGCCGCGCCGTGGGGCCGGGCGGGCCGCCGCCCGAGCCGTGCCCACGGCCTTTTTCCCCCTGTTTTTCGTTTTCCTGGCCCTTTCGCTGGTGGCGGGCTTGTCGCCCCGGGCCCTCGCGCAGGACGAGCTGCCCATCCAGTCGCGCGCCGCGGTCCTCATGGACGCCCGCAGCGGCCGCGTGCTGTACGAGAAAAACGCCCACGAGCCGCTGCCGCCGGCCAGCGTCACCAAAGTGTTCACCTTGGTGGTGGCCCTGGAAGCGCTGCGGGACGGCCGCGTCGCCCTGGACGATCTGGTGGTCACCAGCGCCCGGGCGGCCGGCATGGGCGGCACGCAGGTGTATCTGGAAGTCGGCGAGCTGATGACGCTGGAGGACTTGCTTTACGGCATCGCCGTGGAGTCGGCCAACGACGCGGCCGTCGCGGTGGCCGAGCACATCTCCGGCAGCGAGGAGGCCTTCGCCGCGCTCATCAACGAGCGCAGCCGCGCCCTGGGCGCCCGGAACACCGATTTCAGCAACGCGTCGGGCCTGCCCCCGGAGGATTTGGGCATGGCGGGGCGCCGCCACGTGACGTCGGCCTACGACGTGGCCCTCATTTCCCGCTACGGCTACACCCTGCCCATGTTCGAGCAGCTCGTCTCCACGTACGGGCCCTATCGCGTGCGGGTGGGCACCCGGGACGAGCGGGAGTTCTGGAACCGCAACTCCCTGCTCCGCTTTTACGAAGGCGCCAACGGCATCAAGACCGGCTACACCCGGGAGGCGGGCTACTGCCTGGCCGCCAGCGCCGTGCGGGACGATCTGCACCTCATCGCCGTGGTGCTGGGCGCGCCGTCCATCCAGGCCCGGGACGAGGACATCCGGGCCCTTTTGAACTGGGGCTTTCGTCGCTACGAGGCCCGGCTGGTGGTGGACGAGGACGAACCGGTGGCCCGGGTTCCCGTGGCCAAAGGGGAGCTGGACGCGGTGGACACCGTGGCGAAGGACGCGCTGCACGTGACGGTGCCCCGGGGCGCCGACGTGCGCATCGAGCGGCGCACGGCGCTGCCGGACCGGCTGCTGGCGCCGCTGGAGGCGGGGGCGGTCATCGGGGAAGTGGTGGCCGTGGTGGACGGCCGGGAAGAGGGCGCCGTGGACGTGGTCGTCAAGACGGCGGTGCCGCGGGGCTCGTGGTGGACCATCGTGGTGCGCACCGCGGGCCGGCTGCTGCAAAGTTTGTCCGCGGCCGGCGCGAATTAGGCGGCCCGGCGGCAGGATTAGGACAGAAATAAGCGAATATTCTCACCATAATCCGGGGAGGTGCGGCGGGTGCTCATCGCGACGCGGCGGTCACAAGACAGCCTCATCGTCCGCATGACGGGCGAGCTGGACTTGCGCACGGCGGAGCTGTTTCGCTCCGAAGTGCGCCGAGCGTGGGAGGCGCCGCCGCGGCCGCGGCACCTGATCCTGGACTTGCGTGGGCTGACTTTTATCGACAGCGCGGGCGTCGGGGCCATCCTCGCCCGCTGCCGGGACGTCAGCCACTCGACGGCCGGCCGGGTGGTGGCCTTCGGGACGCGCCCGCACGTGCACCGGACGCTGGCTATGGCCGGCGCATGGCGGGTGATGCACGTGGCCGCCACGCAGAGGGAAGCGCTGGCCGTGGCAAAGGGGGAAGGGTCGGCGTGACGACGGCGCCCGAACGGCTGGTCAACTACGTGACGATGGAGTTTCCGGCCGAACCGGACAACGTGGCCTTCGCCCGCACCGCGGCGGCCGTGTTCGCGTCGCGGCTGGACTTCACCCTGGACGAGCTGGACGAGATCAAGGTGGCGGTGTCCGAGGCCGTCTCCAACGCGGTGCTGCACGCCTACCCCGGGGGCGGCGGCGTCATTCGCATGGAGCTGGGCGTCACCGGCGGGGGCGCGCTGAAGCTGACGGTCATCGACGACGGCGTCGGCATCGCCGACGTGGACGCGGCCCGCAGGCCCCAGTGGACCACCCGGCCCGACGAGCGGATGGGCCTCGGGTTTACGTTTATGCAGGAGTATATGGACAAGCTGGACGTCGTCTCCAGGCCGGGCGCGGGCACACGGGTCGTCATGGTGAAGGCCCCGGCCCGCGCGGCGGTGGCCGGCGCCCGGTGACGGCCCATGCCGGCGGAACGAGGCGTGGAGCCGCCGTTTTCCCCGGAGCGCAGCGGCCGGCTGCTCGCGCGGGCGCAGGCGGGCGATCCCGGCGCCCGGGAGGCCGCGGTCCGGGCGAACCTGGGGCTGGTGCGCGCGGCGGCGTGGCGTCTCCAGCGCCCGGGCGTGGAGTACGACGATTTGTTCCAGGCAGGCTGCATCGGGCTGCTGAAGGCCGTGGACGGCTTCGACCCGCGCCGCGGCGTGCGCTTCTCCACCTACGCGGTGCCGGTCATTATCGGCGAGATGCGCCGCTGGGCGCGGGAGCAGCATCCGGTGCGCCTGCCGCGCGGGCTCGCGGACGTGCGACGGCGGGCCTTGGCTTGCCGGGAGGCGCTGGCCCAGCGCCTCTCCCGGGAGCCCACCGTGGGCGAAATCGCGGGCGAGCTGCAAGTTTCGCCCGAGGACGTGGCCGAGGCGCTGGCCGCGGAGCGGCCCGTGGCGTCGCTGGACGAGCCTCCGCCCGGCGCCGGCGCCGACGCGGCCCCGCTGGCGCAGCGGCTGCCCGCGGACGGCGGGGAGGAGCGCCTGGTGGAGAACGCGGCCCTCAAAGCGGCCTTGGCGCAGCTCGCGGACTGGGAGCGGCGCCTCATCCTCTTGCGCTTCTTTGAAGGTTTTTCCCAGGCCGAGACAGCCCGTGCTCTGGGCGTTTCCCAGCCCCACGTGTCCCGCACGGAGCGGCGCCTTTTGCGCCGCTTTCGCGATGCCTTCTCGTGAAACGTCTCCCCGCGGCCATCCTGCTTCCCCTAAATTTTCTTAAAGGCGGCGCCCCCGGCCGGTCGAACTCCCTTCATAGGTCAAAAGAACAGCGCGCCCGGCGGCGGCGCGCCGTCCCATCGTCCCCCGGCGTGGCTATGGAGCCGTCGACGAAGCAAACACACGTGGAGAGGACGACCGAATCATGTACGTCATGCGCGGCCGGCGAGTGGCCCTGCGGCCCGTCACCCCCGAAGACTTTCCTCTGCTGGTGAAGTGGAACCTGGATGAAGGACTGAACGAGCTGGCGGGCGGCGCGCGGCCCACCACGCTGGAGGAGTGCGCGCTCTGGCACAAACGGCTGCAAAGCCACCGGCACTGGCAGCTGTTCGGCATCGAGGCGGCCGAGGTGGGCCTCATCGGCGACATCGAGCTGGATCATATCGCCTGGCGCAGCGGCGAGGCGGAGCTGCGGGTGCGCATCGGCGAGCCGTCGCTCCGAGGGAAAGGCCTGGGCACCGAGGCCGTGCGTCTGATGCTGGCCTACGCCTTCGAGCGGCTGAATCTGACGCGGGTATACGTGCGCGTGCTGGCCTCCAACAGGCAGGCCATCGCGAGCTACCGCAAGGCGGGCTTCAAGAGCGAAGGGTTCCTGACCCGGAGCATCCCACCCGGAAGGAGCGTTCGTATAGTATTGATGCGAATTTTAAGGGATGAGTTTCATTCGGTTAATGTCCGCCGGGCACAAGGAATCGCCGCGGACATGTAGAAGAAAGCGCCATAATTGCTCGGAAACTGTCACTACATCCCTGTTGCGGTGAAGGGAGACGGCGCGGACATATGGTCGACGTCATCGTGAAGGGCGGCCCGGTCATGTACCCGCTGCTGCTGGCCTCGGTGCTGGCGCTGGCGGTGTCGCTGGAGCGCCTGTGGTACCTGTACCGGACCCGGGTCGACTCGGAAGACCTCATGGACGAAGTGCGTCTGAACCTCAACCAAGGCAAACTGATGCAGGCGGTGCAGGTGGCCAAAAGGTCGCGCGGCCAGGTGGCGGCCCTCATCGCGACGGCCATCGCCTACTCGGACCTGCCGCCCGACGAGCTGCGGGAAAAGCTGGATGACGTAGGCCGGGTGGAGCTGTACAAAATGGAGCGCCGGCTGGTCATGCTGGACGCGGTGGTCACCATCGCGCCCTTGCTGGGGCTTTTGGGCACGGTGACGGGCATCATCCGCAGCTTCAACGTGCTGGGGGCTCTGGAGGGCCTGGCGTCGCCCCAGGCGCTGAGCGTGGGCATTGCGGAGGCGCTCATCACGACGGCCGCCGG
>Ga0079223_10001888_pt1 | contig 12753 bp, 11 predicted proteins | sample Stecom2011_FD_75072 | JGI IMG/M metagenome (GOLD analysis project Ga0079223, IMG submission 75072) | Agricultural soil microbial communities from Utah to study Nitrogen management - Steer compost 2011 | ecosystem: Environmental > Terrestrial > Soil > Agricultural land | place: USA: Utah... | reverse complement strand
TTCAAAAAAACCTTTACAAAAATTGGTGCTTCAAACATTGTGTTGGCAATAGCTTTCGTACTGGTTTGGGCATTGGTTATTTATCGTATTTACGACAAAGCATTTTCAGAAGAACTAAGAGTTGACGCTACTTGGTTTGGGATTTTAAACTCGTTCTTTATCATTACCCTTGCGCCACTTTTCTCAAAATGGTGGGAAAGCAAATACAATCCAAGCGCCGCTATGAAGTACGGTATTGGTTTAGTGCTTTTAGGGCTTGGCTTTGCAATTCTTTCTTATGGAGCAATGGACATTCCTCCAGGAGCAAAAACAGCCTCTGTGAGTATGGTGTTTTTAATAATGGCGTACTTATTTCATACTATGGGTGAATTGTGTTTATCGCCACTCGGACTGTCTTATTTAAGTAAATTGGTCCCTGCAAGAATGATTGGTTTTATGTTTGGAGTTTGGTATTTGGCAATTGCTGTTGGACAAAAAGCTGCAAACACAATGGGAGGTATGATTGATAAAATATCTGCAGAATATTCACTTGGAACTTTCTTTTTGATTTTTACGCTTATTCCAATTGGAGTTGGATTTATAGCAATGTTATTAAATCCAGTATTAAAAAAATTGATGCACGGCATTCGCTAATACACAATACAAACTACTTAAAAAACGTTCCTTTTTGTGGAACGTTTTTTGTTTTATTACATTTGAATACTTAAAGACATACTTGATGAGAAATATATTGCTACTTTTTTTGATGTTGACTGTTGGTGCTGTTAACGCCCAACAAATAAATTGGATGACCATGGACGAAGCTTTGGCTGCTCAAAAGAAAAATCCGAAAAAGATTTTTATGGATGTTTACACTACCTGGTGCGGGCCGTGCAAATTACTCGATAAAAACACTTTTAGTGATAAAAATGTAATTGAATATCTTAATAAAAATTATTACTCGGTAAAATTTAATGCCGAAGGGAATGAGTCTATCACTTATCAAGATTTTACATATACCAACCCAAATTATCAACCCGAACGAAAAGGTAGAAACTCTCAGCATCTTTTTGCACATGCAATGAAGGTTACCGCATATCCAACGGTTGTTTTTTTTAAGGAAAATGGCGATTTAATTCAGGCAGTGCCAGGGTATCGAACTCCGTCGCAGCTTGAAATATTCCTTAAAATGATTCATAGTGACGATTATTTAAAAGTTACCACAGCAGAAGCGTGGGATAAATACCAAAAAGATTTTAAATACACATTTTAGAAAAATCCTTTAAATCTATTCTATTGAGAAAGCTCCTTGTTCAGCAGTATATGCAAACGGGAGTTTTTTTAATTTGCAGGTGTTTTCCCATCGTTTAATGTACGAGCGGTAATTACTTCCATCTGCGATAATTTGCTTTGGGTTTAAGCTATCAATTAAGCGCACTAGATTTACTTTTGGGCTGCCCGTGAGTATCACAGCGTGTATGTTACTTTGCTTCGGAAAAACACCCAAGCTATCTAAAATCAAAATATTCTTTCGGTTATATCGAAATATTTTAGGTAATTTTTCTTCGGAATAATGACTAATGTTTACAGCGGTTTTAAACGATTTTATTGGGTATGTTTTATCGTAACGCATGTTCAAATCATCTGTGTAAACAGTTAATTTCTTTCCGTTTTTATGGCTTATCAATGTTTTTCTGCTTTTGTGAAACACGATAAGATGGTTTGTAGATGTACTAAATTCGTCATATATGAAAACTGTAAGAATTAATGACACGGCAACAAGAGAAACAATCAGTCTTTGATAATTCAACTTTTTAACGGCTAGTGCTATAGAAATTATCAGTAGATATGCGGCTATGACTTTCAGTGCCGAAAAGTGGATTTCTTCAAATAAAAATTCATCTTGCATCGCGACCCAATTAATAAATGTATTAAGACCTTCTATCATTCTATTGTATATTTCCGAAAGCCAATTTGGCAAACTGTTAAAAACTGCCAGCATCACTATTAATATACCACCACACATTAAGATTGTAAGAAAAGGTAATACAACAATGTTTGTAAGCAAGAACAATCCTGGAAACTGATGAAAGTAATATAGGCTTAATGGCAAAACCCCAATTTGAGCGCAAATTGTTACACCTACAATCGGTCCAGTTTTGCGAACTAGCCAATATTTTGAATGTCCAATTCCTTTAAAAATAGGAAGCAGCCAAACAATAAAAAATACAGCTAAATAACTTAACTGAAACCCGACTTGGAAAAGCCAAAGCGGATTTATAATTAATAGCGTCAATAAAGACAGAAACAAAGTATTAGTAGAATTGGTCCTGCGATTCAACAGATTGGCAAAAGCGAAAAAGCTGAACATTGTTACCGCTCGGGTTACGGAAGGCGATAAACCTGAAAGGACAGCAAAACACCAAAGAAGCAATACAATTAAAATGGAGTGCAGTACTATGCCATATTTCAATCTTTTTACCGGTTTAAACAGAAATCCAAGGATTATATACAGTATTCCGACGTGAAGCCCAGAAACCGCTAAAATATGCACAGCCCCTGCGGCGGCATAAGCTTCGAATAGGTTCTTGTCAATGTCTTTCTTTTCGCCTAAAACAAGTGCTTGAATGATGGCGCGTTCGTCCGGCTCCAATTTTGACCTTTCCAGCTTTCTTATTATTTCTGCGCGTAGGTTTTGTGCAATTCCAAAGATGGTTTTACTGTCTTTAGAAACTTTTAAAATTTCGTTGCTAGAAATTCTTAGTTGTCCATAAACGCCTTGCAATTTCATATAATTTGAATAATCGAATTGATGCGGATTTTGTGGTTTTGAGATTTCAGAAACAGTTGTGTACGTCAATATAACGTTGTCTGGCACCAGAGGTTTTAGTAGCGAATCTTTAGCAATATTTATTAGCACTTTTCCTGAAGTAGCTATTCCATTTATAGCATTTACTTCAGCAAAGTACTTGTGGTTGAATCTATCGGGCTTTAAGGTTTGCGTGATTTTTATTTGCAGGATTTTAGGGGAATTATCAAGAATAATTTTCGAAAAGTGGTTAGGCTGAAAGTCTGGCAACCTAATTTGATAGCTGAAAATTCCTATAGCGAAAAAACACAGATATGCAGCTATTCCTAAATAAACCTGTTGTATCAATTGCTGTCGGGCTAGTAGCCAAAAGACGAAAACGAGCGATAGCACAACGACTAAAGGCGTTAGAATTAAAAATGAAATAGGCAAGTAGTGTGCTGTTAGAATGCCCAGCACCAAAAAGAAAGAAAACTTTACTATTGCAAAATTTACAAACCGCATAACCCCATTTTTAAGTCAATACTTAAAATTTACTGGGGAGTGCGAAAATATTCGAGGAGTTGTATTTTATTAAAAAGCTTTTCGGAAAACAACTATCAATTTTCTCTTTGCTTTCAGTGTTTCGCTATATTTTAAACAATAAAAACGAATGTGTATTTTAAGTGAAATGTGAATTAAACTTTTTTAACTTTTATTTTAAACCTCGTAATGTACCTATTTTAAAGCAATTACTAAAATACAATAAATTTTGAATTAAATAACACGGCGTACTTCTACAAAAGCTTTTTTCCAATAAGTTTCTTCTAATGAAGATATAATTACGCCTGCTCGTGTGGAGGAATGAATAAACTTTATTTCACCGCGATCTGTTTCAACTACAAGGCCTACGTGGTTTATAACGTTTCTGCTGCTCGTTTTAAAGAAAACCAAATCACCTTTTTCAACATTTTTTAAAGAAATACGAACGCCTTGGGTTGCCATTTCACGGGAAACACGTGGCAACTCGATATTTTCTTTTTGAAATGCAACTGAAATAAGGCCAGAACAATCCATTCCAGATCTTGTGGTACCTCCGAATTTATATCGCGTACCTTGAAAGGTTTTGGCATAGTCGATAATTTCCTGTTTTACACTATGTGAATCTTTTTCTATGCCTTTACTTTCAGATCGATCTTCTTTTCTTTTTTCCTTAGGCTCAGTCTTTGTCCTAGTGGTTGCAACACGATTGTTGCTGTGGTGGGAATTTATTCGATTGTCAGATCTTGAATGATGACTGCTTTTACTGCTTGTACGTCCATGATTTCTGTTCGATCCGCAGGAAATTATAAATAAGCTTAAAAAGAAAAGAAGTACTATCTTTTTCATCAATATTAACTTGAAGATTAATGGTTAAAGGTATGAAAAAATATTTATTTCGCTTTTGCAATATAATTTAGTATCCCTTGTGTCTATTGGGATTAGGTGAAAATGTTATAGGCTTCTAAGCGTCTTTAAAAACAACTTCAAAGTTCCAAGTAAAGTATTCGGTCTTAATGCTCGATAATTCCATCTTGTGTGGCCTTATAAATCAATTTAGCAGTATTTTCACTTGCTCCTTGCCCTCCCAAAGCTTTTTCTAAATCGTAATAATCTGAAAACAATTCGGTTCTTTTTTCTGGGGTTAGAATATCTTTTAAAGCCTCTTTTAGCTTTTTACTATTAAAATCTGATTGAATCAATTCTGTAACAACTGTTTTATTCAGAATTAAATTAACTAACGAAATATAATCTAAGTTGATAACGCGTTTAGCAATTTCATAACTAACCCGATTTCCTTTATAGCAAACTACTTGAGGAACTTTTAAAAGAGCCGTTTCTAACGTTGCAGTACCCGAAGTAACTAGTGCAGCTTCGGAAATACTCAAAAGATCATACGTTTTGTTTGTTACGAAATGTACATTTTTAGTGGTAAGAAAAGTTTCATAAAATGATTTTTCTTGGCTTGGCGCACCTGCAATAACAAATTGGTAATCTTTAAAATCCTTAGCCACAGAAATCATTATCTCCAACATCTTTTTAATTTCTTGCTTTCTGCTTCCAGGTAAAAGTGCAATTATTGGGCGGTTATCTAATCCATTTTCCGTTTTAAAAGTTTCCGGATCTATTTGCACCCTATCGTGAATTGCATCAATCAATGGATGGCCAACAAAATGAACTGGGAAGTTGTGCTTCTTTTCATAAAAGTCTTTTTCGAATGGGAGTATCACATACATTTCATCAATGTCGCGTTTAATATCCTTGATTCGACCTTCTTTCCAAGCCCAGATTTGTGGTGAAATGTAGTAGTGCGTTCGATATCCTTTTTGCCTCGCCCATTTGGCAATTCGCAGATTGAATCCGGGGTAATCAATAAAAATGATAACATCTGGATTGAATGATGCTATATCACTTTTACAGAACTTTATATTTTTTAGAATTGTGCCGAGATTCATTATAACCTCTAGAAATCCCATAAAAGCTAAATCTCGATAGTGTTTTACCTCTGTTCCGCCTGCGGCCTTCATTAAATCGCCACCCCAAAAACGAAACTCCGCTTCAGGATCTACCTTAGTCAACGCCTTCATAAGGTTGGCGCCGTGTAAATCTCCAGATGCTTCGCCTGCTATTAGGTAGTATTTCATGTAATTGTTATTGCAAATTGCAGGTAGGAAGGTACAAGTTATTGTGAGATTACCTCACTCTTGCTTCCTTTTGCCTGAAACTATTATAGTACATTTTTAATTAAAATATCGAAAAATTGTGTGAGTGTCATTCCTGCTTCACGTGCTTGTTTAGGAACGATGCTTTCCTTTGAAAGTCCTGGATTGGTATTTATTTCTAAAAAATATGGTTTTCCTTTTTCAATGATAAAGTCGCTTCTGCTAATGCCTTTCATGCCTAATAGGCTATGAATACGTCTGGCTTCCTGTTGAAGCATTTGGGTTTCTTCTTTTGAAATTCGCGCTGGGGTTATTTCTTGAGATTTCCCCAAATATTTCGCTGCATAGTCGAAAAATTCATTTTCTGAAACGATTTCAGTGGGTGGTAAAACAATAACCTCGGAGCCATTATTATACACGCCAACCTGAACTTCAGTGCCATTAAGTGCGGTTTCTATAATTATTTCTGAATCTTCAGTAAAGGCTTTTTCAATCGCTGGCATTAATTCTGCCATATTATGAACTTTACTAATTCCGAAGCTAGAACCAGAACGATTTGGCTTTACAAAACAGGGCAGTCCTGTTTTTAAGACTATTTCTTCTAAATTAATGTTGGTGCCTTTATTTACATAATAGGAATTCGCACACAAAACGCCGAAACCTTTAAGAACAGAAAGGCAATCCCGTTTATTAAAACTCAGAGCGGCTTGATAATAGCCAGTGCTGGTATGTGGAATTTCTAATAACTCCCAATAGGCTTGAAGGTAACCGTCTTCGCCAGGGGTTCCATGTATTGTGTTGAAAATAACATCTGGGTGAATAATGTCGTTTCCATTGCTAAAACTAAAATCAGCCTTGTTAATAGGGTGTTTTACGCCATCTTCAGAAAGATGAAACCATCCTTCTTTTAAAATATGGACAGGGTAAACTTCATATTTGTTTTTATCGAGAGCATTGCAGACAACATTGCCACTACCGATAGAAATTTCGAATTCGCTGGAATAACCTCCCATAACGACTGCAATATGTTTTTTCCCCATACCAAAAGGTTTAAATGTGCGTTTACAAAAGTATGAAATAATGTTCTCAGTTTTATTAATAGTTTAAGAGATATACCATAGCCATTTTTGATGGTTTTAATAGTATAATCATACTTGGAAGTGTATTTTATATCGAATCGATTTCAGTTTTTACACCCAAATATCGGTTGTGTTCTGAATGTTGATTTCATTCCCTACCTTTGCCCGTTTTGTGATGAAAGATGGTATAACCAGATTTATTGATGCTTTTTATTTTCTGTTTCGGCCATTTTTACCGCTAAAAACATATAGGTATGCGGCTTGTGGCGGAGGCAATTTGGTATTTGATATACTCCTGTATTTTATCTTCTATAATTTTATCTTTGCAAAACAAAATCTCGACTTGTATTTCGTCGTGCTAAGTCCACATATTGCTTCCTTGTTCGTTGTTTTTCCAATTACGTTTACAACAGGGTTCCTGCTTAATAAATACATCACTTTTGAAGATTCTAACCTGCCGTGGAAAGTTCAATTTTTCAGATATTTTTTAGTTGGGATGGGCGCTTTAATACTCGGATATGTGTCGATGAAATTCTTTGTCGATTTGCTCGGTTTTTATCCTACACCTTCCAAATTACTCACCGCCATCATCACGGTTGGTTACAGCTATATTCTTCAGAATAAATTCAGTTTTAAAGTCAATTAGTATGTTTTTATTTCAGAATTTATACAGGCTTAAAACTCCTACCGATTACCGTTGGTAAAGACATCTTTAGCCGTTATCTTTACGTAAATTAGAATGTGTAAATGGGAAAGTTTAAACAGAAAACGATTCTTATAACAGGAGGCGCCTCGGGTATTGGCAAGATAATGACCCGTTTGTTTTTAGAGCGCGAAGCTAAAGTGGTGATTTGGGATATAAACCTACAACAAATGGAGGAAACTATTTCTGAATTTGCTTCAATAGGAAAGGTTGTTGGCTATAAGGTGGATGTTTCTAATGTTGAAGCAATTCAAGAAACTGCTCAAAAAGTAAAGCTTGATGTTGGGTTTGTAGACGTAATCATAAATAACGCTGGGATTGTGGTTGGTAAGTATTTTCATGAACACTCCCTGGCCGATGTCGTAAAAACAATGGAAATCAATGCAAATGCCCCTATGTTAATTACAAGTGCGTTTCTAGGAGATATGTTGAAGCAGAATTCAGGTCATATTTGCAATATAGCTTCGTCCGGGGGGCTTATTTCAAACCCTAAAATGTCTGTTTATGCCGCAAGTAAATGGTCGCTTATTGGGTGGTCCGATAGTCTGCGAATTGAAATGCAGCAGTTGAAAAAAGATATAAAGGTTACCACCGTAATGCCTTATTATATCAATACCGGAATGTTTGATGGGGTGCGATCGAAAATTCCAATTCTTGAAGCAGAGGCAGCAGCCCTTAGCATTGTTAAGGCGATTGAGAAGAATAAAATCCGACTCACCCTGCCAGGATATATTTATCGGGTAACCAGGTTGGGACAGGCTTTGTTCTCCGTTCGGCTTTTTGATTGGTTTACAGGAAGTGTCCTGGGAATTTATAAAACGATGGAACACTTTACGGGTAGAATAAAATAATTATTGAAGCAAATTTTATGGAAGAAACATCAAGGGAAATAGTTGAGCAAAAGTTTGCCAAACAGAGCACTTTTTTCGCGACACATCAAACGAAGGAAATAGATTTTCGACTTGCTAATCTGAAGAAGTTAAAACAAGTTGTTCTCGATAATGAGGAAAATATAAAACAGGCACTGTGGGAAGATCTGCATAAATCACCTGAAGAAGCATATTTAACCGAAATCAATATTGTGGTTAGCGAAATAGACCACCACATTAAAAATATAAAGAAGTGGGCAAAACCTAAAAAAGTGTCAACAACGCTTCAGTTACAGCCGTCTTCGAGCAATATTATTTATGAACCATTGGGAATTGCTTTGATTGTTGCGCCGTGGAATTATCCTTTTCAGTTATTGATAAATCCGTTAGTGGGAGCTATTTCGGCTGGTTGTTGTGCCATCTTGAAGCCATCGCCAGATACGCCAAAAATCGCCAAATTGATGGAAGCAATGATAGCTGATACTTTTATTTCAGACTACATAACTGTTGTTCAGGGTGGCCGAGAAACAAACACACGGCTGTTAGCGCAACCTTTCGATTTAATGTTTTTTACAGGAAGCTCTAAAGTTGGTAAAGTCGTCATGAAAGCAGCATCCGAACACCTGTCAAAAGTAATTTTGGAATTAGGTGGGAAAAGTCCGTGTATCGTTGATGCCGATGCAGATATCGACATTGCCGCAAAGCGAATTGCTTGGGGAAAATTAATCAATGCCGGACAAACGTGTATTGCACCCGATTATCTTTTTGCCCATAAGTCCATTAAAGACGAATTGCTGAATAAAATTGCCGAAAATATTTCAGCGATGTACGGCGAAAACCTAAAGGAAAGTCGTTTTTATCCGCGAGTTGTAAACGATAGTGCTTTCGAAAGACTCACAGGTTTATTAAACGAGGGTACAATCCATACCGGAGGCGACTTGGATGCTAAAGAGCGCTTTTTTCCTCCAACGATTATTGATGATGTCCAGCCAGGATTCAAAATTATGCAGGAAGAGATTTTCGGGCCAATTTTACCGGTATTGTCGTTTGGCGATATTGAGGAAGCGGTAGATTACATCAACAAAAATCCAAAGCCTTTGGCCTTGTATTATTTCGGAAAAACTAAAAATGCCGAAGAAGTATTGTCAAAAACCACCTCTGGTGGAGCTTGCATCAACGATGTATTAATGCATATAACTAATCACAATTTACCGTTTGGCGGTGTGGGTAATAGTGGATTGGGTAGTTATCACGGAAAAGAAAGCTTTATAGCGTTTAGCCACAAAAGGGGGGTGGTAACTACTCCTACTTGGATTGACATTCCGTTTAAGTATATTCCATTTAAATATTTTGAATTGGTGAAGAAATTTGTTTTAGGATAGATTTTCCAATCATATTTAAATGGAAAAACGTGTTGGATTATACCTCATTGACAATCCAACACGTTTCTTTTTGAAAGCAATCTTCAATAAAAAAACCTTCTATTTAATAATGATTTTCTGAGAAGTCACTTTATCGTTGTTGCTGATTTTCAGAATATATTGGCCCGCACTTAAGTTGCTCACATCCAGATTTATTGAAGATTCAGCATAGCTGAGCTGCTCATTTACTTTTCTTCCATTTAAATCGAAAATTTCGACTTTTGAATCTAATTCATCTTTCGGAAAATTGATGACTAAAACATCATCTGCTGGCATAGGATAAACAACATATCCAAATTTAGCTGCAGAAATGGTTTTCAATTGAATCCCGTTACCTTCAACTACTAAATAGGTGTTATTTTCATCAATATCATTAAAAGTTTCCACTGCGCCAGATGGCCATTGAATTTGAATTTCGCAGACAATTGTAGCATCACCCAGCCCAAAATGATTCGTGTAACTATTCTGAGTACAATATCCACTAGCCGCTTCAATTTGACGCGTTTGCCAAACTTCATTTCCATTTATCGTAGCTCGAACCTTAACTTTCGCACCAACAGCTGAGCCATTAGATGGATTGCCAACACATCGAATTTTTATCCAATTATTCCCGCTACCCGTATTTTTAAATAGTGAATTGCTTTGGTTTTCATCAAGTGTATTCGCTAATATTACATCTAACCAACCGTCGTTGTTGTAATCGCCAAAAGCACAGCCAAAAGTATTACCTTGGTGATTTGCCAAGCTACTAGTTGTGTCTTTGGTAAAAACTCCAGTACCATCATTGATGAAGAGTGAATTTGTAACTTGTCCTGGGTAATAAGCATTGCAAACAAGAAGGTCTAAATCGCCATCATTATCTACATCGGCAAAAGCAGAGCCAAAGGAACTCCCAATTTCTGAAGCGGTTATAGAGTTGGTTTGTTCTATAAATGTTCCGTTTTCATTGATAAAAAGTTGATTGCTTTCCCCGTTCCAGTTAGCAATAAATAAATCAAAATCTCCGTCATTGTCAACATCGGCCCAAGAACTCCCAGCAGAATTTCCCCCGCTCTGGGTAATTGAAAGATCTGTGATTTTTGTGAAATTATCTGGACCATCATTTCGAAAAAGTGAATTGTTGGCATTATTTTCATTGGTAATAAACAAATCGCTATCGCCATCGCCATCATAATCTATCCAGTTTATGGAACGGGAAGCAAGGGTTTCATTAGTTATGGACAAACCTGTAACCGCTTCAAAAGACCCATCGCCCTGATTTGCGAAATATAGATTCCTCGTAGAAACAACACTATTCGTAATGTATGCATCGAGTAATTGGTCGTTGTTGAGGTCTATCCAGTTTGCCATTTCAGAATAAGTCAATGGAATTCCTATAGCGTTGCTCGGTTCGTATTCAAAGGTATCGTCGCCATTGTTTCGGTAAAAATAGTTTTTCTTGCCTGTGCCGTTCCTGCCGTAAGTTACAACCACTGCATCCAAATCGCCGTCATTGTCCACATCGGCAAAGCTCGCACCGTCAGAGCGGTCGTTGTCTAATACAATGTCATCATCGGTTACTGTCGTAAATGTGCCGTCTCCGTTATTTATATAAAGCATGTTATTTTGACCAGAAGCAGGTCCGTTGGTGAAAAAAATATCGTCCCAGCCATCGCCATTCACATCTACAAAGTTGGCACTGCGTGAAGCTGAAGGTGTGGTAGTAATGTCTTCAAAAATTGTTTCTTCAAAAGATTGTGCTTTTGTACTCTCTGCAAAAAATAGAAGACTACACAAGCTAAAAGGTATAATTGATTTTATCATAATGGTTTGGTTTTAAGTTCTTTTTAAATGTTTAATGTGTTTTTCAATTGTGAAAGTAACTTGAAACTCAATCGTAATTTCTGGTTTTGTTGTGAACAGAGACATATTGTTTTGAATGCCCTTAAAAGTGTTTTGAAACATCATTTTTTAATTGAATATTTTCTTTCTGAAAACGTATGAATTTCAACTTGTGAAAAAGTTGCGAATCCCTTCATTATTGATGTGAACCTCTGAAATATGGGTTTGAGTAGTAATTATTTCGAAATGGTTAAATATAATTCTGCCAAAATGATTATTAGGTTTGCTACATTTACTTCTTGAGAATCGATAAGAAATCAAATAAACCGTTTGTATCAATGAAAATGAGTTGCCTAATAATTGATGATGAACCCTTGGCCAGAAAGCGATTGCTGTCATTGGTAGGAGAGATGGATAATTTACGGTTGCTCGGGCAATGCAAAACGGGACAAGAAGCTATTTCTAGCATTGAAGAATTACATCCCGACCTTATTTTTTTAGACATCCAAATGAAGGATATGAACGGCTTTGAGGTATTGAAAAAGCTGAAAACAACTAAAAAACCAATGGTTATTTTCGTTACGGCTTTTGATACGTATGCTGTAAAAGCCTTTGATGCATTCGCTTTAGATTATTTATTGAAACCTTATAAAAAGGAACGTTTTCAACAAGCCGTTGCAAGAGCAGAACAACAATTTGAAAAAGAAACACAAAATAGTTTAGACCAAAAGTTTCAAAAGTTGTTGCAGTATATTGAAGGTGAAAAAACTGAAAAGAAGGCCACAACTTCAAAAAACAAACTGCCTATAAAAACTGGAAACACAGTGTCCTTTATAGCGTATTCCGAAATCCAATACATTCTCGCTTCAGGAAGTTACGTTGAAATTTGCACACGCGATAAAAAACACGTGCTTCGCGATTCTCTTCAAAATATAATGAAGGAAATAGAAAGTGAACAAATGCTTCGGATTCATCGTTCTACCATTATAAATACGGTTTTTTTAGAAAAAGTAATCCATTCAAATTTCGGTGAAATAGACGTGAAAATGAAAGACGGTTCGCTTTTCAGGGTAAGTAAAAGTTACCGGAAGGATTTTCAACTGAACGTGGGTGTATAAGGAGATGCTGAAAAAACACATAGACATAAAACTCCTAAAATACCTTGCTGTTTTTTACACCGTAGTGATCCTGTTGGTGCAATTCAAAAAAAGCTATTGGAAGGTTATAGGCACCAAAAGTTACGGCCCGTTGGGTTGGGGCGATTTGTTTAGTTACAGTGTTTTAATAGATTGGGTTGTCGTGATAGTTTTTATGACGTTCATAAGTATCCTAACCAAAATAATGTTCGAAAAATGGGGTGCCGAAGGATGGAAGAAAATAATTTGGGTACA
>Ga0079223_10001887_pt1 | contig 12754 bp, 11 predicted proteins | sample Stecom2011_FD_75072 | JGI IMG/M metagenome (GOLD analysis project Ga0079223, IMG submission 75072) | Agricultural soil microbial communities from Utah to study Nitrogen management - Steer compost 2011 | ecosystem: Environmental > Terrestrial > Soil > Agricultural land | place: USA: Utah... | reverse complement strand
ATTCTTTTCCAAGGTCTGGATTTCTTCCGATTTGTGTACAAGCAAATTCTAACGCTAAATAATATTGGTCAGCCTGTTTTTCTGACCATTCTTCAAAAGTGTAAAACCAAATATTATTCAAGTCATCAATAGCTTTTTGTCTTAAAATAACATTAGCCATTTTTCCTTTTTTGGTCTTTTAGGTTTTTTAAATTTTCTTTGAAGTCGAAATTTTCAACAAGCGGGCTATCTAATCCTTTCTGAATTGCAGCCTTCAAAGCAATTATTTTACTTTCTTCATCTTCTAACATTCGAAGTCCTGCACGAATAACTTCACTAACATTTTTATAACGTCCTGCCGAAACTTGACTCTTTACAAACTGGTCAAAATAGTTCCCAAGTGATATTGATGTATTTTTCATTTTTATAAAGCTTTACTTCAAAAGTTACCAAAATATGGTAAGTGTTGCAAGTTTTTATTCGCACATTTTAATTTTATGTTCAATATAATTTAAAGATTCAATTTCTGAAATGTTAAATCCTTGCTCTGATATATAGTTCATTCTTTCGTTCAGTGAGACTTTAATTCCATTTTTAATAGTCAAATTCCCATATTCTCCATAAGCTTCTGGCAAATAAATGGCAAATGGTTTTCCGCATCTGAAAGCTCCTACTTGCGTGTCTCCATTCGCATTATATGGGTCTAAAAAGAATAGGAAATCTTTTAGAGAATCCATTTTACTCTTACAAAATCCAAATATGATTTCAGGAATATCAGAACTGTCTTCATAACCAGTTAACCAACCTGCTAGATTGTGATAAACGTAAAAACTAATAGATGGGTCGATTTTTATGATTTTCCAATCTCCATGCTCTGCAACTCCAAAATTATATATCTCGTATTCTTGATTTCCTGAAAGCTCACTATAATCATTAATTCCCTTGACAAGGTAACTCTCAGTTGTATTTTTAATCAGTATGAATCTGTCGTATTGATTACTTTTTATTTCAACCTGAATTGATTTAGAATCTTCTCTTGAGGCAGGCGGAATAATATAATGGTGTGATTTTTTCTTTAACAAACGGCTTCCTGGTCCAAATCGAAAATAGAAAAAAACAATTGCAATTATAACTCCAATGATGTTTTTAAGTTCCATTTTTAATTACCGCTAACGACAGTCTGCCTAAACCACGAAGTAGCAGCGAAGCTAAACCGTCTATTTTTCTAATTTCATCACTAATCTACACATATATTTCCATTTTACGCTACTTTAATTACTCTTTTTTCAAAAACGTCATTCTGTAAATAGAAAATAAAAAACGTAACTATCTTTAAATGTATTTGTCAAATCGTTTGGTGTTTCTCTCATCGCTGGTGAGAGTTTTGAATTTCCAATCATCACTCTTCACATTAACCACTAAAATCCATTGCACTCTCCTTTCTGCTCCAAACCTCTTCCCTAGCCTGCAAATCTTTGACTAAGAGCCAAAACATCCCCCTTACTCTTCCGACACAGGAGGTGCCATTGGCGTTACATATTTCATCGTATTGTCGTCAAAAATAAAATATACATAAAGATCATCCGATGATTGAATTTCTTTGGGTTCGTAAGCATTCACATCCTCAATTTCTTTTAGATTGTAGTCCAGAAACGTAGCGTGATACAAAGCAATGTCTTTGGTTAATCGCACTGAACTTTCTTTGTGTTGAATGTCGTACACAACAGGGATTGGGTCTCCGACCTTGTCAAAAACTGGACAGCTAAACGTTAAAAACACTTCATTTCCTCGTACGGTATAGTAGTTTCTTTGTAAGCTATTGTTTATGCGGTATTCAACAAAAAAATCGGTATGCGCCCTGGAAGTAAGTTCTAAAAATTCTGCACGCAAAGTGTAATTCACATTTGATCCAACCGGCGTTGTGGTTAGCAATCTTTTGGAATCGCCTAGCAAAACAAAAACATAGTTAAACAAGCCTGTATAACCTGTTTTTTCAAAAAAACGTTCGTTATTATTCGATTTTACGTGCTGAAACGCATGGTCTTTTCGATTCACTAAAATTAAAGCATCTTCAAGGGTATCAGTATTGATGTGTCTGTAAAGAATTTGAATGTCATACTCTTCGGTTGCTGGAATGTTCAATTCATTTTCAACCATTCTGGCAATTCGCTGTTCTTTTGTGATGGAAACTTCTTGCTTTTCCTCCTTTTCCGTGTGTTCCTGCTCAGTACCTGCATTTTCTGTACAACTGATAAGGAGTAAAATACTTAAAGCAAGAATACCTGTTTTTTTAAATTCTGTCCAATACATATTGAATAAGTTCTAGGATTTTGGGTTCGTAATTGTCTGCAAATTCTTGTCTTCTTCGATTGGCAATGCCTACACATATTGCGGTTGCTTCGTGTCCTAACGCTGAAGACAAAGCAAAAAGAGCAGAAGTTTCCATTTCTAAGTTCACAAAACGATGTTGACCGGATTGAAACTCAGCAATCGAGTCTAACATTTTCGGTTCTGCTAAAGGCAATCTCAAAGTTCTTCCTTGAGGTCCATAAAAGCCCGAACTCGCTATGGTAATTCCAGATTTAACTTCCTTTGAATCAAAACGTCTATTTAACTCACTCGAAGCTTCCGCTAAATAGGGAGTTATGAATTTCGGCAATTTAATTTGTTTCTCTATTTCAGACAGTAAATGTGTTAATTCTTGATTCGTTTCTCTTTGATAATAATGCCCAACGTTATCTAATCCTAAGGAATATTCGGAAAGAATAAAGCTTTCTACGGGGATGTTTTCATCTAAAATACCACACGTTCCAATCCGAACGATTTCCAATTTTTCTTTCGTTGAGTTTTCCTTTCGGGTGTTAAAATCAATGTTTGCAAGCGCATCCAGCTCATTAATAACAATGTCAATGTTATCCGTTCCAATCCCAGTAGATAACACTGTGATTTCTTTCCCTTTATAGGTTCCTACGTGGCTAACAAACTCACGATGTTGCTTTTTGAAGGTGATTTCATCAAAAAAGCTAGATACTTTGGTCACTCGATCTTGATCACCTACGATAATGATTTTCTTCGTTAAATCTTCAGGTCGAATTCCTAAATGATAAATTTCTCCGTTTTCGTTAATAATCAACTCGGATGAAGGAAATGGAAGCATGTTCTAAAAAATTTACTGGATAAATGTCTAAGACAAGAAGAGGTTAATTGATTGAACCAAAAACTTTAGAAAGTAAATCGGTTACCCGTGCTGCTGGGTCCTTACGTATCTTATTTTCTTCTTTTTCCACCATATCAAAAAGTCCATCAATTGCTCGCTCAGTAACATAACGGTTCAAATCTGTGTTCACTTGTTGTCCGCCGGTAAATAGCATTGCTTGATTATAGCGCGTGGCTACCGGATCCCAATACTCCGTTAATTTCACTTTTTCAATCGATTCTTGAACTTTAGGTGCGAATGCTGCAATTAATTGATCTGTGGTGTTTTTTCTTAAATATTCAGTTGCTTTTCCATCTCCGCCTCTTAAAATTTCAAAGCCGTCTTGAATGCTCATGTTTTTTATGGCATCAACAAAGATGGGCGCTGCTGATTTCGCTGCATCCTCTGCTGCTCTATTCAATGTGGTTACAATTTTATCTACTTGTCCTTCCAATCCCCATTCAATTGCTTTTTCTTTAACTTTGATTGCACTTTCAGGGAAAGGCAACTTAATTTCGTTGTTCTTTAAAAAACCATCGGTTACAGAAGTTACATCAACTGCATTGGTAATTCCGACAGTTAACGCTTCTTTTAAACCTGAAATCACCTCTCCGTTGCTCAAATTGCTCGAAGGAGTAGTTCCAGAGCTTGATGATTCTTGCAAATAAGAATCTACGACATCACACGACGAAGCAAAAATTAATATCGCCGCCAAAGAAACTACTTTTATAACTTTTTTCATATTTGATTGTTTTTTGTCAAACTTACGAATAATTTTACTTTTTTAAATCAATTTAATGGTGAAGTTTATGAAGTCGCATAAGATTACAGAGGAGGATTCTATTTTCAAAACGGTTGCTCACTTACTTTTAGAAGAAGGCGCTAGTTTAGGAACAGTAGAAAGCTGTACTGGAGGTGGAATAGCGAATGCTTTTGTTTTACTTCCTGGAGCTTCCAACTTCTTTAAGGGTGGTTTAATCACCTATTCCAACGAATTAAAATCTCGGCTCGCTCACGTTGCTTTTGAGACTTTAGAAAAATACGGAGCTGTATCTGAAGAAGTGGTGAAAGAAATGGCTTTAGGTGGTTTACTTGCATTGCATGTGGATTACACAATCGCTGTTTCGGGAATCGCTGGACCAAGTGGCGGAAGTGAAGAAAAACCTGTTGGTTTAGTTTGGATTGCAGTTGCTTCAAAAGCTGGTGTTGTAACCAAAAAACATTTCTTTGGTGAAAATCGTTCACAAAACATTCAACAATCGATTTTACATGCAGTTGTTTTACTTTCCGAAGTTTTAAATCAAGAGAAATGAAGGGAGGCGAAGGAGGCAACTCTTCTAAACACAACCATTCAAGCCTATTTTTCAATGAATACCAAAGATGAAAGAATATTTTTTTTAAATAGATGCTAAAAAATAGCGAAATTATCTTTACTTTTCCACAAAATTAAAATTTTACTATGAAACTCATCTTCCTCATTGTCACGTTCATACTAGCTCTTCATTCTTTTGGTCAAATCACATTAACACGTTCCAACTACACTGAAGCAGGAGACACAATACGCATTAACAATGCTTCGGGAGTTCTTCCTTCTTATCAAGCCGCAGGTTCAAATCAAACTTGGAATTTCTCCGCGCTTACCCCTGAAGAAGAAAGCGATGAAATTACATACAAATTAAGCGCTGGAGGTATGATTATTAACTTTCAATTTGGTTCTTTTGCTCCTCCAAAATACCAAGCGGATATGATTCAAGAATACAATGCCATTCCTTTTGATCAAATCAGTCAATTTCTTCCTATCGAAATTCCGATTGAGGGAGTAAACCGAATTTTAAAAACAAATGAAGATAAAGTGGAAATAGTGGGCTACAGTTTAGAAGCATCTGGACAACAATTGGGCTTTAGATCCGAGACCATTGAGACTTCCTATTCGTTTCCTATTAATTATTTAGATACTTTTCACACTTCGGGATACACTGAATTTGATTTGAATCCCCTCATGGACATTCAATTGAATCAAGAAAGAAATCGAACCTCTGTTGTTGATGCATACGGAACCATAAGAACGCCACACAATACTTACCATAACGTTCTGCGAATTACACACAGAACTGTGGAAAACAATGAAGTAAAAGTTCCGATTGGAGATCAACCGGTTTGGATTCCTTTCCAGCGCACCATTCATGAATACGAGTGGTGGTCAACAGAATTTAAGCGTCCGGTTTTTAAAATTGAAGAAGAAAGTGTTTTCGGTTTTTCAACTTCTACAAAAATCACCTTTGTTCATGACCCACAGCCTCCGTACGTTCACTTAGGAGTTGGTTTGTTTCCTAATCCTGCCACAGACCTTGTAGTGCTTAAAACAGACGAAGAAATAGAAAAAGTTTTGGTTTACAACTTGGAAGGCAAGCTGGTTGAAGACATTTCTCTAATTTCTGCACAAAACTTTTGTGAAATCGACTTGAAAAATTTGCGTTCTGGAAGATATACTGTTGTCGCTATTACAAAAGAAAATAAACAATCTTTTCCTTTAATTGTACTATAATAGACGTATCATTGTAAAAAGCAAATCAGTTTGTCGCTGTCTCATTTTGAGAGAGAGGAAAGTCCGGGCAGTACAGAGCACCGTACTTCCTAACAGGAAGGATTCCAGTAAAATGGAATACAGATAGTGCCACAGAAATAGGTAGCCTTAAATTCTTAGGGTCATAGTGAAAAGGCGAGGTAAGAGCTCACCGCAGTATTGGCGACAATGCTGGCTAGGTAAACCTTACGGACTGAAAGACCATGTAAACCAAGGCTTGAGGGCTGCTCGCCCGACTTGGAGGGTAGGTCGATTGATTCTGGCTGCGAAGTCAGAACTAGAGAAATGACAAACCGCTGTCTTTGGATGGTGAACAGAACCCGGCTTACGATTTGCTTTTTTTTTATTTAAAAACTGATGAAATGGACTTTTTAGATCCCGAATTAGACAAGTATGCAGAAGACCATACTTCCCCAGAAACAACTCTTTTGCGTGAGTTAAATCGGCACACACATGTAAATGTTCTTAAACCAAGAATGCTTTCTGGTCATTTTCAAGGAAGAACATTAAGTATGTTAAGCAAAATCGCTAAACCTCATCGAATTTTAGAAATCGGAACTTATACAGGCTACTCTGCACTTTGCTTGGCAGAAGGACTTCAAGAAAATGGAAAACTCATCACCATTGATGTAAATTACGAATTGGAAGAATTGGTAAAAACATACATTGAAAAAGCAGGACTTGAACATAAAATTGAAATGAAAGTGGGTAATGCTATGGACATTATTCCGACGTTAGAAGAAAGTTTCGACATTGTTTTTATTGACGCTGATAAATCCAACTATGCCCATTATTACGATTTGCTCATTGATAAATTACCGAGCGGATCGCTTATCATCGCAGACAATGTACTGTGGTCTGGAAAAGTGTTGGATCCCATTAAAAATAAAGACAAAGATACCCAAGAACTTCTTTCATTTAACAAAAAAATACAAGAAGATGAACGTGTTGAGAATGTACTTCTACCGATTCGTGATGGATTAATGGTAATTCGAAAAAAATAGACCAAAATGAGTAAAATTTACATGCGATTGTTTTTTTTAATGGGTGTTTTTTTATTTGGAAATGCTTGTACAGAAGAACAAGACTATGAAGTTATTTCCATAGATAAAGTTTTGCCACAAGCAGAAAGAGAATACATTTATGACGAGGAAGAAGGTGCAAACGAAGAAATCATTTATTCAGTTTTTCAAGAACAACTTACCAAATTACTTCCAGAAATTACTTTCGATGAAAGCAACACATTAAAAGGAAATTTACCGCTACTCCTTCCCAATCGTTTGGGATATGAAGAAAAGCAAGAGTTTTATTTTGTTTTGGACAGTATTCCTTTTTACTTTATTCAATGGGAATTTAGCGATAGTGCAAGAACCATCAATGCTTTTTACAATTGGATTGACTGCTTTGGTTCTGACTGCCATTCAATGAAAATAAATGAAGAAAAAAACTTGGATAAAAATGCTTTTGCAATTTGGGTTCATGAAAACTCCCTCACTTATTTGACAAGTACAAACAACTTTTCTTTAACGACTTGGGAAGAGCATTTATTTAAAGAAAAAGAAGACATTGAATTGTATTTTTTATTAAAGCAAAATGTTAAAGGACGAACCCATTGGGTTCAACTCGATTAAAAAACAATAGTTTTAGCCTCAAATTAGAAAAGAAATATGACCAATAACGACATTATACGCCAAATACGATATACTTTTGATTACAATGACGATAAAATGATGGAGCTTTTCGCTTCAGCAGGTTTGGAAGCAACACGTGCTCAGGTTTGTGATTGGCTAAAAAAGGAAGATGACGAATCACATGTCTCGATTTCAGATAAAGAGTTAGCCACTTTTCTAAATGGTTTTATTAACGAAAAAAGAGGAAAGAAAGAAGGACAACCCATTCTGCCTGAAAGTACGCTAGACAATAACATTATCCTTCGAAAGCTAAAAATCGCATTGAATCTTACCGATGTTGAAATGATTGACATTTTTGAATTGGCTCGTTTTCGAGTAAGTAAACATGAGTTGAGTTCTTTGTTTCGCAAACCCACGCAAAGGCAATACCGAAAATGCAACGATCAGTTTTTAAGAAACTTTCTCCACGGGATGCAATTAAAATATAGAAGCGATTAAAACAAAACAGGAGCTCTTTAAAAACTCCTGTAGTCTCTTATTTTATTCACTTCTCTTCATTCAAATTTCAGGAATTTATTTTTTGCGAAGTAAACTCTTTATTTTTATTTTCCACAATTCCTTTCCACAATTCATCCATTGAAGCTTCTAAAGCTTTTTTCTCTTCTTCCTGTGCTTCGTGAAGAACCTCTGGATCTGAAAAATAATGTTTTACAAAATTAGTATCAAAATTCCCACTTCTAAAAGCTTCGTGCTTCATCACATACTTTCCAAAATCCAACGTAGTTTTTAAGCCCGAAATTTCAAAATCATCAATTGCTTGAATCATTCTTTCAATGGATTCTTCTCTATTTTCTCCCCACGTTACGAGTTTTGCAATCATAGGATCATAATAAATTGGGATTTCCATTCCTTCTTCAAAAGCGTCATCAATTCTAATGTGCTCTCCCGACGGTTTTTTATATCGATTTAACGTTCCGATATCCGGTGTGAAATTATTTAGCGCATCTTCAGCGTAAACCCGAACTTCCATTGCGTGTCCATTCAATTGAATATCTTCTTGCTTTATGGGAAGTTTTTCATTTCGAGCCACTCTAACTTGCAATTCAATTAAATCAAGTCCCGTAATTTCTTCCGTAATCGGGTGTTCTACTTGAATTCGAGTGTTCATTTCTAAGAAATAGAAATTCATATCCGCATCCAATAAAAACTCAACCGTACCCGCTCCTGTGTAGTTACAAGATTTCGCTACATTGCAAGCCGCCTCTCCCATTTTCGCTCGTAATTCTGGGGTTACGATAGCACTTGGAGCTTCCTCAATTACTTTCTGATGCCTTCTTTGAATGCTGCATTCTCTTTCATGTAAATGAATAATATTTCCGTGATTATCCGCAAAAATTTGAATTTCGATATGGCGAGGTTGGGTAACGAATTTTTCAATAAAGACAGCATCATCTCCAAAAGAAGAGCGCGCTTCAGATTGAGCCAGCTTCATTTGCTCCTCTAAATCTTCCATTTTTTCCACCAAGCGCATTCCTTTTCCACCACCACCAGCAGAAGCTTTGACTAAAATTGGAAATCCGATTTTTTCTGCTATTTCTTTTGCCTCAGCGATGTCTGTAATTTCTTTATCAATTCCAGGCACTAACGGAACACCGTATTCCTTTACAGTTTGCTTTGCCGTAATTTTATCCCCCATCAAGTCCATCGCTTCTGGAGAAGGACCGATTAGCGTAATGTTTTCTTTTTTCAACCTTCGAGCAAAGCCTGAATTTTCTGCTAAAAAGCCATATCCTGGATGAATGGCATCAACGTTTAGGTCTTTCGCTACTTGAATAATTTTATCTTCCACCAAATAGCTTTGTGCAGATGGAGCAGGCCCAATCAATACCGCTTCATCAGCTTCTAACACAAAAGGAGCGTTTTTATCTGCTTCTGAATATACAGCAACAGATTTTATGTTCATTTTTTTTAAGGTTCTAATTACTCGTCTAGCAATTTCCCCACGATTGGCAATTAATACTTTATTCATCTTCATTAATTATACTTTTTCCTTTTAAATATTCCTCTGGAATAGGTTCTTGATTTTTTCTTTTCACTCCAACGTCCACTTTATTTTCTTTTTTCCTAAATAAATTGGCAATAAATTGAATTAATTTGAAGTCTTCAAAATTATTAAAATCTTCTTTATAACTCAATCCTATCCCTTGAGTAAATTGTCCTCTTCCTTCGTCTTGCAAGATATAATTATTATTTGATTCATTAAACACATTCATTCGGAAGGTTCCTTCTTCGTTCAACAAATATTCCACTTTAACATCTCCAATAAAAGTATTTTGATTAGGAATTGCCTCTTCTGGCGAGCTTCCATCTTCCCCTCTTCTTGTTCCCATACCAAATGAACCTGAAATAAACAGCCTGTCATCTAAGAACGATTTAGACAATCCAAATTCTCCAGAAAACTGTCCTGTAAAATCATCACTTTCAAGATTTACGTTCATTTTATAGCCGTCAGACATCCGATTTAGAATGTTATTTATCTGCGAAGATGCTAAGTCGAGGAAAGCACCACTCGAGCCAAAAGAAGAACCTTGTTGACCTGAAAGCGGCATCAGTGATTTTGAAATAAATAGTGAGAAAAACTGTTTATTGAGTTCATCTCTATCGCTTCGAATACGAGAAATAATTGCTTTTCCAGCTTCCGAAGCATTTGGTGCGTCAATATCGAAGGAAATTTCTGGATTTGACATATTTCCTTTCAGGGTCAAATAGGAATAAATCTCTTCATTGTTTGATGATTTATTATCAATGATATCCGGCATAACCACAGAAAGATTCGCTGTCGTTCTGTGGTATGCGTTGATGTCCAAAATAGCTTCGTACGGATCTCCCACCCACTGCACAGTACCTCCTGGAGCAATGTTAAAGCTTTGTTTGTACGGTTCTAGCACAAAATTATACGAACCGTTTGAAACGGTAAAAACTCCGTCCATTGCCAACTCATTGAATTGATTTACACTTAGACGAATGTTTCCATTTCCTCTTGCGGTCAGTTCGTCTCCTGATTTTTCATCAAAAATAATTTTCACTTCCGCATCGTCTGTAACTTCAAAATTCATCATTAAATCCAATCCGCTTAAATCCACTTTGCTTTCGATCTCTTCTTCTCCTTCCTGCTTTTTAAAGGAAATAAAACCATCTTCCTCAATTGTAGTTGGTCCATAAAGCGGAAGTACAAACTTAGTTCCTCGATGTGTTTTTGCGTTTACATTGATTGCGAGATTATCCAATCCTCCTGTGATTGTAACAATTCCTGTGATGTATCCATCTCCATAATAAGGTACATCCACATCATATTTTGTATTCATCACCAAAAATCGTTCTACAGGCAAAGGTTTGGATGGGTCGTTGGGTATTTTTTTTGTTGGATGCTCTTCTAAATTAGCAACGATTTCAAAATTAAAATCTTTAAAATTATCATGTGTTAATCTTGCTGTAACAAAACCAGTGTTTCCTTCTTGGTCTCGGATGGGCATTTTACGGATAGAGATTCCATTTTTTTCTGTTTCAATTTCTCCATCAAAGTACATGTTTGCTCCCAAAATGGCTAGGTTTAGCAAACCGCCCTGCAAATTCACCTTTCCTGTTAACGTAGGATCATTTAATGTGCCGGTTAATTTCAATTTCCCTTCTAAATTTCCGTTTAATGCCTTAAATACATCAGGGTCTAAAAACTCACTTACGACATCTATTTTTGTTTGCCTAAACAACATGTCAAAATCCAACGTTCCGATTTCCTCTGTTTCTTCTTTTAATACATAATATCCATCAAAATTAAATGTCTGAATGTTCCGATAAAAAATATCTCCATACATTTTCACTCGGTCGCTATTTGCATTGTAATTAATCCCAAAGCCAACAACTCCAACTTCAGATTCATTAACAAAGAAGTCTTCGACAACTGCCTCGCCATTAAACTGTGTATTTGCTGTTAACGAAGAAGCATATCCTGAAACATTGGCGATTCCTGAAAGTTTTGTATCGGGAAAAATCAACTCACTTAATTCTTCTAAATCCAAGTTCATCACATCAATGTACAAGCGATCAAAAGGAGAGTCTGACAAATGTCCATTAACCCCAACGTATTGATTTTTATATTCTAATTTAATGTTGCTTACGGTATAGCAACTGTCTGCGAACTCTATTCTTCCTTTGTTTTTAATTTCCCATCTATTTTTATTAAAAGTTATGTATGAAGGGAAAACATCGATTTCAAAATAGTTTTTTTCTTTTAAATTCGTAAACCATTCCAAATCCGAACGATTATTGTCTAAATCATCAAAAAGCAATTGCGAGTCAAGTCCGCCATTAGATGCCAATCCTGTGAAATGAACGTCTTTATAGATTAATGAATCATTCACTGAAAACCCATCGATGCCAATTAAAGCCACTAATTCCTGATTTGTAATTTCTTGAAACGCTTCAATTCCACTAAATTTCAGTCTGTTAAATTGAAAATAATCCGCCGCGATGTTTACGCCTATATGATTGTTTTTTCCGTTGTAATACCCATGAATACGCGCTTGATCTGAAATTTTTATTTCAGGAAAAAAGATGAGTAATAAGTTATTAATATTCTTAACAGTGATGTCGTAATCAAAAACGGTCAATTCATCTTGTACATCTTCGTAGTTTGCCAAATTCAATGTTGGAAAAACAGCCAGCATTTCTTCTTGAATGTTCTGGACAACTTTACTATAGTCTATTTTTCCATTGATATTTACATCAAGGAAGCCGGAAGTGATAGAAATACTGTCTTTTTCTTTATTTCGTTCAACAAATCCGTAAAAATTTCTTGTTTTAAACACTTCACTATCTTCTTCATAGTAAAGGGAATCAATCAACAAATGTCCTTCAAAGTCATTAAAGTTTTTTCCTCTTGCATCTACGGTTATATTGGTTATCAGCTCTCCTCTCCCATCGAATGCGGGATGAATGTTTTCAAGCATTGCACATTCCACAGAAATTTCAGCTTTCATTTCAAGAAAATTCCCAATGCTCATAAATCCATTAAAAGAAAGGTCGAAATTCTCATCCCTTACAAAAATATCTCCTGTCACTTCGTTTTGTGAAAGTTTATCATGACTATTTAAAGTATAATTGACTTTGTCGAAGGTTATGTAGTCGTATTTATAGTTGTAAAGTTCTGTTTTCGTTAATGTTCCGTTAATATTTTCCACGCGAATTCCGTTCGGGTCAATCGACACAAACTTTAAGCCTAAGCCGCCATTTATTTTTCCGAAATTGGAATCTTTTAAAAGTTTATCAAGTTCTAAGTTTGCCAATCGGATAAAATTAGCTTGTCCT
>Ga0079223_10001886_pt1 | contig 12754 bp, 14 predicted proteins | sample Stecom2011_FD_75072 | JGI IMG/M metagenome (GOLD analysis project Ga0079223, IMG submission 75072) | Agricultural soil microbial communities from Utah to study Nitrogen management - Steer compost 2011 | ecosystem: Environmental > Terrestrial > Soil > Agricultural land | place: USA: Utah... | reverse complement strand
TGATGGCGGCCCTTATCTCTGGGCTTTCACGCAGCCAGCATCCAATAATATCCTGAGTCAGATCGATTTGACTACAGGTTCCTCAGTACAGACATTCGATGTTGCGACATTGGGTATCCTGCAGCCTGATTCAATCTCCGGCGGGTTACACATTACAGATCAGCTGGTCGATGGTATGTGGACTTTCCTTGGAATGTGTCAGAATGATGTCGTCTTTGTTCTCGAACTGGGCGAATCTTTCCCACCCTGGGTTTCTGTAGATCCTAACTCTGGAACAGTTCCAGGCAACGATGACATGATAATTGATGTTACCTATGATCCTGCCGACTGGGATCCGGGAATATACAATGCCAATCTGGTAATCAACAACAACTCACTCGACAGTCCGGTAATAGTACCGGTAACCATGTTCCTCGATGCTACACAACTTTATCCACCTCAGAACCTGATGGCAGTAGCAGGAGACGGAGTAGTCGAATTAACCTGGGAAGAACCGAATATACCACCTGACACGAGGTTGGAACTGGAAGGATACAACGTCTATCGTGATAGTGATATGATCAACGCTGCATTGGTAACCGAACTGGAATATACAGACACAGATGTAGAAAATGGCATCACCTATTCTTACTATGTAACTGCTGTGTATGATGAGGGTGAATCAAATCCATCCAATACAGTGGAAGCCACACCAGAAGGATTGGAACTCAATCCACCACTGAATCTTACCTATGAGGTTATAGATGAGGTAAATGTTCACCTTATGTGGGAAGAACCGGAAGGTGAAGTACTGGATGAATTCCGTTACGACGATGGTGTTATGGATGGCCAGCTCGGCTTCCAGGGGGGAACCAATAACGGCGTTATGGGTTCTGTCCATAGAAACGATGCCGAGGTTAATGAAGTTCACTGGTTCACCACGAACGAAGGTGGCCCTCATAATACGGTAAATCTCTTCATCTTTGGCCTGAACGCTCAGGGTTTGCCAAACGGTAATGATGTTCTGTTCCAGCAAATGAGCATCCCTAATGTAGATATGCAGTGGACTGAGTTCGTTCTACCGGATCCGGTAGTAGCCCCGAACGGTTTCATGATTGCCATGAGCTATACCGGTTTCCTTGGATTGGGAACCGATGATGGAATAGGACCACCCTGGGAATTCCAGGCCAATACTCACTACTTCTCAGCTGATTACACAGGAAATCAGTGGTCAACTGTCGAGAGTGCCGGCTTCAATGCAAACTTCATGATCAGAGCATACGGACATGATTACGGTGATCTTAGAACTGCTCCTCTAACAGCTACACCGGCTGGAGAGAGCGATCTTCTTCTGACGAGTAGTTCAGGACGTTCAACTGGAACTGCCCTGATAGCTACACCACCAGCAGCAAAGAGAACATCCGAACGAGCTCTGCTCGGATACAATGTCTATCGTGACGGTGCCGTCATCAATCCGACCCTGGTAACCGAGACCGAGTATCTCGACGAGAATCTTGATACCGGTCAGTATGTCTATTATGTAACCGCTGTCTATGACGAAGGTGAATCAGATCCTACCGACGAAGTAACAGTCGACATAATTAACAGTGTAGGAGAAGAACCTGTAACACCGTTCGTTACCAGACTGAACATTAGCTATCCGAACCCCTTCAATCCGGAGACAACTATTTCCTTCAGCGTGGAGAATCAGGCTCATGTAAGCGTAGAAATTTACAACATCATCGGCCAGAGAGTCAAAGTCCTCGTTAACGAAATGATGGAAGAGGGTGAACATAGAGTTGTCTGGAACGGCAGAGACAGCAACAATCGTGAAGTATCGTCAGGAATTTACTTCTATCGTATGCAGAGTGGTGAATACTCCGATACGAAGAAGATGATCCTCATGAAATAAAGCAACTTAACTAATAAGCAAAGCCCGGATCCTTTTCAGGATCCGGGCTTTTTTTTATCCTCATATGGACTCCTTCTGAACCGGTCAGTCCTGTGCTTATTGAAATAATCACGAGACAGTAAGATAAATCCGGTAATACTTGACAGAGTAACACCGCTTCTGAATTTATTCAGTATAATGAGAAGTTCCATGAATCCTGAAGAGCGAGAGATATTCATAATGTTTCTCCGAAAACTTGGACTTGATGAGAAAACCATCCTGACTGAGTTTGAGCTCTATCATTCTCTACTTTTAGAAGCTAACAAAAGGGTTAATCTCATCTCTCGCCAGACATCCCCGGATGAGATCTGGACCCGGAATTTTTGCGATTCTCTATTGCCGATGGCCCTGGGATACGATTTCACTGACAAGGTCATCCTCGATCTGGGAACCGGTGGTGGTTTACCGGGAATATGTCTCGCCATTTTGAACCGACATAGTAAGTTTATATTACTCGATTCACGAGAGAAAAAAATCCTTGAACTGAAAAGAATAATCAAAAAACTTGACTTGAAAAACTGTTATCCTATTAGTTATAGGCTGGAAGAAATAAACTGGGATTTACCGTTGGAGGAATTGCCTGATCTGGATGGGATTGATATTGTTGTCTGCCGTTCGGTAAAGATAACTGGTAAACTCCTCACGAAAATAAGAAGAGTGATTAAACAAAGCGGATACATTCTGCTATATAAGGGGAAAGAGGTGAATGAGTCGTGGTTACTGGAAGAAGCTCAAGCGATACATTACTCGCGTGAGATCTGGGGTAACCGGACAATCCTGCATTTACTGAAAGTATGAAAAAGATCATTGCTATTGTCAATCAGAAAGGTGGAGTCGGTAAGACCACAACAGCGATAAATCTCGCTGCCGCTCTTGGACTATATGAAAGAAAAACACTGCTGGTCGATCTTGACCCTCAGGGTAATACGAGTAGTGGTCTCGGTATAGACAAGGATAATCTGGAGGTTCATATCTATGATATCCTGATCGATAAGGCAGAGCCTGCTTCTGCCATCCAGAAAACAGCAATTGAACATCTTGATGTCATCCCGAGTAATATCGACCTGACCGGAGCCGAGATCGAACTGGTCAAAGAATTCGCTCGTGAGAACAAGCTGAAGGAAGCTCTGGCGCCCATTCAAGACGATTATGAATACATCCTGATCGACTGCCCCCCTTCACTCGGATTGCTGACCATCAATGCTCTAACAGCCAGTACTGACGTTCTCATACCGATACAGTGTGAATATTATGCTCTGGAAGGGGTCAGTCAACTACTGAATACTATCAGATTGATCAGAAGAAACCTTAATCCCGACTTGAACATCCTCGGTGTAGTGATGACGATGTACGATAAACGTCTCAATCTCTCCTACCAGGTAGCAAAAGAGGTAAAGAGGTATTTTCAGGAGAAGATTTTCGAAACGATAATATATAGAAACGTCAAATTAGGTGAAGCTCCGAGTTTCGGTAAGCCGATATTTCATTATGACATCAGTTCTATCGGAGCTAAAAACTACCTGCAATTAGCAACGGAATTATTAGCAAGATGAGTACGAAAAGATTAGGTCGCGGTTTAGACGCTTTGATACCTTCCGGTTCGGAATCGACAGATAGAACAACCGGTATTACAACAGTAAGGATCGACAAGATCCATCCCAATCCTTATCAGCCCAGGCTTTCTCTCGATCCCGAGAGATTACAGGAGTTGGCACATTCTATCGCAGAGAGTGGTATGATTCAGCCAATAATAGTCACCAAGAATGAGAACGCCGAATATGAACTGATAGCCGGTGAACGAAGATTAGAAGCAGCTAAACTGGCAAACTTTACCGAAGTGCCCGTTATCATTCGCTGTGTCTCGCCTCGGGAGCAGTTGCAATTTGCTCTGATTGAGAACGTTCAACGAGAGAATCTCAATCCGATGGAAGAAGCTCTTGCCTATCAACAATTACAGAATCAGTTCAACTTGACTCATAACGATATTGCCAGATATGTAGGTAAAGAACGAAGTACAATCACCAATTCTATCCGGCTCCTCAAGCTGGAACCGGCAATTCAGAATATGATCTCCGAGGAGAGACTTTCTCAAGGCCATGCCAGAGTGCTGCTGCAACTCCCCCCCGATAAACAGGTCGAGTTCGCAGGTGAGATTCTAAGAAGAGAACTTTCGGTCAGACAGACCGAACAACTGGCTCGTAGTTATCTGTCCGATAACAGGAAAGAGCAAAAAAAGATAGAACCGAAAAATAAGGAGTATCTGGAAGAGATGAGCGAAGCTCTGACGAGATATTATGCCTCACATGCACATATAACCGCTAAATCAAGAGGTGGATCTGTAGTCTTTACCTATAAGAACGATGATGAGCTGCAGAAGCTCCTCAATAAACTGCTTCAGCAGAAATAGTATCTCACAGACATGTTGAAGGTATCTCTTTTCATTATCGCTTCACTTCTGTTAATAGCTACAGCCCTGCTGGTGATGATTAACAGTAACCACTCTACCGTTATCGAGCAGCAGAGAGAGGAGATCGAAGCACTCACCAATTATATTCACTCTCTCCGAGAAAGGCTCAGTAACTATGAACAGAACTATCGAGAAGTAACCGAGACTCCCAAAGAGTTTCGAATCAGAGAACTACTCGAAAGTTATCTCCGTGAACAGGATAATCAGAATTTCGTCATAGATACGACAATCTCAACCGAAGAATTGAGAAGAGAACTGGAAGAATTTCACTGGAAGCAGCAATTCATTCCAGACCAGGTTCCGATTAGCGATAAATCTGTCATCAGTCAACATTATTCCGAAAATCATCAAGGGATCGATATGGCTGCTTCTCTAGGCGCTGAAATAGTAGCTGCCGGCAGTGGAGTAGTAAATTCGGTCTATGAAGACAGGTATTTCGGTAATGTCGTTGTAATAGATCATCTTAATAGCTATCTGACCTTTTACGGTCATATGGCACGAGTATTTCATGAACCAGGATATTTTGTCCAGAAGGGTGAGGCTATCGGTCTGGTAGGAAATACCGGCTTCAGTACACATCCACACCTTCATTTTGAAGTCATATTCCAGGGTGATAACATCAATCCAGCAGAACTGATTAATCGATAAATATATTTTAAAGGAGAAACCATGCTCAAGAATCGCAAGATAGAGCTTTCTACGATAATAGGAAAGGGGAGTGTAATCAAGGGAAATCTGCAGATCAAGGGTGGTATAAGAATCGATGGCACGATCGAAGGAACCCTTCAGACAGACGGATTTGTCGTTATTGGAACCTCCGGAAAGGCGAAGGCAGATATCCGGGCCAAAGAGTGCCTGGTCTCAGGTGTTTTAGATGGCAATGTAACCGTTTCAGAGACGCTTGAACTCGATAAAACTGCCTGGGTTACCGGTGACATTGTGGCAAAAATTCTGACGGTAAATGCAGGGGCGATAATAGTCGGAAACTGTCAGATGGGCGACAAGAAACCCCAGACAAAGTCTAATGTAATCAAGGATGTCTCGGCCAAATCAGATGAAGAAGTTACTCCAAAAGCTTCGAATTAAGGATAGTGAGATATTCGAAAGCCTCGCACTAATCAGTCAACTGGGATTGAATATCATTGTCTCTCTGCTGATCTTCTTTTTCATCTTCTTATGGCTGGACCGCAAACTCCAGGCTGGCAATCTGCTGCTCTTTACCGGAATCATCCTCGGTATCGCCTGTGGGATCTATCTTAATTATAAACATTTGAAGCGATTTTATGACAAAAAACCCTGACCTGACCGATAATTATGTAAAAGAGATTCTGACTATTGTTTTCTTGACAATTATAGCTGCTGTTATGTTTTTGCCAACGAGATTCGGTCAGGCTATAGGTTGGATTACTGGCTCAGTAGGAAGCGGACTAAATTTTTACTGGCTTTATCGGAGAATGAAGGCGAGTTATCTTGTCACTGATAAAGCAGCTGTTCTGCATTCCTTTAAAGGCTTCTACCTGCGATACCTCTGCCTGGTTATTTATTCGATACTGGTGGTAGCCCTGCTAAAACCGGATATTATCATGTTCGGTGCTGGATTGGTTAGTGTTCAGATAGTGATTTACCTGCACTATTTTTACCAGCTCCTGAGAGGTAGAACTGATAACGAGGAAAAGGAAGAACCTGGTGACAGTTAAAAAGTTGAAGTTAAAGGAACTCTGAAATGACGAAGAAAAAGATGTTGAGACTGTTTTTCGTTTTCTTTATTGTTCAGGCCATACTATCTATCGGTATTGATTATAAGCTCAATATCGGCATCCATCCTGAGAGCGGCAAATTCGCGATCTGGAATACAGCACATCCGATGACCATTCAGGATAGAATCATAGAAGAATTCCAGCCCGATCAATATATAAAGGATCAAGGGCTCAAGCCACAGATCTACGGAAGCGAAAAACTGTATCAATTCTTCGAACGAATTTTCGGTAACCAGGCTATCAATACTTTTTCACTCCTGAGAATGCTGTTGATCCTGAACATCACCCTTTTGATACTCGCCTTGCTCCTCAATAAACACCTCAGCCATATTCCAAAGAAGGGACAGGTGATTTTCGAGATGATACACTCCTTTTTCGATGAACTGACAACTGAAACTCTCGGCCAGAAATTTGCTAATTTCACACCCTACGTATTAACAATATTTCTCTTTATCTGGTCGTGTAATATCATCGGAGTCATCCCCATTCCCGGATTTATGGAACCGACAAGGAATCTGAACGTACCACTTGGGATGGGCTTGATGGCAGTTGCCGTTGTTCATTACATGGCAATCAAGAACAAGGGGCTTCTTCCCTATCTCAAAGGTTTTACAGAACCCTTCTTCCCTATGGCACCGATAAACATTGTCGGTGAATTCTCCAAGGCTATATCGATATCTTTCCGTCTCTTCGGAAATATTCTGGGCGGGGCAATAATCCTGATCGTTATCTCTTCGTTAGTCAGATTCATTCTGCTGCCCGTTGGATTAAGCCTCTTCTTTGGTATCTTTATCGGAACCATCCAGGCATTCGTATTTACCATGCTGGCTATTAGTTATATCGCCGTTGAACTGTATGAATAAAGAAATAGATTAAGTATTCAGGAATATAAAATATGTTAGAAAGTATCGAAATTGTTCACATAGCGGCCTATCTGGGAGCTGCAATCAGTGTCTCTCTCGCTTCGGTAAGTGCCGGATATGGTGAGGGATACACTGCTGGACTGGCCAACAGTGCCTTGATGCGGCAACCGAAGGTCAGTGACCAGCTTTCTCGATCCATGCTGGTAAGTCAGGCTGTAACCGAAACCGGAGCTATATTTTCGCTCGTCATCTCGCTACTGCTCCTCTTTGGTGGGGTTGACAGAGGCAGTCTTGGTATCGTTAGAGCCTCATCTCTCCTCTCAGCTGGAATTGCTATGGGACTCGGGAGTGTAGGACCTGGTTTCGGCTCTGGATATACCGGGGGCTATGCCTGTATGGCGTTAAGCCGAATGCCAAAGAGGCATAATGAGATCACCGGTAATATGCTCATTGGACAGGCACTTGCTCAGGCCAGTTCTATTTTCGCTCTAGTTGTAGCACTCTTGCTGATCTATGCTATACCAGCCTTCGATAACCTTAACCTGACACAGCAGATAATCCGCGCTGTAGCATATCTCGGTGCTGGATTATGTATCGGTTTCGGAACTCTTGGACCCGGTTCTGCAATAGGTTATGTAGCAGGTCGAGCCAGTGATATGATTGGCCGTTATCCGCGACAGAGAACCCTGACGATGCGTACTATGTTCGTAGGTGCCGCTGTTTCGGAATCTACTGCTATATATTCATTAGTTATTGCGTTTCTGTTAATGTATGCTTTATAATGAACGATAAATGAGGTGAACAGAAGTTCACTGACAAATTTGGAGGTATAAATGGAAGGAATCGAATTGATTGCTAAGGCAGCCGCTTTCCTCGGTGCCGGGATATGTATGGGTATCGGTGCTCTGGGACCCGGAATCGGGCAGGGATATGTTGCCGGTAAAGCCTGTGAAGGTATTGCCAGGTCTCCCGAAAATTCAGCCCTTCTGACCAGGACGATGCTCGTCGGTCAGGCAGTATCCGAATCTACCGGTATCTACTCGCTGGTTATTGCACTCTTGTTGATTTTCTCAACTTAAGCTGCTCTGGTGCAGATGTTGCGCAGATGTCCTGAGTAGTCTGAAGCTCACCAGTTGAACGGTATAGATGAGATATTCATCTCAGGATACTCTTGATAAAACGACCCTGTAACCTGATGTAACAATATTCATAAGGAGACGAACAGTAGATGATAAGTATTGATTATTCACTGATCATTGTGATCTTGAATTTCATACTCTTGATGATTATCCTGAACAAGTTGCTCTACAAACCGATCAAGCGATTTCTGACAGATAGACAGAGTAGTATTGCCGCCGATCTGGATGATGCTGCCAGATCGAAGATAGAGGCCGAAGAATTGTTGAAGAAACAACAAGAGGAGTTCAAAAAAGCCGCTCTGGAGATCAGAAAGCTTAAAGAAAAGGCCAAGAAAGATGCTGATGCGACAAGCGACATGATAATAAAAGAGGCAAGAGACCGCGAGAGAGCAATACTCACAGATACAGAGAAACAACTCGCCAGTGAAAAGCAAAAAGTGATACAGGCTATCGAGGGAGAACTGGGAGATATAATAGCCAGTCTCTCTTCTACGATTATAGGCAGGAAGCTCGATGAAAAACTGGATGCCGAGATGATAGAACGTCTTCTCAATAAGGATAGGGAAAGGGAGTGAAAAACAGATTATTAGCCAGAAGATATGCCAGGGCCTTTCTGGATAATACAACCGAGAAAGACCCAGAATCGCTCCGGAAAGATATCGCAACAATGAGAAGAGTTATCAGAGAAAATCCTGATCTGATCAAGATCCTGCAGTCTATTATCACGCCCAGGAAATTGAAGCGCGAATTACTCGAAGCCATAATCAGCACTCAAGATACCCCAAGTATCATCCTGAATTTGCCCAAACAGTGGCGGGGATTGTTTAATCTTCTAATAAGAAAACACCGAATGCCTATTACAACAGAAATTATCGATGAAATTGAAAGATTATTGCTTCAACAACAGAATAAGGCACGAATCAGAATCGTTTATGCCAGAGATTTGAGTGATAATATAACAAAAGAGATTATCAACTATGCCGGCAGAAAGACTGGTAAGGAATTAATCGTAGAAACTGAGATTGATCCGGCAATCATTGGGGGCTTTATCGCCTCTGTAGATTCTATAATCTTTGACGGCTCTGTCAGGCATAATCTCAATATATTCAAAAAGGTCCGGCAATAGCTGTTAGATGCAATAAAATATAAAATGTAATTTTTTAAGCAAAGAAGAGGAAGGATATGAAGATACAACCTGATGAGATAAGCTCGATATTGAAACAGAAAATAAATGAGTTCAAGTTTGATATCGATGTGGACGAAACCGGGCAGGTAATAGAAGTTGGAGACGGAATCGCCCTTATCTTCGGTCTGGATAAGGTTATGGCCGGCGAGATGTTGCTCTTTCCCGGAGAAGTTTATGGTATGGCTCTCAACCTTCAGGAAGAATACGTAGGCTGTATTCTCTTTGAAGAATCACGTAAAATCAAAGAGGGTGATATCGTAAAGCGAACAAAAAAAATACTTAGTGTCCCTGTTGGTGATAACTTAATGGGTAGGGTTGTTAATCCTTTAGGACAGCCCATCGATGGCAAAGGAGAGATTAAGGCCGATAAAGAAACAGAGATAGAGCGTAAGGCACTCGGAGTAATCAAACGTCAGCCGGTAAAGGAACCATTGCAGACCGGCTTGAAAGCTATAGACTCGATGGTCCCTATCGGGAGAGGCCAGAGAGAGTTGATTATTGGAGATCGCCAGACAGGAAAGACAGCCATAGCAATCGATACGATAATCAACCAGAAAGATACCGACGTTATCTGTATCTATGTTGCTATTGGACAGAAGAAATCATCAGTGGCAACTATAGTAAAAATACTTCAGGATAATGGGGCAATGGATTATACGATCGTTGTCTCTGCAACAGCTTCAGAACCACCTGCACTTCAATACCTCGCACCTTATACCGGTTGTTCTATCGGAGAATTCTTCCGTGATAACGGCAAACATGCCCTGATCATCTATGATGACCTCTCCAAGCATGCTGTATCATACCGTGAGCTGTCATTACTTCTCAGACGTCCTCCGGGAAGAGAAGCATATCCCGGCGATGTCTTCTACCTTCACTCCAGACTGCTGGAAAGAGCATCCAAACTGAGCGAAGACCTGGGCGGAGGCTCACTCACAGCTTTACCGATCATCGAAACCAAAGCAGATGATATATCAGCCTATATTCCAACTAATGTCATCTCTATCACAGACGGGCAGATATACCTGAGCAGCAGGTTATTCTATTCCGGCATCAGGCCTGCTATCAATCCCGGTCTTTCAGTATCCCGTGTTGGTGGCAGTGCTCAAATCAAATCGATGAAAAATGTCGTGGGGCAGTTGAGACTCGATCTGGCCCAATACGCTGAATTGGAAGCTTTTGCCAAGTTCGGATCCGATCTTGACAGGGCAACCCAGGCTCAGTTGCAGAGAGGAGAACGGCTGATAGAGATCTTGAAGCAGAATCAGTATGAACCACTCCCGATTGCTAAGCAGATCTTCATCATCTTTATGGCGAATAACGGCTATCTGGATGATATTGAACTGAGTAAGGTGAAAGAGGTCGAAGAAAAACTTTTCCATACCCTCGATGCAGAATATGGTGAACTTATTGCAAAATTAACCGAGGAAGCACTTACCGATGAATTGAAGGATAAGATGCACGAAATCTGTAAGAAAGTAAAGGAAAAAGTATAAAATCCTGAGTATAACCTTTCATAACATGGGAGATCATTAGTGGCAAATATCAGAGACATAAAAAATCGAATTGTTTCGATCAGAAATACCAGGCAGATTACTAATGCCATGAAGATGGTTGCTGCCTCCAAACTTCGTAAAGCTCAGGATAAGATAATTAATGCCCGCCCTTATGCAGATTATATCGATATGATGATCAGAACTATCAAATATAAGAACCCGGGTACACAAAATCCATTCCTTGTCAGCAGAGGAGAGGTTCGGAACCAGAAGGGGAAACAGTCAGAACCAAAAGCCTCAGAGAAAACTGCTCTGCTGGTCTTTACAGCTGATAGAGGTCTCTGCGGCTCTTTTAACTCCAGTATCATCCGAACAGCTATCAAATATCTGCAACAGCATCCGGAAACCGATGTAATATGTGTCGGAAAAAAGGGATTCGGCCAGTTGAAAAGACGAACCGACAGAATTATCGAAAAATTCTTTAACTATTACAATGTGATTGACTTCAGTATCACAAAGGATATCAGCCGTCTGGTGCTCGACCTCTACCTCAATCAGGAATATGATAAGATCGATGTGATATATAATGAATTCAAATCAGCCATACAACAGAATATCATTATCCGGCAATTATTACCAATAAAACCAATGGAATCGGATATAGTTTCAGAGACTGATTATATCTATGAACCAGATGAAGATAGTATTATCAATGAACTCGGGGAGAAGTATGTCGACGTTGATATCTGGAGAATGATGCTGGAATCGTCAGCTGCAGAACAGGGTGCCAGAATGACGGCTATGGACAATGCTACGGAGAATGCTTCTGAATTAATAGAAGAATTATCACTGCTCCAGAACAGGGCAAGGCAATCAACCATTACAACCGAAATCATTGAGATCGCTTCAGGTGCTGAAGCAATAAAAGAATAAGGGGAAAAGATGACCGAAGGTAAAATAATACAGATTATCGGACCAGTAGTAGATGTAGAATTTCCAACCGGGAAGTTACCGGCAATCTACAACGCCATAAAAATCAAGAGGGAAGATCAAAATGATCTGGTTCTGGAAGTCCAACTCCATCTCGGCGAAATGAAGATCCGAGCTATAGCAATGGATTCGACCGACGGCCTGGTCAGAGGAGAAACCGTCTATGATACCGGAGAACCAATTACCATACCTGTAGGAGAAGAGGTTTTGGGCCGTATGATCAATGTAACAGGCGACCCGATTGATGAGCAGGGCCCTATTGAGGCAAAAGAGCGGTTCCCTATCCATAGACAGACCCCTCTGTTCGAGGACCTCTCGACCGAAGAAGAGATACTGGAAACAGGCATTAAGGTTATCGACCTGATAGAGCCTTATCTAAAAGGTGGTAAAACCGGACTCTTTGGTGGTGCTGGTGTAGGAAAAACCGTCCTTATCCAGGAACTCATCCGTAACGTTGCAACCGAACATGGTGGATTTTCCGTCTTCTCAGGTGTTGGTGAAAGAACGAGAGAGGGTAACGATCTCTGGCTCGAGATGAAAGCCTCTGGAGTTATAAAGAATACGGCCCTTATCTTCGGACAGATGAACGAACCGCCCGGCGCAAGATTACGTGTTGGGCTGACAGGCCTGACAGTAGCAGAATATTTCCGTGATGTATCCCGGAAAGATGTTCTTCTCTTCATCGATAATATCTTTCGTTTCACGCAGGCTGGCTCTGAAGTATCAGCTCTGCTCGGAAGGATGCCCTCCGCTGTTGGCTACCAGCCAACACTCGCGACCGAGATGGGTGCATTACAGGAAAGGATTACATCCACAAATCACGGCTCCATTACCTCAGTTCAGGCTATTTATGTTCCGGCTGATGACTTTACAGACCCGGCTCCTGCAACTACTTTCAGTCATCTCGATGCCTCTACTTTCCTCTC
>Ga0079223_10001885_pt1 | contig 12754 bp, 3 predicted proteins | sample Stecom2011_FD_75072 | JGI IMG/M metagenome (GOLD analysis project Ga0079223, IMG submission 75072) | Agricultural soil microbial communities from Utah to study Nitrogen management - Steer compost 2011 | ecosystem: Environmental > Terrestrial > Soil > Agricultural land | place: USA: Utah... | reverse complement strand
GGATTATCTACATCACAAACCTCCATATGTACAGGCTGGAACACTTCTGGAAGTGGTGCTACGAAAAGTTCGATTTCTACTTCCGAGCTACAACCAGTTGTTGGGTTTGTAACTACAACAAGTATTGTTCCTGAACCGCTAGGATAAGCAGTAGGCGCAGCAATAGGAACATTATTGTCTCTATCGGTCTCGTTTGCAAAATACTCTATATCATAATCTTGTGGATTAAGAATATTCACCATCACCTCGTTGTCTACAATTTCAGTAAGGTCGAAGGTATAGATTCCCGAACCATCTTCATCGCAACCGATTAATGGACCGGATGGATCTTTCAAGTCTGGTGTAGGCTCTACTACAAGCATTAACTGTACTAAAGTATAACAATTTACTCCTGGCAGTTCTACACGAACCCAGATAGGCTGGTTTATGTTCACCATATTATTATCTACCGTGTCTGGTAATGGCAATACATTTAGTCTAGCATCTGCTTCTGTTCTATGATAAGTAACAATTGCATTTGGATCATTAGTAATCTCACCATTTTCATTTGCATCTGGCAAATGGAAGGTTCCTATTCCATCGTTATTAGGGTCACAATAGACCAATGGATCAGGGGTATTAGCTTCTGGCGCTTCATCTACCTCTAAAAGAATAGGTTCAGTAATATAACATCCTGTAGTTCTATCTTGGATACGAGCAAAAATCGTCTGATTGAATGCTACCGTATTTGTAAAACTAATAGACAATCTATCTGCAGTAGCACCGCCTTCAGCTTCTGGTTCAGTTAAATAGTAAGTCACATCATAATTAGATCCTTGACCCACCATAAACGTAGTTGCTAAATTCAGATTAAAGGTTGCCACACCACTCCCTCCAGCTTCATCGCAAATTCGTAATTCTACAGGGGAATTTATCTGTGGCAATGGATTTACTTTTATCTCTATGCTAAATACATTTTCACATAATGTATTAGTATCTAATAAACGCACCCAAACTGTTTCTGTACCTCCCGTAGTGATATCATCTATCGGTGTGGTATTGTTCTGGGCGTTCGTTTGACTTGAGTGGAAGCTTATAGTAAGGTCTGCTGGTGCTCTACCATCTAAAATATCTGATATTAATCCGGGGTTATTTGTCAAATCAAAAGTAATATCCGCTCCAGTAGGATCTTCACATGCCTGTATTGTATCTATTACAGGGATACTAGGCAGGTCATTAACTACCAATTGAAGAGGTTCTACAGCAAAACAATTTATGCCTGGTATTTCTACACGAACGTAAACCGTCGTACTAGGCGTTGTGTAAACCGCTGGTAGTGCAGGTCCTAAATTTGGATCATTTGCTCCTGCAGCAGTAGCATAAAAGTCCACTAATAAGGACGTATCTCCATCTTGGATATATGGAATCAATCCGCCAAGGTCGAATGCAGCTTGTCCATTTCCTGCATCACACTCCTCTAAAGGAATTAACACAGGTACTGGTGGCGCATCTGTAACAACCAAATCTATCTGTGCAACATCGGAACAACCCGTGGCTGTATCGGTAACCTCTACATATACCACATCTCCGTTTGCTCCACTATGGTTTCCTGGCGTAGTAATAGGACTGGTTAAGCCAGCATCTGAATAATAATCTACATCATAACCCAAAGTAGCATCAACAATATTTGCAATTTCTAAATCGAAAATTCCAACTCCAGGGGTGCTTGTTCCCTCACACACCGTAAGCGTATCCTGATGGCTCAATAAAGTAGGCAACGGATGTACTATAACATCTAGCTCAAACGTATTGTGGCACGATGGCGTAGTGGTAGTGTCTTCTATACGTACCCATACGGTAGTAGTACCTCCTGTTGTAATATTTGTTATCGGTGCATTTCCACCATTTGCATCTGCGGCATTATTATGGAAAGATATATCCAAATCTGCAGCAGGTCTACCATCGAGAATTTCATTTATTAAAGCGGTATCGCTATCTAGCGGGAACGTAACGTCTGCGCCAGAAGGATCTGCACAAAGTTCTAATGCAGGGACAGTTGGAATAGCTGGCAATGGATTAACTGTTAAACTCAAAGTTGCAAAAGCAGGACAATCTGCTCCTTGATAGTTTGCTCGAACATGTATAGTTGCTGTTCCGCTAGTATAAAGCAAAGGCAACTCTGTACCAGGTGCAGCTGCTTGTGCTAATGCAAGTGAGAAATAAAAATCGACATCTAAGGTAGTATCGCCACCTTGAATAATTGGCACTAAACCTCCTAGGTCGAATTCTGCCTCCATATTACCTTCATCACATAAGGCTAATGGTGTTAAGGTGGGTATTACCGGCGTATCTACAACCGCCAAAGTTATCTCTGCAACGGAAGTACAATCCGTAATCGTATCTGTAACTACCACATAAATAATATCCCCATCACTTCCAGTATGTCCTCCTGGAGTAGTGACTGGAATAGTTAAATCTACATCTTCAAAATAAGCTATATCATAACCTAAAGTAGGGTCGACTATATTATTAATTTCATTATCCAAATCAAATATACCCTCTCCAGGGCTGCTTGGATCTTGACAAACTACCATTGGCCATGTATCTTCTAATAGTGTAGGCGCGTCGTGTATAATTAAATCTATTGGGAAAATACTCCAACAATCTCCTGGTGCAATAATACGCACCCAAATTTCCGCTGGAGAGTTAGCTAAAGTTAAAGTAATGCTTGCTGGTGTAGCAATTAAATCATTAGCATCTTGATTGGTTGCCCCAGGGTTAGTGTTATAGAACTCTAGTTCATAATTTGCTGGAACACCAGATACCTGGTCTAATATGGCATCTCTTAAATTTTGTGTTTCTAAATCAAAAATATAATCTATCTGTCCTTCCACCTCACATAGCTCAAGTTCTATAGGATCGGTAGGAAGTTCTGGGTCTGTAGATACAGTTACCTCAAAAGAAACAATGTCGTAGCAATTATCCTCTTCAGTCAAACCAATCTCTTGCCAATCGTAATCGACTCTTAAGTAAATGGTGTGTGTTCCGGTAGCTAAGAACGTATCAGGGTTAAGGATAGCATTAAGTTTATCATTTGCATCTCCGAGGTCTTCATAATAGCTTACCGAGAAAATACTTTGATCTGTATATCCAGACAACGCAATGGACTCTTGGGTAGTTAGGTCGAAAGTATGCTCTAATGGACCAGCAGCAGGCACACACTCCGCCATATCGTCCACACATTCCGCGATAGGACAGACCTTAAAACCACTATTCAATGCGGTTACTTCATACTCATACTGTTGCGGATTCCCTTCATTCATTATAAATAGTGCATAGGCTTCTAGGGTAAAATGTCCATAAAGCGGCACATTAATATCGGACGCATCCAAATCAAAACAGAACCCAGCTGCAGTAGTATTGGCATTTTGAACCGTACCTACATTTGTTCCATTCTTATATACATTAAGATTTATTTTATCTAAAAAAGGATCGGAACATGCAAGGGCGTTTACAGGAAAGTCTAATTTTCCACACACTTCGATAGGGAAGTCTGGATTCAATGCAGGCAATACCGCCTCACACATCGCCCCTCTATTCATGTCCATATACGAACAAGTGTTGTATATATGGTCACCATTATCTAAGGTTTCAATTTCTATATAACCAAAAGAAGCAATAGCATTTGGATCGGAATCTGCATCATCTCCAACAAAAATATTATCTACATAAGTATAGCCAAAGTGACCCGTCCACTCACACCAAGCTGCGATAAGCTCGACCATTGCAGGCTCTCCTTGAATCTCTCTTGTATCTAGTTTAATCGTAGACCAATCGGAATAAAGAATATCATTCCCCGCATCATGGAAAATACAGTCATTAGGATCGGCTAACACACAACGTGTTTGAATGATATTTAAATCCTCATCATATATATTAACCTGGAAGAATGGTTGTTCAGGTAAAGGGTGACTCGGATCTTCAAGAACTGTAGCGAAATCCATAGTAATAACCTCCCCTGCAACAAACTCCTTTCTTGCTATTGTAATAGCATATTGTGCAGCTGGTGAGTTTAAACGCATCGCACTAGTAGAGTTTGTAGCAAACGGACTAGTCCTTGGCAAATCGAACCCTGCTCCTTGATTCTGTAGCCATGGATCCATACCAGGCGTAACACGCACCGCTCTACTTGCATTTCCAACCGTACCATTAAGAGGCCCTAACGCAATAGGTTGCGCCAATGGCCTGTAGGTCATACTACAGGCATTAGGCTCTACAGGAGTTGTAAAAAACTCGAACCCATCTAAGTTATTGGAGTTTATGCCTGGATCTACCATACACCCACAATCCTTTTCGGTAATATAAATTTCCAATGGCTCGGATTGACAGCCATTTATTTCACTAGTTACATAATATACATCCCCATCTTCTAGGACTATATTATCAGGAAAAAGAATTAGGTTATTATCACTATCATAGTATCTCAGATTGGTTCCAGCTATAGGAATATCGCCTAAAGTTTGAACCAGGTTCACATCAATGGTTAACCAAGCTGCTTCCGAACAGAAAAAGAACTCTGACTTCCCTACAGGAGCTTCCACAGCATAATCAATTCTAACAGGAATACGAACGTCACATCCCGCTATATCAAAATCAGCATAATAAACATCCCCTACTTCTATAGCGGTGTTTGCAGGCAAAACAGCACCACCAGTTGGAGCATCGTACCAAGTAACTGGCTGATTGAATATACCCTCTCCTTCATAATAATCAAAAACATCTTGTAAGTCCTGTGCAGCACCATAACAAATTCCTTTATAATCCAATCCACCAGCAATAATAGTAATGGATTCTTGTGAAGGTGCACAACCTGAATTTCCGACAGGTATGTTTAAATCCAATTCTAATAACTCAAAAGGATCTAACGTTTTTCTTATGTGATTAAATACTAAGCCAGCAGCAGGTACTTGCTGTGTGTTTTGCTGACTAGTTTGTGGCAAAGGACTCCAACTTGAAGGAAATCCAGGTGCATTAAAGAAAAACTCAAATTCATTTTGCGCAACTGGGCTCCAAATAATTTTCTCGTCAAAAGGATTTCCATCCAAGTTCAAGACTTCTATCTCTACCGGCGAAGTAAGATCTCCCTCCTCTATGAAGAATACATTCGCACCTAAGTTTACACATGAGTTTGGACTTACTACAAACTCTACGGTCTGTCCGTATACTGTGATTGGCACTGCATTACTGACACCATCAACGCCACAGTCATTTATTACATAATAGGTCTCTCCATCTACAACTGGAGTAGTGCCAACCAATGGGTTAGTCAAAGCTTCGTCTTCATACCAAGACAATGTACCGGTAACTGGATCAATATCCAGATCGTCAAGTGTTATGCTAGCTACAGTACAAAAATACTGTTCGGCATCGGCAATAGGGTCTAGACATGCTTGCGCATATCCGAGTGAGACGGTTAAAAATACGGTTAGAAAAGTAAATATTTTATTCATAATCTAGTTTAGAATAATCTTAGGCAAAAATTCAATCTTAAAATTTTCAGTGTACCATTAGCTTCATTGGCTATCATGCCGATTTAACCTGGCTATTCAAGCAACAAAACACTTATAGTGCGTCCCAAACATATAAATTTTATTTAAAACAATAACATTTCTTTAGGAAAAAATTAAACATATTTTTATCTAAAGCTTTTAATCATCGCTTTCCTCCTTCAATGCCGAAATCCGTAGTTAATTGCAAGGTTACCGCTCCATTAATAAAGAAAACCATATTAATACAGAAATAAAAGAAATTCAAAAGACCTTAAAAGAGGTTTTAATAAGACAAGTTATACCTAAGTAATTGTTAAATATCGATGCAGTAAGCTAAAAAAAGCTATTTAAAACAGCTTTAGCGTGCTTGTACTATAGACATTAAAGGTATGGTAAAAATTTAAAAACAAAGTTATTACCACTCCTATAGTTTTAGAAAATTAACATTGTCTATAGACGGTCTTTAAAAATAGATAAAGCTCTATACTAAATTTTAGTATAGAGCTTTACACTTATTGATTATTAAAATAATCTAAGCATAAGGGAATGTTTACTTCCCATTTGCAGGATTTATTTTCTTACAATAATAAAATCGGATCGTCGGTTAACTGCATGCTCTTCTTGCGTACAATTTGCGCCACAATCCACTTCTGGTCTAGTATCTCCAAAACCTTCGCCTGAAATTCTATCCGCATCTATGCCTTGAGAAACAATATACTGCACCGTAGCCTTGGCTCTTCTATCGGATAGTCCAAGGTTATACTTAGCATTACCTTGAGAGTCTGTATGCCCTTCTACTTTAACCACCATGTTAGGATGCTTCTTCATAACCGTAACAACGCGATCTAGTTCCAATGCAGCATCTGGTCTAATCTCGGACTTATCGAAGTCGAAATGAATAGCATTGATAACGATTTTATCTTCCACTATAATTCTATCTAAAAGTAAATCTTGCTCCACAAGATCTTCTTGTGTTGCTGCATAGGTTATTGCATTGTCTTCGTAATCATCTAAGCTAGCCTCTACAAAATACTCTGTATCACAATCGATGTCGAAAGTAACATGTCCCTGTGCATCGGATGTTTTTGTAGCGATAAGCGTGTTGTCTGTATCATATAACACGACTCTAGCATTGGCCAATGCCTCTTTGGTTTTTGAATCCTTAACATATACAGCGATAACGGACTCACAAATCTCAATCAAGGCTACACTATAGATATTATCTGTATTGCCTGATCCTCTATCGGACGAAACGAATCCTTTTCCTGCTTCGCTATCATAATGGTATGCAAAGTCATCTGAAGAAGAGTTTACTGTTGGTCCTAAGTTTTTCACTTCTCCAAAACCATTTCCTTGCGCTTTAGCATAGAATACATCTAGTCCACCCATTCCAGGATGTCCATCACTCGAGAAATATAGTGTTCCTTCTTTATCTACATATGGAAATACCTCTTTACCTTTTGTATTAATGTGGTCTGCAAGGCGTTCTGGTTCTCCAAAACTGCCATCGTTGTTTAAGGCAACCCGATATAGATCAGAATCTTCTACCTCTCCTCCTCTATTGCTAGAGAAATATAACCATTTTCCGTCTGGACTTACGGATGGATGACCAGTTGAGTAATCTCTATCATTAAAAGGTACTTTCTGCACATCTTTCCATTCGCCATTTATATTCTCGGCATAGTAGATATGTATTTGGTTAATACCATCGGATCCTTTTTTATATTTTCCTCGATAGTAATCATTTCGATCAAAATACATGCGTTTACCATCTGGAGAAATAGAAACAGAGCTTTCGTGGTACTTCGTATTTACGTCACCTTTTACGGGTTGCGAATCTTGAATAGTATTGCCTATCACTTTTGCTTTATAGATATCCAGGAAGGGTTGATTATTCCATCCATAGGATTTACGCTTGGTGTTTCTAGCGGAGGTAAAATAAAAATCATCTCCGTGAACAAACCCACCAAAATCAGAGTATTTAGAATTGACTCCTGTTAGGTTCTCAGCTGTATAATCTGGTTCTCTATCCAACAATTTTTGCAGATAGTTAGGATCTTTCATAAATGCTGTGGCACGAGTATCGTTTGGCTTCATTTGCACAAAATTTCGCATCCAGTCATTATATTCTTTCACCTTTCCATTACGCTTTAATACTTGTGCGTAACGAAATACTAGTTCGGCATCATCTGTTTTTGAGCTCAATGCACTTTTGTAGTGCTTTTCTGCTTCTTTACTAGCGTTCATATAGTAATAGGCATTTCCTAACTTCGTGTAGACGTAGTCGTCTGCCCTTCCTTTTTTCACTAATTTTTCGTATGCCTCGGCAGCTTGGGCGTATTCCAGCCTATCGTATAATTGATCTGCTTTTTTAGTTCGTTTATTCTGCGCTGTCATCGTTGCTACCATGCTTAACGCGAATAATAATGCAGTATATGATTTTTTCATGTTTTAATCTTATTTTATAATTAGAAGAACCTCGGGGATCGCAACACCTTTTTAGCAAAGTATAGGTCAAAAGTCAAGATAACCTCATGGGAAGCAGAGCCTAAAGCCTTAAGATCAGATACCACATGATCGTACGCGTAACCAACACGCATCATGGGTGTAACTTGGAAACCAACAACACCACTAAAAGAGTCATCTAGTCTATAGGATCCACCTATTTCAAATCTCTCAAAGAAAAGAGCATTTATGTTTGCATCAAAAGATACGGGCGCATCAAAAGTTGACTTTACCATCACCGATGGCTTCAACTTAAAGTTCTGGTTAATGTCGAATATGTATCCTGCGGTAGCAAAGTAATGCATCTCTTGGGAACCATACTTCAGTCCATTTTCATCTAAGTGTACCGATTTGACCATGTTTGGTACGGATAGCCCAACGTAGAAGTTATCGGCATATAAAAATGCTCCAGCACCTACGTTAAGATAGTTGTTATCGATATTTTCAGAGAAAAATGGATCTCCTGGATGTATAAGTTCTAAATCCATTAATCCAACATCGTGGAAAGTAACCCCAGCTTTTACTCCTAATGCTAATTTAAGGCTTGCACCTAGATCTAACGTATAGGAGAAATCAGCAAAAGCATTGGTTTCCTTTACAGGACCAATCTCGTCTTTGATTGCTGAAAAGCCTAAGCCTACTTTTTCGCCCACTGGGCTATGAAGAGAAAGCGTAAATGTCTCAGGCGCTCCTTCCAATCCACTCCATTGCTTTCTGTACAATCCAGTGAGAGACAAACTCTCCTTAGATCCAGCATAAGCAGGGTTTACTACGTTCATATTGTACATATACTGAGTGTACTGTGGGTCTTGTTGAGCAAACATATAGTTGCTCAACAAGAACAGTAACACCACTGATGATATTTTTATAAATCTTGTCATAATTTATTAGATTGAGAGGATTTTTTAATAGTTCAAATAGATATTTCCTGTTATATCGTCCGAACCATCCTTTAGTTTAATGATGTAGAAATATACACCAACAGGTAATGTTTTATCATTTTTAGATTGTCCGTACCATTCATTGATATAGTTATCTTTAGAGTACACTTCTAAGCCATCTCTATTATAAACCTTAAGGGATTGTACCCCAAACTTATCATGAAGGAATTCTAAATCTAAGTTGTCGTTATAACCATCGTTGTTTGGCGAAATACCTTCAGGTACCACACAATTTTCATTGTTATAATAAGTTACTGTGAACGTAACGTCATCATGACAGTCGGTTGCTAAAGTTTCTCCTACTACAACTTTATAGATACCTGCTTCGGTTATTTCCAGTTGCTCTACATTTTCGGCAATCAGTCCACCATCACGGTACCACTCAATGCCTAGTGTAGATTTGTCTGGGTGGGTGATGTCTAGGACTACTGTCTCTACATCTCCTCTACATAAAGTAAAGTTTTCTAAGAAACCTAGTTCTGGTCTTGCAGCTAATAAAACCGTTTTGCTTTCCATATAGATACAATCTCCGTAAGTAACCTCCAAAGTATAGGTGCCTGATTCATAAACCGTAAGGTCTTTTGTAGTATCTCCTGTATTCCATAAATAGGTCACATCCTCTAAGTCGATTTCTGTAGCTCCTTCGGATTCTATAATTGGCACTATGGTATACGAAGCAACATCCCCATCGGTACAAATATCTATCTCAGGTTCCCCTAGGTTAACCGAAAGCCCAACTTCTTCTATCGTTACTGTTTTTTCTAAGTCACAACCTTGTTCAGAGATAATTACAGTATATACTCCTGCTTCTGTTGCATGGTAAATACTGCCAGAGTATGGAAGCTGTCTTCCATCTTTATACCATCTGTAATTAATCAACTCTAAATCGGTAACGTTATCTGGAGTAGCTACAATTGGGTAGTCAATATCTTCTCCTAAACAGAAGGTAACGGCATCTGTCCATTCTTCGAAGTAAGCTAATTCAATTACCTCAATGTCCAATGGCACTAAATAATAGCAATCTGTAGGAGCACCGTCTACATCCCAATTCAATCTAATATAAACCGTCTGGAAGTATGGTGTATCATTCTCGAAGTTCTCTGGATCAACAATTGGGTTAATACCTTCGTGTGCATCGTCTTCGGTTGTATAAAATGTTAAGTCTACATCATTCATAGTCCACTGTGTTCCGAAGAACATAGCATCCTGTTCTGTTAAATCAAAGATAGAATACCCATCACCTTCAATATCACAAACAATCAACATCTCCGGACATCCAGCGGTAGGACATAAAGAGAAACTTGATCTATCGTCCACATAGAAGTGATACTCGCTTCCACAATCTAGCGCAAAGTCTAACTCTACATCAAAAGTAAAATTACCATATGGCACTACATTTATGTCTGCATCCTCTACCAAGAAGCAGAAGGTGTTTGGTCCAGTGCCAGGTTGTGCATTGGCAATAGTTCCTACTATCGCGTCATTCTGAATAATATTCAGCGTAAGATCGGTTAGTGTTGGAGGTGGTCCTTGGCTTATAGGTGCATCAAATACCCCACATATATAGACTGGGAAACCTGGAATATTACCGCTATTAACAGTAGCACAACCATCAAACTCATCGAACGGAGCACCGATATAACAGTCTTCTCCTGCTGGAGTAACCGAATTGATCATAGCATATCCGAAAGAGGAATCACTACATAGATCTTCACTATCATCTCCAGCAAAGAAATCATCCAAATACATAAATGCATAGTGTTGCGTAGGGGTACAAAATGCCGTCACAAATTCAGCACGTATCGGTTGTCCAATATAGTCTGTTGTATTTAGTTTCATACAAGACCAATCGGAATATAATATCTGACTAAATCCTGACCCAATAGAGTTAAAAATACAATCATTAGGGTCGGATACCAAGCAACGTCTTTGGATGATGTTATCATCTTGGTCGTAAAGTGTTACCTGGGCAAATGGCTGCTGGTGATAAGCATGGTCTGGGTTTTGTATAACAAGTGCAAAGTTAAATACAAATACCTGCCCTGCGATAAACTCTTTACTCATAGAGGTAATATTCGTATTACCATCTGGCCCACCATACTCTGCCCCTCTATTAAGGCGGAATGCATGCGTTGAATTAGGGTTTGCAGGATTCGTTCTAGATAGGTTAGGTAGAGTAACGGTAGGGTTTCCAGCGCTATTAATGTGTGTTGGGTCCATTCCTTGCGTTACTAGAACCGCATCATCGGTTCCTGTATATCCGTCTATAGTACCAAGAGGCAAAGGGTTTGCACCTTGCATAGTTTGTCCACAAGTTTTGTGGTTATCGATTCCAATAAATTGGAAAGCTTCATAACCTCTAGAAGCTGGTTCTCCTTCCTGATCTTGGAAGCTTGGATCTTTTATACACCCACAATCTCTTTCGGATGCAACAATCTCCAATGGATCACTCTCACAACCATTGGTGTCGGTTTGTGTTACGTAATACACATCGCCATCTTGAAGGACATGTGTTTTAGGGTTTGCAATTGGTTGCGTTAACCCTTGATCGGAATACCAAGTTAACGTATAATCAAAATCATCTGGATGGATTGGCAAATCCCCTAAGAAATCACCATCCTCACCAATTTGAGCATATACGGAATCCGGACAGAAAAACTGTATGGAATCAAATTCTGGAGCATCTGGACAGGGCGGCTGCTGTGCGTTCATGCCCCAAGAGTACATCCCTAGAACAAGCGTCAAGAGACCAGATACTGCTAATCTACTTATTGTATGTCGTTTATTTTTCATATTAAATCACCTATATAGTTTAGTTTATGTGGCTAAGTACTTAGCCACACAAACATTTTTCTGTTATACTATTTTTTAATCAGTCTTACCATTTTAGATTTTGCATCGGATGTTGCAACTAGCAAGTATGTTCCAGTTGCTAGTTCTGTTAGATCTATGGCAATCTTGTTTGTCGACATCTTATCCATAGAATACACCAACTTACCATCGTAACTGTAGATTGCAATATCTTTAATAGATGCATCACTTTCTAAATGTAACATATCCGATACCGGGTTAGGGTAGTACTTAAAGTCTAAAGACTGGAAGTCCTCTACGTTTAAGTTTTCGGTACTAAAAGGTTCTACTAGAACATTTCCAAATACATTGTTTTGTGCATCACATATACTGTATAACTCTACTGTAAACTCTTCGTTTAATGGTAGTGCTTCAATAATTCGATAGTTTTGTCTGCTACTCAAATAAAAATCTTCAATTATCTGCCCATCACTATCTTTTATATACAATTGATAGCCTTCCAGTCCCTGAGCACTTACTGGGTGCTCCCAGAAAACAATAGCTGCAGCAGAAGTTCCATCTTGAGAGAGATCTACGGTAACATTTAATCCAGTAGGGTCTGGACAAACAAAGCTTACTGTCACCTCTAAGAATTCACTCGTACACTCACCTATTCTTTGTGAGATATAGTAGGTTTCATTATTAATAAGGTCTGCGTTGATGGATTGACGAACGTATTCGTCGTTTTCAAGTAAATAGAACATTAGATTAATTCCTGTAACATCGATATTTGCCACTTTGGAACCAGCTACAAACTCTTGCTCGGTATCTCCTACAGGTATATCTGCTTTATTCACTTCTATCACCACCGAGTTACTAACTGGTTCGGTACATCCACCAATTACAAGGTTTGCATCAAACTCAAAGGTGCCTTCATCTTCTCCTTTAAAATATACGATGTTGGTAGGCTGCCCTTGGTAACTAACGGTG
>Ga0079223_10001883_pt1 | contig 12760 bp, 12 predicted proteins | sample Stecom2011_FD_75072 | JGI IMG/M metagenome (GOLD analysis project Ga0079223, IMG submission 75072) | Agricultural soil microbial communities from Utah to study Nitrogen management - Steer compost 2011 | ecosystem: Environmental > Terrestrial > Soil > Agricultural land | place: USA: Utah... | reverse complement strand
GAAGGCCGACATGACCATCTATCGGGAAGAAATCTTCGGCCCTGTACTGTGCATCGTCACCGTCGACACGCTTGATGAAGCCATTGCCTTCGTCAATGCCAACCCCAACGGCAATGGCGTGGCCTTGTTCACGCAAGACGGGGGCAACGCGCGCTACTTCCAGAATCACGTCAACGTCGGGCAGATCGGCATCAACATTCCCATTCCGGTACCGGTCGCGTGGTTCAGTTTCACCGGTTCGCGCGCCTCCAAGCTGGGCGATCTGGGGCCAAACGGCAAGCAGGCCGTGCAGTTCTGGACCCAGACCAAGACGGTGACGGCGCGCTGGCAAGCCCATGCGCAGGGCGTGAACACCACTATTTCCATGAAGTAAGCATATTCCGTAAAGTAATATGAAATAAGCTTGTTATTACATATAATATCCCGTGTATCGGCGCCGGTTGCGACCGGCGCCGTTTTTCACAGTGCACGGGAGCCCTCCGGCTCCTCCACGTCTCCGGCGCGGTGGTCACCCCTCGCGCGGCACGCAGTTCAGGCCTAGAAGGGCTCCCGATGAATCTTCAGCAATTTCGTTTCGTACGCGAAACCATACGACGCAACTTCAACCTCACCGAGGCGGCACGCAGCCTGTATACCTCGCAGCCGGGCGTCTCGAAGGCCATCATCGAATTTGAAGACGAGCTTGGCATCAAGATCTTCGAGCGGCACGGCAAACGCATCAAGGGTCTCACCAAGCCCGGTCAGGCCGTGGCCCAGGTGATCGAGCGCATCATGCTCGAGGTCGATAACCTCAAGCGCGTCAGCGACGAGTTCGCCCGTGAAGACGAGGGCAGCCTCACCATCGGCTGCACGCACACCCAGGCGCGTTACCTACTGCCACGGGTGATTCCGGCATTTCGTGAACGCTTCCCCAAGGTGCGGCTGCAACTGGCCGAGGGCGACCCGGTCACGCTCGCGCGCATGGTGCTGCACGAGCAGGCCGACATGGCCATTGCCACCGAAACACTGGCGCGCACACCGGGCCTGGCGACCCTGCCGGTCTACGAATGGGAACACACCATCGTCATTCGGCCCGACCACCCGCTGGCTGAGCTGCGTTCCAGCGCGGCACGGGCCATTTCACTCGAGCAGGTGGCCGCGTACCCGATCGTGACCTACGACCGCGCATTCACGGGCCGCAGCTCCATCGACGCGGTATTCGCGAAGAAGGGCATTCAGCCCGATATCGTGCTGGAAGCCATCGATGCCGACGTCATCAAGACCTACGTCGACGTGGGGCTGGGCATCGGCATCATCGCCGGCATTGCGTTCGATCCCCGCCGCGACAAGGGCTTGATCGGTCTGCCCGCAGGCCACCTGTTTGGCTCTCACACCGCCCGCGTGGCCGTGAAATCCGGCGTGTTCCTGCGCGACTACGTTTACGTGCTCATCGAGATGCTGGCGCCTCACCTTACGCGCGACATGGTGCAGGAAGCGGTCGAGAACAGCGGGGTGGTCGAGGCGTAATCGTAGCCTTTCGCCCCGTCTCGGCCTTCCACCTGATGATTCGATTCCTCAAACACCGATTGACAGCTTAAATAGGAATGATTAGCATTTACCTGACTTTCAACGAGGTGGAGATCCGAAATGTCGCAACCCGTCAGTGCCGTTGTCGTCGGAGCCGATCGACTGGGAAACATTCCCGACGTCTTGCGCGGCCACAATATCTCGATCATGCAGCACATCAGCGGGCGTGATCCGTCGCACCAGAAGAAAACCCTCCAATTACCCTCCGGCACGCAGCTTCTCATTCTGCTAACCGATTTTCTGGGCCATAACGTCATGAAGACGTTTCGCGCCGCCGCGCAGCGTTCAGGCATACAGGTGCTGATCTGTCGCCGATCGGTATGCAGCATGAAGCAGGCACTGGCCAAGTGCGGCTACTGCGAAACAGGATGCCCGCGTGCCTGCGAGCGCAGGCGGCTGTCGGCCTGATGCCGAACCCCGTGGCCATGTGTTAGGGCAGCAGAACCGATTCGCGCTATAGTGCGACGTTTCAGCCACCATGGGGTAAGAAGATGGCAATCACCAAAGGGTACAAGCAACTTCTCAGCGAAGCCCGTGCGCGCATTCGCACGCTCACACTCGACGAGGCGCAGGCCATGCTCGATGATCCGGACACCGTGTTCGTCGATATTCGCGACGTTCGGGAACTGGAACGAGAAGGCATGGTGCCGGGTGCCTTTCATGCGCCGCGCGGCATGCTGGAATTCTGGGTGGACCCGGAAAGCCCTTATTACAAGGAAATTTTCGGTTCCGGCAAACAGTTTGTGCTGTATTGCGCGTCCGCTTGGCGCTCCAGCCTGGCCACAGCCACTCTGCAAGACATGGGGCTTGAGCGTGTCTGCCACATGGAAGGCGGTTTTTCGGCCTGGAAGAAGGCGGGTCTGCCTGTGCAAAGCAAGGCGGCGAAAAGCTGAATCGTTATGCCTGCCTGCCGGCGGGCATGTCGATTGCTACGGCGGGGCATGTGTAACGAACATGTGCCCATCCGATACGGCGGCGCGTTGTGTCGCCTGATTCGTAACACGCCCGTGCGTCACGGCGCCGTGCATTACCGCCGTGCATCACATGCGCGCGGGCCGCTACGCTACATGAGGCGTTTGGATTTACTTGGAGGCGACTTTCTGGGTGGCGGCCGATTTGCCGCTGACGCGCGCGTGCGTGGGGCCGTTGGCCGCAAGCCGGCGCGCACCGTTGTAGCGCTTCTTCCAGTACCCGATGTTCATGTCTTCGACACGCACGCGCGAACCGGTGCTGGGGGCGTGCACGAACTTGCCTTCACCCAGGTAGATGCCCACATGCGAGAAGCGGTGGCCGCGCGTATTGAAGAAGACGAGATCACCGCGCTCAAGTTCGTCGCGCTTGACCGATTGCCCGAGGCGCGCCATTTCGCTGGAACGCCGGGGCAGCTTGAGGCCCAGGGATTTTTCGGCGGCGTAAACCACCAGGCCGCTGCAGTCGAACCCGGTGTCGGGCGCATTGCCCCCGAAGCGGTATTTGATGCCGAGGTAATTGAGAGCGGTGGATGCCAGGCCGCGCGGGGCGCTGGGCCGGCTGACTTTTTCCTGTGCCGAGAGGTAGGCCCCCAAGGGGTCGGAGCGAACGTGGGCGAGGTATTGATCGCGGTGACTGCGATCGCCGACCAGCATGAGCGAGTCGGTGCCCGGGCCGCCTAGCGCGTAGTTTTCGTTCTGGGTGGCGCAGCCGGCAAGAACCACACAAGCCGCTACGGCAAATAACCGTATACGACACAGTTCGGGCGCGCGTAGCGACCGGGCTCTGCCTGTATGTGGTGGTGGAGCGGACATGGGATTCCAAAGGAAAAAGGCCGCTGCGAAGTTTACCCCACGCCGCAACTAGCGGTAAAGTGCGGGTTGTTTCATGAAATCACCACAGGGAAGTATATGAACACCAAACCCATGCTTTCGGTCAATGACGTCCAGGCTGTGCTCGATGCCGCCCGCCGGCATGCAGAACAGAACAAATGGCCGGTCACCATTGCCGTGGCAGACGACGGCGGTCACCTGCTCGGGCTCGTCCGGCTCGACGGCGCTGCACCGCTTTCCGCCCACATCGCGCCGGCCAAGGCGCGCTCGGCGGCTCTGGGCCGGCGCGAATCCAAGGGCTTTGAAGACATCATCAATCAAGGCCGCTACGCCTTTCTTTCCGCGCCGCTCGAAGGCATGCTGGAAGGTGGCGTGCCCATCGTCCACGAGGGGCATGTCGTAGGTGCCGTGGGTGTATCGGGCGTCAAATCCGACGAAGACGCCCAGATCGCCCGCGCAGGCATCGCAGCCCTGCAAGCATGAATACCGCCGGGCCGCATGCTGCGTCCCGGCTGGGCGAGGCCCTGAACCCAGGGGTCACCAAGCGTGAGCTCTGGGCATGGGCCATGTACGATTTTGCCAATTCGGGCTACACCACCGTGGTGCTCACCACGGTGTTCAGCGCATACTTTGTGGGCGTAGTCGCCGCAGGCCATGCCTGGGGCACGCTGGCATTCACCAGCGCACTTTCGTTTTCCTACCTCTTCGTCATGCTCACCATGCCCGCGCTTGGCACGCGGGCAGATGCGCTGGCGCGCCGGCGCCGCTTTCTCTTCATCAGCACGGCCGGGTGCGTGGCCGGCACGGCCATGCTGGCGCTCGCCGGCCCCGGCGATATCGCCATCGGCCTCATTGCCCTGGCCGTGTCAAATTACTGCTATTGCGTGGGTGAATCGCTCATCGCCGCGTTCCTGCCCGAGATCGCGCGGCCGCAGGCGCTGGGGCGCGTCTCCGGCTGGGGCTGGAGCTTTGGCTATTTCGGCGGTATGCTGGCGCTAGGCCTGTCGTTGCTGGTGGCCGCACGCGCAGAAGCCGCCGCATTGCCGGCGCACACCTATGTGCCCTGGATCATGCTGCTTGTCGCTGCGCTGTTCGCCATCGCCGCCATTCCATCGTTTCTGTTTCTGCGCGAACGCACGGCTGCCACGCATCGAGTCACTGAAGGCGTGGGGCAGCGGCTGGTCACCGCCTGGCACGACACGGGCAGCAATTTTCCAGATTTCCGCCGGCTCCTGATCTGCGGCGCGTTTTACCAGGCCGGTATCGCCGTCGTCGTCACGCTGGCGGCGGTTTATGCATCGGTGGCCATGGGCTTCACCATGGCGCAGACCATGCTGCTGGTGTTTACCGTCAACATCGCAGCGGCCATCGGCGCATTTTCATTTGGTCATCTACAAGATCGAATTGGTCACAAGCCTGCGTTGGCGCTCACGCTGTTCGGCTGGATCCTGATGGTGCTGGTGGCCTACGCGGCACTCCAGGTTTGGGTGTTCTGGGTTGCGGCGACGCTTGCCGGCCTGTGTATGGGAACCAGTCAGAGCGCCGGCCGCGCAATGGTTGCCGCGTTCGCCCCACCAGGGCGTCTGGCTGAGTTTTTCTCGCTCTGGACCTTCGCAATACAGCTGGCTGCGGTAATCGGGCCATTGTTTTACGGTGTCATCACCTGGGTGAGCGATGGCAATCATCGCCTGGCATTGCTGTTCACCGGCAGCTTCTTCGTGGCGGGGCTGATCGTTCTGTCGGCGGTCGATTTTTCGAGGGGCATGCGCGCACGCGAGCAGGCACGCAATTCAGAGCTGCAGGCGGCGGCTCCGGGCCAATCGTAGCCTGGTGTCGCAGCCTCGGCGCTGCAGCATGAAGTCAATACACATTTCAACCAAGAGGAGATGTAGACATGTCTAGTGGAATTGAATCGGTGCTAACGGAGACCCGGGTTTTCGGGCCGTTCGAGCGCGTGGCTGCAACGGCCCATATCTCGGGCATGGATGCCTACCGGGCACTGTACGACGAGGCCGACCGCGATCCCGAGGGGTTCTGGGCACGGCAGGCGCGCGAGAACCTGATCTGGGACAAGCCCTTCACCACCGTGCTCGATGAGTCGAACAAGCCGTTCTACCGCTGGTTCCCCGATGGCGAGCTGAACGTATCGGCCAACTGCCTCGACCGCCATCTGGGCACGCCTGTCGCCGACAAGACCGCAATCATCTTTGAAGCCGACGATGGCGAGGTCACGCGCATCACGTATCGCGAGCTGCACGCCCGGGTGTGCCAGCTGGCCAACGCAATCAAGTCGCTGGGCTATCAAACCGGCGATCGCGCCATCATTTACCTTCCGATGTCGATCGAGGCCGTGGTGGCCATGCAGGCATGCGCCCGCCTGGGTATCACGCACTCGGTTGTGTTCGGCGGGTTTTCATCCAAGAGTCTGCATGAGCGCTGCGTCGACGTGGGCGCCACGCTCGTCATCACGGCAGATGAGCAGCGCCGCGGCGGGCGCGCCATTCCTTTGAAGCGGGCGGTCGACGAGGCGCTGTCGCAGCCGGGCGGTGAAGCGGTGCGGCACGTGATCGTGTACCGCCGCACGGGCGGCGCGGTCGACTGGAATGAAGGCCGAGACCTGTGGCTGCACGACGTGCTGGAAGGCCAGTCGAACGAATGCGCGCCGGTGCCGGTGAATGCCGAACATCCGCTGTTCATTCTGTACACCTCGGGGTCCACGGGCAAGCCCAAGGGCGTGCAGCATTCGTCGGCCGGTTATCTGCTGATGTGCCTGCTCACCATGAAATGGACGTTCGACATCAAGAACGACGATATTTTCTGGTGCACGGCCGACGTGGGCTGGGTCACCGGTCACAGCTACATCGTGTATGGCCCCCTGGCCGCAGGTGCCACGCAGATCATGTTCGAGGGGGTGCCCACATACCCCACACCGGCACGATTCTGGGAAATGATTCAACGCCACCAGTGCACGATCTTTTACACGGCACCCACGGCCATCCGTTCGCTCATCAAGGCGGCCGAATCCAACGAGGAACACCACCCGCGCAAGTTCGACCTCACCAGCCTGCGCATCATCGGTTCGGTGGGCGAGCCCATCAACCCCGAGGCGTGGATGTGGTACTTCACCAATGTGGGTCGCGAGCGCTGCCCGGTACTCGACACGTGGTGGCAGACGGAAACCGGCGTGCACATGATCACGCCGCTGCCCGGCGCTACACCGCTCAAGCCGGGTTCGTGCACGTTGCCGCTGCCGGGCATCGATGCGGCGGTCGTCGACGAATCGGGGCGCGAAGTCGAGCCGGGGCGCGGCGGCTTCCTGGTGGTGAAACGCCCGTGGCCCGCCATGATCCGCACGATCTGGGGCGACCCAGAACGCTTCAAGAAAAGCTACTTCCCACCCGAGCACAACGGCTATTACCTCGCCGGCGACGGGGCACAGCGCGACACCGACGGCTACTTCTGGATCATGGGTCGCATCGACGACGTGCTGAACGTGTCGGGTCACCGCCTCGGCACCATGGAAGTGGAATCGGCAATGGTGGCGCACCCGCTGGTTGCCGAAGCCGCGGTGGTGGGACGCCCCGACGCGACGACGGGCGAGGCGGTGGTGGCCTTCGTGGTGCTCAAGCGTCCGCTGCCTCAGGGCGATGAAGCCAACGAGATTGCTCGCGAACTGCGCGACTGGGTGGGCCGCGAAATCGGCCCCATCGCCAAACCGCGCGAAATCCGCTTTGGCGAGAACCTGCCCAAGACGCGCTCGGGCAAGATCATGCGTCGTCTGCTGCGCCTGGTGGCCCAAGATCAGCCCATCACGCAAGACGTGTCCACGCTTGAAAATCCGGCCATCCTGACTCAACTGTCGCAGTCGTACTGAGTACCAGCTGATACGGTGGCAAAGCCGGCTCCGGTGGTGACACCGGGGCCGGTTTTTTCTGGCCGCCGGAGTGATACCATCAATGCTGCCGCTCGTAAGGCGGCACGGGCATCACGTTTCGTTTTTCCTCTCCAGTTTTCTCGGAAGTTTCCCCTTGAGTTCAACGCGCAATGATCCGGTCGCCCTGATGCTGATGGGCTTTGCCATCGTGGTATGGGGCTTTAGCTGGATCGTGATGAAATACATGACGGCCTGGATCGGGCCGTTCGATCTGGTGTTCTGGCGCTGTGTGCTGGCGTTCGTGGTGTTGCTGGGCATCCAGCTTTCAGTGGGCCAGCCGTTTCACGTTCCGCCCATGGGGCCGACGGTGGCCGTGGCGGTGCTGCAGACGGTGGGTTTTCAGGCGCTGGGGCAACTTGGCCTGACGATCGGTGGCGGAGCAGGGCAGGTGGTGCTGCTGGCTTACACGATGCCATTCTGGGCGGCGGCAATCGCATGGCCGGTGCTGGGCGAGCGCCCGACGCGCCTGCATATGCTGGCGTTCGCGCTGGCGGCGGCAGGGCTGCTGCTGGTGATTGCACCCTGGAAGGGCATGGGCAATGTGCTGGCGCTGATTCCCGGGCTGGCGGCGGGTCTGTGCTGGGGCGGCGGGGTGGTGGTCAGCAAGAAGCTGTTCCAGGAACGGCCGCCGGCGATGCTGAATTTCATTACATGGCAGATGCTGCTGGGTTCGCTGCTGTGCCTTCCGCTTACGTGGGCGCTACCACAACGGCCGCTGGTGTGGTCGGTGGAGCTGATCATGGGGCTGGCCTATATGGCGGTGCTGGCGTCGGCGCTGGGCTGGTGGCTGTGGCTTTCGGTGGTGCGGCGGGTGAGCGTGGCGGTGGTGGGAATGTCGAGTCTGGGCGTTCCGGTGCTGGCGGTGATACTGGCGTGGCTGCTGCTGGGCGAGGAACCCGATGCGGCTACGTTGGCAGGTATCGGGTGCATTGTGCTGGGGCTCGTGACCGTGAATCTGGCGGCGCTTCGACCGGTTCGCGACTGATGCTGGCGGGTTGATTCGCGGACTTTCTTCAACGCGTGTTGCTGTGCGTGTCTGAGTTCTAAAGAGCCGCGCCGGGTGGGTGGGGTGCTGCTTTGTTGAGTTCTTGTGGCCGCGTTTCGAATCGTTCGAGATGCCGTTTGTCTGGGTTCTTAAGGGGGCGGTCGGAGCCTGGGGGTGCGGCTAAACGTAGCCGGCAAGGCCCGCAAGAACCCAGACCAGCAGTACTACGCAACAAAAAAAACCGCGGCCTCAGAAAAGAGACCGCGGTTCCATAAACCACTGCGCAACACAGCGGCTCACATGCCGTTGTACACCGGCCCTTCGCCCCCCTGAGGCGCCACCCAAACGATATTCTGCGTCGGGTCCTTGATATCGCACGTCTTGCAATGCACGCAATTCTGCGCATTGATCTGCAGCCGATCCCGCCCGTCGTCGTCCTTCACGAACTCGTACACCCCGGCCGGGCAATACCGTGCCTCAGGGCCTCCGTACTTCGCAAGATTCACCTCCACCGGCACCGAAGCATCTTTCAGCGTCAGATGAACCGGCTGGTCTTCTTCATGGTTCGTATTCGAAATGAACACCGAACTCAGCCGGTCGAACGTCAGCTTGCCATCCGGTTTCGGGTACTCGATCCGTGCGCATTCCGATGCAGGCTGCAGACAGGCGTGATCCGGCTTCTTCCGATGGATCGTCCACGGCATCTTGCCCTTTAGCAGCCACTGCTCGATGCCCGTCATCAGCGTGCCCACCGTGCGGCCCTTCTTGAACCACTGCTTGAAATTGCGCGCCTTGTTCAGCTCCGCGTGCAGCCACGATGCCTCGAACGCATGGGCGTACGACACCAGCTCGTCGCGGCTGCGGCCCGCCTGCAGCGCCTCGAACATCGCTTCGCCTGCCAGTGCGCCCGACTTGATCGCCGCGTGACTGCCCTTGATGCGCGATGCGTTCAGCATCCCGGCTTCGCAGCCCACCAGCACCCCGCCCGGAAAACATAGCTTCGGAATCGACAGCAGCCCGCCCGCCGTCAGCGAGCGCGCCCCGTACGCAATGCGCTTGCCGCCCTCGAAGATCGGGCGGATTGCAGGGTGCGTCTTGTAACGCTGAAACTCCTCGAATGGCGACAGCCACGGGTTCGCGTAATCGAGGCCCACAACCAGCCCCACCACCACGATATTGTCGTTCATGTGGTACAGGAACGAGCCGCCGTAGGTGTCGGAATCGAGCGGCCAGCCCGCCGTGTGGATCACCGTGCCCGGGCGCGACTGCGACGGATCGACTTCCCACATCTCCTTGATGCCGATCGCATAGCTTTGCGGATCGCGCCCCGCGTCGAGCTTGTAGCGCTCGATCAGCTCGCGGCCCAGCTGGCCACGCGAGCCTTCCGCGAAAATCGTATAGCGTGCGTGCAGCTCCATGCCCGGCTGGTACGCGGCCGTCGGTTGCCCGTCGCGGCCTACGCCCATGTCGCCGGTGGCCACGCCCTTCACGGCGCCGTTCTCGTCGTACAGCACCTCGGTTGCGGCAAAGCCGGGGAAAATATCCACGCCCACCGCTTCCGCCTGCTCACCCAGCCAGCGCACCACGTGGCCCAGGCGAACGATATAGTTGCCCTGATTGTGGAAGCATTCCGGCAGCAGCCACTGCGGTGTTGAGCGACTGCCCGATTCCGAAAGGAAAAGAAAGCGGTCTTCCGTCACCGGCGTATCGAGCGGCGCACCCTTTTCCTTCCAGTCGGGAATCAGTTCCGTCAGCGCACCCGGGTCGATGACCGCACCCGAAAGCGTGTGGGCGCCGATCTCAGACGCCTTCTCCAGCACACAGACGCTGATTTCCTGGTTGTGCTCGGCAGCAAGCTGCTTGAGGCGGATGGCCGCTGCCAGCCCGCCGGGGCCGCCGCCGACCACCACTACGTCATATTCCATTGATTCGCGTTCAGCCATGGCTTGTTGTCTCTCCTTGCTGTCGTACGGTCGGCGCTGCGCGACTCGACCTTCCGAGCATTTCCTGGGATTTTCCGTACGTGATACGGTCGATTGTAATTGCACCCCATCAAAAATGTTGCACTGCCACGAAAGAGGCTTCACCGTTATACTCTGGGCACAATGAAGCAATAAGGAGACTGCGGGTTTGGAACAGCACGACAACATCACTCTGCCGCAAGACGCCCAGGTGGAATCGGGCGGTATCTATAGTATTGAGATGCCGGTGCGGTGGGGCGATCTCGATGCCCTCAATCATGTCAACAACACCCTCTACTTCCGATACCTGGAAGAGGCACGTGTGCGGTGTTTCACCGAGGCGGGGGTGGGCGTCGCCGGCTCCGGCCGCGACTTCGTGCTGGCGCACACCTCGTGCGATTTCCTGCGGCCCGTTCATTGGCCGGCAACCATCCAGATCCGCATGCGGCTGTCGCGCTTCGGGCGCTCGAGCGTCGAGTTCGATGCCGAGCTTCACGTGCTGGGCGATACCGGCGGGCCGTGTGCCCGGGCGCGCAGCGTGATCGTGGGCACCCGTAGCGAAACCGGGCGCTCCGAACCCTGGACATCCGAAGAACGTGAGAACCTCTTGCGCGTGTTCGGGGCCGCCGAATGAGCAGTCTCTTCGTCATCATTCGTTCATGTGAGCCGGGCGTGATGCGGCGGCAACATGCATCAGCTTCGATCCTCAGTCTTACACAAGGAAGGATGTAATGAATAAAGTCTTTGCTAGCGCCGCAGAAGCACTCGAAGGCGTGGTGGCCGATGGCCAGACGATCGCGGTGGGTGGTTTTGGCCTTTGCGGCATTCCCGAGGCACTGATCGCCGCGTTGCGCGATACCGGCGTCAAGAACCTGACCTGCATCAGCAACAATGCCGGTGTCGACGGCTTCGGTCTGGGGCAACTGCTTGAAACGCGCCAGATCACCAAGATGATCGCCTCGTACGTGGGCGAAAACAAGGAATTCGAGCGCCAGTTCCTGGCCGGTGAGCTCGAACTGGAATTCACGCCGCAGGGCACCCTGGCCGAAAAGCTGCGCGCCGGGGGAGCGGGCATTCCCGCCTTCTTCACCAAAACGGGCGTGGGCACCATGGTGGCCGAGGGCAAGGAAACGCGCGAGTTCGACGGCGAGACCTACGTCATGGAACGCTCGCTGGTGGCCGACGTGTCGCTGGTCAAGGCCTGGAAGGCCGACCGCGCCGGTAACCTCCTCTTCCGTCGCACCGCCCGCAACTTCAACCCCAACGTCGCCATGGCCGGCAAGATCACGGTGGTGGAAGTCGAAGAAATCGTCGAGACCGGCGCATTCGACCCCGACAGCATTCACCTGCCCGGCATCTACGTGCATCGCATCGTGCTGAACGCCAACCCCGAGAAGCGCATCGAGCAGCGCACCACCCGTAACGTATAAGGAGCTTCATCATGGCCTGGACACGCGATCAAATGGCTGCGCGCGCCGCGCGCGAGCTGCAGGATGGCTTTTATGTGAACCTGGGCATCGGCCTGCCCACTCTGGTGGCCAACCATGTGCCCGAAAACATCGAGGTGTGGCTGCAGTCTGAAAACGGCCTGCTGGGCATTGGCCCGTTCCCGACCGAAGACGAGGTCGACGCCGATCTCATCAACGCGGGCAAGCAAACCGTCACCACGCTGCCCGGTTCTTCCATTTTCTCGTCTGCAGATTCCTTCGCCATGATCCGTGGCGGCAAGATCAACCTTGCCATTCTGGGCGCCATGCAGGTGTCCGAGAAGGGCGACCTGGCCAACTGGATGATTCCCGGCAAGATGGTGAAGGGCATGGGCGGCGCCATGGACCTTGTCGCAGGCGTCGGCCGCGTGGTCGTGCTCATGGAACACGTTGCGCGCAAGAAAGACGGCACCGAAGACCTCAAGCTGCTGCCCGAATGCACGCTGCCGCTCACGGGCGTGGGCGTGGTCGATCGCATCATCACCGATCTGTGCGTGCTCGACGTCACCGACGACGGCCTCAAGCTCGTTGAGCTGGCCGACGGCGTCACGGTCGACGAGGTCGTGGCCAAAACGGCCGCCAAGCTCGACGTCTCGGCCATCGCCGCCTGAACGCACATGTCGGTTGTCGTTGAGCGCCTGGAATCCCTGCGGGAACTGATGCGCCGGCACGGCGTGCACGCGTGCGTCGTGCCCACGTCCGATCCGCACCTGTCGGAATACCTGCCGCAGCGCTGGCAGACGCGTGAGTGGCTCTCGGGGTTCACAGGGTCTGCCGGAACGCTGGTCGTATGCCTTGATACGGCGGCGCTTTGGGCCGACAGCCGCTACTGGGAACAGGCCGAGGCCGAGCTGCAGGGCAGCGGAATCGATGTCATGCGGGCGGGGGCGGCCGACGTGCCGGCGCCTTCTGCCTGGGTGGCCGAGCGCCTGCAGGCCGGAAACACGGTGGCCGTCGACGGACACGTGCTTTCGGTGCAGGCGGGGCGCCAATGGCGCGAGGCCTGCGAAAAAGCAGGCCTGCGG
>Ga0079223_10001882_pt1 | contig 12764 bp, 10 predicted proteins | sample Stecom2011_FD_75072 | JGI IMG/M metagenome (GOLD analysis project Ga0079223, IMG submission 75072) | Agricultural soil microbial communities from Utah to study Nitrogen management - Steer compost 2011 | ecosystem: Environmental > Terrestrial > Soil > Agricultural land | place: USA: Utah... | reverse complement strand
TTCGTAGATGGAATAAGTGAACGGAGTTTCGTCGGTGGAATACGAACTGGCCGGGTCAAGATACTTGGGCGAACGCTGCGTGAAGGCGGTGTGCAATACGTTGCGCTCGGCGTCATCGCGCGGGTACGGGCTGTTCACGGGCTCGCTACCGCACCCCGCCAGCACCAGAATCGCCGCCAAGGCGGCGATACGCCGTACTGCCTTGTTGCCCGATCGCATGACGCCGATACCCCAATGCACGAAATGCGCCGGAATCAAACCTCACCTCCCCAGGCCCGCTCGAGAAGGGTTGCATGGTGCGCGGCGGGCACGGCCATGCCGGCCACGCCCAGACGCGCGCCTGCCGCCAACCGCGAATACAGAAAGGCATCAGCTACGAGTGGTGGCGCATGCCTGTGCAGCAAAACCGCCTGCACCAGCACGACCAGATCGGCGGCCACCTTACGTGCCGCAGCTTCAAGCTCTTCAGCAGGCTGCTGCAGCTGGTTCTGCAGCGCCGCGATGCGCTTGAGCAGGTCGCCGCCGCCCGCTTCGGCACGCAGGCGGTCGAACAATGCTTGCGTGAGATCCGGATGCTTCTTCACGGCCCGCAACACGTCGAGACACATCACGTTCCCGGAACCCTCCCAGATGGAATTGACGGGCGCTTCACGATACAGCCGCGCCAGCGGATAAGTTTCAACGTACCCGTTGCCACCCAGTGCCTCCATGGCTTCGGCGACCATGGTGATCGCACGTTTGCAGACCCAGAACTTGGCGGCCGGCGTCACGATGCGCGCGAGTGCGCGATCGAAGGCCGTACCGGCTTCACCGAGCCCCACCGCACGCGCAAGGCGCAGCCCCAATGCAACGGCGGCTTCCGTTTCGAGCGCCAGATCGGCCAGCACGCTGCGCATGAGCGCGTGCCGGATGAGGGACCGCCCAAACGCCAGGCGGTGGCGCGCATGATGCATGGCCTGCACGAGTGCAGCACGCATCAGTGCCGTACTGCCCAGCGCACAATCCAGCCGCGTATAGCCGGCCATCTCGGCCAGGGTGGCGATGCCGCGCCCCGGTTCAGCCACCAGCCGCCCCCAGGCATCGTGAAACTCGACTTCAGCGCTCGCGTTGGCGCGATTGCCAAGCTTGTCTTTCAACTGCATGACGCGCACGCCGTTGCGCTCGCCATCGGGAGCCCAGCGGGGCACGTAAAAACAGGTCGGCGCGCCATCAAGCTGCGCCAGCACCAGGTGCGCATCGGCACCGGGCACCGACATGAACCACTTGTGGCCCACCAGCCGGTACCCGCCCGAATCACCCTCGGCCCGCACGGCCCGCGTGCTCGTGCCGCGCAGGTCGGACCCCCCCTGCTTCTCGGTGAGGCCCATGCCGATCAGCATGCTGCGTTTTTCGGTGGCCGGGCGGTCGGCCCGATCGTATTCAAGCCCCGACAGGGGAACGCGCAACACCTCGGCCCACGATTCGCGCGCCAGGATAACGTGGGCAGCCGAAGTCATGGTGAGGGGGCACAAGGTGCAGGCCTCGATCTGCCCGTGCAGCAGAAAGGCAGCGGCGCGCGCAACGGAAGCGGGCGCATGCAGCCCCTGGGCCATGCCCATGTGCAGAAATTCGTGCCAGCCCGCGTGCATGACCACGTCATCGGTACGCCGGCCCTGGCGGTCGTAGGCACGCAGCTGCGGCACGGCGCGATCCATTTCCGCAGCCAGTGCAATAATACGGGCACGCCCCAACTCACGACCGTACGCCGACAGCGCCGGCGCAGCGGCCTGCGCGCCTTCGCGCGCCACCGCTTCCTGCAGGGCCGTGTCGGCTGCGTACAGGTTGTAGTCGGCCAGGTCGGGAACCTGGTTCGTCACTGCGTGAGTGGTCCATCCCATGACGTGCCTCGTTGCCTCGTGTCAGACGCGGCCTGCAAGGTTGCACCTTCCAGGCCGCCGGGCTGCGAGAATGATACTACCTAAAGGAATTTCTGCTTGAGTACTCGAATCCTTGTCATCATTGCCGCATTGCTACTCATGGTTGGCGTCGCTGCCGGTGCGTTCGGCGCACACGGCCTCAGGGCGCATGTCTCTGCCGACATGCTGACAGTCTGGCAAACCGCCGTACTCTACCAGCTGATTCACGCACTGGGTCTGCTTGCCCTCGCCGCATTGCGCCCGCAGCTCGCCCGCGGCGCGGCAACGGCCGGCGCCAGTTTCCTGCTGGCCGGCATCGTGATCTTCAGTGGCAGCCTGTATGTGCTGGTGCTCACCGGCACGCGTGCCATCGGCGTCATCACCCCGGTGGGGGGCGTCTGCTTTCTGATCGGCTGGCTGCTGGTGGCACTGGCCGCCCTGCGTGCGCCGCGCGCCGAAGCTGTCAACCCCGACGCTTGCACTGGAGCCCGGCCTCATGCCTAATAATGTGTGTCCGTCGCATCAGGAGGCACCATGTGGCATGAACACTCCAGCCCCGAAGCCGGCATTCGGGCTCTGGCCCACGACATCGCGGCACGCATGCGCGCCCGGCTGCGCAGCGCGGGGCACTGCACCCTGGCAGTGTCGGGCGGCCGCTCGCCCGTAGCGCTGTTCCAGCAGCTGGCGCGCACCGACATCGACTGGCCCAACGTGTACGTGCAGCTGGTCGACGAACGCTACGTGCCGCCCGACCACCCCGACAGCAATGAAGGCCTGGTACGACACCATCTGCTCGGTGGGCGCGCAGCACACGCCCATTTTCTGGGTCTGTACCGGGCCGGTGCCTCCATCGATCAGGCCGTGGCTGCCGCCAACCACGAATTCCGCCCCATCGACCTGGCCATTCTGGGCATGGGCAACGACGGCCACACCGCCTCACTTTTCCCCGGCGCACGCCAGCTCGACGACGCCCTGGCGCCTCACGCGGCGCACTACTTGCATGTCACGCCGCCCCAGGCACCGCATGAACGCATCACGCTGAGCCTGGCAGCGCTGCGCACCTGCGGCCATCTGATTCTTTACATCACGGGGCCCGAAAAGCGCGGCATACTGCGCGAAGCGGAAAAAAAGATCGACAAGCGGCTGCCCGTCAGCTTTCTCGTCGCAGAACCGGGAGTCTCGCTCGATGTCCATTGGCACCCTTGAACGCCCCCTGAAGGTCGTCGGCGATATCGGCGGCACCCATATCCGCTTTGCCCTGTGCCGAGGCGTTCACGACATCGGCCGGGTCTGGGTGCGGCGCACCACCGACTACCGCAATCTCGAAGCTCCCCTGCGCGAGTACCTGTCACAGGAAGGCATGTCCGGCATAAAGACGGCCGTCATCGGCATGGCCAACCCCATCGCGGGCGACCAGATCCGCATGACAAACGCCGACTGGTCGTTTTCCATCGAAGCCACGCGGCGCGCGCTTGGGCTCGAACACCTCGTACTCATCAACGATTTTTCAGCGCTGGCGCTTTCGATTCCGCACCTGCCCGCCGACGAGCTCGAGCTCATCGGCACCGGCCAGGCCGTGCGCAACACGCCAATCGGCATACTCGGGCCTGGAACGGGCCTGGGCGTTTCGGGTCTGATACCCGGCAGCGACGGCAAATGGATCGCGCTGGCCAGCGAAGGCGGGCACACCAGTTTTTCACCGTGCGACGAAACCGAAACCTGGCTGTGGGAAGAAGCCCGCAAGGTCTATGGCCACGTGTCGATGGAGCGCTTTCTTTCGGGCGCCGGCCTGCAATTCATTCACCGCTGCCTGAGCCGCAAGGCGGGCCTGCAGCCTGAAATGCTTTCGCCCGCCGATATCAGCGGCCGGGCGCTGAACGACGGCTGTCCGCGTTGCCTGCGCACGCTCGACATCTTCAGCGCCATTCTGGGCACCGCTGCAGCAAACCTGGCGCTCACATTGGGCGCGCGCGGGGGCATCTTTCTGGGTGGCGGAATCATTCCCAAGCTGGGCGACTACTTCACGCGTTCCCCCTTCCACGCCCGCTTCCACGACAAGGGCCGCTTCGGCGACTACCTGGCAGCCATTCCGGTGCATGTCATCCGCAGCCCCTACCCCGGCCTGGTCGGGGCAGCGGCACATCTGATCCATTAAGTTAAGATCGGGGCATGATGCTGCGTCTGCCCCGTACCTTCTATCAGCGCCCCGCCACCGAAGTCGCGCCCGATCTGCTGGGCAAACTGCTGGTGCACCAAACAGACCTGGGCCTGCGCATCGGCCGCATCGTCGAGGTCGAAGCCTATCTGGGCCGCGAGGATCTCGCCGCCCATTCTTCAAAAGGCGTCACGCCGCGCACGCAAGTCATGTTCGGTGAGGCCGGCCACGCGTACGTGTATCTCATCTACGGCATGCACCACTGCATGAACGTGGTGACGGGCCCGGCGGGCAGCGGCTCGGCCGTGCTGCTGCGCGCACTGGAGCCCGTGCAGGGGCTGGACTGCGACACCCGGGGGCCGGGTCGGCTCGCACGCGCCATGGGCGTCGACAAACGCCATTACGGCACCGACCTTTGCACGTCCGGCAGCACGCTGTACCTGGCTGACGACGGGCACGTCATCCAGCACGTAAGCACGTCGGCCCGGATTGGCGTACACTACGCCGGCGAGTGGGCCGACAAACCACTGCGGTTTTACGCCGCAGGGTCGAAATGGGTCTCCAAGGCACCCTCCAGCCGGGCAAAATCCGGCACAGCAAAGAAACCGCTTGCGCACACCAAAAAATTTGTGTTATAGTTCTTTTTCTTTAAGCGGCTGTAGCTCAGTTGGATAGAGTACTTGGCTACGAACCAAGGGGTCGTGGGTTCGAATCCTGCCAGCCGCGCCATATTCCACAAGGGGTTAGCTCAAACGGGCTAACCCCTTGTTTCGTTGTACGGCCATGTTCGCATGCGACACATATGGTCGCACCCTGCCACTAAGCTTCTTCATGACATTCACGCTGGCGTTCACAGGACCCGGCCCGAATGCATTGCAGTCGCGCCGGTGGCGCGCGCAACGCGCCGGGCACCCCGAACGCACTGATACGGAGAGAAGCTCATGGCCGCTATCACTGCTCACATTCTGATCGGCAGCCCGCACCCCAACGACGGCGGGCTCAACGCGCGCCACAAACTCACGCTTTCGGAAGGCGATCGGCCCGCCTGGGCCCTGCAGAAGTTTCGTCGTACGGCATCGGGCGCATTGGCGCCACAGCGCATCGTATGGATTCCCACCGTTGAAAACATGCTCGAAGACGCGCTGCTGATGGCCGCCGTGCATGTCGTGGAATCCGAAGCCGTCAGAACCCTGTTCAACGAGTTCAGCGGCAACCTCGACGCGAACCGGCTGCTCATGTACGACACATTCACAGACGATCAACGCCGGCAGCTGTACCAGGCCTGCAGGCAGATCAGGCCGTTTCCCAAGGTCATCCTGTGCATATTCGAAGGCTCGAGCATCGGCGCACAAATCAGCGCCTTGGAACATTACTCCATGCAGTGCGAAGTGCTGATGCCCGTGTATACGCGCATCTATTCCCACTGGTCGGGCGAAACGATCATCAAGGGTACGCTGCAGCCCGCGTAATACTCGAACCTGGCCACACCCGCCCGCCACACCGTAGAATCGGAAGCCATGACAGGCGTGATTCTGATTCTGTGCGGTCTGGTGCTCATTGCAGCAACCTCGGTGGCCGGCTATCTGTTTCTGGCCGCCCGCTGCGGTCTGCCCGACGCTCCTGCCTGCAACGCCGACTTTTCGGCGCTCATTTCATACCTGATGATCGCCGACGAAGGTCTGCTGTTCTGGCTGGCGTGGGTGTTCGCCGTCTTCATGATCTGGGGCGGAGTCCGGCTGCGCGCCTCGGGCCGCTAAAAACAGCATCCCGGGCAGGGTCTTGGCGTGCGAACCTAGTAGTTACCCTTAGAATGATCGGCTGATTCCTGGAACGCCGCCTCGGGGCGGCCCTCACCGAGAAGCCGCCCATGCGCAACACGCCGTTTACCCGATCGCAATCCGCCGCTTCCTGTCCGGCGCACGCCGATGCAAAGCGTGACGCCGGTTCCGGTACGGCACTGCCTGGCGGCAAAAGTGCCCATGCTGCCGGCATCGCCCAATGGGATCCGCGTTCCGATGCGGTGCAAGCCAACCAGATTGCCGCCTACGACCGCATGCGCCGGCAATGCCCCATCGCCGCCAGCCAGTACGGCTATACATCGGTATTCCGGCACAGCGACGCGCTGCACGTGGTGCTCGATCACAAAACCTTCAGCAGCGCGGTGTCACGCTTCCCTTCCGTGCCCAATGGCATGGACCCACCCGAACACACGGCCTTCCGGGCGCTCATCGAACCCTATTTCGATGCGCCGCACATGGCGGCCTTCGCTCCGCGTTGCCATGCCATCGCGCGGCAGCTCGTCGATCAGCTGCCGGCCGCCGGCAGCGTCGAAGTCATCAGTGCGTTTGCCCAGATCTACGCACTGCAGGCCCAGTGTGCCTGGCTGGGCTGGCCCGATACGCTGCACGAACCGCTGCGGCAATGGACACTCAAGAACTACCGCGCCACGCTGTCGCGCGACCAGCAGGCACAAGCCGCCGTGGCCCGCGAGTTCGACCACTACATCACCGAACTTCTGGCCGCGCGCCGCGCCGCAGGCGCGGCTGCCCCCGACGACGTCACCACGCACCTGATGCACAACGAATCGATCGGCCGCCCGCTCACCGAAGACGAGATCGTGAGCATCCTGCGCAACTGGACAGTCGGTGAGCTCGGCACGATTGCGGCGTCAGTCGGCATCCTCATGGAATACCTTGCCACGCACGCCGACATTCAGCGGCTGCTGCGCGACACGCCCGAACACCTTCCTGCCGCCATCGATGAAATCCTGCGCATTCACGCCCCCCTGATCCTGAACCGGCGCATCACCACGCGCAACGTCGAACTGGGCGGGCACGTATTGCCGCCCGGCACGCGCATCGCCGTGCTGTGGGCCTCGGCCAATCGCGACGAGGCGGTCTTCGGCGACCCTGACGAGTTCCGGCTCGACCGCGACCCTGGCCTGAACCTGCTGTATGGTGCCGGCGTACACGTATGCCCGGGCGCCCCGCTCGCCCGTCTCGAGCTGCTTGCAATCATGCAGGCGCTGCTTGGCGGCACCGAATGGCTGGAGCTCGACCCGCAGCAGGCGCCCCAACGTGCCTTCTACCCGGGCAGCGGTTTTTCGTCGCTGCACATGCGCATTCAAAAGCAGTGATCCCGGCATTCTGATTGTTACCAAGTGCGCATGCGCCGCTGTTCCTTTAATATGCGTGCGAGCCCACTTCATGCATTTAGGAGACAGACGTGCCCACACCCGAGAAGATCACCTGCGTAGAGGATTTCCGGCGCCTTGCCATGCGCCGCGTGCCGCGCATGTTCTACGACTACGCAGACTCCGGCTCCTGGACCGAGGGCACGTACCGCTCCAACGAAGAAGACTTCCACAAGCTCAAGTTCCGCCAGCGTGTGGCTGTCGATATCGAAAAGCGTAATCTGCGCACCACCATGGCAGGCGAGCACGTGGCCATGCCGGTTGCCCTGGCACCCACCGGGCTCACCGGAATGCAGCACGCCGACGGCGAGATCCTTGCAGCACGGGCCGCCGAAAAATTCGGTGTACCGTTCACGCTTTCCACCATGAGCATCTGCTCGATCGAAGACATCGCCGCCCACACGAACAAACCCTTCTGGTTTCAGCTGTACGTCATGCGCGACCGCGACTTCATGGAACGGCTGATCGACCGGGCCAAGGCGGCCAACTGTTCCGCGCTGGTCCTCACGCTCGACCTGCAGGTGCTGGGCCAGCGCCACAAAGACATCAAGAACGGGCTTACTGCACCACCCAAACCCACGCTGGCCAACCTCATCAATCTGGCCACCAAGCCGCGCTGGTGCATGGGCATGCTGGGCACGCCGCGCCGCACGTTCGGCAACATTGTCGGCCATGCCAAGAACGTCACCGACGTTTCGTCGCTCTCGTCCTGGACAGCGGAACAGTTCGACCCCTCGCTCAGCTGGAAGGATCTGGAATGGATCAAGAAGCGCTGGGGCGGGCGTCTGGTGCTCAAGGGCATCATGGAGCCCGAAGATGCCCGTCTGGCCGTGGAATGCGGTGCCGATGCCATCATCGTATCGAACCACGGCGGGCGGCAGCTCGACGGTGCGCCGTCGTCAATCTCGGCCCTGCCACGCGTGGTGCACGCGGTAGGCAATCAAATCGAGGTCTGGGTCGACGGTGGCATCCGCTCGGGGCAAGACGTGCTGCGCGCGGTGGCGCTGGGCGCCCGAGGCACCATGATCGGGCGCGCCTTCCTGTATGCACTGGGTGCCATGGGCGAGCGCGGCGTACACCGCTGCCTTGAAATCATCGCCAAGGAACTCGACATCTCCATGGCGTTCTGCGGTCGCACCGACATTCAGCAGGTCGACCGCTCCATTCTTCTGAACGGCGATATCTTCGACCGATACTGAACGCGCACAACCCGGGTTCAGCGCGGATCGGTGATCTCAGGCGTGAGCCGGGGCCGGTCCGCTTCCACCCCGGTGAAGGGCGCAACCTCACGCATCGTTTGCAGACTGCGCTCGGTCAGGCGCTGGTACTGCCGCGTGCCAAAGCTCTTGCCGGCGATGTCCTTGTCGCTCAGTTCGCGCACCACCCGTGCAGGTGCACCCAGTACCATGCTGCGCGGGGGAATCTGCATGCCCATTTTCACGAAGGCCATGGCACCCACGATGCTGTCGGCGCCCACGCTCGCACCGTCCATGACCACGGCATTCATGCCCACCATGGCATTGCGGCCGATATGGCACCCATGCAGCACCGCACCATGACCGATGTGGCCGTCTTCCTCGATGATCGTGTCCTGCTGGGCAATGCCGTGAATCACGCAGGAATCCTGTACGTTTGAGCCCTTCCCCATCACGATGCGGCCGAAATCGCCGCGCAGGGATGCGAGCGGCCCCACGTAGCACCCCGGGCCGACAATGACGTCGCCAATCAGCACCGCAGTGGGATGTACGTAGGCAGTCGGGTCGACCACCGGTGTGATGCCGTCGATGGCATAGACCTTGAGCATGAAGTGTCTCCCAGTTTGGTTCTTTTCCGTCTGGGGTTTATAGCACGCCGGGCACGCCACCTGCCCGGTTTTTGTCTGCCCCGAAATCGGGGTTATACCGACATATCCCGCAACTTATGGGGCGGTACGCCGCTCGGATAAACACCGATTGCAGTGCGGTTGCACCCAGGATTAAGATGGGCTGTACCCGAGCCTACCGCAACAGGAGAATCCCCCATGGCGACGACGACACTGGGCGTCAAGGTCGACGAGTCCGTACGCGATCGTCTCAAAACCGCTTCGGAACAGACCGGTTATACCGCCCATGCCCTGCACAAACAGGCGCTGCTCAGCTATCTCAGCCGTATCGAGAAGGGCCAGCTGCCGGCCGAACTCTACCCGGGGGCCAACGGCGACGGTGCCGATGACGACGACGCCGCACACCAGTTGCCCTCGCCGTTTCGCGAGTTTGCCCGCTCGGTGCAACCCCAGTCGGTTGGCCGTGCGGCCATTACCGCGGCCTACCGCAAAGCGGAAGAAGAATGCGTGCCATTGCTCCTGCCGCTTGCCGAGGTGCCCAAACCCGAGGCCGTGCGTGATCTGGCTGCGAAGCTTGTCACGCGCCTGCGCGAAAAGCGCAAGGGCGGCGGCGTCGAGGGCCTGATTCAGGAATTTTCGCTCTCCAGTCAGGAAGGCGTTGCACTCATGTGCCTGGCCGAAGCGCTGTTACGCATACCCGACCGCGCCACCCGCGACGCCCTCATTCGCGACAAGATCGCAAAGGGCGACTGGAAGTCGCACACGGGTGGCTCGACCTCGCTCTTTGTCAACGCGGCCACGTGGGGCCTGGTACTCACCGGCAAGCTCGTGGCCGTCAACAGCGAAGCCAGTCTTTCGAACGCCCTGACCCGGCTTATCTCGAAGGGCGGCGAACCGGTCGTGCGCCGCGGCGTGAACATCGCCATGCGCATGATGGGCGAACAGTTCGTATCGGGGCAGACCATCTCCGAAGCGCTCGCCAACAACCAGCGCATGGAGGCGCGCGGTTTTACCTATTCGTACGACATGCTGGGCGAGGCGGCCACGACCGAGGAAGACGCCAAGCGCTATTACGACGCTTACGAACAGGCCATTCATGCCATCGGCAAGTCGGCCGCCGGTCGTGGAATCTACGAGGGCCCGGGCATCTCCATCAAGCTTTCCGCACTGCACCCGCGTTATTCCCGGGCGCAGTTCGACCGGGTCATGAGCGAACTGTTGCCGCGCCTGCTCACCCTCACGCAACTCGCACGGGAATACGATATAGGCATCAACATCGATGCCGAAGAAGCCGACCGGCTTGAAATCTCGCTCGATCTGCTCGAAGCCCTGTGTTTCGACCCCTCGCTGGAAGGCTGGAACGGAATCGGATTCGTGGTGCAGGCCTACCAGAAGCGTGCGCCGTTCGTCATCGATTACCTGATCGATCTGGCGCGGCGCAGCCGACACCGCCTCATGATCCGCCTGGTGAAGGGCGCCTACTGGGACACCGAGATCAAGCGGGCGCAGGTCGAAGGTCTGGAGGGATATCCGGTGTATACACGCAAGGTATATACGGACATTTCCTACCTGGCCTGCGCACGCAAACTGCTCGCCGCACCCGAGGCCGTGTTCCCGCAGTTTGCAACGCACAACGCATACACGGTGGCGGCCGTCTATCACATGGCAGGCCAGAACTACTACGCCGGTCAGTACGAATTCCAGTGCCTGCATGGCATGGGGGAAGAACTTTACGAAGAGGTGGTGGGCAAAGTGGCCGATGGCAAGCTGAACCGCCCCTGCCGCATCTACGCTCCGGTGGGCACGCATGAAACGCTGCTCGCGTATCTGGTGCGCCGCCTGCTCGAGAACGGTGCCAACACCTCATTCGTCAATCTCATCGGCGACCCGTCCATACCGGTCGACAGCCTGGTGGCCAACCCCGTTGAAGTCGCCAGCAGCATCACTCCGCTGGGTGCGCCGCACGAAAAAATTCCGTTGCCCCGCCACTTGTACGGGCGCCCCGAAGATGGCGCCAGGCTGAATTCGCAGGGCATCGACCTGAGCAACGAACACCGTCTGGCTTCGCTTGCCGCCGCGCTGCTCAGCAGCAGCGACCGCCAGTGGAGCGCCACGCCCATTATCGAGGGGCGCGAACCGCAATGGGATGACCAACGCGCCCGCGCCGTGCTGAACCCTGCCGACCACCGCGATCGCGTCGGTGCCGTCATCGACGCCACGCCCGAAGACATCGAAGCCGCCCTGCGGCAGGCCCAGCGCGCCGGCCAGGTCTGGCGCGCCACCCCTGTACACGAGCGGGCCCTGTGCCTGCGCCGCGCTGCGCAGATGCTGGAAGAGCACATGCAGTCGCTGCTGGGGCTCATCGTGCGCGAGGCGGGCAAGTCGCTGCCGAACGCCGTTGCCGAGGTGCGCGAAGCGGTCGACTTCCTGCGCTACTACAGCCAGCAGGTGGAACGCGAATTCGACAACGACACCCACCGCCCCCTGGGAACCGTACTGTGCATCAGCCCATGGAACTTCCCCATGGCGATCTTCCTGGGGCAGGTGTCGGCGGCACTGGCCGCCGGCAACGCCGTCATTGCAAAGCCAGCCGAACAGACCACACTCATCGCGGCCGAAGCCATCCGCCTTCTGCATGCCGCGGGCGTGCCCGGCGGTGTGGTGCAGCTGCTGCCCGGCGACGGCGAAACGGTGGGCGCGGCATTGGTCGGCCACCGGGAAATCAACGGCGTAATGTTCACCGGCTCAACCGCCGTGGCACGCCATATTGCAGCCACGCTGGCCGAACGCCTCTCGCGCGACGGCGCAACGGTCCCGCTCATCGCCGAAACGGGCGGTCAGAACGCCATGGTGGTCGATTCGTCGGCGCTGGCGGAACAGGTCGTGTACGACGTGCTGACGTCGGCCTTCGATTCCGCCGGCCAGCGCTGCTCGGCTCTGCGGATTCTGTGCGTGCAGGACGATTGCGCCGACCGCCTGCTGAATATGTTGCGCGGGGCCATACAGGAATTGCGCATCGGCAACCCCGACCGGCTCAATACCGACGTGGGCCCCGTGATCGACGGCGAGGCGGCGCGCAATATCGAAGACCACATCCAGAAAATGCGCGACGCCGGCCTGAACGTGGTGCAGCTGCCGCTGCCGTCACACACGCAATACGGCACCTTCGTGGCCCCCACCCTCATCGAAATCGACAGCATTTCGCGTCTGGAGCGTGAGGTGTTCGGGCCGGTTCTGCATGTGCTGCGCTACAAGCGCGAAGACCTGCCCAAAGTGCTCGACCAGGTCAACGCCACGGGTTACGGGCTCACCTTCGGCCTGCATACACGCATCGACGAAACGGTCGAACAGGTCATGGCACGCATTCGCGCGGGTAACCTGTATGTCAACCGGAATATCGTCGGGGCCGTGGTGGGCGTGCAGCCCTTTGGCGGCGAGGCGCTTTCCGGTACGGGCCCCAAGGCGGGCGGCCCCCTGTACCTCTACCGGCTGCTTTCAACCCGGCCACCCGAAATGGCGGCCGGCATCGATCTTTCTGCGGGGCTGCCGGTCACGCTGCCGCTGCCCGGCCCCACGGGCGAAAGTAACGAATACAACGTTCTGCCACGCGGTACGGTACTGTGCTTTGCACGTACCGAAGCCGGTCTGCGCGCACAGCTCGATGCCGTGTTCAAGACGGGCAACCGTGCCCTGCTGGCT
>Ga0079223_10001881_pt1 | contig 12765 bp, 13 predicted proteins | sample Stecom2011_FD_75072 | JGI IMG/M metagenome (GOLD analysis project Ga0079223, IMG submission 75072) | Agricultural soil microbial communities from Utah to study Nitrogen management - Steer compost 2011 | ecosystem: Environmental > Terrestrial > Soil > Agricultural land | place: USA: Utah... | reverse complement strand
CAGGGCCTGATCACCGAAGCCATGCTAATGAATGATATGGGAACACTGGCAGCCATGAGCCAGCTAACATCTGACTTCTGGCAAGGTGACGAGCCTAAATTCCAGAGTGTGATCAATCCCCCGGCGAAAACAGCAGATCAGGGCGCCGCCTTATACATTTCGTCCATTCACTATGACAGCTCAACCGCCCGTTTTCAGATCACCGTGAGCGCGCCGCTAATACCGGCCCCCGGCGAGTTACCCAACGGGGCCATTTCATTCGGGCTGGATATTGAGCGCGCTCTGTATGAAAGCAGTTGGCCGTGATGAGGTGAAAGGGAGCCGGAATTTATGGCGGCCCCATCTCGCAGGCCAGCACCAATGCCCAAAATTCAGAGAAATCATTAACGACAACATCGGGCTTGTCCGGATGCTGGTGGGTACCGGGGAAAATACGATTCAGCCAGGGCAAATCCCACTGAGCGCCATTGAAGAAAACCGAGGTCATGCCTGCACGTTTGGCGGCAATCACATCTGTCGTGCTGTCACCCACATACCAAACGCTGGGATCTGGCGGGTAATCCAGCTTCTGAACAGCCAGCAGAAGCTGATCCGGATGCGGTTTTCGTAGCAGGGTGTCATCACCACAAACATTAACATCAAACAAATCTGCCCAGCCGGTTTCTTCTACTGCGGCCAGTTCGTGTTCAAAAAACTCCCGGTCCCGATTGGTGATGACCCCTACCTGAATATTCAGTCGGGGCAAGCCGGCAAGTACATCCCGCACCTTGGGCTCGAAGGCATTAACGGTGCCGTAGTGGTTCCGGTAATGATGGTTAAACGCCTTGTGGGCGATTTGCTTGGCCTCCTGATCATCACCAAACAACACTTCAAAAATATCTGTCCTGGAGATTTTCCGGTCTGCCTTGACCTTGGGATGAAGCTGGGCAAATTCCCGCACATAGGCAACCAGCCGCGCATCTTCAGGAGTTTTGCTGTCTTCAGGGGCTACCATGCGCTGCATCAGATTGAGCTTATGGAAATCAGGCAGCATATCGTCCACCGCGTGATACATGGCATCCAGAGTATCTACCAGCGTGGCATGCCAATCGAACAGCACCACAGATGGCCGGATTAATTTGACCACGGCCGGATGCCAGTCTGGCTCTACTCTGGGTTCCGGGCGCTCCGGAGGCGGGAAAGGTTTGGGCCGGACGCTGGCAACGGTCTGCAGAAACGCATCCGGATTGCTGCGCTCCAGCAAAGCAAGCAAATCAAAAAGATCTTCAAAGCTGTCCAGTACAGCCGCCGGTTTATCCCGAAAGAAAAACCAGCTTTCTATACGTTCAGGTTCCCAGGAGGCGCCGTTATAGAATATTCCCGACACGCCGGCCCGGGTAGCCGTCAGCATATCCACGTAGCTATCACCGATATACCAGGCACTCCCGTTTGCCGGCAATTCAAGCTCCTCCAGTACCCGGAACAAAACCTCCGGGGCTGGTTTGTACCTGGTTACGTCATCAGCGCATACGGTGGCATCAAACAAGTTCTGCCAACGCCCTTCATCTACGGTTGCAAGCTCTTTAGCGAGAAACTCACGATTGCGATTGGTCGACACGGCCAGCCGGATACCCATAGCCTTGAGCGCAGACAGATACTCCCAGGCACCTGGCTGAAAAGGCTTCACCTGGCCGAAGTAGCGCCGGTAAGCTTCGTTGTAGGCTTTATGTGCTATTAATTTGGCTTCATTGTCATCACCAAAAACGGCATTGAAGATATCGGTTCGGGAGACTCGTCGCTCGGCCAGAATTCGCGGGTGCAGACGCCTGAAAATGCGGATATAGCGCACCAGCCTGGCATCATCTGGTGTGCGGCACTCATCCTCTGACAGCAACCGCTCAACCAGGCCCAGTTCTTCCAGTTTTGGCAGCATATCCTCCATCGCGCTGAACATGGCATCGTGGGTATCAACCAGAGTGCCGTGCCAATCGAAAATGATCACTAAAGGCAAAGGAATAGAATCATTAAACCGGGTCATACTTTGTCTCCGTCAACAAACATATCTGTCTCCAGCCTTGAAATCCCGCGCCAAGGAGGTAAAACTCAACGGGAGACGAATAAAAAAGATAATGCTGTTTCCCGTATCTGCATATAAAGAGTAGTTTTCATGACCGGCATTAGCTACCTGTTGCCCTATGACTTTTCACCACTGACTCTACTCAGCTTCATACTTGTACTTGTTTTTTATGGCGTTGGGCTGCAAAACATGCCGAAAGAGACGCGCCCGGGCTCAGGCAGAATCATTACCTTCATGATCGGGCTGATGCTGTGCTACGGCGTTATGCAGACACGCTTTGACTACTACTCTCAATATATGTTCTTTATTCATCGGGGCCAGCACCTGATCCTTCACCACTTAGGCCCATTCCTGATTGCGCTTTCGAATCCACTCCCGGTAATACGCTACTGGCACAGCCAGACAGGCGAAAAAACCCGGCTTTTGTTCACGCCTGTTGGCTGGCTTTATCACACACTGCAGCAGCCGGCTATTGCCTCGTTTCTGTTTGTTGGTCTGATTTATTTCTGGCTCTGGCCGGTGGTGCATTTCGATGCCATGCTGAGCCGCGATCTGTACTGGGTTATGAACTGGAGCATGTTACTGGATGGCTTGCTGTTCTGGTGGCTGATTTTCGATTCCCGCCCACCGGCTATCACCAAGTCGCTGAGCTATCGCTGGCGCATGTTTTTGCTGGCGGTGGTTGCGGTTCCCCAGATGGTACTTGGCGCCTCAATTGTGTTCTCCCGGGGCATGATTTATGACTTTTATGAAGTGTGCGGCCGCGCCTGGCCTTTCCCACCGGAAATGGACCAGCTACTTGGCGGCCTGATTACCTGGATTCCGCCCGCCATGATGAGCGCTCTCGGAATTCTGATTATTCTGCGCAGAACCATGCACGAAGATGGCAAGTTCACAACGCCACTACCGGCAACCGGAGGAGCATCGCTATGACACCGGCCCACTGCACCCAGACAAGACTCTGGTTATCGAATATCGTTCTGTCGGTGCTTGTCCTGTTGTTAACAGGCTGCGCGCAAAGCCAGGAACACTGGAATGGCAAAAACATCAGTGGTCTCATGCCCGATCTCGAGTTCAGTCTTACTGACGAAACCGGCAATACAGTTACTGAGGCCGACTCTGCAGGCCAGGTACGCCTGCTGTTTTTTGGATTTACTTCCTGCCCGGATGTCTGTCCGACGACTCTGAGCAATCTGAGCAAAGCAGTCAGGCAAATGCCGGAAGAATTGCAGAAAGATGTCACCACCTTTTTTGTCAGTGTAGACCCCGAACGGGATACGCCCGAGCGGCTCCGCAATTACGTGAGCTTTTTCGGTGAGCGCGTTGCCGGCGTAACCGGTGACGAGCCTGCATTACGAAAACTAGCCAAGCGTTATCGCACAACATTTGGCTACGAAGAACCAGATGCTTTCGGTAATTATGAGGTGTCTCATAGTGCCGCGGTTTATGTATTTGATGGAGCAGGTAACGTGCGCCTGCTGTTTCGCTCAGATCTGACAGCGGAAATGATCAGTAAAGATCTCACAGCTCTGGTGCGTGAGCAAAAATCATAGTCTGACGAGTTATAACGGTTCGGCTGAGTGCGGGCTTGATCAGGAAGTAAAAATGCGATGAAAATTGGCGAGATATCCAGGCATTCATCCGTTCCGGTGGAAACCATCCGGTACTACGAGAAGATTGGCCTGCTACCCAAGCCCGACCGGGATGCCAGTGGCTACCGCTCGTACCGCAATGCGCACCTGGATCGTCTTTTATTCATCAAGCGCTGCCGTAATCTTGACATGGCCCAGGAAGAAATACGGGAGTTGATCCGCCTTTCCGAGCACCCGGAGGCCGACTGTCACGATGTAGATGCGCTTCTGGCCCGACACCTGAAACATGTACGTGACCGTCTGAAAGAGCTTACAAATCTTGAAAGAACACTGCAGCAGTTGCAAAAAGCCTGCTCGGATGCAGGCACTGTTCAGGATTGCGGCATTCTTGGAGGGCTCAGTTCTGAACTCGAAGATCTTCATCGCACCCAGGATGACCACGAGAATCACGTGCCCGGAACCCACGGCCCCGGTAATAACTAACGTGTGAAAATATTGCCTGCCAGATATTGACCCTGTAGTAGCTTCAGGGTTTTTAATACAGTCCTGCCTGTAAAAAAAGGAGGCGTTTATGGCATGCAGTTGCTCTGGCCCGGAAATTCAGGCTCCGGCTCCTGGTTTTCGACGTGCGCTCTGGATTGCCCTCTGGGCGAACCTGATTATGTTTTTTGTAGAAGGTATGGCCAGCTTGCAGTCTGGTTCCGTTTCTCTGATGGCAGATGCCATCGACTTCTTCGGTGACAGCGCGAACTACATTCTATCGCTTTCGGTTCTGTCTCTGGGCATGCTCTGGCGTGGCCGCGCGGCAATGGTCAAAGGTATTACCATGACCGTATTTGGCTCAGTAGTCTGGGCGCGCGCGCTCTGGGTATTGGAACAGGGCACCACTCCGGAACCTTTTACCATGGGCACAGTAGGCCTGCTTGCGCTGATCGTTAACCTGGCCGTTGCGCTTATACTTTTTCGTTTTCGGGACGGCGATTCTGATATGCGCTCGGTGTGGCTATGCAGCCGGAATGACGCAATCAGTAACTTGGCGGTCATGGTAGCCGCAATGGGTGTATTCGGCACACACAGTGCCTGGCCAGACCTGATCGTCGCGGCCATCATGGGCACCCTGGCAATAACAGCTGGTATTAGCGTTGTTCGTCATGCCCGGATCGATATTCTGGAAGCTCATCACCATGTCAATCAGGTTCCACGCACCATAACCCACTAATAAGCAGTCGTTGATATGCAGGTAACGCAGAGCTAAAACGCCAGTGAAATCATCACCGGAATGAACGCCAGCGCAAAAAGCGTGGACAACAATACCGTACCCGCTGCCTGCCGGGGAGAGGTATCTAGCAAGGTCGCGATTACCACGGTATTGGCGGCAATGGGGGTAATGGAAATCAGGAAAATCGCTTTGTGAACAGCCGGCTCGTAGACGCCAAAAACGTTGGCATCCAACCACCAGAATAATATGGCCATCAATGGCCACACCAAAAACTTGCCAAAGAATGCCAAGGCCGTAAAACGCACATTACCCGCAAGCCCCTTAAAGCTGATAATACCCATGCCAATAATCATCATTCCGAGAATGCTGTAAGCCCCGCGAATATTGTCAAAAAACGGAACAAAGATCGCCGGAATATCAAAGCCTGAAAGGTTCAGAAAAACCGCCGCCAAAAATGCGTAAATGGATGGCAGTCTGGCCACACGCCACAGTGCATCTTTTAACTCATACCGGCCACGGGCGGCGAGATAAAAGCCCACAGAATTCTCAAACAAGGTTGTGCCCAGCATGCACACGATATAAAGGCCCAGCCCCTCCTCTCCAAATAACAGAAGAGCGACAGGCACCCCGAAATAACCGGTATTACCAGAGCCTGCGCACAGGGGAATAATACTGGCACTGCCATCCGTGATGACCTTTCTGGCCAGCTTCAGGTGCACGACACCAATCAGCGTTGCCATGCCACAAACCAGAAAGGGAAGAAAGATAACCTCAGCCGATAGCGGAGCTGCCATTACCCCGGCAAACACAATGGATGGCGTGATGATATAGAGCATGATCCCGGCTATATGCCTGCCACTTGCCTGCAGATACCGGCCGGCAACCCAGCCGAGCGCAACAGTGGCATACAAGGGAATCAGCTTTGCAAATAAAGCCAGTGCGGCGGCCATGGGCGCTCCAGACAACAGGAATACACACAAAAACAGGCGGCAAAGTTTACCACCTACTCCCCTGTAGGTAACTCCTTAACCCAATAGTGGGACTGCCGGTATTTTTTGATAATCATCAACCGGTCAAAAAGCACTTCCTATATCCTAGCGCCCGGGTCAGGTACTACACAAAACTGAGGAGTAAAACTAATGGCAGAGCGCTTTACCAAAAGCATGGCCAGGAACATATATGTAGGAGGCAGCACCTTCTTCATTCTGTTGTTCCTTGTGCTGACTTTTGACACTCAATCGAGAGCTATGCCCGAAAGGGATAACCGCGATCAGCTCACCGAGCAGGTGGTACACGGGAAGCATATCTGGGAACAGAACAACTGTATCGGTTGCCACTCGCTCTTGGGTGAAGGCGCGTACTTTGCTCCGGAACTGGCTAACGTGTTTCTGCGCCGTGGTGTTGGTGACAGCGACGTATTCAAGGCCTACATGAATGCCTGGATGAATGCCATGCCCACCAACGTTCCAGGCCGGCGGCAAATGCCACAATTCAATCTGACAGACGAAGAGATTGATGCACTGGCGGCGTTCCTGGAATGGACCTCGAAGATTAATACCAACAACTGGCCACCTAACGTCGAAGGTTAAGGGAACAGATATGAAATACGAATCCCAAAGGGTTGCCATGCCCTACTTTGTCTTTGCCCTGATTCTCTTCGCGGGACAGATCGTTTTCGGTCTGATTTTGGGGCTGCAGTACGTTGTCGGAGACTTCCTGTTTCCGGAGATTCCTTTTAACGTTGCCCGAATGGTGCACACCAATCTGTTGATTGTATGGTTGCTGTTCGGCTTCATGGGGGCAAGCTACTACCTGGTTCCGGAAGAGGCACAAACGGAGCTTTACAGCCCGTTACTGGCCAGGATTATGTTCTGGATTTTTGCCGTGACCGGCACTCTGACCATTCTTGGTTATTTGTTTGTGGATTATGCCACTCTGGCAGATCTCACCCTGAACAAATTGTGGCCGACCATGGGCCGGGAATTCCTGGAGCAACCCACTGTCGTCAAACTGGGGATTCTGGTTGTTATAGTGGGCTTTATATTCAACATTATGATGACTGCCCTCAAAGGCCGCAAAACGGTAATCAACATCGTTCTGGTTACCGGTTTGATTGGCCTCGCCCTGCTCTGGCTGTTTGCATTCTACAACCCGGGCAACCTTGCCACCGACAAGTACTTCTGGTGGTTTGTTGTACATCTTTGGGTTGAGGGTGTGTGGGAATTGATCATGGGCGCTATTTTGGCCTATGTGCTGATCAAGATTACCGGTGTCGACCGGGAAGTCATCGAAAAATGGCTGTATGTCATCATCGCCATGGCTCTGATCAGTGGAATTATCGGCACCGGCCACCACTTCTTCTGGATCGGGCCACCGGAGTACTGGCTGTGGCTGGGCTCTGTATTCTCAGCTCTGGAGCCTCTGCCGTTTTTCATGATGGTGCTGTTTGCATTCAACATGGTTAACCGGCGGCGGCGCAACCACCCGAACAAAGTTGCTTTGCTTTGGGCAATGGGAACCACAGTAATGGCCTTCCTGGGCGCGGGTGTATGGGGCTTCCTGCACTCACTGGCACCAGTGAATTACTTCACCCACGGTAGCCAGATTACCGCCGCTCACGGGCACATGGCCTTCTACGGGGCGTACGTAATGATTGTACTGACGATCATTTCCTACGCCATGCCCATCATGCGCGGCCGGCCTTACGGTAATAGTAATACGGCTCAGATCCTGGAAATGTGGGGTTTCTGGCTGATGACCATCTCTATGGTGTTCATTACACTTTTCCTCACGGGCGCCGGTATTTTGCAGGTCTGGCTACAACGCATACCGGAATCCGGAGACGCCTTGTCCTACATGGCGACCCAGGATCAGATCGCAATCTTCTACTGGGCGCGTCTGGTGTCTGGCTGCTTCTTCATGGCCGGGCTGGTGATCTACCTTGGCAGCTTCTTCATCAAGGGGCAGGCCACGGCGGCTGACGAAGTCCGTGGCCCTGCCACACTGGACTCCTGAGCAACTGCAATGGCCGGGGCTATCACGCCCCGGCCATTGTTTAACAGAACAAACCGAACAGGGAATACCGCTGATTTTACTGCACAGCTTTGACACTTAATCCGCCAGCGCGGGATCGTTACCGGGAGTCTGAGATGGAAGAATGGGTCGGGTTTAAGTGGCACAAATACATTACCCGTCATGCTTTAGGCGAATTTCCTGAGCACGCCGTATATCTGAAAGATGAAGCCCGTGGGTTAGGCATATTATTTCGTGCTCTTGGGGGCGATCCGGCACTCAGTCTGGTAACAGCCGAACCCCGGCATTTCCGGGTGCGCAGGCGTTTTTTACAAAAACTCGCAGGCACCCACCGAAAGTTTGAACTGGCCTGGCGCGATGATGAAAACCTGCGCTTGCCTGAACGACTGGCGCTGTTTCCCTCCAGCCAACTGAACCGTGACCTTTACCTGTGGCTGGCGGCGTTGGCGGCCTCACCTGAGCCCCAAAACACCGACTGGTTCACCAGCAATCAAATGCTGGTACAGACGGTACTGGCGCGTTGGCCGGGGCTGGAAAATGTTTACCAGAATCTGGTTACCCAGGTACTTCAGTGGCGCCCCGAACCAGAGAGCCTGGAGGGCAATGAAGCCTCTCGGGAGCGGGCTATCCGGCAAGCCCTGATTCACCCTGGCAGTGTTCGGAAGCTACCGGCTGCTGACACCGACCCTTGGCCAGTTGTACTTTGGTTATACCCGGCCCTGTCCAAGGCATTACCCGGCAAACGGGTAGACGGTGACGACGAAACCCAATCCAGCCCTGGCGGTCTGGCAAAGAAAAACAAACGGCGAAAGGCTGAACGGGTTGAAGAGTTTGACCGAGACCAGGGGCTGATGATCTTCCGGTTGGAAAGCCTGTTCTCCTGGAGCGAGTTTATTCCTGTCGACCGCGCCGGCGATGATACCGAAGAAGAGGACGCCGAGTCAGTGGCCGACGATATGGATATGATTTCCGTGTCCAATGATCGTAAAAATGCGGCGTCATCAATCAAGTTCGATCTGGACCTGCCCTCAGAAGAGAACGATGACCTGCGTCTTGGGCCCGGCATCCACTTCCCTGAATGGGACTGGCGAAGCCAGAGTTACCGTGAGAAATTCTGCTGCGTTCAGCCGATGCTGGCAAGAGAAGCAGAGCCCGCTGAGCTGCCCGAATCGTTGAAACGGCCGGCAAAGCAGTTGCAGCGACAGTTCCGTGCACTCAAACCGCTAAAGCAATGGCAGCGACGACAGGTTGAAGGTGAAGAACTGGATCTGGATGCTTGTCTTGATCGTGAAGTACAGCGCCGTGAAGGCAGCGGTGCCATTGACCAAAAGCTGTTTCGTCACTGCCAGCAAACACGGCGTGATCTGGCTTGCCTGGTGCTGGCGGATATCTCGCTGTCTACTGAAACCTATATCAACAATCACCACACGGTTATAGATGTTGTCAAAGATGGCCTGCAACTGCTGAGCGAGGCGCTCCAGGCCAGCCAAGACCCATTCGCCCTGTTTGCCTTTTCATCCCGCCGCCGGGACCATGTCCGGTTCCATCACATCAAGGGCTTTGATGAAGCCTACACTGGCACGATTCGCGGCCGCATTCAGGCTTTGGCACCAGGCTATTACACCAGAATGGGTGCAGCCATTCGCCAGGCTACCAAACAACTGCAGCAGCGCCATGAGCACCAGAAAATCCTGCTATTACTTACTGACGGCAAACCCAACGACCTTGATCTGTACGAGGGGCGTTACGGTGTAGAAGACACCCGCATGGCGGTGCAGGAGGCACACCGGGCCGGCCTTACGCCCTTTTGCGTAACCATAGATTCCGAGGCCAACGAATACCTGCCTTATGTCTTTGGCACCAGCAATTTCGTGGTCATTCACGACCCTGCTCAGCTCCCGCTGCAGCTTCCCAAACTCTATTTGAATCTGACCCACTGACCATGAGCACTAACACAACGGCAACAGCACGATATTTACCCGGTGATATAGCCGTATGGCTGTTTATCTTTGCGGAGCTGACGGTATTCGGCATTCTGTTCATCGGTTTTGCCGTGGCCCGCAGCCTGAACCCGGAAATGTTCCAGACCGGCCACGAAGTGCTGCACCCTATACTCGGCTTGGTGAACACAGCCGCATTGATTACCTCCAGCTATTTCGTTGCCACAGCCGTGCATCAACTAAGGCAAAGAGCCTCGGGCGTTGAATGGCGGCTTTGGGCAGCCTTGGCGGTGTCCTGCATTTATACCGTTGGTAAAATGTGGGAGTACGTGGACTTGTACAGCCAGGGCTACAACCTTGGCACCAACACCTTCTTCATGTTCTATTTCTTCCTGACCTTCTTCCACTTTATGCATGTGGTTCTTGGGCAGATCATCCTGATTGCCCTTGCCGTAAAAGTGCGCAGCGGAGAATACGATGGCTCAGATATGAATGGCATGGAGTCCGGTGCCTGCTATTGGCACATGGTTGATCTGGTGTGGCTGGTACTGTTCCCAATACTCTACGTTTTGTCCTGAGGAGGGCTGTTTATGCTGATGGTTTATATCGCCCTGATGGTTTGCACAGCTCTGCCGGTATTTGCCCTGCAGGCAGGTATGGGAATGGAATTTTTAGTATGGCTGGTATTCGTGATGATTATTATCAAAGCCGTACTGCTGGTCGATCACTTCATGGAAATGCGCAACGCACCATCTGCCTGGCGGCTTACCGCGCAGATTTGGGCTCCGGCTATTATTACCGTAGTGGCGGCATTTGAGGCGATAACCTGATCGCTACCAGATACCCGGTGCCGGCCGAAACCTTGGAGGTGGACGTCATTGCAGAAGGCTTTCCAAAACACGCTCAAGCACGTCCATGTGACGCTTGAGCTACGCCATCCATGGCTCCGCACAGTTTTGGAAAGCCTTCTGCAATGACATCTTCTGACTTCGGATTACAGCCATCTGACAGGAAAATAGGGCCTTTTATCGGACATAGCCCGCGCCAGAGAGACAATTCCCCACAACACAAAGCTTGTGTGCAAAACGGTTGCCCAAATCAGGGCGAACGTCCAGAAGTTCCCGGTATTCCCCCAAAACAACCATCCGGTAGCAATGCCTGAAATCATCAATACCGCACCGAGCACCGACATAAAAAGCGCCGCCCGGGTATGAGCACGGCGCAGATCACTGGCCCCGGAATCAAAGACAAACAAACCAACTAAAACCAAAAATGCCATTCCGGGGATAACGAGCAGATTCAGCAAGTACCAGGCAACAGGGAAAACAGCACCGCTAGGAGCTTCCGCCCACCCGTCCGAATACTGCATACACCACCTCCATCAACGAACTGACGGTAGCCTCGTCGTCTGAAAGGGGCTCAATCATACCGGCCCGACAAGCCACCTGTGCCGACAAACCGGCACGTATCAGTAATGCAGTATGGATCAACAAACGGGTTGATGCAGCTTCTTCAAGATCATGCTCTTTAAGGTTGCGCAGGGCTGTCGCAAGGCTGACCAGTTGAGTGGCCAACTCGCGATCGCAACCAGCTTCTTCCACAACAATTGTCTGCTCAATTTCGGGAGCCGGATAATCAAATCTCAACGACACAAACCGTTGCCGGGTGCTGGGCTTCATACCTTTTAGCAGGCTCTGATAACCCGGGTTGTAAGACACCACCAACATGAATCCGGGTGCCGCAGTCAGCAGCTCTCCGGTACGTTCAACAGGCAGTTCGCGACGGTCATCAGCCAATGGGTGCAAAACAACAGTCGTATCTTTACGTGCTTCTACTACCTCATCCAGATAACAGATGCCGCCTTCCCGCACGGCTCTGGTCAACGGGCCGTCCTGCCAGTAGGTACCATCCGGACCAATAAGGTGACGGCCCACCAGGTCTGCGGCAGTCAGGTCATCGTGGCAGGCCACTGTATAAATCGGCCGCTTCAGTTGCTGAGCCATATAACGTACAAAACGGGTCTTGCCACATCCGGTTGGCCCCTTAATCAGAACAGGCAGGCCATTACTTGCAGCGGCCTGAAAAAGCTCAATTTCATTGCCAACCGGTTGATAGAACGTCATAGGTCAAAATCCTCTGCGACAGACTGGGCGCCCGAATAATTTCAGGGCGCGTTCGAAGTGATCATAAATAGATAAAGCGCGGTTCAAAGGCCGAGAGTGTGAGCTCTGCTGGTGAAGAAAATACCGCTCGGGTTTTGCGCAGACAGTTCCGCCACGGGCTCCAGCGTGCTCGTGCTGTAAACAGTGACCCGATTGCTATCCCGGGAGGACACCCAAACTTCTTCGCCCCGAGGGGTAAACTCCATGTGTAACACGGCTTTGCCAGGCTCCAGAGTACGAATAATCTTGTGGGTGCGGGTATCTATCACCTGTACTACATCATTTTTCGGGTGTGCAAAGCTGACCCATATCTGGCGACTGTCGGGGCTGGCCATCACAAATACCGGCTGCCCCTGAACTGGAATTTTATCCACCTGCGTCCAGTTTTCGGTACTCGCCACAAGCACCTGATGATGACCTACGGCTGGCAAGAATGCCTTGCCATCGGCAACGGTCCAGCCTTCAAGATGTGGCATCTTATACACGGGCAACGTTTGCTCACCCTTGCCATAGCGCGGCAGGATTTCGGTGACACCGGCATCCAGATTCCAGAGGTCCAGCATGGACAAACCGTCCTGGCCGAACAGCCCGGCAATGTAATACCGGCCATTCGGGGTAATCATCGAATCGTAGGGTGATTTGCCGGCATCAAAGCGGGTGATTTTAGTATTGCCGTCCACCAGATCCAGGATCCAGATCTGCCCGGCATCAAACAGACTGAAAACAAACAGATTGCCCGGTGCATCGACCAGACCTACGGTTT
>Ga0079223_10001879_pt1 | contig 12772 bp, 14 predicted proteins | sample Stecom2011_FD_75072 | JGI IMG/M metagenome (GOLD analysis project Ga0079223, IMG submission 75072) | Agricultural soil microbial communities from Utah to study Nitrogen management - Steer compost 2011 | ecosystem: Environmental > Terrestrial > Soil > Agricultural land | place: USA: Utah... | reverse complement strand
CATTAGTAGCCTCTGAGATCTTCAAGGGTTTTAAGCGGTATAGTAAATTACCATACCGGGGAATAGCAACCGGGGAGGTGCAGTTGTCATGGTTCTGAAAAAAAAACGGGTGGATGCCATTCAAACGAGGAGATGTTTTGACACCTAAAGTTCAGGAATTGATAGCTATTTCAGCGTCTATTGCTGGAAATTGCCTGAAGAGTTTGCGTTATCATTTTCTGGAAGCGATGAAGGCCGGATGTAAGATGGATGAGATTGAAGAAGCTGTTAATATAGCCAGAAGTATCAAAGAGCGGCCGATAAACGATATCTATGAAATTGCCATCAATCTTTTATCCGAACAGCGTGATGGTGTAGAAGAGAAAGTTGATACAAGCAAATAACAGGGTTGTTGTATATTCACTGGTGAAGTCTTTCATTGACGCATTAACCAGAATAACAAGCCTCACTCACAGAAGAGTTGACAGCTTATTAAAGAGAGATATCATAAAAAATTATAAAATTATGGATAAGGAATAGTAATGACGAAGAGAGTACTGTTAGTAATACTGGACGGTTGGGGTATTAACCCTGAGAAGAAGGGTAATGCCATAGTAGCAGCTTCTACCCCGAATATTGACAGGTTTCTCGAAGAGAATCCTCGAAGCATATTAAGAACTTCCGGTCTTGATGTCGGGTTACCTGAAGGGGTGATGGGCAATTCAGAAGTGGGGCATATGAACATAGGTGCCGGCAGAGTAGTTTACCAGCTCAATACCCTGATCGACAGGAAGATCGAGGAGGGTGAGTTTTACGATAATGAAGCATTAAATAGTAGTATCGATCATGCAGAAGAGAACGAAAGTAGGTTGCATCTCTTTATCTTGCTCTCTGACGGTAATGTGCACAGTAATCTCAATCATCTGAAAGGGATGTTAGAACTCTGTGAAAAGCGTGATTTTCAGAACGTTTATCTTCATGCTTTTATGGATGGTCGAGACACGCTACCTCATTCCGGGCTCGACTTTATGAACGATTACCTGAAATTGGCTGAAAGTTTCGGTTTCGGTGAGGTAGCCACCATATCAGGTCGTTACTATGCCATGGACAGGGATAAACGTTGGGACAGGATTAAGAAGGCCTATGATGCTATGGTTCACGGTAAGGGTGAAGTGTTTACCGATCCCCTCGATGCGATTAAGAAGAGTTATGATAAAGACATTACAGACGAGTTTATCGTTCCGAAAGTTATACAAAAGGGACAGCAACCTGTAGCCAGGATCGAAGATAGAGATTCAATAGTATTCCTCAATTTTAGAGCAGACAGAACAAGGCAGATTACCAGAGCTCTGATAATGCCCGATTTCGATGAATTTGAAGCTATCAAGTTCCAGAACATTCATTTTGTGTCTATGAGTGAGTACGAAAGCTCTTTCAGCCCTTATTTGAAGGTTGCATTCAGAAATCCAGAACTGAAGAGTATCCTGGGAGAAGTGCTGGCGGATCATAAATTGAAGCAGCTGAGATTGGCAGAGACAGAGAAGTATGCGCATGTAACATACTTTTTCAACTGTGGTCGAGAGGAGCCTTACAGTGGTGAGGATAGAATACTTGTCCCTTCTCCAAAAGTAGCTTCTTACGATCTGAAGCCGGAGATGAGTGCCATGGAAGTAAAGGATAAGCTTCTGGACTCACTCGAGAAAGAGGAATACAACCTGATTGTAGTCAATTTTGCCAACTGCGATATGGTCGGGCATACAGGTATCTTCGAAGCAACAGTCAAGGCAGTGGAAACGGTCGATAGCTGTGTTGGCGAGTTTGTTCCTGAAGCCCGGAAGCATGGTTATGATATTATTCTGACAGCTGATCACGGCAATGCCGAAAAACTGCTTGACGAGAAGGGGAATAACTTCACTGCTCATACGACTAACCCTGTTCCGGTAGCTATCTATCGTCAATCGGGTAATGATTTCCAGCTGGAGGAAAATGTGCTCGGTGGAATAGCACCCACTATTTTGCAGATGCTGGAAATCCCGATTCCGGAAGCGATGACCGGTAAACCTCTATTCAGGGAACGATAATGAGGAGTAGTAGCTAAGATGCCGATTATTGAAAGACCCGATAATACCAGGCGAACGTACATACCTCCAGGAATAAAACTGATTCTGCTGGCAGCGGTGATTCTCGGTTTCCTGCTTCGGTCCTGCTGGCTGGAGAAGAGAGAGGATTACTATGAGATCAATAACATAGTTCTCGCCGATCGGACCCATTCCAGTGTTGACGTTCTGTTTCATGTTACGAATAAAACGAGTATGACAAGAGAGGAACCGGTGCTGATTAAGGTATATACAACAAGGGGAGATGTGATAGCCAGCAGATTGACGAATATCGAAGTCCAGCCCCGCTCACGCCGCAGATACAGAAAGATGGTTGAGAAGTGGGAACGTCCATTACTCGATGGTGAAGAATTGAGCCATGCTACGATCGAGATATACAAACCTTCAATCCTGGGAAGATAGATCTTAAGAGAGCATTAAGCTATAAAAGTAAAGAATTGATACCACTACTATAGCACTATATTTCCTCTCTGACATATCCACCCGACATATTTTTATTTGACACAATGACAATCTGTAAAGTTCTTGAGACCTGAAGGAGTATGGGTCGTAAAATGTTTAGATTAGCTGAAGAACATCAGAAGAAAGCTCTGGAAATTATCAGTCGCCACAGGCTGAAGAAGAGATGTAACATCTGTTACGACAGAGGCTATATTGGATACACTCCGGAGAATCTCCTCATACCCTGCCATAAATGCGTGGATAATGAAGCCATAATGAAAGATTGGAAGGAATATGTGGCAGATATTCCGGAATTGCGTGAGTTCTATCACGAGATGTTCGAAGAGGAGGAGCAGGAGAAATCCTGACTCACTCCGTTACATAAAGATCCGATTTTAAAGGAATTTCAGGAGAGATTACAATGTACAAGCTGATTGATTTGAAAGAGCAAGGTAGTGTTTTCGAAAAGAGGGTCAGAGATTACTGGCAGCAGCACGGGATCATGCTGGAGAGCATGAAATTTCGCCATAAAGCGCCGAAATTCATCTTTTATGAAGGGCCTCCAACTGCCAACGGCAGGCCGGGCATCCATCACGTAATATCCCGTGCTATAAAGGATACTGTCTGCCGCTACAAGACGATGAAGGGTTATGAAGTAAAACGTAAGGCAGGATGGGATACTCACGGCCTGCCTGTCGAGATAGAGGTGGAGAAGCAACTCGGCCTGAATGATAAAAATGCCATTGAAGAGTATGGTGTGGAGAAGTTCTGCCAGAAATGCAAGGAATCTGTCTTCAATTATGAGAAGGAATGGAGAGAGATGACCGAGATGATGGGTTACTGGATCGATCTCGATAATCCCTATATAACACTGGATAATAAATACATCGAATCTGTCTGGTGGATACTTAATCAATTCTGGAACAAGGGTATTATCTACAAGGGGCATAAGATCGTTCCTTACTGTCCGAGCTGTGAAACGCCGTTATCGAGCCATGAAGTTGCACTCGGTTACCGGGAGGTAGAAGACCCGTCGGTATTTGTCAAATTCAGAAGCCTGAAAGAGAAAGATACATATTATCTTGCCTGGACGACAACCCCCTGGACTTTAATCTCTAATGTTGCCCTGGTAGTAAATCCATCCGAAACCTATGTTAAAATAAAACATCAGGGCGAATATCTCTATCTCGCCAGTGAATGCCTGCATGTCATTGAAGGAGATTATGAGATCGTTGAGGAGATACAGGGTAAAGAGCTCGCCAGGCAGGAATATGAACAGTTGTTCCAGTTTATAAAACCCGAGCAGAAGGCGTTCTTTATTGCCACTGCCGATTATGTTACTACAGAGGATGGTACTGGTATCGTTCATACAGCACCTGCTTTCGGACAGGATGACTATAATACCGGTCTTAAGTATGAGCTACCCTTCATTCAACCGGTTAATGAACTGGGTAGATTCACCGATGAGATTACCGATTGGGCTGATATGTTCGTCAAGGAGGCTGATAAAGGGATTATTCGCAATCTAAAGGATAGAGGGTTGCTCTACAGAAGATCGCAAATTATGCACAGCTATCCCTTCTGCTGGCGCTGTGATTCGCCATTGATCTATTTTGCCCGCTCTTCCTGGTATATCCGTACCAGTGAGTTCAAGGAACTGATGCTTGAAGAGAATCGTAAGATTAGATGGTATCCACCATTCGTCGGAGAGAAGAGATTTGGGGAATGGTTGGAGAATAACGTAGATTGGGCTATCAGCCGTAACAGATTCTGGGGAACACCACTCAATATCTGGATCTGTGACGGATGTGACTATAAGCAATCAGTTGGCTCGATTGAGGAATTACGTAAGCTCGGTAAGACCAAAAAAGGAGAGAAAGTCCCAGTCGATATCGAACTGCATCGTCCCTATATTGATGACGTTGTCCTGGCCTGTCCGCACTGTGAAGGGACAATGATAAGGACGCAGGAAGTGATAGACTGCTGGTTCGATAGTGGCTCGATGCCGTTTGCCCAGTGGCATTATCCCTTCGAGAATGAGGAAGAATTCGATACTGAACTTTTCCCTGCTGATTTTATTTCTGAAGGGATCGATCAGACGAGAGGTTGGTTCTATACTATGCTGGCTATCTCAACTATGTTGAAAGGGCGTTCATCCTTCAAGAGCGTTCTTGTCAACGATCTGATCCTCGATAAGAACGGGCAGAAGATGAGCAAGAGCAAGGGGAATACAGTTGATCCGATGGACCTGATGGAGAAATATGGAGCTGATGCAATCCGCTGGTATCTCCTCTCGGTCAGTCCACCCTGGGTTCCGACCAAATTCGATCCCAAAGGGGTGGAAGAGGTGGTTAACAAACTAATCGGTACTATGAAGAATATCTATTCCTTCTATGCAACCTATGCTAATATAGACGGATACAAAACCTCAGAATCTAAGATCGACCCGGGTGAATTCCAGGCAGAACTCGACAGATGGATTGTATCCCGTTTCCATTCACTGGCAACAGAGATAAATTACTATAATGAACGGTATGAACTGACCCGATCAATGCGGCTTATACAGGACTTTATCCTTGACGAACTGAGTAACTGGTACGTCAGAAGAGCTCGAAGAAGATACTGGGCGATGGAACTGACCCAAAATAAAGAAGATGCTTATAAAACACTCTTCTATGTGCTGGTCAATGTCTGTAAATTACTGGCACCCTTTGCCCCATTTTTAGCTGAAGAGATATATACCAGTCTCACCGGGAAGAAGAGCGTTCATCTCACCGATTATCCGCAGGCCAATCCCGATTTTATCGATAAGACTCTCGAACACGAAATGGGTGTGGTAATCGACCTCGTGTCACTGGGAAGGACAGCCAGAAACAGCTGTCAGATAAAGGTAAGGCAGACGTTACAGGCACTGTATGTACCGACCGGTTATAAGGAAGTAGCAGAGAAGATGTCTGAACTCATACGAGAGGAGATTAATGTCAAGGAGATCAGGTTCATCGACAGCAAGAGCCAGTTAGTGGACTACATCGTGAAGCCTAACTTCAAGACTCTCGGACCGAAGCATGGCAAAAACATGAAACAGATTTCCGCTGCTCTGAATGATGCAGATGCCAATCAGATCGTGGAGAAACTGAACAAAGGAGATTCATATTATATCTCTTTAGACGGTTCAACCATCAAAATAGATGAGGAAGATCTTATCATCAGCTATGAGAACCGGCCAGGATTTGTCCTGGAGAGCGAAAAGGATAAATTCGTCGCTCTTGATATCAGGCTGACACCCGAACTGGTCAGCGAGGGTTTCGCCCGTGAACTGGTCAATAAGATCCAGTATACCCGAAAAGAACTCGATTTTGAGATCATGGATAATATTGAAGTCCGGTACAGTAGCGATGATGAACTGGCCGAAGTGTTCGACAGATTTGCTGACTATATTAAAAATGAAACACTTACAGTAAAGATCGAGCGATTACCGGAATCAGAACCGGATATGAAAAAGATCGATGTGAATGGTAAGGAAATATTTATAGGTATCAAACGTATTGAAAAATAAGATACTGCTATTCGACAATGAAGTGTAGGCTAAACGGGCAGGGCATCATCACCCTGCCCGGCTCGAAATCGATTGCCATTCGTGCTTTGATCATAGCATCTTTTCTTGATACTACTCTTAAACTGCAAAATTTCCCCTGGTGTGAAGACACTCTGACCCTGGTCAGAGCCCTGCAAGATCTCGGTTTTGAAATCGAAAGAAACGGAAATGATCTGATCCTTAACCCGGCAGGAGAGTATAATCTTCACCCGAAAATTGAGATAAAAGACTCTGCCGCAGCCCTGCGGTTTCTTCTCTTTCGTCTGGCTGGTTGGCCGGAAATGCAGGCAAGAGTGAAGATAAGTCCTCAACTTACATTACGGCCATTAGATCCCCTTGTCGATATCATCCGAGGGATAGGAGGCAGGATAGAGAAAGATGGGAACGGTTTTAATATCAGAGGGACAGAATCTCTCTCACTCTTCTACAAGAACAATACTGGTATCTTCAGGGATGCGATGTCCAGAGTAATTCATCAGGTACCATTCAAAAAGAGTGTTCATACCGTGCTCAAGAAGACAGCCCCAATCAGCAGTCAGTTTCTCAGTGGTATCCTCCTCTCTACTCCACTATTCAGAGAAGGAATATCACTTGAATTAGAGACAGGACAGGTTTCTTCATCGTATATTGATCTGACCCTGAAAGTTATGAAGTCTTTCGGAATGAAGGTTAAACAGGAAGATAAGAGGATTACCATCCCGGAGCAGAACTACCACAATCCCGGAAAATACTGGATCGAAGAGGATTTCTCTTCAGCCTGTTATTTCTGGGCTATTGGAGCTCTGAGCAGAAAAGCGGTCGGAGTCAAGACCCTTGTCAGGAGCACTGACCAGGCCGATTTTGGCTTTCTGACGATCCTGGAAGACATGGGAGCAGTCGTCATAAGGGATGAAGATTGCATTGCTGTTAAGGGAAAGACTTTACGAGGTGTCACAGTCGATATGATCGAGATGCCTGATCAGGTTCTGACTCTCGCCGTGCTCGCCTTATTTGCTGACAGCCCAACCGAGATCAGGAATATCGATCAACTCAGATACAAAGAAACCGACCGGATAACCAATCTGATAACTGAACTAAGAAAGCTCGGAGCGGATATCAGTTATAAGGGGAGGGTTCTGACAGTCAAACCGTTGCAGAATAGACCGGAGAATAGAAAACTGCATACGTATAACGATCACAGGCTGATAATGGCCTTCTCGCTCCTGACCCTGATCTTCGAGGGATTAGAGCTCGATTCTCATGAAGGGTTGGACAAGTCCTTCCCCGCCTTCTTTGAGAAACTGGCAGAAATTATCAAAGCTTGAAAAACTTAAGGCAAGATTAGTTACTGACTCGAGCTACTCTCGTCGATCAATCTGCTGAGAGTGGCAAATATTGCATCACGATCCTCTACACAGAAGGCAAAATGCCCACCTTTATAGGTTATCCCTTTGCAAACAGTTGTGTCAATGACCCTGTCATCCCGAGAATAGATCGTTTGATCGCTCTCTGTCAATTCTGGCAGCTTACTCTGGGCTGTTATTACTTCGTTCATAGTTGCCGGTGATATATACCGGGGTGAATCTGTCGGCAGATCGATCTCACCGATATCAGCATCGCTGAAATTGCGGCTCAATATCGGTTTCCTGCACCATTTTAGCAGGCTGAGCATCAGTTGGGAGAGAAAAAGTGAGCCTAAGATCAGGGTCCTCTTCGGTATTTTCCAGAAAGGTGAGAGAAAGATTCTCATTCTGTATTCTTTCAGGGAGATGTAACGGCCAAAGAGTGAGCCCATACTGTGGCAGAGGAGAATTTCTCCCTTAAAGTCATTCAAAGCTGCTACTATATCAGCTTTGATTTGCTGGAAGTTGTTGAACTCGAAAGGTAATGCGATGACCAGTACTGACCAGCCTTCCCGTTTGACTTTCTCTCTGAACCACGGGAGCCATTCGTCCTTCAGAGTATTACCCCAGCCCATAATAAAGGCGACTCTTTTCATTTCTTTATCACCAGGATTGATTATTTCCTGTTTTATTGTAAGACTTTCTTCTTTATTCATAGCAATTCTTCCCGATTTTCATCCATATTATCTAAAAAATAGATAGCATGTTTTGTTACTCTCTCTTTCCCGTCAATAGAATTACCCGTAGAAAAAAAACACCCGCAAGTTTACTACCGCGGGTGTTATATTGTTATGACTACCTGTCAGGTCCTATCTGAGAACCAATTTATCCGGATCTTACCGGTTATTCCCTGTATTTCTCACTTTTCTGCTGCTCTATCTTCTCCTTCTACCAGTTCGATAATCCGGATGACCCCTTCTCGCAACGCTCTGGCAGATGGGAGGTGATTGTAGTGATATATATACGGTTTACCCTCGTCAGATGATCTGGCAATAAGAGGATCGAATTCCAGTTCTGCCAGGATATCCAAAGAATGGTCCGAGACTAGTTTAGACAGTTGTTTACCCTCAAAGAGTGGGGTTGTGGTGGAGCAGTTGGGACAACGGAAATATTTCATATTCTCAACGATTCCGAGTATATCGACCCCCATCTTCTGGGCGAAATTAACCGATTTCTTGACATCGAGTATAGCGAGATCCTGAGGGGTTGTCACGATTACTGCTCCGTCGACCCGTTCGAGAAGCTGGATTATACTGAGTGGTTCATCACCTGTTCCGGGTGGACAGTCTACTACCAGATAGTCGAGTTCTTCCCACTGAAAATCGGTCAGGAATTGTTTGAGTAGAGCCATCTTAAGCGGACCTCTCCAGATAAGTGCGCTGTCGTCTGATTTGATCAATGAAGCTACGGAGAGTGCATAGAGATTGGAGAATACCTTGATCGGAGTAGGAACACCGGTTTCAGGATGAACCTGAATCGGTTTACCTTCGATATTGGTCAGCTTGGCAATCGAGGGGCCGTGGATGTCAGCATCGAGGATACCGACTCTCTTACCTTCCAGTGCCAAACCAAAAGCGAGGTTGGCAGCTATAAAGCTCTTGCCAACCCCACCTTTTCCGCTCATAATAATGATTCTGTGTTTGATACGGGCCAGATTGGCTTTCAGTTGTGCCTCTTTCTTGTCGTTCTCTTGCATTTTTACTTCTCTGTGCCCTTACCTTTTAGTTGATTGTTAACCCAGTCGAGCTCCTGCTCGAGTTCTTTCTTACGATTCTTGAGATCGTTACCCTCTTCATAATCATCATAGCCGCCAAATATCGGCCTGATGAAATCGAAGAAACTTCTTCTACGTCTCATCGGGGGATAATCGTTATATCCACGATTTCTTCCGTAACCGAAGTAACTTCTGAATCTCCCGCAGGGGCCTAAACCCCTTCCGGGTCGTCCATCACCAAATGGTCCTGATCCATCATAACCTGGCATAAATACCTCCTTATCTTAGTTTGTTGTCTTTATATGCCTGGTAAGCCTGACGGACTGTCATTCCGCCGGCACCAGTATGTATCTCTATATTCATACGATTGAGGATGTTCTGAGCGTTACCACCCGGTCCGTTACCGGTTATTAGAACATCCGGTTGCATTCCAAAGAGCTTCTCTGCAGTTTTCGGGCCTGCTCCATGTCCAACATTATGGATGTCCCGATTATCCTGAGCTGTGAGCTTATCATTCTCCTCATCATAAAGCAATATATAATCGGTTCTCCCGAAACGGGGATCGATCTGAGCATCCCAATCTCTTCCTCTGCTTGTAAATGCTATTCTCATAATTTCTCCTCTCTCTCTGAGATTTTGTTCCAGAGTTCACTGAAAAATGGTTTCCAGCGCTCCGGATTATATTCGATTATACTCTGGCCCCGGCTCAATGCCTGTTGAAAATCGATGTCATAAGGGATAACTCCTGAATACCGGATACCATTTTCATGTAAAAAAATCTCGATCTCTTCTGCTATCTCGAGATTTATATCATTCTTATTGATCAGACAACCTGTCGGAATCCCAAAATTCTGGCTCAACTCCAATACACGTTTCAAATCGTGAATACCCGATCTTGTCGGTTCTGTTACTATCAGGGCGAAATCCGCTCCAGAAAGGGAAGCAATCACCGGACAACCTATACCGGGTGAACCGTCGATTATTATAAATTCTTTATTCTCCCGTTCGGCTAACAACCGAGCATCTCTCTTCACTCTGGTTACCAGTTTGCCAGAATTATCGGCACCGATCCCGAGCCTGGAATGAGCCAGGTAAGAACCTGCTCTCGTTCGAGAGATATAACACTCTCCTATGTTCTGCTCTTTTAGTCTGATGGCCTCTACCGGACATACATAACTGCAGTAGCCGCAACCTTCACATCTCAAAGGTTCTACCCGATAGGTTGAACCTTCAACGACCAAGGCATCGAAGCGGCAAACTTCATCACACTTCCCGCAACCGATACAGATCTCACGGTCGATCTCGGCTTTCACTCCACTGAAGAAATCTTCTCTCTGCAAAATGTCCGGCTGCAGGATCAGATGAAGATCGGCTGCATCGACATCACAATCTCCCATAACGGTATTATCGCTGGTAATGAATGCGAGAGCTGCAGCTACCGATGTCTTGCCGGTTCCACCTTTCCCTGAAATAATTACGATTTCACGCATTGCTGACTCTCCAACTCGCTGATTCTCTGAAGAATAACATCCAGAGAATCTCTATATTCCTTAATCTTCGGATAGATTAACTCACCCATGGAATAAAGCTCTGCTATCTCTCTACTATCGGGAATGGTAGCCCAAACTGAAAGATTTTGTTCGGCACAGTATGAAAACAACTCTTCATTACCAATCCCAACCCGGTTGACTATAACCGCTGTCTGCTTGCCAAGTTTCTTCATCGTCTCTACTGCCAGTTGAAGATCATATAGCCCGAATGGGGTCGGTTCTGTTACCAGAATTACCAGATCGGCTTCAGAGGTTGCAGTGATTACAGGGCACGAAGTTCCAGGAGGCGAATCCCAGAATTCAAGCTCAAATGAACAGTTCAGATGCTCAGTGTACTTGATCGTCTCCCTGATAAGTGGTGGGGCCTGCTCTTCCCCGATATTCAATCTCCCCTCGATAAAGTTGAGAGTATCACTCTGATAATGCCTTATGGTTCCATGCGGATCAGAAACCATGGGAAGAGCGTTCTCAGGGCATAGTTCACTACAAGCGTAACAGGAATGACATAATTCTGGCATGATGACGATCTTCCCTCCTAATTTCAAAACAGCATTGAACTTGCAATATTCTGAACACTTCCCACACAGCGTGCATCTCTTCTCTTCCCAGCTGGGAACCTGACGGAATACCTCTTTCTCGGTAATTAATCTACCACCGATGAAAACTCCGCTATTTGGTTCTTCTACATCGAGATCTGCCAGCAGAGTCCTCCGACTCAGCGAGGCATATCTGGCCAGATTGACCGAGAGGGTGGTCTTCCCGGTTCCACCTTTACCACTTGCTATTGCAATTCTCATCAGTGATCACAACGATTAGGTCCCGATTCCAAATTATCCTGCAAGTAGTGCTCCATTATAGCCTCGGGAGATAAATTATCAATTCCTGTTATTGCTCTGATTCCGAATTCACTCAGTAATGCTATAGCTTTACGACCCATACCGGAAGCTATTACGATATCGATTCCGATCTCCCTGAGAAAATTCGGATGTGAACCGTATGCGTGAGGTGGAGGTATGGCATGTTCAGTCTCTGTTACCCTCCCATCACTGATCGTGTAGATGACATACTGCTCTGTTTGTCCAAAATGTGAACTCAATTTCCCATTACTGACAGGGATTGCTATCTTTTCTTCCATATTTCCTCCTGAAATAATCTATCGGCATCTGCGACAACGATGACAACCATGAATGAAACATTCACTCAGGTCGATTACCTGTTCCGATCCACAGATCGGACAAACGAATGTACCACTCGTATCCTTCTCATATACGAATTTGTGCCAGCACTTCTCACAGAGATAATGCTTACCGGAGAGCTGGATCTCTCCACCTTCGATAAAAAAGCTCCGACCCTCTACAAGAGCCTGAGCAAGTTTCTTCCTCGCCTGCTCATAGATGCGCGTTACCGTAGGCCGGGAAACATTCATCTCCTCTGCCGCCTGCTCGTGAGTCAATCCTTCATAATCTATCAGGCGAAACACCTCATACTCCTCCAGATACATCGTCACGGCCTGTCGATAATTACGCCGCATCCATAAAGGTCTGAACCCCTTGACTACCGGTAGTTCGTTCAGCCTCCTGAGTACTTTTGCTCTCGACATCATCTCCTCTGCGAATCATTTATTGTTCATTCAAAAGAACTTATGTTCAATTAATTCCCGGGGGTGTTATATGTCAAGTCTTTTCAGAATGAGGGGAGATGGAGAATTATGTTGTAAATGGAGATCCGCTGAAAATCAGCGTTTCCAGTAACTTTGTGAATCAATATAGTCCGGTGTTTAAGAGGATCTTTCTTCTGAAGCTTAATCAGCAGCTAACGAAGAGATAATCCTTTAGGGAGGACCGTAGTCAGCGTAATCCGACTCCTGGGCTAAACAGGGGTAACCTTGATATTTATCAGTTCGTAGATTTTCACTGAGATATCCTTTCCTTTAACCTTGACTTCATCGAGGAATCTGGCATCTACAAAAGGTTCAACCTTTTTCAGGGTATGTT
>Ga0079223_10001878_pt1 | contig 12773 bp, 9 predicted proteins | sample Stecom2011_FD_75072 | JGI IMG/M metagenome (GOLD analysis project Ga0079223, IMG submission 75072) | Agricultural soil microbial communities from Utah to study Nitrogen management - Steer compost 2011 | ecosystem: Environmental > Terrestrial > Soil > Agricultural land | place: USA: Utah... | reverse complement strand
GTGATCCTGAAGCAGAAAATATTATTATTGCAATGGGATCTGTTACTGAAACGATTAAAGAAACTATAGATCACCTGAACGCACAGGGTAAAAAAGCAGGTTTGGTAGCAGTACACTTGTTCCGGCCGTTCTCTGCTAAACACTTCATGCAGGCAATGCCTGAAACTGTTAAGAGAATCGCAGTGCTTGACAGAGCAAAAGAACCGGGAGCAGCAGGCGAACCATTATATCTTGACGTAAAAGCTAATTTTTATGGCAAGGAAAATGCTCCGATTATTGTAGGAGGCCGTTATGGATTAGGTTCTAAAGACACCACTCCGTCACAGATTCTTTCAGTGTACGAAAATCTGGAAATGAACGAGCCTAAAAATGATTTCACAATTGGTATTGTAGATGATGTTACCTATAAGTCACTTCCACTAAAAGAAGAAGTTGATATATCACCTAAAGGAACATATCAGGCTAAATTTTACGGGTTAGGTTCTGATGGTACAGTTGGTGCTAATAAAAATTCAATTAAGATAATTGGGGACGCTACCGATAAATATTGCCAGGGTTACTTCCAATATGATTCTAAAAAATCGGGAGGATTTACCTGTTCACATTTACGCTTTGGCGATTTACCAATTCGTTCCACCTATCTGGTAACCAACCCTGATTTTGTAGCATGCCATGTACCTGCTTATATCAACTTATATGATGTACTGAAAGGTCTTAAAAAAGGCGGCTCATTCCTTCTAAATTCTATTTGGGATGAAGAGGAAACCAAGCGCAGGTTACCTGCTAAAATGAAAAGATATCTTGCTGAAAACGACATTAAGTTCTACATAATTAATGGAACAAAACTGGGTGAAGAGATTGGTTTAGGAACCCGTACCAATACAATCATGCAATCAGCATTCTTCAAAATTACAGGAGTAATTCCTTTTGAACTGGCTGTTGATGAAATGAAAAAAGCCATTGTGAAATCTTATGGTAAGAAGGGTGAAAAAGTTGTAAATATGAACTTCGCGGCAGTAGATGCCGGAGGTAAAAATGTTGTTCAGGTTGAAGTACCGGAAGAATGGAAATCTATTGAAGTTAGAGAAACAAATGGCAAAGCTGAACGTCCGGACTTCATAGTAAAAGTTGCTGATGTAATTAACAGTCAGGAAGGCGACAGTCTGCCGGTATCTACCTTCTCCGGAATTGAAGACGGCACTTTCCCAATGGGCACAGCTGCCTACGAGAAACGCGGTATTGCTGTTTCAATTCCTGAATGGCAGACTGAAAACTGTATTCAATGTAACCAGTGTGCATACATTTGTCCTCACGCTGCTATACGCCCGTTCCTGTTAACAGAAGAAGAGGTAGCAGCAGCACCAGAGGGAACAGAAACAAGAGTAGCTACACCTTCCAAAATGTATAATGGTATGCATTTCCGCATACAGGTAAGTGTGCTTGACTGTACAGGTTGTGGTAATTGTGTAGAGGTTTGTCCTTCCAAAGAAAAATCTCTTGTAATGAAACCACTTGACACTCAACAAGCGGAAATTGGACGTTGGGATTACATGGCCAACAAGGTATCCTTAAAAGAGAAGGTTGTTGACAAGATGAAGTCAGTTAAAAATTCACAATTTGCCCAGCCATTATTCGAGTTCTCAGGAGCTTGTGCAGGTTGTGGTGAAACTCCATATATCAAGCTGATCACTCAGCTTTATGGCGAACGTATGATGATTGCCAATGCAACCGGATGTTCATCTATTTTCGGAGGTTCTGCTCCTTCCACACCTTACTGTAAAAACATTGATTCAGGACATGGCCCTGCTTGGGGTAATTCATTATTTGAAGACAATGCCGAATATGGTTTTGGTTTTGCAGAAGGTGTGTCAGCTCAACGTACCAGAATTGCCAACATCATGAAGAATGCACTTGCAAATGGTTCTACCGATGCTGAAAAAGAAGCCTTTAACTTTTGGCTTGAAAATATCGACAACGGAACCACATCATCTGAAGCATCCGCTAAAGTATTAGAAGCTTTAGCAGGAAGTACAAGCGAATATGCACAAGAAATTATGTCTCTAAAACAGTATCTGACCAAAAAATCAATCTGGATTTTTGGTGGAGACGGATGGGCATACGATATTGGTTTTGGTGGCCTTGATCATGTTATGGCCAGTGGAGAAGATGTAAATGTTTTAGTACTCGATACTGAAGTATATTCCAACACAGGCGGACAATCATCTAAAGCAACACCTGTTGGTGCTGTTGCAAAATTTGCTGCATCGGGCAAAAAGATTCGTAAGAAAGATTTAGGTGCAATGATGATGACTTATGGTTATGTTTATGTTGCTCAGGTTGCAATGGGTGCTAACCAAGCCCAATACCTGAGAGCATTAAAAGAAGCAGAAGCATATCCCGGGCCATCAATTATAATTGCTTATGCACCATGTATCAGCCATGGATTGAGAGCAGGCATGGGTAATACCCAGGGTGAAGAAAAACGTGCAGTTGAATCAGGGTATTGGTCACTTTTCCGCTACAATCCGCTGCTTGAAAAAGAAGGTAAGAATCCATTCCAGCTTGATTCCAAAGAACCTGACTGGAGTAAATTCCAAACTTTCCTGAATGGCGAAGTCAGATATACTTCCTTGAAAAAGTCATTCCCTGCAGAAGCTGATGAATTGTTTTCAGCGGCAGAAGAAAATGCTAAATGGCGTTATAACTCATACAAGCGACTTGCTTCCATGAATTTCTCACCATCGGAGGAAATTATTGCCTGAGAAATACGATTTAAAAGTTAATATTCATCAAAACAGCCGGTTACATTAAGTGCCGGCTGTTTTACCTTGAATTGTAACCTAAAATAAAATTTTTATCCCTTTAAAGTAACTAAACCTAATTCCTAACGGCATCCCACTTCTCTATTGTAATATTTTCTGCGGAACGAATTTGTACCAGTCCTTCAATTTTTCCATCTTCAATCCTACCACTGAATACATATGTTGTTTTATTATCAGGACGGGTTGCAGTAAAACGAATTCGTTCTCCGGTGAGGGTGCTATCCTCAATTTTTAAATCATTGTTCCCGCTTTTAGCACTAACTTCAATCTCCTGGTATTTCTGCACTACACGCATCGAAAAATTATCACCATTGGCATTCCATCTCCAACTACCATCTACATTGGCAGGAATTACCCAATAAAAAACATCACTATAACCTTCCTCCAAATGTTTGTCAGGCTTCCAGTCATCCATATCAAAGTCGTGTGAAACAATCCTTGTACCGGGCCTCAGATTCTTAAGCAGATGAGGACGCAGTTTTCGATTCACAGAATTTAGAAGATACATTGTGACCACACTCGCCCTGCTAAAATCTGTTTTAAAAAGATCTTCCTGAATAAACAACACCTTTTCATCGACACCTGCTTTTGCAGCATTACTTTTCGCTTCATTGATACGCTTAGGATCGATGTCAATACCATGTCCGACAGCACCCCGTTTCGCTGCCGCAATGACTATACGGCCATCACCTGAACCCAGATCAATTACATAATCATCCGGCCCCACATTCACAACATCAAGCATGAGTTCTACTACCTTTTCAGAAGTTGGAACAAAGGGGACATCTAAATTCTGTGCATGAGCTACCGGTAAAAAAAAGATCCAGATTAAAGTAAGAGATGTAATTAGAAATAAAGCCTTTTGCTTCTTTAGTGGAAATAAATCTTTCGCTAAAAGCAAAAACCAATTTCGCTTAGTTGCATGTTTCATCTGTTAAAGTTTTAGTGTGAATACCTGGAATTCAATTTACAACTTAAAAATATATTCCTAATTAGCTTTTCATAAAAAAAGTTGATAAAAATCAGTATCCTCTTTTAACAGGCTATTGTTTGTAGAATCATTTCTAAATGAATTAGTTTGCAGATTTATTCTCAAACTGCAATAATGCATGGATGATAATAAATTTCGCATATAAAGAGACAACAGGAAGGTAAAAAGAAAATCATTATCAGGGAAAGAAGCGAAATTACACAAATCCATTCCTTACTCCTTTCCTGGTGCAATTAGAATGATTATGATTAATCAGAGCCACTCACGGGACTCGAACCCGCGACCTGCTCATTACGAGTGAGCTGCTCTTCCAACTGAGCTAAAGTGGCAACAAAACCTAAGGGTTAAATTCTGGTTCTTGCGTTTGATATCATTTTCTCAAATACTACCTTTTGTTCTTTCATGGCAGCTACCTTATCAGATGGATCAGTGCGGCATTCGAGCAGTACCCAGCCATTGTAGTCCATTTCAACAAACAAATTCATTAATTGCTGGTATGGGTAATCTCCAACGTTTAATTCTCTCACATGACAGATATCGCCAAATCTGTCCTTCACCAAATTAAAATTATACTCCAATCCTTTGCCATCCAGATCCTGATCATTGCTGTTCCAACATACTGTTGCTCCTTTGTTGGTAACATGATCCATTATACTTTTGATATTAGGTAACTGTTGTGTCCCGGGCCCATAAACTTCGAGCCTGATTTGCTGCCCCATATTAAGTGCATATTCACCCAGTTCGTTCAATGCAGTTCCAATCTGCTCCAGTGTCTTTTCATGAGGTATGCCTTCATGGAACTGATTGGGTTTAACTTTAACTCCTGATCCACCGATATCCTTACTCAGTTTCAACCATTCTTTAGTTGTAGCAATCGACTGATTAAGCCGAGCCTGCTCAGGCCAGTCGTACTGTTCGTTGGTGCCCATCCCTATCACTTCTACCGGACTATCAGCAAATCTCTTCCTCACCTCATTTCGCTGAGCTTTCGACATATCAAGAGATACACCATGCGCATGCTCTACTCTGAGTTCAACACCTAGTATATCAGCAGCAGTACAATTTCGTATAATTGTATCTATGTCCCAATCTTTTGCCCATAGGTAGGTCACAAGGCCAAGTTTCATTCCTGAATTCTGAACCTTAAAATTTCCGGCAAAAAGTTTAGGTGACAACAAAGCAGCTCCGGTAATTGTACTGAAACTCTTTACAAAATTTCTTCTTGAGTGAATAAAATCCATAGCTTTATGTTTAAGTTTTACAAAATTTGATTTAAAGATATCAATATGATTTATATGCAGCAACATCTCACATTAAAATACCATAGTTTTTTTTACATTTGCGCCATATTTAATTTTTATAAGATGACACAAAAAACACGTGCAATAATTCATACCGAGAAGGGGGATATGAAGATAGAGTTTTATGATGCAGATGCTCCCGGTACTGTAGAGAATTTCGTAACACTATCGAAAAAGGGATTTTATGACGGACTTACATTCCACAGAGTCATTCCCAATTTTGTAATTCAAGGCGGTTGTCCGGATGGCACAGGTGCCGGTGGCCCTGGTTATACAATTCCATGTGAAACATCGGGTAACAATCAATACCACGACAGAGGCGTTTTATCCATGGCTCATGCAGGCCCCAATACCGGGGGTTCACAATTTTTCATCTGCCATAACCGCGAAAATACCAAACACCTTGACCGTCATCATACCTGCTTTGGTAAAGTAGTGGAAGGCATTGAAGTTGTTGACACAATTAAGCCGGGTGATGTTATTACTAAAATTGACATCATTCAGGAATAAATGATTCAGTCCATTCCCCCGGCTAAACCACAAATGATACTTGATGCGTTATTCTATTAGAATATTTGATAGAAATATTTTCAGTATTGAAAGTATGCAATCCATCTCGCAACAGAAGTTCAAGATAAATAATACAGGATAAATGAACAGAATATGAGCCGGATTTATTTCCGGCTCAATTATTTGGCTTTATCTATCGGTGTTCAATTATGAAAGCAGATTGCATGGAACCAAAATATTTCATTCGTTTTATTTCTGATATCCTCAATAATTATTCAAATTTCCGGCATCAATGATAAACTGAATTGTTTCTCAGTTGATTGACCTATTAGTGGCTATCTACTTAAACTTAATTTAAGCATTTGGATATGAATCATAAGATGATACCATATAACTTAACTGCCACCGAAACTATATCAAACATTAAAAGCATGATCTTCTGATGCTTATGCATCTAAAAGACAATAATGATAAAAAAGGTAAAAAAAACGTTTTAACTGTTGCATATATCAATTGTAACCTATTTATTTGCTGTGGTTGTATTGACAAAACAATTAAACCATGTCAACCGAAAAGACGTTACAGCATTAAACAATTAACATTACGATTTAAAATAAATTTTATAAGATATGGCACCTGACAAACCAAAAGTTATAAAGGATTATAATAAACTTGATAAGAATCTGCAGGAACAGATCAAACTTGTTTATTCAGACGGATTTGCAGAACATCTGATACACTTTTTCGATAAAAATGGGATTAAGGTAACTGCTCTGCCCTTTGAAACTGAAGATAAATATTATATGCTTCGCATGACTGAAAACGAAGCCATCCGTATCGTTGATGAAGATGAAGATTATGATGATGAAGGCTTCTTAAAAGATGAAGTTAAGCAGGATTATGAAGATAAGTACGCTGACCTGGATCATGTTGCCGATCAATTAACGATTGATGAAAATGAGGATGCAGATGATGACGATGATGACATGTAATCATCTGCATCTTCTTTCAACCATTTTTTAAGAAAGCAGTTTTTTGACAGTCGCTGCAATAGCTCCTCCCTCTGCTTTACCTGCCAGTTCTTTAGATGCAACTCCCATAACTTTTCCCATATCTTTCATGGAAGTTGCTCCTGTTGTTGCTATCAAATCAGCAACAGCTTTTTCCAGCTCCTCCTGCGAAAGCTTCTCCGGGAGAAATTGTTCATAAATTTTCACTTGGGCCATTTCCTGAAGGTAAAGGTCCTCACGGCCTTGCTCTTTAAATATTGCAGCAGAATCTTTTCCTTGTTTTGATAATTTGGATACTATTTTTAACACCTCTTCATCCGAAAGATCAGAACCTGCTCCTTTTGAAGCACGTGCCTCGATCATTGATTTCTTAATGTTCCTCAAAGCTTCAAGGGTTTCTTTATCCCGGGCTTTCATGGCGGCTTTAATGCCTTCGTCTATTTTCTCTGAAAGTTTCATATACTAATTGTAAAGATTAATCAACCTGTCCATGCAGATAGGAGTTCTTATCTGCTATTTTATTTTCATTTGTTACCGCATATTTTGAAAGCTGCTTTTTGTATCGGGGATCATTCATGCGCAATTGTCTTCTTTTATAGGCAGGAATATTCTCCATTTCATCCAAATCCTCTTCAGAAGCTGAAGTAAAATCCATTCTCGAGCTATCTTTCCTTACATTCTGTTCATCAACAGATTTCGGATATAGCACCTCAAAATCATACCCATCGTCGTCCTGAGATTTTATATCCGTGAATTTAATTGACTGCTGATTAGTATTCTCAATTTCTTTGGTATATGGTTTATGCGGCTCTTTTAATTTTTCTGTTGTTGCAGGCTCCACAGTCAGTTCAACTGTTTCTTTCTCCAGGGTTTTCTCTCCAGTAATTGTGGCTATAGAGCTTTTCCCAAAACCTGTAGCAATAAGCGTAACAGAAATTTCATCACCCAAATTCTCATCCTTTCCATTTCCCCATATAAGATCAGCTTCAAAACCCGCCTTATTCTGCAAATAATCAGTGATTGTACCCACCTCATCCATGGTCACTTCCTGATTTCCGGAAGTAATGTTCAATAAAATATTTTTAGCCCCTCTGATATCACTATTATTTAATAATGGTGAATTTAATGCCTGCTCAACAGCCTGTGCTGCCCTGTCCTTTCCACTTGCTACTCCGGTTCCCATAAGTGCCAGGCCACTTCTTCTCATAACGGTCTCCACATCGGCAAAGTCAACGTTGATATATCCGGGAACGGTAATAATTTCGGCAATACCTTTTGCAGCAGTAGCCAGAACATTATCTGCCTTAGAAAATGCTTCCGATATACCAAAGTCACCATACATTTCCCTTATACGTTCATTGTTTATGACCAGCAATGCATCTACATGATTTTCCAATAAAGCAATCCCTTCTATGGCCTGTTTTATCCGACGCTTTCCTTCGTTCCGAAACGGGATGGTTACAATTCCTACAGTAAGGTATCCTTCACTGCTGCAAGCTTCAGCAATTACAGGGGCACCTCCGGTTCCTGTACCTCCTCCCATTCCTGCAGTTACAAAAACCATTTTGGTATTTTTAGAAAGCACTTGTTTTACATCTTCAATATTTTCGAGCGCAGCCTGTTTTCCAACCTCAGGCCTGTTACCTGCTCCTCTTCCTTCTGTAAGTGCCGATCCTAATTGCACCTTGTTGGGAACGGGGCTGCTCTCAAGTGCTTGTGAATCGGTATTACAAATTACAAAATCAACATCATGAATACCTTGCTTATACATGAAGTTTAATGCATTACCTCCTCCTCCTCCCACGCCTATGACTTTAATCACAGATCCTTTATTCTCTTTTAATGTAAAATTTGTATTGTTTTCTGTCATTGTGCTTTCTTTTCAAGTATTAACAATTCTATCCTTCCAAAGATTGATCGTCATCTTCAAACAATCTGCCCAGCCCGAAATTTTTATAGAACCAGTTATCAATTCCTCCTGATGATTCAGTTTGCCGGGCTTTATCTTTCACTTTTTTTTGCTTTCTTTTCCTGGTTGATGATCTTTCTTTAACCGGCTTACCATAATTCGATTGTGCCTGTTCAGAAAAAATTAAGTTTTTATTTACAGGTGATTCTTCCCCTTCCGCCAGAACCTCCTCCAATTCATTCTCATCAACATAATCATCAGTCAGTAGTTCTGTCGCTTTTTCCTCCTCTCCCAGATTATATATTTCAGGTTCATGCCTTGTCTGCAACAGCTGGTTAGGATTAATTTTAAATCCTGTAGCCAAAATTGTAACGCTTATATTTTCACCTAATCGTTCATCATACCCGTTACCCCAAATGATATCAGCTTCCTGTCCGGCCCTCTCCTGGAGTGTTTCTATAATTTTACCAATCTCACCAATAGTGATTTCTTCTTTACCTGAGATAATATTCAGCAAGATTTTTTTCGTACCGTAAATATCATTGCTATCAAGGAGTGGAGATTCCAATGCATCATTAACAGCTTTTAATGCACGTCCCTCTCCCGACGCAAATCCTGTACCCATAATAAATACCCGGCTGTTATTCATCACAGTATACACATCAGCAAAGTCGATATTAACATTGCCATGTAAAGTAATAATTTCTGCAACACCTTTAACAGCGGTTCCAACAATGCTGTCGGCCATTTTAAAAGCTTGTCGTGCTGGTAAATCTCCAAAAATATTATGCAATCTTTGGTTGCTAACCACCAACATACTGTCGACATATTGTCCCAATTTCTTTACCCCTTCCATAGCTTGGTTAAATCGTTTCTTTCCTTCCGCAGGGGAAGGAACAGTAACCACAGCAATGGTAAGAATATCCAATTCCTTTGCAAGGCTGGCAATAACAGGTGCGGCTCCTGTACCGGTGCCTCCTCCCATACCGGCAGTTATAAAGACCATTTTAGTATTGCCTGTCAATACCTTTTTCAAGTCTTCGTAATTCTCTCTGGCAGCTTCCTCTCCCATCTGAGGCATATTACCGGCACCTCTGCCTTCAGTAAGTGTAACTCCCAACTGAATCTTAACAGGTACACCGCTGTTCTCCATAGCCTGAGCATCTGTATTGCAAATAATAAAATCGACACCGGCTATTCCTTCTTCAAACATATGACTTACGGCATTACAACCACCACCTCCAACGCCAATCACTTTTATGATTGAGGAGGTAGCTTTAGGAAACTGAAAATTCACTAATTCGGCCATATTGTTATGTTTTTTATTTTAATGCTACATCGTCATCGTCATCAACATAATCTAAAACACCCTGAACAACATTTATTATCCAGGGGGAAAATCTGCTTTCTCTCTTTTTCTTCTTCTTTTTCTTCTCTTTTTGAGGAACAGGTATTGCCTTTTCAAGTGAAAGTTTAAGGAGCCCAAGTGCTGTCAGGTAATCATTATTATCGTCATTTTTAGGCATTCCCATTGGACGGAAAACCGGATGTGCAAGACGTGCATCCATGCCTGTTCTGAATTTCACCAGTGAAACAAGGTGGTTTAATTTGGAAGTTCCTCCGGCAAGAACAATTCCCAGTCCGAGCTGTTCAGAAATTCCGGTCTGCTCAATCTGAAATGCAACACTGTCAATTATTTCTTCAATACGTGCCTGAATAATAAAAGCCAGGCTTTTAAATGAAATTTCCTTGGGCTCCCATCCATTATGGCCCGGAATGGTAACCACCTTCCGCTCATCTGCAAAATCACCTAACGCTTGCCCATACTGAACTTTCAATTGTTCTGCCCATTTATACAAAATGGCACAGCCTTCTTTTATATCACGCGTAATTACATCACCTCCAAATGGAATAACTGAGGCATGCAGAAGTGCTCCTTCATGATACACTGATATTTTAGTAGTGCCTGAACCAATATCAACCATTACAGCACCCATTTCTTTTTCTTCATCGGTAAGAACCGCCTCTCCTGCAGCAACCGGCGATAATGTAATATCATCCATTATGAGTCCTGCCTTCTCTATTACTCTGCCAAAGTTTACCAGGATCGATTCAGGGACAGCTATAATTTTATAACTTACTTCAATTTCCTTTCCTGCTACTCCTACAGGTACTGAATCTGTAACTTCACCATCTATAATGAACTGCTGAGGGATTAAATGCAGAATTTTATACCCTGCTTCAACCTGTATATTTTTTGCCTCCTGATATAACTCATCAACGTCAGCCTGTGTTACAATTCCCTCTCCTGATGTTTGGCGACTTGTTTTATATTGATACATCCTCATAGGCTGTCCCGCATATCCTATGCTGACATTTACTATTTCCTCTCCGATTTGCTTTTCCAAATCCTCAATCAAATTTCGCACTGCTGCTGCGGCTTCATCTATATTGAGGATAATCCCACGCTTAATTCCCTTTGCAGGGACTTTTGATTTACCTATAATCTCAAACTTATCTTCCCCATGTTTACGGCCAGCCATAGCAACCATTTTTGAGGTGCCTATATCTATTACTACTGAAAAGTTTGTTCCTGACGCCATAATTATCTCTTTTTCGCAATTACCTGATTCCTGTACTTTAAATTTATCTCCTTATAATTATCCCAATTATTCTGAGCCATAACCTGCTCATAAAATGCTTTGAGATTTCTCATCTTCACCTGATAATTTTTCAATGAGCCAAATTCAATAGTCTGATCACCTACGAGAGGCGTAAGAAACACTTCTCCCAGTGAGTCAACATGAACCTGTTCAATCTGTGCTTCCCAGAATGGATTCTCATTCAGAAAAATCACAAATGGGAGCAATTCTCTTTTTGCATACTCTTCTGAAAAATTACCAGTTACCACCAATACCCTGGCAGTATAAACTGAAGAGACGGGTATCTTTTCCCCCCATTTATCCAAATAATATTTGCCATTCCCCGATACAATGCGGACAACCGGCTCACGATGCTTGACCCTGACACCAATTATTCCTTTATAAGAAGAGCTGTCGGCAGCTAAAATCTTAAAGACTTCTGCTTTTTCTATAGCACGGTGTGTTTCTATTTCCTGTTCTATATGATCAGTATTAATATGCCTTAATTGTTTTCCTATAATTTGTTTATCGGCATCGTTTATAAGATTTCTGATCTCATTTCTACTGATTCGAATCACATCATCCTCACTCAGTTCAATATGTATATCCTTACAGTTTACATTCCTGCTTTCACTCACAACAAATGAAAGAGAAACTGCAAGGAAAGCTCCCAATACAATATAACCTGCCAATATGAGGATCCTTTGCAACATTAATTCATCTCTTTTAAAACGTCAACAATACTTTCTCCAATTCCATCTATATCACCTGCCCCCATAGTAAGTACTACTTCAGCAGCAAGTTCCTTTAATAATCCGGGCACTTCCTTTTTCCCTGCCAAAAACTTCCTCTGGCAGTTCATCTTATTATAAATCAACTCTGACGATACACCGGGTATAGGTTCTTCCCGTGCCGGATAAAGTGGCAATAAAATAGCCTCATCAAGTAAATCCAGGCTTGCAGCAAATCCATCTAAAAAGTCTCGTGTCCTCGAATACAGATGCGGCTGAAAGATACCTGTGATTTTACGTGTAGGATATAACGCTTTGACAGAAGTTATGAAAGCCTCTAATTCTGCAGGATGATGGGCATAGTCATCAATATAAATTTTATTTCCTCCCCTAAACTTAACATCAAATCGTCTTACTACTCCCTGATATTTTTCAATACCGGCTTTTATGTCATCCGCTGGTGTACCGGATAAAAATGCAAGAGCTGCAGCCGCAACTGAATTTTCCACATTCACCAATCCGGGATATTGTAATACACAATTTGATATTATCCCATCAGGTGTTTTAAGATCAAAAGAATAAAAACCATCCTCTTCACGCAGTTTTAAATTCAGCGTCGTAAAATCAGCCTGATCCTTTAAAGAATAGGTGAATACCTCAGCTTTGGTTTTACTGATATCCAAATCCACTCCTTTCTTAACGACTAATTTCCCGCCCGGCTTTATCTGTGAAATAAATTTCTCAAACGATTCTTCTATTTTAGCCTTATTTCCATATATGTCAAGATGGTCGGCATCAAGTGATGTTACCAATGCCAGATAAGGTTCAATATGTAGGAATGAACGGTCGAATTCATC
>Ga0079223_10001876_pt1 | contig 12785 bp, 12 predicted proteins | sample Stecom2011_FD_75072 | JGI IMG/M metagenome (GOLD analysis project Ga0079223, IMG submission 75072) | Agricultural soil microbial communities from Utah to study Nitrogen management - Steer compost 2011 | ecosystem: Environmental > Terrestrial > Soil > Agricultural land | place: USA: Utah... | reverse complement strand
TGAATGGAGGCATGGTACTCGTACCAGACGTTCCATAAGCCGAGCTGCTTGGGGTAAATATGCGGAGCTTTCCACCTGCATTTACCTTGGGTATCACTTTCGACCAGGCATCAATCACTGAATTTAAGGCGAACCTCGTACTATCGCTCGACTCAATTACCGTGCCTGAAGTGTTTCTAAGCGTGTACTTTGCTTGGATTTGATCCAATTCAGTCAGGCTGGCCCCAGCACCTTGTTCAATGATCTTATAATAAATATGATTTTCTGTTTGCTCAAATTCATCCAAATTAAATCCGGCTTTTGCGATCGCAGTTTTAATCACTTCGTCTTCGTATTTTTCTAAATCATCGATCACATGAATGGTATAATCCATGGAAGCATTTGGAGGAATGCCTAAATCTCGATTGCCTTGCCTACCCCATCCCGTTAAGCGAGAAGGGACAAGGATTCGGATTTCTCCGTCACTGTTTTGCAAAATGTCCCTCACCACATATTTCAGGTCATCTTGCCGCTCTACTGGTGAATTTTGTCCACCTGCTGCAGCCGAAGTAAATGGAAAATAGCCTAGATAGTCATAGTATCGATTGCCTGCCGAGAGGGTGTCATCCGCTTGGTATGTTCCATCCAAACTCTTTAGACTAAACGTCATGGGATAAACCTCATCAAACGCCAAAGGCCTTCCCGTCCCCGGTCTGATAATTTCGTAATAAAGGTCCGTGTTCTTGTACCGTGTGACCGTTAGATTATTACTGGAAATGTAGGCATTGATATTCTCATTATCCAATTCCTCTATACTTTGAAAGGTCCTCTTTTCACATGAACTGAAACCGATCAATATCAGGAATAATGCGCTGATTATGTAACTAGATGTATCTTTCATTCCTTAATATCCAGTACTGTAATGGTGAAATCTAAGGGTGAGTTGGCCGGAACATTTCCCTGTTGCTGATTGCCGTATCCCCACATGGATGGGGTGATGAAGCGGATTTTCGATCCTATTTGTAATCCGTTTTCCGTTAAGCCGTTCACTTGATCTTCATTGATCTTTACGGGAAAAAATGCCACATGCCATGCTTGGATCAGACCGTTCAAAGGAAATTCTATTCCATCTGGATGGTGGTTTTGATCGAATATAGTCCCATCCAATAGTCTCCCTTCGTAATTTATGGTGATTTTGGGGTACACCAATCTTTTCGCTTCTCCGCTTTGCTCGATTCTATACTCATAGGAGCCAGATTCACCAGGATCAATGATTTGATACCAGATGCCGGAGTTTTCATCAAAGTGAGGTTCGCTTAAATTTTGCAAAGCGTGTTGTTCGATGAGGGGCTTTTCCAGTTCGTATTGATCTTCATAATCAAAGATATCAGTAGTCTTGTTGCAAGCAGAGAAACTCAATACACTTAGCAGCATAACAAGACCGGTCCATTTTTTAAAATTCATTGTGTTGTTTGTTCTATTTTTATTCATTACCAACGATGGATCGACAAAGTTATTTAATTATTTGGATTTATTCTTATGTTAACAGTTTTTAACAGCTTGTCAGGGGTTCAGTAAATCCAATAATTTTCGACTGCTGAGGTATTCAAAAGAACGATGTCTAATCGTGAAATCCGGATTTAAGAAGAGGGTGGTAGGCACGGTAATCCTACCATTTCTGTTTCCTAATAGTTGAGCAAGTTCATGAAATCCTCGCCGTCTGTTGGTCGCTTCTTTATTTATAAACCATTGACCGTCAAAATACACTGAATCACGCGTTTCTGCATCAAAACTGACTGCATAATACGATTCATTAATGGTTTGAATGACCTCCGGATTTGTAAACACTTCGCGATGCATCTTTCTGCAATAAGTACACCAATCTGTATGGAAATTGATCATCACCATTTTGGGGTTTTTATCAAGCGAATCGGTTAATTGTTCAAATGTCAACCAATCAATCGTTGCTGCATCGGTCATTGGGCCGGTTTTGTTTTGTCCCAAAATCGGCGATATCAGGAATCCTGAGCAAAAGATGAATAGAAAAGCCATTTTAATCATGTCGGGCATCAATGAAAGTGTCCAATTTTGAGGCCAAAGTAAACCGTTCTGGGGCGAGCAGGACCGTAAACATAATCGGAATCTCGCTCTGGTCCACTGTCAAAATCTCTTTGATAGCTGTTAAACATGTTTTGAACACCGAGATTCGCTTCTATATTGAAGTGATCCTTGATTTTGAATAAGTAACCTAACCGGAAGTTTAACTCCATAAATTGTTCCGAATTGACCAATGTTCTATTCACCTGGTGCGGTACGAGCATGGAGCCGGTGTATACGCCAGTCAAATCCAATGATAAGGCATCTGTCGCTTTCCAGTTTGTATTCAAGTACCCATAGTTATTCGGCGTGCGCACGAAGCGATCCACCGCCAATTCGTCTTCGCCTTCATCCGCCTCTATAATGGTTTGTAATTCTCTATACTTGGAGCGCTGAATGGTTCCTCCAGCTTGAATGCTCCAACGGTCGGATGGTGCCACACTAAGCTCGATGTTACTCCCGGCTACATAAGCTCCAGATCCGTTTCGCATTTCATCCAAGATGACACCTTCGAGTTCATTCGTCCGAACGGTAGTGAAAGGATTAAATAAGTCTGTATAGAAACCTTCCAATAGTGCATTTACTTGAGTGCTCCCAAAATTAGTGGTATAATTTAGGGAACCTGTCCACGCATTGGCATGTTCTGTTCTGAGGTTGTCGGATAGCAGTACGAAAACTTGTTCCCCACCTACCGATGAAACGTGCATGTCTTCGTTAAAGGCCTGAGGAGCGCGGAATCCTCGGGCGTATCCTCCTCGGAATTGAAGTTCATTGGTAATATCATATAACAGTGTAAACCTTGGGCTAAAAGAGCTGGCACTCATATTCGAGTTCCGTTGGAGGTTTAATAAGCGATAATCTCCTTCTATTTTCACCATATCGTATCGGGCTCCGATTAATGCAGTCACTGTGCTGAGGGGCTTCCACTCATATTGTGCATATAGTCCAGAGCTGGCAGTTGTTTGATCAATACGACGATTATATCCTTCGATTTGATCCAAGGTGTTATTGTATTGAAATTCGTAGCCGGCGGTGATCACATCATTTGCGAAATTTTTAGTGTATTGTACACCTGCCACCATTGCAATGTCGTCTGTGTCGCCATACGCATTGGATGCAAGGAGGCTATCTTGTGCCGTCCGATTGCCGGCTAAGCCGCCGTAGTAGCTGGCTCTTTTCGTGCCTTGCGCCGAACCGTACAGGGAATATTTCTGGCTATAGTCGCGGCTGTAATGATCGTAGGTTAATCCGCCCATGAACGTTTTATGGTCTAATTGCTCCGTGATGTCAGTGAAATGTGGAACTAGATCCAGGCGATCACCTCCACGTCTAAATTCATTAATGGTGCTCACATCCATGGTGATGTTATTGAATTCGCTGGGCCTATAGAAGGCTTTGGCACCAAATGTCGTGTTATTCAATTTAGTCATTTCCGTAAAACCGTCACCATTGGCATCGTAGGCCTGTCGTACTCGGTTCATGCCATAAAAAGTAACGCCACTCATCAAATCTTCATCCACTATGGAGGAATTAAAATCTAAGGTTTTGTCCCAGGATTGTCCATCAATCAAAGACATGGTAGTACCGATTTGCCATAGATTCTCTACTGGCTCTTTCGTAATGACGTTAATGGTTCCGGCAATCGCATTAGAACCATAGAGCGCAGAGCCCCCACTACGTACGACTTCAATCCGATCAACCATACTGGTCGGGATTTGGTCCAATCCGTAAACACTATTTAAAGCACTGAAAACAGCACGACTATTGATTAATATTTGCGAATAGCCCCCTTCTAATCCATTTAAGCGAACTTGGGAAAATCCACAGTTTTGACAATTGGTTTCCACTCGGACACCCGGTTGAAAATTCAAAGTCTCTGACATCGCGACAGACTGGGTCGCATTGAAAATTTTTGGGCTAATCACATTGACGATTACCGGAGCTTCTTTTCTACTGACTCCGTATCGGGTGGCGCTAACGACGACTTCGCTCATACTAAGGTTGTCGGTGTGGAGCGTTTCCTCTACATGCAAGCTCTTGGTAGCAGTGAGCTCCAGGTTCTTTCTGATGCTTTGGTAACCAATTGCCTTTATTTCCATCGTATATTTACCTACAGGAATTTGGCTGAGGGTAAATTGGCCTTCTTCATCCGTAACGGTTCCAGTAGCGGTACGTTCTAATGTAATGGTGGCTCCTGCTATTGGTTCACCTCGATGATCGGTAATCAGCCCGCTGATTTTTCCTGTTTCTTGTGCCTGCACATATATAGCACTCATAAATACGCATAAGAATGCGATGGATATTGCTTTCAAATACTTCATAAAATTTCTAAGTATGGAATAGAACCATAATATAATTAAATAGGCTGCCAACCAGCAATGGTTTAGCGGCCAAAAAAATAGATCACATGTAAAAGTCGGATATTAGACAGTTACAGGAGGTCCTCTTAGAAATATGTTACGCCCATTATCATTATTGATGCATTGGTCCAAGGGATTGGAATCGGTAATGATGGGATTCGTCAGTATAGGGCCATCGAACTTCGCGAAATCTGTTTGTAGATAAGATCCGTGAAATACGACGTCTAAAAAATGAATTTCGTTATCTGATTGGTGGTGTTTGGCGGTGTCCGGGTCTGTGCTGAGATCATAAGGGTGAATGTGCACCACAATTTGTCCGGAGGAGGTCGTGTGCTTGTGCATAAACAGCATCCCACTACTGACGATACCGATCAGTAATACCAGCTGTATGTACGCTAATAATTTCCTGAATGTTCCTCCGCGCATGCTTTACGATTTCTAACCAAATCTAATTATTATTGTTGATTAAAAAAAATCGTCACATATTTAATACGTGACGATTCTTGTTCATGCAATATTTTACAAGATTTATGCTTCCATTTCCTCTCCGGTTACTTCTGCTTTGATCTTAGATTCCAATTCATCCATCAGGTCAGGGTTATCCAAGAGTAATGATTTTACAGCTTCTCGACCCTGTCCTAATTTGGTGTCACCGTAACTGAACCAGGAACCGGATTTTTTTATGATATTGTATTCTACACCCAGGTCGATAATTTCGCCTACTTTAGAAATTCCTTCTCCGAACATGATGTCAAATTCTGCAATTCTAAATGGAGGTGCCACCTTGTTTTTTACGATTTTGACCTTTACACGGTTGCCCGATACTTCGTCAGCATCTTTAATTTGGGCCATTCTTCGGATATCCAATCGTACAGAAGAGTAGAATTTCAAAGCATTTCCTCCAGTGGTGGTTTCTGGATTACCAAACATGACGCCGATTTTTTCTCTTAACTGGTTTATAAAAATACAGCAGCAGTTTGTTTTGGAGATGGTTCCAGTCAGTTTTCTCAAAGCTTGTGACATGAGGCGTGCTTGTAGACCCATTTTTGAATCTCCCATCTCACCTTCTATTTCACCTTTAGGGACTAAAGCAGCTACTGAGTCAATCACGATCACATCGATCGCTCCTGATCTGATTAGGTTATCTGCGATTTCCAATGCCTGCTCACCGTTATCTGGCTGTGCAATTAATAAGTTTTCGATATCGACCCCTAATTTTTGGGCATAATATTTATCAAAAGCATGTTCTGCATCCACAAAGGCTGCTATACCTCCGGCTTTTTGTGCTTCCGCAATGATATGAGTAGCTAAGGTCGTTTTACCCGAGGATTCTGGCCCATAAATTTCGATGACCCTACCTTTTGGTACCCCACCGATTCCTAAAGCAATATCCAGACCGATGGAGCCGGTTGAGATGGAATCTATAGGCTCTACAGCCGAATCCCCTAATTTCATAACTGCTCCCTTGCCATATGACTTTTCTAACTTATCCAGTGTAAGTTGTAGGGCCTTTAATTTATCTTGATTACTCATGTCTTTAGTTTTAATTTTTTCAAAAATAGTAAATTAATCGTAATTACTAAAAATATTTGCATTTATTTTGCTTTTACTCCAACTCATTGTGCCAGCAAATATCATCATAATAATTTATTAATAAAAAAATAAATTGAATAAAAAGATAAATAATAAAACCTAAGATAGGTTTTCTTCTTTTAGAATGGTGTGTCCCATTCGATCTCGTTTTGTTTTGAGATAGGTTACATTGTAGGGATTGGGATTAATTTCAATCGGTACAGTCTCAATTATCTGTAATCCATAGCCAACCAAACCTGCTCGTTTAGTAGGGTTATTACTCATTAGACGCATATTATGAACACCTAAATCCCGCAGGATCTGTGCACCTATTCCATAATCCCGGTGATCAGCTTTGAAACCCAATTGCAAATTGGCGTCCACGGTATCCACTCCTTTTTCTTGGAGATTGTAAGCATGTAGTTTATTGACCAATCCGATTCCTCTTCCTTCTTGATTCATATAGACGATCACACCGCGTCCTTCTTGTTCAATCATTTCCATTGCCTTGTGCAATTGAGGTCCACAATCACAGCGGCAGGAGCCGAAAATATCCCCGGTGACGCATGAACTATGCACGCGAACTAACACGTGGTCGTCTGGTTCCCATTTGCCTTTGTGCAGGGCAATATGTTGTTCTCCTGTGATTTTTTGGGTATAGGCAGTCAAGGTAAAATCTCCCCATTGGGTTGGCATGCTGACAGATACTTCGCGTTGGATTAAGGAATCTTTGTCCAGACGGTATTCGATCAGGTCTTCTATGGAAACAATTTTTAAATCAAATTTTTCGGCTACTTCCATCAGATCCGGTAAGCGCGCCATTTCTCCGTCTTCCTTCAGGATCTCAACCAATACGGCTGCAGGTTCCAGTCCAGCTAAACGTGCCAAATCCACCGAAGCCTCCGTATGTCCTGCTCTGCGCAATACACCTCCTTTTTTAGCGATTAATGGGAAAATATGTCCCGGTCTACCAAAATCTTCCGGATTAATATTCGGGTCTATGAGGGCTTTAATGGTCTTTGAGCGATCCGAAGCTGATATGCCGGTCGTCGTGCCATGACCTTTGAGGTCGATGGATACGGTGAAGTTCGTCTCGTATACCGCTGTATTTTGGCCTACCATGAGGCCCAGATCCAATTCGATACAACGCTCTTCAGTCAATGGGGTACATACCAATCCACGGCCATGGGTTACCATAAAATTGACTACTTCTGGAGTAGCGTGTTGGGCTGCCGCTACGAAATCCCCTTCGTTCTCGCGATCTTCGTCGTCGACCACAATGATGATTTCACCTTTCTTTAGAGCCTCAATGGCCTCCTCTATTGTATTTAATTTGATTTCCATTATGCATTGTTCGTTATGATGCAAATTTACGCAATTGTAACCATATCCCGAACCTTTTGCCAAAGGGAGGCGCGCATTGGTGGAATTGATTAGACTCTTTTGACAATCTTTAGCACTTTTTCTCTTAACTTTTCGAGAAAATTGCGGTATTGCTCAAAATCGAATAGGGATGAATCTCGCGCTGCTTTATAAGTGAGAAATACCGCCAATGGAGTCAGTACAATAATCGCTAACCACATGCCGAGCTCCACACTCAGGTCACCTTCGCGGGCTGACTTCTCGCTCATGGTCGAAATAACATGGTATATCAGAAAGAATATGATCGCCATGACTACCGGCAGCCCAAGGCCTCCTTTTCGGATAATCGCGCCTAATGGCGCTCCAATCGCAAATAGTAATAAACACGACACAGCCAAGGTGAATTTTCGCTGCCATTCTATGTCGTAGCGCACGTTCTTATCTGTAAATCCTTTTTCTTCCAAGGCTTTCATCTCCAACGTATTTAGAATATAACCAGCCTGACTATGCGCCTGATAGAGTAACTCGCTTCTATTTTGGTCATTGAAAGTAGATTCGATCGGAAATTGTATCGCTGGAGCAGCCACTTGGCGGATCGTGTCGGTCGGCCTGTAATAATTCGAATAAAAGTTCATGAATTGTCGGATTTCCCGAAATACAGTTCCTCTGAGGCTGTCCAGCTGCAAGGTATTGGAATCTGTATAATATTTCAGTTGCTTCAAATTCAACATCGCGTGATGGCTTTTAAACAGCTCCTCGTCGGTGCGTTTCATTTGAAACACCTCCATATTGAATTTCATTTCTGTTTCGTCAAAATGGAATCTGGTGAACTGTTGGCGAGGATCGTATGTCGTTGCTTTCGTATTTCGGCTTTCTTCGTATCGGACTCCATCAATCAGTTTAATGATCATGTAATTGTTGTCCATGGAATTATAAATGTATCCCTCTTTCGCGAGAATGACTACGTTCGCCGTGTTGCTGGACTTATGATCATAGATCATCAGATCGTACAGAATCTTCCCGTCTTTACTTTTGTCCTTTGCTCGTATGGAATATCCTGGAATGGTATTGTTAAAAATACCTGGCTGTATCAGGAAATCAGCTTGCTTCGTGCGAACATCATACAATAAGGAGCCCATTTTTAGATTGGTGATGGGCAAAACGTAATCACTGAAAAGAAACGCTCCCCCACTAAATAGAGCCACTAAAATGAATAAGGGTCGCATGGCTTTTCGTATGGAAACACCAGCCGCTTTGATCGCCACCAGTTCGTAACTCTCGCCGAGGTTTCCGAAGGTCATGATGGCTGATAACAACATGGAAAGGGGCATAGCCATCGATATTTGTACGATGGATTGGTAGGCCAATAACTCCAATATGACATACCACTCAAAACCTTTTCCGATGAGGTCATCGATGTATTTGAATAAAAATAGCATCAATAACACAAACATCACAATGAAGAAGGTGACCAAGAATGGTTTTATGAAAGATTTTAATATAAGAAGATGGATTTTTTTCATCCTGATAACCTATGCACCGATCACGCCCTGCAAATATTCAATTTGATTATCCCATATCAATTTTCGGTCCGTTATATTTTCCGGTTTGGCGAAGTCTGTAATGGAAAGCGCGACATCATTCGTTAATTCGTCTTGTATGATCTCCATTTCAAAAAAATACGGCTCATCGTCTAGCCACTTGTATTTAACCGATTTATTTTCTCTCGAACTAATCAATTGAGCCATTTGCACCTCATCGTCCCAAGTGAATTGATAGACGGATTCTTTTTGTGAGACGCCATCAGCGAACCATTGGGCCAGGGCATTTGGCTCCAGAAGGAACAAATATAGGATCTTTGGAGAGGACTTTACCTCATATTCCAATGTGAATTTAACTTTTTCTGACATTTCTCCTCAAATGATTAGTTGATATTCAGGACGCTTCTCATCAATTAGAACAATAGTTCAAGTTTTTTTTTAAAGAAAGCAAAAATAAACTATATTTGCAAACCAATTTTGGCGGGGTAGCTCAGATGGTTAGAGCGCAGGATTCATAACCCTGAGGTCACGGGTTCAACTCCCGTCTCCGCTACTACTAAGGAAAGGACGGCATTTTGTCTCCTTTCCTTTTTTTTTGGATTTTCCCCGAATTTTACGTTTATACGCATCCTTTGTTTTGAGGCGTGTAAAGAAAAAAAATAGCCCTTTCTACCTGAGCGATCAGCTCTGCGGTCAGAAAGGGCTTTTAATGGGTATCCGATCATTACATCGGCCGCGTAATAGTATGCTATATACTCCTCAAGGGATTAAGCACCTAATTGTACGCGCTTAAATTCTGTTACGGTCAGCTCCTTGGAAACTCCATTTAAGAATTGAGCGATATTCTTAGAGGAGTCTTTTACAAATTCTTGGTTCAACAAGGTGTTATCTTTGTAAAATTTATTCAGCTTTCCCTGAGCGATTTTCTCAACCATCTCTTCCGGTTTGCCTTCGGCGCGGATTTGTTCCTTAGCAATTTCCAATTCGCGTTCGATAACGCTTGCATCAACGCCGTCTTTATCTACTGCAATGGGATTCATAGCAGCGATTTGCATGGCCACATCTTTTCCAGCCTCGTTCACCTCTTCGCTGGCTTGATTTAAGCCGACCAAAACACCCAAACGGTAGTTTCCATGGATGTATGCAACTACATTGTCTGCCTCTACTGTTTCATATGTAGATACCGTGATTTTTTCACCGATTTTGCCGGTTTGATCCAGGAGAAGATCGGAAATTTTTGTGCTGTCAATTTCCAACTCCAACAGTGCCTCCAATGAAGCTGGAGCGTGTGCTATAGCGGCATCTGCAATGCTTTCACCGAATGCGATGAAATCTGCATTTTTTGCAACAAAGTCCGTCTCGCAGTTCAGCTCGATGACGACCCCTTTTTTACTGTTGTCTGTTGTCTTGGCAATGACTACCCCTTCATTAGACTCACGGTCCTGACGACCCGCTGCCACTTTAGCGCCCTTTTTGCGAAGGTAATCAACAGCTGCTTCAAAATCACCATTGGCTTCCACCAAGGCTTTTTTACAATCCATCATTCCAGCACCGGTAGCTTGGCGCAATTTATTTACGTCTGAAGCCGAAATTTGTACACTAGACATTTTGTTTCTTTTTTATAATGTGAATTAAAATTATTGCAATAATTATATTAAAAAACCGGATGATTACAGGAGTTACGGAAATTTAATTCTTCCGAAACCTACTGTTAACCATCCGGTTTCTTGAAAATTTATTCTCCGTCTTTCGCAGGATCTGCTGTAGGTTCTACTGCAGCCTCTGCTTTTGCTTTACGCGGACGTTTTCCAGCGCCTTGGTCACCGTCTTTTGCTGAGGCTTCCTCATCCGCCTTCGCATTGTCGATTTTCGCTTTCGCTGCCGCAGCTTCTTTTTCAGCTTCCTCTTCTTTGTCGCGTTTACGCTCCTCCAAACCTTCTTGGATCGCTTTACCAATGATTTTACAGATCAAATCGATGGATTTACTCGCATCATCATTCGCAGGGATTGGGAAATCAATGTTTTCCGGGTCCGAGTTTGTATCCACCATTGCAAAGGTTGGGATGCTTAATTTCATCGCCTCACTCACTGCAATGTGTTCTTTTTTCACGTCTATAATGAAAAGTGCAGCAGGTAGTCGATTCAGATCAGCAATTCCACCTAAGAGTGTTTCCAATTTAACACGCTCACGCTGTATCATCAATTTTTCTTTCTTTGACAATACATCGTATGTGCCGTCCTTCGTCATTTTGTCGATGTTTGACATCTTCTTGATTGACTTACGAACGGTAGCAAAATTAGTCAGCATTCCACCCAGCCACCTTTCGGTAACAAACGGCATGTTAGCCGCTTCCGCGTGTTCTTTAACCAGATCTTTCGCTTGTTTCTTGGTCGCTACAAATAATACTTTACGGCCAGATTTAACGATTTGTTTAATCGCAGAGGCGGCCTCCTCTAACTTAACCAATGTTTTGTTTAAGTCTATGATGTGGATGCCATTGCGCTCCATGAAGATGTACTTTGCCATCTTTGGATCCCATTTGCGGGTAAGGTGTCCGAAATGTACACCTGCATCCAGTAATTCCTGATATGTTGTTCTTGCCATTGTGTGGTCCTCCAAATAAAATTAACGTTTGCTGAATTGAAATTTCCTACGTGCTTTGCGACGTCCTGGTTTCTTACGTTCCACCATGCGGTCGTCACGTGTAACCAATCCTTTCGCGCGCAATGCAGGCTTAACTTCTGGGTCTAATTCGATGAGTGCTTTTGCAATCGCAAGCCTCACGGCTTCCGCTTGACCTTTCACTCCACCACCCGCTACGTTAACTTTCACATCATGATTACCCAAAGCTCCGGCAACTTCCGTGCTTTGTGTAACAATGTATTGCAATGGCAATGTGGGGAAATACTCCTTATAGTCTTTACCGTTTACGGTAATGTTGCCGCTACCTGCCGTAAGGTAGATGCGAGCAACTGCTGTTTTCCTTCTTCCTGAAGTGTTCGTTGTTGACATATTCTTTCTCCTTAGAATTTAACGGTGGTGGGATTTTGTGCTGCGTGTGGGTGTTCGCTTCCTGCGTAGACATACAAATTGCCAAACAAAGAACGACCCAAACGGTTTTTTGGAAGCATGCCACGGACAGCCTTTTCGATCAGCCGCTCCGGGTGCTTATCCAATAATTCCTTAGGAGTAATGAATCGTTGTCCACCCGGATAGCCGGTGTATCTAACGTATTCTTTGTCTCCCAGCTTTTTACCGGTCAACCTAACTTTGTCTGCATTGATCACGATGACGTTATCGCCGCAGTCTACGTGTGGGGTGTACGATGGCTTGTGTTTGCCGCGGATCACTTTCGCAATCTCGGATGACAAGCGCCCCAAAATCTCGCCTTCAGCGTCAACAACAACCCACTGTTTATCGACGGTGTTTTTGTTGGCAGAGACAGTTTTGTAACTTAACGTATTCACTTGCTTTGTTTTTAAATTATTAATAACTAATGTTCCCAACATTTTAGGGACTGCAAAGGTACGATAATTATTTTTAGATTTCAAAATGCATTTGATTTTCCTATCTTGCGGAGCCTTAGGTCGTAGCGAGCTTTAGGAGGCATGGTTTTAGTAGATATTTGTTGTATGGAAAAGAAACACGCGTATTCATTATATAAACATCGTTTTTGTATGCTGTTGAGCATCGTCGTGGGGGTGCTGCTTTATAGCCAGCCAGCGGCGGCGTACCAGGCACATGCTGCACATTCACCTTCCCTCACGCATCAGACCGATTCGCTGTATCAAGAAGCCTTGCGATTTATTGAGCAAGACAACTTGTCTGCAGCCCTCTTGTGTATGGAGCAAGCGGTGGAAGCCGCGCCCGATC
>Ga0079223_10001875_pt1 | contig 12786 bp, 9 predicted proteins | sample Stecom2011_FD_75072 | JGI IMG/M metagenome (GOLD analysis project Ga0079223, IMG submission 75072) | Agricultural soil microbial communities from Utah to study Nitrogen management - Steer compost 2011 | ecosystem: Environmental > Terrestrial > Soil > Agricultural land | place: USA: Utah... | reverse complement strand
TTCCCGGATGCCGGATACTGGGTGAAGCTTGCCGATATAGACCGGGTTGAGGATATTCCCCCCTTCGGTAATAACTCCATATCCGCCCAGACCACCATTAAGGCGGAAGACCGACCTATAGAATTTATTCTTCCGTCCTCCAGCGGATTTATATACAAATGGGAAAGCCCTATAAAAAGCCAGGTTGGAGAGAGGGTGAACACGACTAAATCCCAGGAAAAAGGGGATTTTACTGAAAGTTAACTGTATAGCCCCTCAAGAGTATTTCATATAATACTTTTATGAAGAGGGGGATAGACCTTGCCAACGATTCATATTGGAAGTCGACAGGCTCTCGCCCAACTACATTCCGATGTTTATCAGGAGATTGCCCAATTAGATGACGGCCGTGATCTAATTAAGCTAGAGCAAAGACAGGTAGGAAAATACAATTTTCTTGATTGTTCCCTCTCCGGAGATTCCCTCAGAGTTAGTAATGGGAATTCGGAGGAGCGCTTTTTATCGTACATAGCGTTCATCATCGCCGATTTAATCCTTGGTAGAATTTCAAAGGATTTCTTATACAGAATTATCCGCATTGACCATCCTTACCTGCAAAAAGAGGAGGCCTGGTCCTTAACAGACCAGGCTCTTTCTTCTCTGCAGGGTGAAGGATACACAGACCGCAGAAAGCGGATTCAAAAAAAGGTGGAGAACTTTCTCAAGGAAAACGACCAGATCCTCTTAGAGGGGTTCGTCCGGTTCAGGCTGAAGGAGTATTTTTTGGAACTGAAGGAGATCTTAGAAAAGGTCATCGATGACTTTTTGGTGGACCGAGAATACCAGGAGTTCATTAAGTTACTCCAATACTTTGTGGAGATTCAAGAGCCTAAAGTTCCAGAGGTGCACGTCCTCTTCTATAATGACCAGAACTTCCGTCTCCTAGACGAGGAGGAAAAACCCTTGGATCAAGACTATTTGCGGAGGGTCTTAGGAGATTTACAGGACGAAGACCTTAAGTACGATGACCTGCTATTGAGCGCTCTAATCACCCTTTCCCCGCAACGCATCATCCTTCACCATGCGGAAAAGCCGGAGATCGGAAAGACCATCGCCAACGTCTTTAAGGAGCGGGTGACCTACTGCCGCGACTGCGAACTGTGCCGGGATTTAAAAAAAGACTGACTATAAAATAAATAAGCTAAAAAAACCGTTCACAACCACGTCCTGGCCCTGTGCACGGTTTTCTTTTGGAATTGGCTAAAATTAAGGATTATCGTAAATAATACTGATTGTTACAAATAATATGGAAATAATAAACCGCTTATGATAGAATATATTGAAAATATTATTAATCTAGGGAGTGATCAAATGTTACACTTAATTAAAAAGTTTTCCATACTATTAATCCTAATCATAATCCCTGTGGCGCTCTTTGGCTGCGGGGGAGGGGGCTCCGGAGGAGGAGGCGGCGGCGGTAATAAAACATACACCACACTGCAGCCAGCCGGGGAACAGATCGTCAAAGACACCCAACTGGTCTTCGAGAGTATAGAAGAAATCGCCACCAAGCATGATGAAAGATTTAAGAATTTTGGTAAAAATATGCAAAGCGTAACTAGAATGCTTTTTATTTGCATTGACGCAATACACCTTGCTATAGAAAACGAGTTTAATATAGAAGCAGAGGATATTGATTTTGGTTATGATGATGAAGAACACGGCTATGTTCCTCTTGAGTTAAAGATAGAAAAGGAAGAGGAAGATGAAGATAGTTACAACTTTACCATAGATACAGATAATGAAAGTTCTCCAGATCTTCAATATACATTTAGCGCTAAATTCGTTAATAAAAGCGAAATTACAAATTTATATAAGTCAATAATAATCTCAGATATTGAGTTAAAAGATGATCCGGACATTATGAAACTTGAACTACCTAAACAAATAGTATACAACGAGGCAGAGAATAAGCTGACAATTACCGGCAATCTTGTATATGAATTTGAAGATAATAAGGATGATCTATTAACCTTATCCTTGGATAAAATAAATTTAGGGCAACCTAATGAAAAAGAAGCCCGTGCAGGATTTAAGGGGGAAATTTATGACGATAATATTACAGTAAACGGATCTGTCTATGTCGCCTACAACGTGGGTAACAGTCACCCCAACGAGTGCAAAATAGAAGGTAAAATTGAGGATAAAAAATCCGATCTATTCTTTGATGGTAATATGAAATTGACGATCGGGAATACCGAATTCAATCCATACGGTGATGAGAAGCCATACTCCAAGGATAACTGGCCCCAGGCGGCCATCTCCTTTGCGGGCAGAATGGGTAAAACCAACGGCAACAAAGTGGAGCTAAAGCTAGAAGCTAAAGAATTGGTTGAATTCGGCCATTATCAAGTGAACGTTGAATATAAAGTGGTCCACACCGACAAAGTCTCTAATATATCCATGGATATTAAAAATGAAACGCCATTACCGGCGGATGTACCAAAAGTAAACTTCCATATCAAAAGCGACTGGGGCCCCGCTGAAATCAAGATGCAGCTCGCTTATGACAATGACAGTGAAAAAATTGCCGACGCCTCCGGAGATGTCTACGCCCATGGCAAAAAAGTGGCGGATATCACATTTGAAAATGGCTTAGTTCTTGTCAAATACGAGGATGGGCATAAAGAGACATTTTAGAGAATAGTACCTTACAATCTTAGGTTTATCAATAAAGTCATTTACTGTAAAAAGAAAAAGGGAGAGAATCTTAGTTTTAAGAAATCTCCCTTTTTTTCGTCAAACCTCAACCAGAGATGGTGAGTGAGTAATGGGGTTAGAACCAATCTAAAATAGAGGGATTATTGATGAAAAAAGCTCTGATTACCCTGGTTACTTTCTTCATTCTTTTTTTGTGTTCTTTCCATACTGTGGAGGCTGTGGAGTATTCTTTTCGCGCCCCTGAATATCTTCGAATTGAGGGATTTTACCAAAACAACCTCTTCCCCCTGGATCAGGTGGTGGACAACCCTTCCCTTGAAGCGCTGAAACCACAGTTTGCCGCCTTGAGCTATGTCCCGCAAAACATTATTTATCATAGTCGCTTAAGTGTGGAGCTCCCGCTCTGTACTGATGCGCGCCTCGGCTATGGACTGACCTATAAAAAAACCGCCTTCGGTTCGGCAGCTGACGACCTGGCCTGGATGTATCATGAAGCGGTTGCCGAAGACGGACTGGAAAGTCGGGAATACTATGAGATTGACCTAAAGTATCAAGATTATACTTATTTCGGCGTGTATGTCTCCAAATTGTTTTCTCTTGCTGACCTTGACTTACAGGTACAAAATAGTATATTTTGTCTTACTGACTTTGAATTATGTACAGCGCAGGGCCAGGGGATGATTACCCCGGTCTCTTCCGGTAAAAAAGAATATGAGCTGAAAGCGACCTACAACAGTCGGAAAAACTCTTTCTCCGGTCGTACCGTACCGGGCTGGGGAACGAGCATGTCCTGGCGGATACAGACCGAGATTGGCCCGGGAATCAAGACCTATTTGCAGGTACACAATTTTCCGGGTATAGTCTTCCTGCCTGAAGTGGAACGGGAGAACGGAAGCCTGGACAGTACGACCTCTAGTATTTTTTCGCCTTTTCACATCAGATGGCTGCCTGACACTGTCTCCTCGTACTGGTTCTACCTGCCGTGTGAACTAAAGGGCATCGTTATTTATCCCATTTCTAAAGGAGCTTGGGAGTTTATAGCCGAGAGTTTTGGCGAGTTTCAAACCTATTCACTAGGCTATCGTTATCTATTGAGTGAATGCTCCAGTTGTAAACTGGGGATTAACCCGGTGTATGAAGATTTGGTATTGTATTATCAGAATAGATACGGTGAAATCGGAGTACACCTCGGGTACAGAGATTTTCCGGAAGTCAGGGCAATCTACGCGTCACTGTGTTTATAAATTTCAGTATTCCATTCTTATGCCTTATACTGATACATATCTTGATTTTTTGTGAAGAAGGAATATCTGATTGCAGCAAGAATATGATATAATTAGTGTCAAAAAATAATATACAAGGACAATAGGCGCCCTCATGGGTTAAAAGGGAATCAGGTGAGAAACCTGAACGGTCCCGCCACTGTAACCGGTTTTATCCGCGCATGACCTTCATACGCGTAGACTTTGCGCCACTGTCGGATCCTTCCGATGGGAAGACCTAAGTCAAAATTCTGTTTTAAGACTTGTCTTTAGACAGACTACCCCGGGAGTCAGGAAACCTGCCTATTCTAAAATTTACCAAGGCGCAAACACACGAGCGTACGGGCGTGTGAATTCTGCGCAAACCTTTCGGGGGCTTAAGGGTGTGGTAAATGTATTACCCAGTAGCATATTATGGGCATTAACCTATAGCATACTGGCATTACGTTAAAACGCACTTTCATTTCACCCCGCTTTGAGCAGGGGTTTTTTATTGTTTACTCTATAAAACTAAGGGGATGTCATTGACTTGCCTACCAAGCCAAAAAAACCAGCCAAATTCTCACCAGTGATTGATTCCAAGGTAGGTTCCATATATCCATTCACCCAGGTGATTATGCTCGTGCTTGTACTGTCGCTCACGCTCACGCTCTCCCTCTTTTTCTACGCACCTTTTTTCAAAGCAGAGGCGGCAGAGGAATACCCCATGACCATCCGCGACCAGTTCAATCGGGAAATCCTCATCGAAAGAAAACCAACCCGTCTAATATCCGCCTCACCCGCGAACACAGAGATCCTTTATGCCCTAGATCTGGCAGAACGCATCGTGGGGGTAACTTCGTGGTGTGACTATCCCCCGGAGGTAAAAAGGAAAGAACGGATTGGGGATCTGGTCCCCTTAAACCAGGAAAAAATTCTCTCTCTACGCCCGGATCTGATTATCGCCAGTGACATTAATGGCCGACAATCCGTAGAAAACCTGGAAAACTTAGGCCTGACCGTGGTTGCCGTCAATCCCACCAACATTGACCATAGTCTACAGGCCATCGCTTTACTGGGTAAAATCACTGGGAAAGAGAGAAAAGCCTGGAAATTAGTAACCGCGCTTCAAGACTGTATCAACCGTCTAGAAAAAAGAAAACAGGCCAATCTAACCGCTGGCGGGAAAGAAAAACGCCTAAAAGTCCTGGTCATAGTAGGGGGAAGATTAATAGGCGAACCCATCTGGACGGCGGGGCCCGGTACCTTTTTGCACGACGCCATTACCCTCACCGGTGGAACCAATATCGCGGAAGATATTGGAATGCGCTGGGGACAGATGAGTCTGGAAAGGGTTTTAAAATACAATCCCGATCTAATCCTTACCGAGATTGACAGTAATAAATTCTTCCAAGATAAGATCTGGGCGGAGGTGGCGGCCGTTCGCAAAGAACAAGTCTATCCAATCGACATCAATCTTTTTTCCCGGCCCGGTCCCCGGCTAGTCAACGCCTTAGAAGAACTAATGGGCATCATGGAGAAGAGTAATTAACTGAAGACAACATGATCCGAACATAGCAGGAAGCGAGAGTAGAAATGAAGCAGAAGATAGGAAACACAAAAAAAACAGCCTTAATCACTATCATTACCTGTGCCTTATTTTTCGCCTTGGCCTTGTTGGTTCTATGCGGAATCATGGTTGGTTCCGCCAATCTCCGGATCGATACGATCCTGAAGACCTTAGCTAAATCTCTTCCGCTGGTCGGTGAAAGGCTTGAATTTAAGGTTAATGAATTCGACCAAATGATCATCCTCCAGCTTCGGCTACCCCGCATCATCCTCGCGCTGCTGGTGGGAGCGGGGCTCTCCATGGCCGGAGTCGTCTTTCAGGCTTTGTTTCGCAACCCTTTGGCCGAACCCTTTGTGATCGGCACATCTTCCGGAGCCGCCTTCGGCGCTGCCTTGGCCATTGTCTTTCAAATCAATCTAGGTCTTGTGACGTTGGGGCCTTTTTCCCTCAATTCCCTTCCGCTTCTGGCTTTCGCCGGCGCTCTCGGCACAACATTACTGGTCTACAGATTAGCAAAAGTGGGAGGCAAGCCCCGGATTACCCTGCTTTTATTGGCGGGAATCGCTGTCTCCACCTTTATTTCCTCCCTCACCTCTACACTGATGATTCTGAATAAAGAGGATCTCCAACGCATCATCCTCTTTACTATGGGGGGATTTTCCACCGGCCGCTGGAGTGATGTTTTTAACATCTTACCTTATGTTCTGTTGACTATGGTTTTTTTATCCTCCTATAGCAGGGAACTGGACATATTATTATTAGGAGAGGAAAAAGCCCATCAGTTAGGGGTAAATCTGGAACAACTACAGAAAATCTTGGTTTTTTCCGCTTCTTTATTAGTAGCCGCCACAGTCAGTGCGGGCGGAGTTATCGGGTTTGTCGGATTGGTGGTTCCCCATATGACGCGGCTGTTGGTGGGTGCGGAACACAAAGTATTACTGCCCCTCTCCGCATTAGCGGGCGGAGTCTTTCTCTTATTGGCGGATACCATTGCCCGGACGGTCATCGCTCCTGTAGAGTTGCCGGTGGGAATCATTACATCCCTGATGGGCGCCCCCTTCTTTCTTTATTTATTGCGAAAAAAAAAGGGGCTCGCTTAGGCCAACCCACATCTCAGACCGACCATCACATCAACTTGGCTAAGATCTAAGCTACCCATAAATCAGATCAAAACAGGTCCGATTTGAAACTAGATAACTCTGGAGGTATAGGCCTGATGAAGAACGAGATCAGTATTGAAGTCTCGGGACTACGGTCCGGATACGGAAAACGCCCGGTGATCAAAGGTGTTGATTTCACCATTAAAAAAGGGGACTTTGTCGGTCTGATCGGACCGAACGGTTCTGGAAAAAGCACCTTGATTAAATCTTTAATTAAGTACCTTCCCCCCGCAGCCGGGAAGATAGTATTAGCCGGGAGTGATACCTCCAAACTAACGGCGAAAGAGATTGCCCGGCGGGTGGCGGTGGTTCCGCAAAAACTGGAAGCCGACTTCTCCTTAACCGGCCGGGAGCTGGTAATGCTGGGACGCTATCCCCACTTGAAACGATTTCAACAGGAGACAGTAGAAGACAAGGCCCTAGTAGAGCAGGCAATGCGCGACACAAACACAATTCATTTGAGAGACCGGCCCATAACAGAGGTGAGTGGGGGAGAATTTCAAAGGTTAGTGATCGGGCAGGCTTTGGCCCAAACCCCGGAAATTCTTTTATTGGATGAGCCCACCTCGCATCTGGACATCAATCAGCAAATCCAAGTATGTGAACTACTCAGTAAACTAAACGCCTCTAAAGGATTGACCATCATCGCCGTCCTTCATGACCTGAACCTGGCGGCGCTTTATTGTAATGAAGTTATCTTGCTTCATAAAGGTCGCGTCTGGCTCTCCGGTCCAACTCAGGAAGTCATGACCGAGAAAGCGCTGGAAGAGGTCTATGGCGCTAAGGTTCACCGGGAAATCCACCCGCTGACCGGTAAGGCGTATTTCACATACTATCCGCAAAACCAAGACAAATTGCAGGCAAAACCAGCAAAGAACGGTTTTCGCGTTCACCTTGTCGCGGGAGGAGGAAACGCTGTCGGACTTTTTCCTCTCTTATCTTCTTTACACTGCCAGCTGTCAACAGGCGTTCTGAATATTAACGATTCCGATTGGCAGAAAGCCAAACAAATGGGGATTAACCTTATTGAAGAAGCCCCCTTCCATCCAATTTCCGACGAAAGCCAAGCCAGAAACAACACTCTAGCTGAAGAAGGAGATTTGGTTGTTTTGTGTAATATCCCCTTTGGCCCGGGAAACCTAAAAAATCTCTTGACTGTGGAAGCCGTGCTCAAAAAGGGAAAACCAGTAATCATTTGTGACTTTACTCCTATTACAAAGCGAGATTTTACTGGTGGAGAAGGGACAAGAATCTATCAAACCCTGCCGAAGCTAGGCGCCACTGTAGTGAAGTCCATTGATGAACTGTTCGATAAAGTAAAGCAAAAAATGGAGTCTATAGTTGACGATACCGAATAACAACAGGTGAAAAAATTTCAGGCACGACTGAAGAGTTTACTGATAAGTAACGAAAAAAAAGCAAGATCGCCTTGTTAAACTGCTTGACAATGCTTTTATGATTTGATATTTTATATGTAATAAAATAAACTGATATGGAATATGGTGTTGTCTTTCAAATCTTAACTGCTCACTATCAATAAGAATTTGGCAATTATAATTAGAAAATTTTAGTCTTATTTCCTTTAAACTGGTCCAGTGAGGCCGGAAAGGTAGAAAGCGTAATCCTTGTCTTTACTCTGTAAAGATAGAACCTTCCTGCCCGACGGCTGGAAGGTTTTTTTGTATCAGAAAGCAAAGACTAAAAAAACAAGATGAGAGTTTTTTAAAGGTAGGAGGGAGGAATCAAAATGAACAAGATCAAAACCCAACTCATGGATGAGGACGCCATCCGCCGGGCGCTCTACCGACTCTCGCATGAAATTTCAGAAAAGAATAAAGGCGTTGAGGATCTGATCATAGTGGGGATTAGAACCCGTGGTGTTCCCCTGGCGCAACGTCTAGCGGCTCTGATCAGAATGAATGAAGGAATTGACCTGCCTGTAGGAGTCTTAGATATCACCTTCTATCGTGATGATCTTTCCCTGGTTTCTCAGCAACCGGTAGTGCATAAAACAGAAATCCCCCTGCGAATCACAGGAAAAAAAGTAGTCCTTGTTGATGATGTCCTCTTTACCGGACGCACGGTACGAGCGGCGATGGACGCCTTAATGGATCTGGGGCGTCCACACCTGATTCAATTGGCCGTGCTTGTGGACAGAGGACACCGAGAATTACCGATTCGCGCCGATTATATAGGAAAAAACGTTCCCACCTCCCAAAAAGAGGCGGTCCAAGTTAAACTAAGAGAAACAGATGGTGAAGACAGAGTAGTAATCGTAGAAAAGACTGAAGGAGATTAGCAAAAGCCTTCTTTAAACTGATCCAGTGAGGTCAATAAGGAGGAAAGGACGAACTTTACCCCTGATTGACCTACAATCAGGGGTTTTATTATGGAGAAAAGCTTCTCTTTGTGATGATAATTAGGTAATTTCGGCGGGAGCCGATTAAATAGAATCTTTATATAAAAAATTGGAGGGATAAGTTTGAAAAAAATCCTTGGTGTCACAGAAAAACCTACACTCAGTAAATGGATTCCTCTGAGTATTCAACATGTCTTCGCCATGTTCGGGGCAACGGTCTTGGTTCCATTTTTGGTCACCATTAACACCCCTGAGCATACCGTCATGTTAACCTCGACCGCGCTCTTCACTTCCGGTGTCGGCACACTACTCTACATCCTGATTACCAAAGGAAAGGTCCCGGCTTATCTCGGGTCGTCATTCGCCTTTATCGCGCCCTTAATTTCCGTCTCTGCAGCATATGGCTTCCCCTATGCCATGGGCGGCGCCTTTTTCGTCGGCCTGATTTACTTGGTTTTCGCCGGAATCATTAAATACTTTGGCCTGGGCTGGTTGGATAGGGTATTGCCACCGGTAGTAATCGGCTCAATTATTATCGCCATCGGTCTTAACCTGGCGCCCACCGCTATGGATATGGCAATGACCGCCAGTAGTGGAACCTACCATCTATATTATGTGTTGGTGGCAGCGGTGACCTTGGGTATTGCCATCATTGCCTCAGTGATTCTTAAAGGTTTCTTCACAGTTATTCCCATCCTTATCGGGATTATTGGCGGATACCTGTTCTCGTTAATCGTGGGCTTTATCCTTCCGGAATATGCTCTGATCGACTTTTCCACGGTAGCTGCGGCAAAATGGTTCGGCGTTACCAAATTTGCCTTGCCAAAATTCGGGTTTGTCCCTATCGCCACCTTTACGCTGGTCTCTTTGGCCACCATCGCGGAACACCTGGGAGATACCTTAGTCACCAGTAAAGTAGTGGGTAAAGACTTCTATAAAGACCCGGGTCTCCACCGGACATTGGCGGGTGACGGTTTAGCCACCACACTGGCGGCTGTATTCGGGGGACCTCCCAATACTACTTATGGCGAAAACATCGGCGTTATGGCCATCACCAGAGTTTATAGTGTCTGGGTCATCGGTGGAGCGGCCGTCTTCGCCATCCTGCTCTCCTTCATAACCAAGATTGGGGCCTTGATTCAAACAATTCCCGTACCCGTGATGGGCGGAATAAGTATGATGCTCTTTGGAATTATTGCCAGTAGCGGAATTAGAACTTTAGTGGAGAGCGGTATTGATTACAGCGACAAAAGAAACCTGGTCATCTCCTCCGTAATCCTGGTGATCGGGATCGGCGGCGGTAAAGTATTTTTTCCCATAAGTGAGTATCTCGACTTTAAACTGGAGGGCATCGCTTTAGCCGCCTTAATCGGGATCGTCCTCAACTTGATCCTACCGCACTCCCCAAATTTTGAACCGAAAAAAAGAACACTGAAAGATGCGGCGAATGAGATCGAAGCCGGAAACCAAGAAGCGGCCGTGAAAAAACAGTAGCTCCAGTAAACTCGGTAAAATCGGTAAACTCGATCAAATCCAAGTAAATCCAAATAACTAAGAGAACTACTCAATCGACCTGAATTTGCTATAACGACTGCTTTTACTAAATAAAATAGCGGTCTGGCGCCGACCGCCTTACGACATGATATAGATTATTAGATAATTTACAGTTATTAGAAAATACGGAGGGAGTGACGGAAAGTGAGTTTTAGCCGACAACATCTCCTCGGTTTAGAGGAATTAACGGCAGAAGAAATCCAAGAAATTCTCGACACCGCAGTCCCTTGTAAAGAGGTAATCCAAAGAGAGATCAAAAAATTGCCTACACTTAGAGGAAGAACAGTGGCAACGCTCTTTTTCGAACCGTCAACCAGGACACGTTTATCCTTTGAATTGGCCGCTAAATGGTTGGGTGCGGACACAGTAAATGTGGCTGTTTCCACCAGTAGTGTGCAGAAAGGAGAGAACTTTGTGGACACGGCCAGAACAATTGAGGCGCTGGGGGCGGACTTTATCGTCCTCCGTCATTCTCAGGCCGGAGCTCCGCATCTGCTGGCCAAGAGTGTCAATTGTCGAGTAATCAACGGCGGGGACGGCGCCAGAGAACACCCCACCCAGGCCCTGCTTGATCTCTTTACTCTACAGGAAAAATACGGCGAGATCAGAGGCTTAAAGGTGGCCATTGTCGGAGATATCATGCATAGTCGGGTTGCAAAATCAAACATTTATGCCCTAACTAAACTCGGCGCTCAGGTTGTGCTGGTTGGTCCCCCCACCCTGATCCCTAAAGGGGTGACAGAATTAGGGGTACAGGTTGAATACGATCTGGACCGGGTCTTAGGAGAAATAGACGTCGTAAATATGCTCCGCATCCAACTGGAAAGACAACAAAAGGGACTCTTTCCTTCACTGCGGGAGTACGCGCGTTTATATGGGTTGAACAAAGAACGGTTAATGAAGGCTAAAAAAGATCTGGTTATTATGCATCCGGGACCAACAAACCTGGGCGTGGAGATCACCGAAGAGGTGGCCACAGATCCACGGTCAGTAATCACCACTCAAGTCACAAACGGTGTCGCTGTACGGATGGGCCTGTTTTACTTAATGAACGGAGGAGGAAAAAGCGGTGAATTATTGTCTTAAAAACGGGGTCTTAGTGGATCCGGCCGCCGGACGCCATGGCCGACTGGACATCTTGGTTAAAGACGGTGTGGTGAGCAAGGTCGGACCGGATCTGGATGCTGACGGTTGTGAAGTCACAGACCTTCAGGGACTATATATACTCCCCGGACTAATCGACATCCATGTTCATCTCCGGGATCCGGGCCAACAAGAAAAAGAAACGATTGCTACCGGAACCAAAGCCGCGGCCAAAGGTGGTTTTACCTCTATCGCCGCCATGCCAAACACCAAACCGGTGGCTGATGACAGTACGGTAATCAAGTATGTCCCGTCCAAAGCCAAGACTGAAGGTATGGTCAATGTCTATCCCGTCGGAAACATCACCAAAGGCGGACAAGGAGAAGAAATGGCGGAACTAGGTGAACTGACGGCCGCGGGCGCTGTCGCCTTCTCCGACGACGGGGCTTCTGTGATGAATGCGGAGGTACAAAGAGCGGCCTTTGAATACGGAAACCTTTTTAATCAGGTTTTTCTTCTACATTGTGAAGATATAAATTTGGCTAAAGACGGTGTAATGCATGAGGGTCCGGTCTCAACCCGGCTGGGGCTAAAGGGGATTCCCGGTCTGGCTGAAGAGATTATTGTGGCCAGAGATCTTCAACTGGCTGAAGCTACCGGCGCTCAGATCCATATCTGTCATCTCAGTACCGCAAAAAGTCTGGAGTTAGTCCGCGCGGCTAAAGCCAAAGGGGTAAGGGTCACCGCTGAAGCCACTCCCCATCATCTGGCGTTGATTGATGAAGATGTGGCAGACTTTGATCCTGCTACCAAAGTCAACCCGCCGCTACGTTCCAGAGAAGACCGGGAGACCTTGCGTCAAGGATTAGTGGAAGGAACTATTGATCTGGTCGCCACAGACCACGCTCCCCATACAAAAGAAGAAAAAAATAGAGAATATCCCTTAACGCCATGCGGAATGATTGGTTTAGAGACAGCGTTGGGAGTAATTCTCACTGAATTCTACCACAAGAGTTTAGTGGATCTACCGAAAATTGTTGATCTGATGTCCTTACGCCCGGCCCGACTGCTGCGGATCCCCGGAGGAACGCTTAGCGAGGGATCACCCGCTGACCTGGT
>Ga0079223_10001874_pt1 | contig 12786 bp, 14 predicted proteins | sample Stecom2011_FD_75072 | JGI IMG/M metagenome (GOLD analysis project Ga0079223, IMG submission 75072) | Agricultural soil microbial communities from Utah to study Nitrogen management - Steer compost 2011 | ecosystem: Environmental > Terrestrial > Soil > Agricultural land | place: USA: Utah... | reverse complement strand
GAAATGGATATGCTTTCTGATTTAGTGATGGCGCGCGTGTCTGAGTCTACTCAAAAATCAATAGCTTTAATAGTAATAGTTGATGATAGTAAGATGGTGTCGGAGAGTTTAAGAAATTTCTTATGGGCAACATTTACAAAATCAAACCCCTCCCATGATATTTATGGGGTTAATTCTTTTATAGAGTTTAAGCATTGGGGCTGTTATGGGCCATTAATTATAGATGCAAGAAGAAAGCCTCATCATGCACCTGATTTAATATTAGATGAAGAGGTGGAAAAAGAAGTAGATGCTATCATCAGAAGAACGCCAGGATTAGAAAAATATATTTGAGATTATAAAAGTAGAAGACTATAGATTTTTGTTAATGGCTTATAAACAACAAGTTATTAACAAAGATAATTATACTATCAACTATTTATTTTATACATTTGTTTTAGAGTTAAACAAATATAATTAAGTGCTATGAAAAAATCTATATTAAAACTATCAGTTTTTGCAATGTTATTTGCTGGTGTAGCTATGCATCAAAATGTATATGCTCAAACTAATCAAACTGATCAACAACAAACGGAGTCTTTTGTTTTCGAAAAAGAAGTTTATGACTTTGGGGAATTAAAAGAAGGAGATGATGCTAGTGCAGAGTTTGTTTTTAAAAATACAGGGACAGAGCCAATTATAATTACTAATGTTCGTCCAAGCTGTGGTTGTACAACCCCTTACTATTCTAAAGACCCAGTTGCACCAGGTGAAACTGGAGTGATTCATGCAAGTTATGGTACTAAAGGAAGACCAGGTCATTTTAATAGAAAGATTACAGTAAACACTTCAGCAGGAAACAAGGAAATCTGGATTAAAGGAAATGTGCAAAGAGCACCTGTGAGTTCAGCTCCAGGAAATAACTCCATGCTAAAAACAAAATAAAAAATTATATATGACTAATTATTTTAAAAGAGTAGTTGCCTTAACATTCTTTACGTTTTCGGCATCTTTAATGTTTGCACAAGCAGTTTTTCAATTCGAAGAAGAAACATTTGAATTTGGAGATGTTGTAGAGGGTACTCAAGTAAAACATACTTTTAAATTTAAGAATGTTGGAGATGAACCTTTGCAAATTTTAAGGGTAAACACTACTTGTGAATGTACTGTTCCAGAATGGCCAACAGCACCAATTCAACCTAATGAAGAAGGAGCAATTGATATTATATTCGATTCAAACAATAGAGTTGGTAAAACATCCAGGCAAATATATATTCAATCTAACGCTGTTTTACCAGAAGGTATTTTAGGTGGAAGATATCCTCTGAAAATTGAGGGCAATGTAATTGCTAAATAACCTAATTAGTTACTAAAATTTAAAAATCAATGAAAAGCGGCATCCAAATTAATTTGGATGCCGCTTTTCATTGATTTGTCTAAAACTCTGTTGCTTAGGTGTAGATTATATTTAAAATGTTTTTAGAACTCAAGTGCCCATCCTAAAGAAATTAACCATGACCTGTGTTGAATTTCTTGATCAGAGACATTGCTGATATTACCCATGCCTAATCCATATTGTACTCGAGCGTAAAGACCTATTGGTGTTTTATAACCTGCACCAAAATTAAACCCATAGTCTAAATTACTTAATTGGTCTTCATCAGAACCAAATACTGATTTGTCAAATTCAGTCTTTATACCGTTTATAGATAATGTTTGCTCGCCACTTAAGCCTAAACCAACATAAGGACCACCAGATAAGAATATTTTACCGAATACAATAGGAATTTGATAGTACAAGTTAAGAGGAACCTCCAAGTAGCTTAAACTAAAGTCTCTATTGAATTCTGTACCATTACTTGTTTCATTAAAATGAGCGTTATTCATTTTGAAAAATAAACCAGGTTCCAAGGATAAATTCTTGGAGATGGCAATGTTTACAGATAATCCAGCTCTAAATCCAATCGTATTGTCTTTGATCGTTTCTATATCATCAGAATGGTGTAAGGAACTTAAATTAAGGCCAACTTCTGGGTTGATTGAAAACGATTGAGCTTGGCTTAAATTAGTGACTCCTAAAGATAAACCTAATACTATTAATATTTTTTTCATAGTTACATACTTTAATTTACAAATATAAGCAAGTCCTTTAGTTAGAAAAAGCGATATCTTTGTTAATGTTCAATTTGCTCAGCTACGTGAGAGCGAATAGCATCACTAATTTCACCACCACTGATCATTTCTGAAATGTGTTCAATGCGTTCTTCTCGGCTGAGTACTTTGATATGAGTATGCACCTTTCCTTCTTCCTCCTGTTTATAAACATAAAAATGATGTTTCCCTTTTGAAGCTACTTGACTAAGGTGTGTAATACAAACAATCTGATGTTGTTGTGATAAATTAGCTAATAGAATACTGACTTGTCGAGCTGCTTCTCCAGAAATACCGGTATCCACTTCATCAAAAATCAAGGTTGGTAGTTCCATAGCTTGTGCAGTCATGGTTTTAATACACAACATGATTCTACTTAACTCACCACCAGAAGCTACTTTGTCTAAAGAATGAAATTTTCCACTTTTATTCGCGTCCCACACAAATTGTAGCTGGTCTTTTCCCCATTTATTTAAGGTTTTATTTTCTGATTTTTCTACTTTCAATAAAGCGTTCGGCATGCCAATTAAATGAATGATTTTATTGACTTCTGGTTCAAATGTTTGAATTGTTTTTCGTCTGCTTTGAGACAGTTCATCAGCTAAATTGTGTGCTTTTTCATCTAATACTTTCCATTCTTTTTGTAATTGCTTAAATGTTTCTTCTGCTGAGGTACTTAAACCAATTTTTTCATTTAAGGCGTTTTGGATTTCTAATAACTCTTGAGAGGAGTTGACTTGATGTTTCTTAAATAAATGAAATAAAGCACTTTGTCTTGCCTGCATGATTTCAATACTTTCAGGATCTAATTGATCTATAGTATTGGGTTTGCTGACTTCATTAGCTATATCATCTATTTCTATATAAGCGCTTTCTAATCTATGCTCTAACTCTTCATATTCTGGATTAATATTCGATAATCTTCTAAATTCTTCTTGTGCTTTGCGAAGCGTTTGCAATAAACCCATATCGTCATTGTTGAAAATCTCATTGATAGAGTGATTGAGCTGAAGCATCTCCTCACTTTTTTCTAAAAGTTTCAACTGACTTTCTATTTCTTCTTCTTCGCCTTCTTTTAAATCAATTTCTTCTAATTCATCAAGTAGAAACTGATGATAATCAAGATCTTGTTGAGCTTGTGCTATTTCAGCTTCTAACTTTTGCATGGACTGTTGAACGGTTTGTCTATTGTAGTAGACTTCTTGATAACTTTTAAAAAGAAGTTCATGTCTTCCTAGAGCATCGATAACTTCATAAATAAAATCCTGGTCTTTAATATTGGAAGTATCAAATTGTCCATGTAAATCTACTAAGTGCTGTGTGATACTTTGTAGTGTAGATAAATTCACAGGGGTATCATTGATGAAGGCACGACTTTTATTATTCGTATTGATTTCTCTTCTAATAATCGTTAGGTCATCATAATCTAAATCATATTCTTGAAATAAAGGTTTGATTTTTTGTAATTCCTTAATATTAAAACGGGCTTCTATGATACATTTTTCTGATTTATTGATGAGCGCAGTACTATCCATTCTCGCACCTAATATCAAAGAAAGTGCACCTAATATAATAGATTTACCTGCCCCAGTTTCACCAGTCAGTACATTGAGATGTTGGTCAAATTTTAATGTGACCTCATCTATAATAGCGTAATTCTTAATATAAAGATCAATTAACATCTGCTTAGCTTGAATTTAGATACAAATCTAACGAATTTATTTAGTGAGGGGATATATAATCTTTATATTTGCTGAAGAGAAATTTAAAGTTATGAATAAAAGTATCTTAGGAATTTTAATATTATTGATATCATTTGGTCAATTATCCGCACAGGGTATTGATTTTGTCGAAGGTTCCTGGAAAGAAGTGGTAGAAAAAGCACAAAAAGAAGACAAACTTATTTATGTAGATGCTTTCGCTGTTTGGTGTGGCCCTTGTAAGATGATGGCAAAAAATATTTTTCCAGATGAGCGAGTAGGTGCTGTTTATAATGATCTATTTGTAAACTATTCCGTAGATGCAGAAAAAGGAGAGGGGAGAGACATAGCTAAACAATATAGAGTAACGGCTTATCCTACACATTTATATATTAATCCACATACTGAAGAGGTAGTTACTTATAAACGAGGTGCGACTGATGTTAATGGCTTTTTACAGTGGGCAACGATTGCAGAAAGTGAATTTAGAGACTCTGTTTCTTTACACGATTATAAACAAGCGTTCAAAAAAGGAAATAGAGAAGAGGAGTTTTTAGTAAAATATATCAATAAAGCAGGATTAAGTAATGAGACTGCTGATGAAGCTTTAGATACTTATGTGGAGTTATACGGACAAGAACTTACACAAGAGAAATGGAGTTTTATTGTAAGTAATACGAAAGATTTAACCACAAAATCAGCTCAGTTTGTAAGGGAAGTAGCTGCGAATCAAAAGGGAAGTTGGACTGCTGGACATCAAATGCAATATGATCAATGGCTGAATCAAGTGTTTAATGAAACACTAAAAGATGCAATCATCAATAGAAAAAAAGAAAAAATTATTACAGTAAGTGAAATGCTTAAAGGAGATGAAAGCTTTCCACATTTTTTCAATTTGCCTTATGACTTATTAGAGATTTACTATCAAAATATAAAAGATGAAAAAGGGTTAAAAGAAAATAAACGTAAGGCTTTAAACAGCTTGACTGAAAAATCTATTGATGATTTTAACAATCATGAAATAGCACTTAATGCTTATATAAAAAGAGTACTTCAAACACAGATTTTAGCATCTAATCCGAATCTTTTGGGGGATGAATTAGAACTTGCTGTTGAACAGTCTTTAGCAAGTGTAAATATACCTAATTTGAAAGAAGAAAAAGGAAACGAACTATTAGAGGCAACCAAAGAAGTTATTGAGCAAAAGGAAGAACAAGCATATAAAGATGCAATAGCATGGAATAGAAAAGCTAAAGATATTGTTGAAAAAGATAATTTAATAGAAGAATTAGAAAAACAATACTTAGTTTTATTAATTTTAGACAATCAAAAGCGAACGGCTCAGAAAATCTGGAATAAGCATAAAAAAGAAGGAAAAATCCAAATCCAAGATAAAGATACTGAGGAATCAAGCTATGATCATTTTATCATTTCTAATTTAAAGATTTAATATTGACAGCATTATCAAGTTTTACGTATCAAGAAGCCTTTCATCAACTCGTTAAGGATTTAGCGTCTTTATACAGTTTAAATGAAAGGGAAGTAATAGCTCATTGGGCTATGGATCACATTGTAGGTACGAAAACGTTCATGTGGAAAATCGAAAAAGGATCCAGCAAAATGCCTGTAGATAAATGGGAGCTTTTTCAAAGAATGCGTTCTCAATTATTAGACGGCATGCCTATTCAATATGTAATAGGTGAAGTCACCTTTTATGGTTCAACGTTTATTGTGAATGAAAATGTATTGATTCCACGTCCTGAAACAGAAGAGTTGATAGATTGGATTATACAAGATATTCATGCGCAGTCTTTTGCATTTGATTCTAAGGTTGTTGACTTAGGAACTGGAGCAGGAATAATTCCTGTGATATTAAAGAAAATGTTTCCTGATTTTGAAGTTTCTGGTTATGATATTGACCCGAAAGCCGTTGAAGTAGCTACTGAAAATGCAAAATTAAATGAAGCTGAAGTTATCATGAAAGTAGGCGACATATTAGATGTGGATTTTTGGACGAAAGAGCTCGGCACTGTAGATATATTTATCAGTAATCCACCTTATGTTTTAGATGTAGAAAAATTAGAGATGGAAGAGCATGTTTTAAAACATGAACCTTTACATGCTATATTTGTGAGTAATGAAGATCCTTTACAATTTTATAGAGCTTTGGAAGAAATCGCTCAAAATGTATTACAACCTAAGGGGATTGGCTATTTAGAATTGTCGGCATTATTTGCGGTTCAGACTCAAGAGTTTTTTATAGAAAGAGGTTGGAAAGCGGAGTTGAGAACCGATTTAATTGGACGAAATCGGATGTTGAAATTTTATAAATAGTCAACGTAAGATTAGAATACTAAGAATATAATTTTTTACAAGTCAAATAATTTTTAATTTAGCTTTTTAAAATAGTACACTATGAAGTTATTACAAGATAAAGTTGCTTTAGTTACTGGTGGAAGTAGAGGGATTGGTGAGGCAATTGTACGCAAGTTTGCAGAACAAGGAGCAAATGTTGCATTTACGTATGTTTCCTCAACAGAGCGAGCAGAGAATATCGTAAAAGAATTAAAGGAAATGGGCGTTGATGCTGCTGCATTCAAAAGTGATGCCGGAAGCTTTGAACAAGCTGAAACTTTAGTGAATGAAGTGATTGAGAATTTCGGTAAAGTGGACATCTTAGTAAATAATGCAGGAATTTCAAGAGACAATCTTTTATTAAGAGTTACTGAAGAGCAATGGGATGAAGTAATGATTGCAAACCTTAAATCAGTTTTTAATTTAACGAAAAACGTTTTAAGACCTATGATGAAAGCAAGATCTGGAAGCATCATCAACATGAGTAGTGTAGTAGGATTAAGAGGAAATGCAGGTCAATCAAGTTATGCTGCGTCTAAAGCAGGGATTATTGGATTTACAAAATCTACAGCTTTAGAGTTAGGTAGTAGAAATATTCGTTCTAACGCGATAGCACCAGGATTTATCGAAACAGACATGACAGATTACTTAAAAGGAGAAGACGCTAAAGTTTGGCATGATCAAATTGCATTACGACGTTTTGGGGATGCAGAAGAAATTGCGAATGTAGCTTTGTTTTTAGCTTCTGATTTAAGTTCATATGTTTCAGGTCAAGTGATTAGCGCTTGTGGAGGAATGAATACCTAATTTGTAATTAGAAAAAATTTCAAATGAATAAAATAACAGCAGCCATAACTGCAGTCGGTGGCTATGTCCCTGAATATATATTGACTAACCAAGAGTTAGAAACCATGGTGGAAACCACAGATGAGTGGATTACCACCCGAACAGGTATTAAAGAGCGTAGGATTTTAAAAGGTAAAGATTTAGGAACTTCTCATTTAGGAACAGAAGCTGCTAAAAATTTATTGGAAAAATCAGGAGTAAATCCAGAAGATATTGATTTATTAATTTGTGCAACTACAACGCCTGATATGCAGTTTCCTGCAACAGCAAACTTAATTGCTGCTAATTTAGGATGTACGAATTCATTTAGTTATGATATTAGTGCTGCATGTTCTGGATTTTTGTATGCCTTAAATACGGGTGCGCAATTTATTGAATCGGGTAGAGCGAAAAAAGTATTAGTCATTGGTGCTGATAAAATGAGTTCTATTGTGGATTACGAAGACAGATCTACTTGTATTATTTTTGGAGACGGTGCTGGAGCTGTTTTGTTAGAACCATCTACTGAAGGCGTTGGAGTCTTAGATTCGGTTTTAAAAAGTGATGGTAATGGTTGGGTACATTTACATCAAAAAGCAGGAGGAAGTAGAAGGCCTGCAAGTATAGAAACTGTAATGGCGAAAGAACATTATATTCACCAAGAAGGACAGACCGTATTTAAATTTGCAGTGAAAAACATGGCGGATGTAAGTGCTGAAATCATGGAACGCAATAATCTTTCTGCTGCTGATGTAGCTTGGTTAGTTCCTCATCAAGCTAATTTGAGAATTATCAATGCCACTGCGGAAAGAATGGATTTAGATAAAAAGAAAGTGATGCTAAATATCCAAAAATTTGGCAACACGACTTCAGGTACGATTCCATTATGCTTGTGGGAATGGGAAAACCAACTTAAAAAAGGAGATAATTTAATATTAGCTGCTTTTGGAGGTGGATTTACTTGGGGATCCACTTATATCAAATGGGCATACGATGGAGATGCTGTTGATAAAAAATAAAAAAATCAAGCGTTTTTAAATATACTTGCCGTCTCGATCAAAGGATTTGAGGCGGCTTTTTTAAATCAAATATTTTAATATAATTTATATGAGTGCAGGTATTCAAGAAAAAAACACCAGTTATTTACATACCAATACTTATGTAACACTGAATGAGCTAACAGATGAAACGACTCACATCTGGTTTGTATTTCATGGAATGGGGTATTTAAGCAAATACTTCATTCACTATTTTACAGGTTTAGACCCTCAGAAGCATTATGTGATTTCACCTCAAGGGCCTTCGAAATACTACCAAGACAGTACTTTTAAAAGAATTGGAGCAAGTTGGTTGACTCGTGAAAATACTAAGCAGGAAACGGCGAATATTATGAATTATATAGATGCTATATATGAAGCTGAAATTAAAAATTCCAATAAGAAATTGGTTTTATTGGGTTATTCGCAAGGGGTTTCCATTGTTACGCGATGGTTAGCACATAGTAAAGTGGATTGTAGTCATTTAGTTTTACATTCAGGAGGCATTCCAACAGAATTGGTGGCTTCTGATTTTATGTTTTTAGATGATCAAACCGCCGTTAAATTGATTTATGGAACCACAGATCCTTATATCAATGAAGAACGCCTGCAGGAGCAAAAAGAGATCGCTCAAACACTTTTTCCTCATCATTTAACTATAGTACCTTTTGAAGGAGCACATGTGGTCAATGAAGAAGCGATAAACAATTTAATTTAAAATAATAAAGCCTTTATCAAAAATCTGATAAAGGCTTTATTTATATGAATGGTATAAAGTATAATTTACTTATTTCTTCATTTCAAAACTTTCCATGAATTTGGTGGTAAAGATTCCTTCTCTGAAGTCTTTATTTTTCATCAATTGTTGATGAAAAGGTATAGTTGTTTTTATCCCATCAATTACATATTCACTTAATGCTCTTTCCATAGTAGAAATAGCTTCTTCTCTTGTTTGAGCCACTGCTATAATTTTAGAAATCATAGAGTCATAATATGGGGGAATAGTATAACCTGCATAGATATGAGAATCTATACGTACACCATGTCCGCCCGGAGTATGCAAAACAGTGATTTTACCTGGACTTGGTCTAAAGTCATGGAATGGATCTTCTGCATTGATACGACATTCTATAGCATGTAATTTAGGTTCGTAGTTTTTACCGCTTATAGGAATTCCAGCAGCGATTTTAATTTGTTCTTTAACTAAGTCAAAGTTGATTACCTCTTCTGTAACGCCATGTTCCACTTGAATACGAGTATTCATTTCCATGAAATAGAAGTTTTGGTGTTTATCCACTAAAAATTCTACTGTACCCACGTTTTCATAATTAATAGCTTTAGCGGCATTAATTGCAGCTTCACCCATTGCTTTTCTTAACTCTGGGCTAACGAAAGGGCTTGGAGATTCTTCTACTAATTTTTGGTGTCTTCTTTGAATAGAGCAATCACGTTCACTCAAGTGACAAACTGTTCCATATTGGTCTCCAGCAATTTGAATTTCGATATGTCTTGGTTCTTCGATGAACTTTTCCATATAAATACCATCATTGCTAAATGAGGCAGTTGCTTCTGATTTTGCTGAATTGAAAGCATGTTCTAAGTCTTCTTTTTTCCAAACTACTCTCATTCCTTTTCCACCACCACCAGCTGTTGCTTTTAAAATTACAGGGAATCCCATTTCTATAGCTAAGTCTGTAGCTTCTTCTACAGATTCTAATAAATTAGGAGAGCCAGGAATTACAGGTACACCTGCAGCAATCATTGTTTCCTTAGCGGTGATTTTATCACCCATTTTACGGATCATATCCGGAGTTGGGCCAATAAATTTAATACCATATTCATCACAAATTTCAGCGAATTTTGCATTTTCTGCTAAAAAACCATAACCTGGGTGAATGGCATCCGCATTTGTAATTTCTGCTGCTGCCATGATTTGAGGAATGTTCAAATAAGAGTCTGAACTTTGTGGTTTCCCAATACATACAGCTTCATCAGCAAATTTCACATGTAAACTGTCTTTATCGGCAGTAGAGTAAACAGCGACAGTTTTTATGCCCATTTCATGGCAAGTACGAATAATTCGTAGTGCAATTTCGCCTCTGTTTGCAATTAGTATCTTTTTAAACATATAGTTTCGTTTAAATATTAAAGATAGAAACCCAATAAATGGGTTCTATCTTTTCAAAATATTATGAACTAAAAATTAGATAATTAATTAGTTAGGTTCAACTAAAAATAAAGGTTGGTCATATTCTACCGGATTAGCATCATCTACTAATACCTTTACAATTTTACCACTCACTTCACTTTCTATTTCGTTGAATAACTTCATGGCTTCAACAATACAAACTACATCACCTACTTTAATTTCATCACCCACGCTTACGAATGGAGGCTTGTCAGGAGATGCACTTCTGTAGAAAGTACCAATCATTGGAGACTTAACAGTAATTAAATTACTATTATCTTCAGCTGGTGCTTCTGTTTCCGCTGGTGCAGCAGCAGGTGCTGATTGAACTTGTTGAACAGGAGCAGCTTGTGTCATTTGTTGAGCAGGAGCTGCTTGTACAGCCACTTCTGTTTGAAAGGCTTGTTTGATCGTGATTTCAAAATCACCATCTTTTATTTTTACTTTGCTAATATTAGATTTATTAACAGATTTTATTAATTCTTGAATTTGCTTGAATTCCATAAATGAGTAGTTCTTAACGTTAATTAAATGTTTGTTTTTAAAATTAGTTTCTTACACGTTCTGAGTATTCACCAGTCGTTGTATTTATACGAATAAGCTCACCCGTATCTACAAATAAAGGTACATTAATTTCAGCTCCTGTTTCTAAAGTAGCAGGTTTCATTGCTCTTGTAGCAGTATCGCCTTTTAAGCCAGGTTCGGTATAAGTTACCTCTAAAACAATAGTTGCAGGTAATTCTACACTCAAAGGTAAATCTGTTTCTGTATTAATGTTTACAAAGCATTCTTGACCATCTTTGTAAAATTCAGGACGATCAAGCATGTTTTCTTGAACAACGATTTGCTCGAAAGAGTTCGTGTCCATTAAATTATACCCTGTGTCATCTTTATAAAGAAATTGATAATCTCTTTTTTCAACCCTAACTGGATGAATTGTTTCGCCAGAGTTCCAAGTATGCTCAATAGTTCGTGTATTGTCCACACCTTTCATTTTAGCCCAAACTTTAGCTGCTGCACGAGCAGTTTTATTTTGACCAAATTCTACTACAGAATATAAAGACCCGTCAAGCTTTAATATCATTCCATTTCTAATATCAGCTGTTGTTGCCATATAACTTAAACTTTAGTATTTAAATCAAGTTTTTTATGATCCATTCTTTGTAAATTTATGGATTCTGAGGCAAATATAACTCTTATATTTAAAAAGGACTAAATCTCAGATAATTAAAACGCTTTACATGGATATCATTCATGAATATTGGTCGAAATATCAACGCACTAAAGATAGCTTATGGATAGGTAAGATTTTAGAGCATTATAGCTTAATCTTGTTTGGTGTAGCTATGCGATATATGAAAAACCCTGAACAAGCGAAAGATATTGTTCAGCAAGTGTATTTGATAGCATTAGAAAAAATGCCCACAACAAAAATAAAAAATATTGGAGGTTGGTTATATATTGTGACTAAAAATGAAGCACTTCAAAAATTAGAACAACTTAAAAAAGAAACCCCTTTAGTTGAATTAGTTCAATATGAAAATGTTGCTAATCAAGGGGTAGATCAGGCAAAAATCATTGATAAAAAAGAAACCGTCTTATGGGAGGCGATAAATTCACTGAATGAAGATCAAAAGTTTTGTGTTGTTCATTTTTTTATAAAAAATTGGAGCTATCAACAAATTGAGGATACTGGAAAATATTCTATGAAAGAAGTAAAATCTAATATCCAAAACGGGAAAAGAAATTTAAAAATTAAGCTGGGAGATCATCCTTTATTTCAATAAACAGGTGGAGTTATGAATTTGAATTTTGTAAATGAATATTATATCAAAGGTTTCTTGTCGGATAGCCTAACTCAAGAGGAGAAATCTGCTTTTGAAGCTGCGCTTAAGGATCAGCCTATGTTACAAGATGTTATTGAGGGCTTAAGACCATTGAGTGATTTAGAAATTGATCTGCATGTTCGTGAACTTCAAAAATCCTTAAGATCTCAAATGCATAAGGATAGGCAAAAGGTAAAGAAAAAAACACCATTCTTTCAACAGTTGCTTTGGATTATGGTAGCGGTTTTGATCTTAGCGATTATAGTCTTGGGCTTTTATTTTGTGATTACTTTGATTTAATAGTGACCCTGTGACCCTGTGACCCTGTGACCGTGTTTGCACTTCGATAAAGTTTAGTTATGGAAGTTGTTTTTGCTTTACACTTTTAGATAGGGTATGATGCTGTTTTTTATTGCATAACAATAGTAAGCAGGAATAATTTAAATCACTTCATAAACAACGCCAATTACAAACTTTAACTAAAACCTCATTTCTTGGGTTCGGCGTAGTATCCTGACTGCGTCGTTGCAGTTCTAAGTTTTCTATAGGTTCAAATATTAAACCTCACCCAATCTCACCCTCTCCAATTCGATTCTCATCAATTTCATTGCACTTTACTGACTTGAACACTATTCCTCAACGCACACAAACATCCAAGGCCTAATTTTTAGCTTAGAACAGCGCTATTCAGGTTTAGTAAAACTATTAATTTTAGGTAAGGTAAT
>Ga0079223_10001872_pt1 | contig 12788 bp, 10 predicted proteins | sample Stecom2011_FD_75072 | JGI IMG/M metagenome (GOLD analysis project Ga0079223, IMG submission 75072) | Agricultural soil microbial communities from Utah to study Nitrogen management - Steer compost 2011 | ecosystem: Environmental > Terrestrial > Soil > Agricultural land | place: USA: Utah... | reverse complement strand
CCTGAGAAACCGCTTTAAAAATGCTTTCGCACAAATTGAAGTGCAACTGAAACGGCGCTACGACTTGATCCCCAACCTGGTCGAGACGGCCAAGGCCTATATCAAACACGAACGCGAAACCTTGGAAGCGGTAACTGCGGCGCGCAACCGGGCGATGGCCGGACTGCAAGCGGCCTCGTCAAACCCTGGCAGTGCCGCCGCTATGAGCCAGTTAGCGGGCGCGGAAGGTGCTCTGGGCAGCGCCTTGGGCCGTTTGAATATGGTGATGGAAGCCTACCCGGATCTCAAAGCCTCAGCCAATATGCAGCAGGTTTCCGAAGAGCTGACCAGTACTGAAAACCGCATTGCTTTTTCTCGCCAGGCTTTTAACGATGCGGTGATGAGTTACAACACCTACAAGCAGAGCTTCCCGCCGGTCGTTTTTGCCGGCATGTTTGGCCACCGCGAAGACGCCAGCCTGCTTGAGTTCGAAGACAGTGCTGCCATTCAGGAAGCACCCAAGGTAGAGTTTTAACCTTGGCAACACGTGGAGGATGCCCGCGTGAACTTCTTTGAACAGCAAGACATTGCTCAGCGCAACACCTGGCGTTTAACGGTACTCCTGCTGCTGGCGGTCACCTCTCTTATCCTGATCACCACGGCGCTGTTTGCCTTCACCATGCTCTATCTGGGTGTCGGCTCCTCTCATTCGGGGCAAGCGTCTGCGGGCTTCTGGCAAAGTTTGGGGACGGTTATTCAGTGGCAACGTCTCGCCACTATTGCCGCCGTGGTACTGACCGTGGTGCTGTTAGGCGGACTATATAAGTACTGGCAACTGCAAGGCGGCGGCAGCACCGTGGCCGAGTCCCTAGGCGGGCAGCGTATCCTCCCCAATACCACTGATGCCGATGAGCGAAAAATTCTCAATGTGGTAGAAGAGATGGCCATCGCCTCGGGCACAGCGGTGCCTCCTGTTTATATTCTGGAAGATGAAGCGATCAACGCTTTTGCCGCCGGCCTGACACCGGAAGATGCAGTTATCGGTGTGACTCGAGGCTGTATTCGCAACCTCACCCGCGATGAATTACAAGGCGTAGTCGCACATGAGTTCAGTCATATCTTTCATGGCGATATGCGCCTGAATATGCGCTTGGTGGCCATCCTAAACGGCATCTTGCTGCTGGGGTTGATTGGTTATTTTATCATTCGCGGCAGCGCCTACCGGGGCGTCAGCACCAGCCGCAGCCGCAACAAGAATCAAGGCGGCATTATGTTGCTGGGCGTGGGATTGGTGGTGATTGGCTACGCAGGAACATTTTTTGGCAATCTGATCAAAGCAGCGGTAAGCCGTCAGCGAGAGTTTTTGGCCGACGCTTCAGCCGTGCAATTTACTCGCAACCCGGAAGGTATCGCAGGCGCTTTGAAAAAAATTGGCGGCAGCATGAACGGCTCGCACTTACAGGCGACTCACAGCGCTGAGTTCAGTCATATGTATTTTAGCCAGGGCGTGAGCAGCGCCTTTAATGCCTTGATGGCAACTCACCCGCCTCTGCCAGAGCGCATTCGCCGTATTCAGCCGCATTGGGATGGAAACTACTCGATCACTGCAACAGCAACGCCCAACGAAGCTGAAGCCAGCTCTACGGAGCAAGCTACCGCTAGAGGCGCATTTACCGGCGCAGCGGCGCTGGCAGCGATGCAGCATATCGGTCAGCCGAGCCCCGAACATATTGCCACCGCCGGCACAATTCTTCACGAATTGGGAGAGCCGGTGCGCGAGCTGGCCCGCGATCCTTTTAGTGCTCGGGGGTTGGTGTTTGGCCTGTTGCTGGATAAAGATAGAAGCCTGCGTCAACAACAACTGCAGGCCTTGCTACAGTACTATCCGCTGGGCGAACTACACGCACTCAAAACCAGCATGACCAAAGCGCATCAATTGCAGGAGCATCAACGTCTGCCGCTGGTGGATCTTGCTGTGTCGGCACTGCACATGTTGTCACCGCCTCAGCTCAAGACTTTTTTGCAGGCTCTGCACACGCTGGTGATCGCCGATGGTCATATCAATGCGATGGAGTGGGCTTTAACTCGTATTGTGCGCCAGCATTTGGGGGCGACCGAGCCGCGCCACGAACACACCGCACTGCGCTCGCTCGGCAAAGAGTGCCAGCAAGTCCTGTCGTTTGTTATTCATGCGGGCGGCAACGACGACGCCATGAATCAGGCGGCCTTTGAGCGCGCAGCGACCAGTTTGCCGCTAGAGTCTCTGACACTGTTAACTGCGGCGCAACTGGACACGGCCGCTCTGGATCGCGCTCTGGATCGGCTGGGGGGTGTCAAACCTTTACAAAAGCCGCAACTGCTCAAGGCCATGATTGCCTGCATCGAGCACGATGGTCGCATTACCGCTATAGAGGCCGAACTCTTTCGCGCTATAGCAGACAGCCTGGGCTGTCCGGTGCCGCCGCTGACAGGCCAACGGGTTTAAGCACACTCGCTCTCTTAAAACTTACCTTCAGTATCGCTATAATGGCGAGCTTGGCGCACACAGGTAAACCCTGCGCCGGCTCCCGGCTTTTGCCACTACTAACTTTTATTGAGGTGATACCTTGCAACTGGATCAAGCCACACCCGACCAACTGCGCGAATGGGACAACCAACTTCAGCAAGATTATGAAGCCATTGTGGCGAAGAAGCTTTCGCTGGACCTGACCCGTGGCAAACCCTCCGCCGACCAACTTGACCTGTCCGATGCCCTGGACGGTATTCTCAAGGGTAACTACCGCGCCGAGGATGGCACTGATACCCGCAACTATGGCGGCCTGGATGGACTGCCCGAGGCCAAACGCCTGGGGGCAGATCTTATGTGTGTGCCGGCGGAGAATATTTTGGTGGGCGGCAACAGCAGCCTGACGCTGATGCACCAAACCATGCTGACGGCCTATAGCTTTGGTCTCAATGGCGCCGAGAGTGCCTGGGAAAATACCATTGAGCCTAAGGTCATCTGCCCAGTGCCCGGTTACGATCGTCACTTTACGGTCTGCGAGCAGTTGGGTATCAGCATGATCACCGTGCCCATGACCGCCGAAGGTCCCGATATGGACGCTGTGGAGGCCCTGATTGAAAGCGACAGCAGTATCCGTGGCTTATGGTGTGTGCCCCGCTTCTCCAACCCCACTGGCGTGGTCTACAGCGACAAGACCGTGGAGCGTATTGCCAAGCTGGGACAGATCGCCCATCGGGATTTCCGGGTGTTCTGGGATAACGCCTATGCGGTGCATCACCTGGATGCGCAAGCGCCGGAACTCACCAGTATTTTTGCCGCTACACGCCGCCACGGTACTGAAGATTCTGTACTGCAATTTGCCTCCACTTCAAAAATCACCCACGCCGGTGCCGGGGTAGCTTTTATGGCCGCCAGCACGAGTAACCTCGCCGGGCTGAAGCAATACCTCAGTGCCTGCACCATTGGGCCAGATAAGGTGAATCAACTGCGCCACGCCCACTTCCTGCCCAACCGCGAGGCGTTGCTCGAACATATGCAAAAGCATGCCGCACTGCTGCAGCCACGCTTTGCCGCCGTGCTCAAGGCGCTGGAGGAGAACTTTGCCGACACTTGCCTGGGCAGCTGGGAAACTCCGCGTGGGGGCTACTTTGTCTCCTTTGATACACGCCCCGGTTGCGCCCGCGAGATTGTGCGTCTAGCCGCTGAAGCTGGCGTTAAACTGACTCCGGCGGGAGCCACCTTCCCCTATGGCGAAGACCCGGAGGATCGCAATATCCGCATTGCGCCTTCGGTGCCCAGCATTGAGGAAGTAGTAGGCGCCATGGAAGTGTTTGTCGTCTGCGTCAAGCTCGCCTCAGTGCGTCGTGCTCTGGCAGCCCAGGGCTGATACTAATGAGTCGGCTCAGGACAGGCCGGCTCGTTACTCCAGACATAAAAAAGGCCACCTGAAGGTGGCCTTTTTTATGTCTGCATACCACTAGTGTGGCAATTGCTGAACGTCAGTTTTGATCAACGGGTACCAGTACCACACTAGGTGCATTGGCAGCATGTGCCGCATCAGCCACCGCCACGTAGACGCCGGCGTGAGACCGGTGATTCGCCTGGATGATAACAGAGGCATTGGGCCGCTCAGCCCGCTGCTGGGCAATGTTGGAGCGAACCGCGGATATATCGATACGGCGAGCGCCGTTCTCATCGAACATCCACACCTGATTATCGGCCCGAACCTGTACCAGGATATTGGGCTCAGCGTCGTCCGGCGGCGGCTCTTCGTTGTTTTCGGGAACGTTGATATCAAGACCGATTTCTTTCACAAAGGTGGCGGTCACAATAAAGAAGATCAACATGATGAACACCACGTCAAGCATTGGTGTCAGGTCAATTTCGTTGCTTTCTTCAGAGCTACGGCTTTTTTTTCTACGTCTCACCGCACGGACTCCCATTAGTTGTTAAGTGGTAAATCAGGATTCAGGAGCGCAATACTACCAGCTTGAAATCATCCTGACTAATATTTTGCACTGTTTTACCTGTGGCAATATCAGCCCCTACTAACCAGGCGGTTATTTTCAGGCAAAAATGGCCTCTTCTGGCTCGCCAGCAGGAAATAACGGCAACTGCGCCCCATGCTCCGGCGCCTGGAAGCCCACCCCCAACCCCAGCAAGCGTATAGCGCCGCGATGACGGGTCAAGGCCTGACGCAGCAGGCCCCGATAACCCTCGAGGTCCCAGCGCGCCCCGCTGCGCTCCAGCGTTGTCAGGGTAAAGTCAGCAAACTTTACTTTCACAAAGACTTTGTTGATCGCGTCCCGTGGGGAGGCCCGTTGCAAGCGTTCCTGCAGGCGCAGGTGCAACTCTGGCAACATGGCCTCACAGTCCACCCTGCCAGCCAGATCCTGAGCATAGGTATGCTCCACACTTAAGGATTTACGCTGGCGCTGCGGCTGCAAGGGTCGATCATCGTAGCCGCGACAATAGTGAAACAGCCTGATGCCTGAACGACCATAATCTCGATACAGTTGCGCCTGCGACAGCTGCTGTAAATCGCCACAGGTATTTAAGCCCCGATCGCGGAGGCGACGGGACATGACCGGTCCCACGCCAGGAATACGATCCACCGGCAAGGTCAAGATAAAGTCCTGTACCTGGGCGGGGGGTATTACAAACAGCCCATTGGGTTTGTGCCAGTCACTGGCCACCTTGGCGAGAAATTTATTATTCGCCACACCAGCGGAGACATCAATTCTCAGCTCACGCTTTACATGCGTCCGTATGGCTTCCGCCACATGTGTTGCACTACCGGAAAAGTCCCTATTGTCGGTTACATCCAAAAATGCCTCGTCCAACGATAGCGGCTCCACTACAGAGGCATACTGACGAAAAATATTCAGCATGCGTGCCGAAACTTCTCGATACACGGGCAAACGATGGGGCAAGATCAACAGGTGTGGACACAAACGCATTGCCGTCGCTGAAGGCATGGCCGAGTGGATACCAAAACGGCGCGCTGGATAATTGCAGGTAGAAATTACACCGCGACTTTGAGGATTGCCACCCACTGCCACAGGTCGAGAATACAGCGCCGGGTTGTCGCGCATTTCTATAGCAACAAAAAAACAGTCGGCATCGCAGTGAATAATTTTACGCTCCATAGCGAGTTAAACTGTATATAAAAACAGTGGTTGATGCAATTAAAGAATTGATTTGCCAATTAATTGTTTTACGACGCATACCTATTCTGTTCATGGAAGTCAGCAAATTTTGTTACCGTGAGCCCGCAAATGACAACTTTTTTGCAAAAAATCCATCCAATTTTTAGAAAATCTCTATTTTTTCGGTAAAACTATCGTAAAATGGTTGAAATTTATCGGTAAAGTTTTACCTTACGCCTACCGGTAATTTTTACTTTTTTGTTCACAACAATAAAGGAAGCACATCATGGCTGCTCGTAAAACAAAATCGGTTGATACCGTCGCCAAGCTCGAAGCACAACTAGCACAACTCAAGGCTCAGTTGACCAAGGCTCGCGCGGCAGAAGAAACCAGTGCGGCAAAAGCCGTTGAAGCCGAAAAAAAATCCCTCACCAAGGCTAACAACGTCCTGAAAACGGCCAAAGCCAAACTGGCAGCGGCCAAGAAAAAGAAAACTCCCGCAGCTGCCAAGCAAGTCACCACGGCCAACGCTGCAGTGAAAAAGGCACAGAAGGAAGTCACCAGCTCTAAGGCTGCGCTGGATACCAGCAAAGCCAAGTTGGCAAGCATCAAAGCCAACAACCAAGCCAGCAAGCAGCATGAAGCCGCTTTAGCGAAAGCCGAAAAGGAAGTCGCCAAAAAGCAGCAAAGTGCAGAGAAGAAAGCTGCGGCCAAAGCCAAAGTAGCTGCCAAGAAAGCGGCAGCGCGCCAAAAAGCTGCTGAGAAAAAAGCCGCTGCCAGAGCTAAAGTTGCTGCCAAGAAAGCCGCCGCCCGCCAAAAAGCAGCCGCTAAAAAGGCCGCTGTCCGGCAAAAGGCCGCAGAGAAGAAAGCTGCCGCCAAAGCCAAGCTAGCGGCAAAAAAAGCAGCCGCTAAAAAGCCGGCTCGCAAAACCAAAGCTCCAGCCGCCAAAACAGTGGTCAAAAAGGCTCCTGCCAAACGTGGACGCAAGCCCAAGGCTAAGAAGTAAGGCTTAAATCAGGCCGGTTAGCAAAAAGCACCCCTCGGGGTGCTTTTTTATTGCTGCACCCATACGACGGGGCTGTCAGGCAATATCATCAATAAACACTCAGGAATAAGCGTTCAATTTTTTGCGCAGCAGCTATTCATCACTGGGCGGTTCAGCCTGCTCGCGAGCCTTGCGCTCTTCCAGTAAGCGCGGGTGAATGCTGTGAGCATGTAAAGTGTTCCCTGTATCGGTGAATACACAATAAGCGCGATAAGCCAGCGCGGTTTTGTGCGGGTCCACGGCATTAAAGTCCACGCTAAAGCGATAGTAAGGCACAGCATCCTCAGTCAGAGGCTGGGCTGGCGGCTGGGTTGTGGTCAGCCATGTTAGGTCGAGCATATTGCGGGTCTGCTTCTGCAATTTCTGTTGACACTCCTGCCACAAGCGCTCACGCCGGACAATTTCCTCTCGTAACTGACGCTCCCGTTCCAACCGAGTCAGTTCAGCCTCATGTTGTTGCTGCAGCGTTATAAGAGCCGCCTCTTGTGCGACTTGTCGAGCACGGGCCTGTTCTCGTTGCTGTTCCAGTTCTGCCTGTAACTGGGCAAAAGACACCCGTCCCGAAGGGCGCGACGGATCGAGTACTTCATGAGTGAGTCCGTCCACCAGCAAGCTGTAGCTATATTGATTTTGATCGCGGCAGGTGTACATAAATACCGGATAATCCGGTCGACTGTTATCGAGGCTTAACTCGCCCGAAAGAAAGGCATGACAGCGCTCACTAGCGGCCATCAGTTTCCCGCCATCCAGCAGTTGAGGCAAATACCGCAAATAGCTTTTAGGCAGGTGCAACTGCTCCAGCTCAACGGCCAGGCTGCCCGTCCAGGCTCCCAGTAATAACAGAGCGCTACACAGTCGGAGCTGGCGTTTGTTCGGCAACAATGCTCGCATAAACATAGGCATAAAGTGTCAACAAGGCATCTTCATCCTGCTCAAGGAATTCCACTCCGTAAACAGCGGGATAGCCTTGTTTGTCCTCCTGTGTACTGCGTTCGATACGCGAGCGAATAACCACCTGCAGATGAATCGAGCGCTGCAAATGGGCCACCTGTACTTGCAAGTGTAGATCCAGTGTGTCACCCACATCGCCAATAGCTTCTTTAAGCTCCAGGCGCGCTCCGCTGATACTAATATCGGCCACCTGCCCTTCGGTCTTTAGAGATTGTAGACCATTGGAATAACTCATCACTGCCGGCAGGTTGACCGCCACCCGCGTGGCCCCACGAATTCCTTTAAAGGTAACGGCTGCCGGATAACTCACAAACAACAAGGGAAAAGGCTCGTTGACCTGGGCTTCCACCACACAGGCAAAGACGCCGATACCATTAGCTACCATCAGGCGCACAGCAAGTTTTTGTCCGGGGCGAAAACGCAGTATTTTTCCGCCGCTGCGCGGGACTGACAGAAACAGCATCCGCTCCGGCACGCCCCCCAGAAAGCGTGCAGCGAGACGTTCGGTCTGTCCGCTATCGTTAATCAGCTGTAACTGCAGGGAGGTGCCAGAAGGCAGGTTCAGATCGTCAAACTGCATAGCTGCCTCTACTGTTTAGCGCTCGGTGGCGCTCATCAAATCCTGCGACGAAGAATCCTGACCACTGGATCCGAGCTGCTGGTTCCAGGCAAATAACAGCTCCGCCAAAGCGCGAGCCTGCTCGTACAGCGAACGCAACTCTTCAGGCGTTTCTTTAGGTCCCAGGTACAACTTGATTTGCCGGTGCTGGTTGGCCAGCCTGTGTTCAGGATGATGGGTGCGGTACATTTCCAGTTTCCAGCGCAGATTATGCACGGTGTTGCGGTAATACAACAGCTTGGTATGCAAGCTGACAGGATAGGTGCTGTTGAGGTCATCGAGCTGGCTAAAGTCGGCTGAGAAGACTACCGATTCACGCGCACTGCTGTCGGCCAGGATAGTCGCTGAACGCGATTTGCGCATAAGCCGCGCCAGATCACCGAAGACTTCTCCGGGGGTAATATAGTTGACCGGCTCATGATTCAGTACGTCCCCTGCATAGACAGCCAAGCGTCCCTTCAGCAAGAAGTAGAGGCCCTGATCGCCATCGCCGCGCTGCAGAACCACTTCCGAGGGGCGATAGGTGATAATTTTAGAATATTGCAGCAATAGGTCGAATTGTTGGTCGTCGTACTGTTTTACCGCTTTAAAAAAAGGTATGCCATAGAGCATCTGCTCAATGGATTCCCGCTGAAACTTCTCTAAAGGTTTTATTTCCATACCTACTTCCGTAAAAGTCCGGCTAACGGCCGGAGTAACTGTGTCCAATGTGCTATAACTTAAGGACAGACACTATTGTACGTGTATAGACTAATAGCACAATAGCATTTCTTTACACTCAAAGCCTTGCTCTTGCAAGGCCAACAGGTCGCATTTCTTTCCCACTGTGGTTTTTTTAGGTAAAGTAAAGGATAAAGGGGGAAACCGCCCGATAACACTAACAAGTGAAGACATTATTATGCGTAAATTACTTCGGCTAACCGCCCTTCTCACATTCTTCGCCTTCCCGGTTTCTGCACAAAACTTGCTGAACGGCATGTCGGTGCATCAGGAGCTGGGACAGGATCAGTTTATTGGCGCTCTGTATACCAATACCCTGACGGATAATGCCAGTGACTTGATGGCCTCCGACACGCCGATGCGCATGGAGATGAAAATCACCTCCGATACCGGTTTGACCGCACGTCGCTTTAGCCGGCTGTGGGTAGAAGGTATGGCGATCAACGTCCGTGCCGACACCCTTACCGCTCAAGCTGACAACATGGTGGCTTTTACCAACCTTTTCCGTGGTCGCCTAAATAAGGATGACCATGTGGTCTTTGCTCTGGCACCCAATGAAGGTGTGAATATTCATGTTAATGGCATCGCCCTCGGCACTATTGCCGATGCGGAATTCTTCTCCCTGCTGTTGAGCACCTGGGTGGGCAATGTGCCTTTATCTTCTACCTTTCGCGAGGAAATACTGGCAGCAGGTAACGTAGACAGCGGGGTTATTGGCCGTTTTGAATCCATTAGCCCCTCCCAGTCACGCATCAATCGCATTGCTAGCTGGATTGCGCCGGAACCTGAACCCGAGCCGGAGCCTGCTCCCGCCCCTGCACCCGCTCCAACAGCTGAGCCGCCAGCTATAGCCGATGCCACTGAGTCTGAGCGCCCCCGTATGGACATACAGATGCCTTCGGTCAGAGACTCCCTGGACGAGAATACCAGTGCTACACCCGCACCCAGCAGCCCGTCGCCGACTGCTCCCGAGTCCGCTGCTCCGGCTACTCCTCCTGCACCTGAGCCTGAGCCTGAAGTGGCAGTGCGTGAAGCGCCAATCAGTGACGAAGATGAGGATGACGAAGAGGCTTTGCCCGCGTTTACTGCCGAATCACTGCTCGCCAACCAGCGCTATTTTTCCAACTTGAACCTGCTTATCCGGCGCAACCTGGAGTATCCGCGTCGCTCGGTCCAGCGTGGCCAGGAGGGCAATATGCGTATCGCCGTTGAACTGGATCGCAATGGCAATCTGTTGCGTGCAGAATTCCTGGAGGAGTCCAGTCATTCTCTGCTCAACCGCGCCGCTATGAATACCATTGAGCGTCTGGCTCCCTTCCCGCCGATTCCGGCTTCTATTTCGGGCAACCGTCACGAGTTCACCATCCCCATTACTTTCGAACTTGCCGACGGCTAAAAGACGCCAAGCCGTCCCCGACCAGGCCCGCTGTGTATTACCAGCGGGCCTTTGTTTTTTTATGCTCAGGTGAAAGCGGGTTGTGCGGTGTTAGCACAGGCTATGCAGACGAGTTTCAATAACACCTTTAATGCCCGTGCGCTCCAGCTCTGAATGATCTGCAAGTCGATCCAGGTGAATAAAGTTCAGGTACAAACAGGGAGTTGTGGAATCCAGTTCCCGCAAGTCTCCCTTCATCAGTACCGGCAAAAAACTTTTCCCGGTAGGCAGACGTTGAGCCACCATTTCCAGACCGCGCTTGAGCGGTAAAAGACGATGAGAAGCCTTGCCGTGTTTAAACGGTATCCTCAAACTCAAGGTACCGTCCTGGCTGGGCACAATGCTCATACCCGTGGGCGTAACCGCACGCTCAGGTATACCGTTAAAGGTATCGTGCGGCGCATAGGGGTCAGGGAGGATCACCAGCTTGCGCGCCTCCTCTTTGGGGAAAAAGATATTGTAATTGGTATAGAGCTGCTCCACCGAACGCGAGTAGACACAGAGCTTGTTCTCAAAGCTCATGACAAAATCTACTGCCCGTTGTCGTTGCTGGAAAGCATCCAGATCCCAAACTAAATCTTTATTATCATTGGCCAGTTCCACACACACTCCTATTTGTTTCAGTGCCGTTACTGCCTGCAGCATCAGGGCACCTGAAAGAGGCCTTATAATTAGTGTGTCTGAGTATAGCCGTATCGACCTAAACTGCCAAAAAAATCAGTTTTTCAGCCAGAACCCGGTCAGTTTAGACCGCTATGTCCTGCCGATTTGACTCAATGTTCTCGAGTGGCAAAGAATCTCACCTCCGGATAGCGTTCCTCAGAGAGTGACAAATTGACGCGGGACGGCGCTAGATATGTCAGATGACCACCGCCATCAATGGCCAGGTTATCGGCACATTTGTGTTTGAAGTCTTCGAATTTTTTCGCATCCTGGCTCTCTACCCAGCGCGCTGTGTTTACGTTTACCGGCTCGTAAATCGCCTCCACCTTATATTCATCCTTAAGCCGGTAAGCCACCACTTCAAATTGCAATACCCCCACTGCCCCAACAATAATGTCGTTGTTGTTCAGGGGGAAAAACACTTGAGTGGAGCCCTCTTCCGAAAGTTGCTGCAAGCCTTTCTGCAAGGCTTTGGCTTTCATGGGATCGGTGAGACGAATGCGCCGAAACAGCTCCGGGGCGAAATGGGGAATACCGGTAAACTTCAGTGATTCACCTTCGGTAAAGGTGTCTCCTATCTGAATTGTGCCGTGATTGTGCAGGCCAATAATATCCCCCGCACGAGCCTCCTCGACAGACTCGCGATCGCCCGCCATAAACGTCACCGCATCGGATATTTTAATATCTTTGCCCAGCCGCACATGACGCATTCGCATACCCTTGTTGTAAATGCCGGAGCAGACGCGCATAAAAGCGATTCGATCACGATGTTTGGGGTCCATATTGGCCTGAATCTTAAAGACAAAGCCCGAGAATTTTTCCTCGGTAGCAGCTACTTTGCGCTCATGTGCATGACGCCCCTGAGGTGGCGGCGCCCACTCCACAAAGCCATCAAGCATCTCTCCGACACCAAAATTGGCCAGTGCCGTACCAAAAAATACCGGCGTCAAACGCCCCGCCAGATACTCTTCCAAAGAGAACTCATGGGTGGCGCCCCGCACCAGCTCAATCTCTTCGCGAATTGCTTCAATATCGCTGCCTAGCAAGGCTTCTGCCTCTGCGCTATCCAGTCCTTTAATCTGTTTATCCTCGGGAATCGCATGTCCCTGCCCCGGTGTATAGAGGTGAATCGTATCGGTATAAAGGTTGTAAATGCCTTTGAATTCGCGCCCCATGCCCAGCGGCCAATTAATAGGCGCGGCGGCAATTTTCAAAACCTCTTCAATTTCATCCAGCACTTCAATGGGGTCGCGAATATCGCGATCCATTTTATTGATAAAGGACAAAATCGGAGTGTCGCGCAGACGACACACCTCCATCAATTTGATGGTTCGGTCCTCCACACCCTTGGCGCCATCAATAACCATTAATACCGAGTCGACTGCTGTCAGAGTGCGATAAGTATCTTCAGAGAAGTCCTCGTGTCCCGGTGTGTCGAGCAGATTAACAATGCGATCCTTATAGGGAAATTGCATGACCGAAGAGGTCACAGAAATGCCCCGTTCCTGCTCCATTGTCATCCAGTCAGACTTGGCATGAGGGCCGCGTTTACCTTTAACCGAGCCGGCCAACTGAATGGCCTGTCCCCATAAGAGTAATTTTTCGGTGATGGTGGTTTTACCCGCATCGGGGTGAGAAATAATGGCAAATGTACGGCGTTTCGCCACCGCCTTTACCAGGGTAGTCTGAATCATCTTGCCACTCGTTGCTGTAGGCCCGGGGTT
>Ga0079223_10001871_pt1 | contig 12798 bp, 12 predicted proteins | sample Stecom2011_FD_75072 | JGI IMG/M metagenome (GOLD analysis project Ga0079223, IMG submission 75072) | Agricultural soil microbial communities from Utah to study Nitrogen management - Steer compost 2011 | ecosystem: Environmental > Terrestrial > Soil > Agricultural land | place: USA: Utah... | reverse complement strand
CTGTTGAGGCGTATAAAATTCTCCGGCTTTTTTACCGGCACCTGCTGCAAATTGCGAAATCAAATATTCGTAAGCATCTCCTAAAACATCAGAATCTATTTCATCTAAACGGAAATCAATTTGATCTAACTTATTCAGGATTTTAGCAACAATCTCGTTTCTTGCTTTCGAAGTACGTCCGATTTTATTAGAATGCAAATCAATATCTTCAAACAAACCTACAAAATCTTCTTCTGATTCTGTTCCTTGCGTACTATTCTGAATATGGTTTAATACAGCCTGTAAATCATCTAAAATATAATTACTTTCTACCTCGGTGCCTGAATTTCCTTTTTTTGCTAAAACAGAAAAAAGCTGTTTTGGTTCCAAAAAATAACCCAATTTCTCAAGTGACCAATTTTTGATAGTCCTTAGAGTTTCTTCATCCGTAATCTTCTCATATTCGGTTATTTCTTCACCAATAAGCAACTCGGTATTTGCATACAAATGTTGTTTTTCAGATAAATACTTATAAAAAATAAAACCAAGAATATAGTCTTTATAATCGTCTGGGCTTATTTTACCTCGAAGCATATCCGAAATTTCCCATAATTGTTTTTCAAGTAGTCGTTTTTGTTCTTCAGACATAATGGTTTAGCTTTAGTGGTAATCTGATAAAAAAGTTTGCTAATATAACTTATTTTACTCTTGATTGAAAGAGGAATTCCGTAATCCTTCTTCATTCTCCTCCCACTCTCCTTCGAGTTTTATTCGGTAAAAAGGCATTTTCCCCTATGATTACCGAAGAAATGTAGAGCATATCTGGAACAAACCCTGGTTTTTTGTCATAGATACCTGCCATTAGTGTTCAAAACCGTTCAAAAGTGTTCAAAACCGTTCACGCTTTTTTTTTCTTTGCAAAGCCTTTCTATGTTTGGGGTGCGTCAGAGGATAGAACAAGATATCTCAAGCCGGCCGATTCTATGGTTCTGAGCGTTAAAACAAGTATTAATTTAAATTATTAGATTATGGCAACTTATGAGCAGGGCATCCTCGGCCCGTTTTCAGGTAAAGTCGGCACTGTAGTAGGTGCAAATTGGAGAGGCAAGAACGTAATGCGAAGCAAACCCAAAAAGTCAAATCGAATTCCGAGCGAGTCGCAACGCATACAACGGGAGCGATTTACGACCGTAACCCAATTTCTGAATCCCATCAAGGGAGTAATAAATAGGTATTATGGGTATCCTCAGAGCTTTCGTTCTCGCCTGAATTTGGCAATTTCATACCATATGAAAGAAGCCGTAGAATGGGTATCAGGCATCTTTGAAGTCATTTACCCTAAAGTGATGATCACCAAAGGAGACCTTCAGGGCATACATATGCCAATGGTTACTCCGCAGGCTGATCAAAAAATAAACATCAAGTGGGAAGACAATTCCGGTCAGGGATTGGCAACTGCAGAAGATAGTTTATTGGTAGTGGTGTATTCAGCAGAAATGGAATTGTTTGAGGTATTTGAGCAGACTGCTTTCCGAAAAGACAAAGAAGTCACACTTACGCTTTCTCCTATTCTAAAAGACGAAAAGGTACAGTGTTGGGCAAGCTTTGTAAATGACGAGCGCAAACTCTCGGCTTCGAGTATCTATCTGGGTGAATTATTGGTTCTTTAACTGTTTAATCTTTTATACACAAAACCCTCTGCAACAAAGCTTGTCAGAGGGTTTTTATTTAGTTTCAAACAGCCTACTAAAACAAACAATCCATTTACTGGTCTTTTAAGTGCTTTAATCGGTAATACATCTGCTGCAGGTTGTATGTCGATATAGGTGAGCAACTGCCTATCCTCTCCCCTTTTTATAAAAGAATTTTCTCTTTATTCGGTAGGCAAAAAGACTTTGATTTTAGATTTTCCATCAAAAGATAAATCGTCTATATGCCCCATTTCAGTACGTTCCGAATTGATAAAATGGATGTGAATATAAGTATCGTGATGCGTAAATACGGTTTGGTGTTCGGTCGAAAAAAAGCCTATTATATCGCCTTTCACATCGTTTCTTACGTATTTTCCTTGTCCTTGATGGGCATCCTTGGGCGATTTAACAACAGTTCCGTCTGGGAGGTTCTGAATATGATAATTAACCTCCGAAAAGGTTTATCAGAACAAAACCTGCATAAGCAAAAAGCTCATACAGGTTTTTAAATATAAAAAAAATAGTGGTTTCTGAGGTTATTGTATAATTACAAGTCTTTTTTGATAAACTTTTTAAGCGAAATCCAAAACGGAACCACAAACCATAGGCATAAAAGTACAAACGAAACCAGTAATCCTACAGAAGTACCCAATGCCTTTTTAAAGACAGCTCCGGTATAACCCATCATGGCAGAGACTTCGAGTTCTAACAAAATCTGAATACGAGCCAAATCAATCGGATTTAAAGCCGTAATGGCAACCATCGCATTTTCGATGGGATATTCCGACAATTGAAACAATAAAAACAATACGATTCCGTCAAAAAGTAAAGCAAAATACAACCAAAGCATAATCGCAATCCCAATGCCTTTGGCCTTGTCGCGCGTCATAATCGAAGCCAAACAAGCCAACGAAGCAAAAACTACACTGATAAGACTTCCCATCACCAACATCATCACCCCAACCTTATCAGGCGAATAAATCATCAACGGAATACCCGAACCAATCAAAAATGCCAGTATCAAACTCAAAGACAAGCCCGAAAATAAACCTATCCATATCTTTTTGCGCTTGACCGGTTGACTCAACAACATCTCAATAAACTCCGAACTATTGTATATATAAATGGTCGAAAACAAAATAGAAACCAACGGAACGGTAAACAAAATCACGTTTAAAACAGTTAGTATTCCTTTGGTGGCGTTGTCTTCTAAAGCAAACGAACTCCAAGACAAAATAGCCAGCATCACCGTATAAGCAATAATGATTTTGCTTTTGAGTATGTCTAAAAATATAATCTTTATGATTTTGTTCATCGTACTATGATTTTTGGGTTGACTTTAAAACTTTGGATATCGCTTTCGATAGCTTGGTCTCTTGGGTTTCGTCTTTTAGCTGCTGCACCGGTTTATGAAACTCTATTACGCCTTCTTGCATAAAGATAATTTGGCTTACCAAATCATCCAATTCGCTCAACAAATGCGAAGTTATCAAAATCAGTTTGCCTTTTTCTTTCTCTTTGATGATTTTCTCTTTCAGAATTTCAGATGCCAACGGGTCAAGACCTGCTGTGGGTTCGTCTAAAATCAATACTTCGGGTTTAAACATAAAGGCCAAAGTCGCACTCACCTTTTGTGTGGTTCCCCCCGAAAGGGTGCTCATCTTTTTGTTGGCAAGCTCCTCAATCTTAAAAGCTTCGTACAACTCTTTGTCCACATCCTGATTTTGTCTGATTTCCTGCACCATTTCAAACACCTGACCAATGGTCATATTGTCGGGATAACGCCCGATTTGTGGCATATATCCAATGCGGTTCCGATAGTGGTATTCACCTAAAACCGAAGCTCCGTCAAACTCAATACTTCCGCTATCAGGCACTACCATACCTAAAAAGGATTTAATCAGAGTGGTTTTTCCGCAACCATTCGGACCTATCAAAGCAATACATTCTCCTTTATTTGCCGTTACCGAAACATTGTTCAGCACGTTAAGTTTACCAAATTTCTTGTTTAAATTCTTTATCTCTATCATAACTTTACAGGGCGCATTAGTGGTGTTTCATCTTTCAAATAATCAGGTGTAATACTAGGTAAAACCCTTTCGGATTTGTCTAAAAGCGTAATCATAAAGCTTCGAAACAACAGCATAGCCGATTGGTTTCTTTCGACTAAAACCGAGAACAAACTCAACGGATGATACGGCACATCGCCCAATCCGTCTTTGTCAAGGTCATATCCCTCGTATTTATCCCAATAATTTCCGTTAAACGACTTTACTTTTAGCTTTCCGTTGGTGGCTACATCAAAGGTATTTCCGAAAAAGTTATTGTTCGTTACCACCGCATCGCTACTACTGGCATTGATTTTTAGTGCCCATCCGTTTTTCAGGAACTTGTTTTCGCGTATCTCAATGCGGTTGGCTCCGTCTCCGTAAATTGCCATGGTATTCTCGCTAAACTCATTTCGCAATATCTTACTATCGTCAATCTCTTTAAGCAAAACCCCATAAGCAGCTCCTCCCCAACTCTTTGTAAACACATTTTCTATCATTTCTACCCGCTTGCTGTACATCACAGCCACACCCGCATCGTTTTCTCTAAAGATATTGTGTTTAAAAACATTGTCATGCGAAAACATAAAGTGCAATCCATAGCGTTTGTTCTGAAGGCATTGGTTGTCTGTAATGGTCGAACTTTCGACAAACTCCAAATAAATAGCATCTCTATGTCCTTGGATGATGTTCCCCTGAATCGTCATAAATTTAGATTTCCAGATATGGATGCCATTAGCCGAGGGTTTTCCTTTTACCTTGCCGGATGTCAAGCGATTGTTGAGGTACGATACCTCGGTCGAATTGATTGTATGTATGCCAAAGAAGTTGTTCTCAAATCGACAGTTTTCGATACGTACGTTTTTGGCGTCTTTGATTTTAAGTGCAGCGATATCTTTAAAGCTCGAACTACCCGAATTAGTAAACAATACGGTTTTGATAACCACATCATCGTGTTCTACCAATAAGTTTTCGTGTATGTTTTCGCCATCAATCTCCGGATAATCCTCTCCGATAATGGTTACCGCTTTTTTTAAGTGCAACGGACCTTCGCGATATACACCGGGCTTAATCAGTATGGTATCGCCATTTTGTGCTTGTTCAAAAGCTTTTTTGATGGTCTTTTGCGGATTATTGGGTTCAACAATTATGGTGTTTGCCAAGGTGTATTCCCCAAACAAAATCAGCAAAAGTAGTGTCAGTTTGAATTGAAATAATCTTCCCATAGTAGCATTGTTCCAGAGTGTTCTTTGTGATGTTCTTGGCAGGTTTTTTCGTCTGCAAAAGCCGCAGTATTAGAGCCCATAGGGCTTTTTAATTCTGGGTTGTGCAATAAAAAACTACTTTCTGCCCGGATGAGTTGCTCGGTGGTATGAAAATCTACCAACCAAAGCGAATGCACTTGGTCTTGCGCAACTACCCCTTCTTGCAGAAATGCTTTCATACAATACATATCATCGAACTTATAAATTCTTCCTTTTTGAGTTACGAGTTCTGCACCATACCGTATGTCGCTAATATTCATCATACAATGATCGCAATTATCCACTCCAAACTCAATCGGCTTTGGCTCTTTGCTACACGAAATCAGTAACAAAGCAAAGAGAGAAATTCCTAACAATGCTCTTAGTTTCATATTATTTCTTTTTAAATTTAAATTCTAATATCAATCCCCAAATTGCCAAGCCCACTGCCGCAAACATTGCCCATCCTCCTATAGCCGGAATAGAATAAGCTCCGAAGTTTAACAATTGCTTGTAGCCCAACATAGGCGGTTGATAGCTCATTCCGGGAACCTGAATAGGTGCCGTAGGGTCTAAATTGTGCCCGTAATCGTACAGCCACAAATAAAACCGAATGATAGTAACTATACCAAACAAAGCAAAAAAGATAACCCAAAACAGGTACAAACCTCTTCGATTGACTGCTGCTGTTAGCAACCCAATAAGTCCTAAAGCTACAATAATATAGGGCAATACACTAAATTCGATAAAATCTTTTTCGTTTATTTCCTTCATCCCGATATAGTTATTCAACCCGTTGATGATTTGTACATCACCACTCAATTTATCTGCGTGTATAAAAAGTTCTAATCCTTCGGGATATTGCGGTGCTGTGAGTTGAATTTGCCAGATGGGAACAAATAACGCAATAAACATTACGGCACCTGCTATACCTACTACTATTCTGGTAATGGGGTGCAAAGACGTTTTTGCTGTTTTCATAATCGTTGTATTTTTAAAGAGTTGCCCCTTTTGAAGAAGCAACTCTTTAAGTTTCTAAAAAAGGTTATTCTGCTTTGGGAGCTTTGTCACCGGTTCCGTAACGGAGTGGTGTGTTGCTTCCGGCAGGTGATACTCTAATGTATCCTTGCATTTCTTGGTGCAATGCACTACAGAAGTCGGTACAATACATCGGGATGATACCTACTTTGGTCGGAACCCATTTCATTGTTCGGGTTTCTCCTGGTAAAATAAGAACTTCGGAATTGTTATTACCCATTACGGCAAATCCGTGTGGTAAATCCCAGTCTTGTTCTAGGTTAGTGATATGGAAATAAACCTCATCACCCATTCTAATACCTTCGATATTATCTGGTGTAATATGCGTTCTGATAAGTGTCATATAAACATCTACGCGATTTCCGTTGCGAACTACACGCGTATCATCTTCATTTTTAACTACGTGTTTATGTGTATTGGCATTGATATCATAAATACGTTTTTGTTTATCTACAATAAGCGAAGCCGGTACTATTTGTGCATAGTGAGGCTCTCCGATGGTTGGGAAGTCTAACAATAATTCCATCTTCTCTCCGGTAATATCAAAGAGTTGAGCACTTTGTGCAAGCTCTGGTCCTGTTGGTAGGTAACGGTCTTTAGTAATCTTGTTCCAAGCTACTAAGTATTTTCCGTACGGATTTTTAGTGTTTCCTCCGGCTACGGTTAAGTGTCCGGTTGAATAATACGTAGGTTGTCTATCTACTACCTCTAAGGTTTTTACGTTCCATTTTACTACTTCAGAAGAAACAAAGAATGAAGTATAAGCATTTCCGTTAGCGTCAAACTCAGTGTGTAATGGTCCTAAACCTGGTTTTTGAACCTCTCCGTGTAATACGGTTTCGTAGTTTAATACCGGAATTCCGTCAAAGTCACCGTCAAATTTCTTCTCTTCGATGGCTTTCATCATTTTAGAGAATGAAAACACCGGAATTAGCGATGCTAGTTTTCCACTTCCTACAATGTATTCTCCACTTGGGTCAACGTCTGCTCCGTGTGGTGATTTCGGACAAGGAATATAATATGCTACTCCTTCTAAATCTTCGATATCCAACACATGTACTTCGTCTAATATAGTTGAAGTAGCTGAATGTGAATTGTGGTCATATACGTTGTGGGCATATTTTGCTTTTACTTTTCTTCCTTTACCTTCTTTTACCATCTCTGAAATCTTTTTCCAGTTTACAGCCAAGATAAAGTCTTTGTCGTTTTGTGAAGCATTTACCTCTAACAAGGTATGTGCTTTTTCGGTATTATAGGTCGAAAAGAAAAACCAACCACTACTGGCACCTTTTCCGGTACGGCTCAAGTCGTAATTAACCGGTGGTGTTTTGAGTTGGAAATCAATTCCCATTTTACCTGTTTCTGGATCCACTTTAATAAAAGTGATAGCTCCACTAAAGTTTTCTGCATAAGTGCTAATCGGAATATCTCCGTTTACATCTTCAAAAGGCACACTAAAGCGTGTTCCTGCCACCACATATTCTGTATTGTCTGTTACAAACGGTGAAGAGTGGTTACCGGCAGAGTTTGGAATTTCAATAATTTCGGTTGTTGTAAAAGTTGTTAAGTCCAAACGAGCTACACGAGGAGTGTTATTTTCGTTTGCAAATAACCATCTTCCGTCATATTCTCCGTTTGTTTGAGAAACTGCCAAGTGGTGTTGGTCTCCCCAAGGTACAAATCCGTGCGAAGTGTTCAACATTGGCTTTGTATCTTCGCCATAGCCATAGCCCGTTTCTGGGTCTTGCGAAAACACGGGTAATACTTTTAATAAACGTCCGGAAGGGATTCCGTAAACAGAAACCTGACCGCTAAATCCTCCGGAAGTAAACGAATAAAATTCGTCATGCTCACCCGGAGCTACATACACTTTTTGAGCTGCATTTCCTGTAACTGCATCTGAGGCTGTCTTAGGCTTACAAGCTCCGAAGAAAGCTATGACCGAAAACGCAAGGGTCGCTTTTATTAAATTGTTTTTCATAAGTTAAAGAATTAAGTTGCTATTAAATGTTATTGCTCTATTGTAATCCTATTGTACTCCGTCATTTTGACGCATATATTCTAGGATTTGTCGTGCCTCATCGTCTGAAATATTTTGATTAGGCATACGAACCAAACAAATTTCTAATTGCGATTGTAGTTCTGGATCTACATCAATCATAGGGTCTGGATTCGTAATAAAGTTCATAATCCACTCTGGAGTTCTTCGTTCGGTTACCCCTTCCCATCCCGGACCAACCAAGCGTTCGCTGTTTAGCTTATGACAAGAAAGGCATTTTGTCCCGGATGCTTTTTCTCCTAAAGCTGCCATCTGATGGTCGAGAGTAGCTGGTAATTGCATATTTTCATATTTTCCCAACCCCCTTTGCGGATCATAATCAGAGGTTGTCTTTGTTTCGGTAGAAGTTGATGTCGAAAAGTCCTCTCCGGATTTTTCTTTTTTACCACAAGAAATAATAAATAGTGATAACAAAAAAAGTGCTGCTAATTTTTTCATAATACAATTTGTTTTAATTAATTTTTGGTTTTCAATGTTTAGTACAACAGGTTTTCTCGAGCAAAGGTCTTATGATTTTTAGCTTAATTTTATGATTAAAATCATAAGTTAACAAAAAAATAATTCTTTAAACTTCTAGGGCATAACTCCGTAAATTTAATGAAAAATGAAATACAAAATATGATATTTATCATTTTTTTTTGTTTTAATCGCGATTTCCATTGTTTAAAAACATAAATATTACTATTGATTTTATGATTAAAATCATAAAAGAATCTAAACTTTATAAAGTATCTTTGTTGTGTTAAAATTTCATCTTCATTTGAAAAGTTTTATATTCATATTTTCACTATTTATTGTTTTCAAACCGGTCTTACCGATTGTTGAATACATAGTTTTTTATGATTATATCACTACTGAATTATGCGAGAATAAAGAAACTCCCGAACTAGAATGTAACGGTACTTGTCACCTTAAAAAAGAACTCTCGAAAGCATCTGACTCCGAAAATCCTTTTTCGACCGATAAGCACAACCGACCACTTATTGAGTTTTCGCATCTGTTTTTTGAAAGTACTCAGCTTTTTAATCTCGAAATAATTCACAGACTTGTGAAGAAAGAATATTCGGTTTATCTGAATTTGTATTCACACCTTACTACAAATTTCATTTTTCAGCCTCCCGCTAAGTTTTAGACCTTATTTATTATAAACCATGGTTTTGATGGCATACTATCCATCAAAACCCAATTACGTATGTCTAAACTTTAAATTTATTAAAATGAAAACCTTAAAATATTTATCCGTTCTCTTTGTAGCATTACTAACTTTTTCTTGTTCCTCAGACGATGATACAACCCCAACAATTATAGATGAATCACACGGTCTTGTTAAAATTCAAGAATTGTCAAACTCAGAACATACCGTAGAGTTATATTCCGAAAAAGGTATTTTGGAGCAAGGCTACAACGCCATATCGATACGCATTAAAGACAAAAGCACCGGTAATTTTATAAACAATGCTTCACTCAGCTGGAATCCTGTGATGCACATGGCTACTATGCAACACTCTTGTCCGAAATCAGAAATTGTAAAAACCATCGGAAAACAAACACTATACAACGGTTATATCGTTTTTCAGATGGCATCGCACCATTCAGAATATTGGGAGCTAACCATTGATTATTCTGTTGACGAAAATGATTTTTCCGTAACTGAAGTTGTTCCGGTAACTGCTTCAGACAAACAACGTGTAACGTCATTTATGGGAACAGATAATCAGCGTTATGTCTTGTGTTATGTCGAACCTTCTTCTCCTGCAGTTGCCATCAACGACATGGTAGTAGGCTTGTTTAAAATGGAAAACATGATGGACTTTTCGATAGTAAATAATTATACCATTAAAATAGACCCAAGAATGCCGAGTATGGGGAATCATGGTTCGCCTAACAATGTCGATTTAACTCAAAAAGCAGATGGTTTTTACCACGGAAAACTATCACTCACCATGACCGGATATTGGAAAATTAACTTACAGCTGTTAAATCAAATAAATGAAGTTTTGAAAGGCGAAGAAGTTGGAGAAAACAACCCGTCGAGCAGTTTGTATCTAGAAGTAGAATTCTAAATAAACAGATTATGAAAGACAGAATCATCATGTTGTGGAGTTTGATTTTCTTGGGGATGACATCTTATTCTCAAGAAAGTCTAACCGACAGTGTCAATCTGAACTTTACGATAGACGAAATCATCATCACAGCAAATAATCAACCCTTACATCAAAAACAAGCCAAATCCCTTTCTACGCTTGACGAGTTTTTAGAAAAATCTTCTAAAATAAATATGGTCAAACGAGGTGGATACGCTTGGGAACCGCTCATCAATAGTATGGCAACCGAACGCACCATAATTACTATTGACGGAATGCGAATTTTTGGGGCTTGCACCGATAAAATGGACCCTATAACTTCGTATGTAGAAGTATCGAATTTATCCAAAGCAGAAGTTATTTCAGGGCAACAAGGCAACACACACGGAGCCACTATCGGAGGAGCTTTGGATTTAAAAAGAACAACCATTAGCAAGCGACCCCTTGGATGGAACGGAAGAGTAATTAGCGGATACGAAACCAATAATAAACAAAAAATAATAGGTGCCTCGTTGGGCTATAACGATAGCTTATGGTATGCTCATACCGATTTTATGTATCGCGATGCTGAAAATTATAAAGCGGGCAAAAACCGTGAAGTTTCTTTTTCGCAGTTTACTAAATATAATGCTTCCGGAACATTGGGGTATTTTTTGAGCAAACGCAATCTTATAGAAGCGTCGGTTATTTACGACAAAGCTACCGATATAGGTTACCCTGCCCTACCTATGGATGTATCGCTGGCAGAAGCTTTAATTGCTTCGCTAAAATACGAACATCTCCCTGTTTCAGAAACTTTTGAAAATTGGGAAACCAAAGTGTATTACAACTCCATTACTCATACTATGGATGATAGCAAACGACCCAATGTACCTATTCATATGGATATGCCCGGATGGTCAGATACGTACGGAATATATTCAAAAATAAAAGGAAAACATCAAAAACACTTGTTTTCAGCTCAGTTCAATGCATTTTATAACAAATCCGTAGCCGAAATGACCATGTATCCGAATAATCCGAACGAAAATCTGATGTTTATGTACACTTGGCCTGACATACGAACACTTTATAGCGGGTTATACCTTGGTGATTCGTATCGTTTGGATGAAAAAAATGAGATTAAATTTTCTGCCAATATCGGATTTCATACTAACCGAGTTGCGGATGAATTTGGTTTGTCGAGTCTTCGGATTTTTTATCCAGAGATGGACAAAAGTAAAAACCGTTTATTAAAAAGTTTTTCAGGAAATTATTTGTTTTATCACGATAAGTGGAGTTATAATTTTGGTTTGGCATACGGAGAACGAGCACCATCAGTTTCGGAGGGCTATGGATTTTATTTATATAACAGCAATGATTTTTATGATTATATAGGAAATCCGTATTTGTCTAACGAAAAATCATGGGAAATAAACGCTTCTGTTCATTATCATTCCAACAATTTTCATTCTACATTATCTGCTTCCTATTTTCATATACAAGATTATATCATTGGATTAGTAGATAATTCTGTGCTTCCGATGACCATTGGAGCTGTGGGAACAAAACGCTATTCGGCTTTGGATTATGCAACTATTTTTACAACCGATTATAATCTTGAATATTATTTTCTGGATGATTTTAAAGCCGAAGCACAATTGGTTTATAGCTACGGAAAAGGAAACAACAACCATAACTTACCTTTTATAAGTCCGTTTCGCTATTCGTTAGCTATGAGCTATGCCCACCTCAACTTTGTATGTCAAATTACTGCTAGCGGAAATGCAAAACATCGTGATTATGCACCATTTTACGGAGAAAATAAAACGGATGAATACATCATCTTCGGATTCAATAGCGGTTATTCATTTGAATTCGATAAAAAGTCATTGAATGTAAAAGCTGGAGTTGAGAATATTTTCGATCGATATTATACCACTTTTGCCGATTGGAATAACATCCCGAGAACCGGAAGAAACATTTATCTGAATGTGGAGCTTGTTATTTAAATGTTAAATCAACTCGCTATGATTTAGGTCATAAAATAACGAAGTAGTACTTAGTAATTTTACTCCGAATTAAAAAATGAATGTTTAATATTAAATTTTATAAACTATGAAAAGTACACTTATTAAAGGCATTGTATTAATGAGCTTTTTTGCTTTAGCAGCGTGTAAAGAACAAGCTAAACCCGACACAACAGAAGTGCACCAACATCAAGAAACCGTGGTCGAAGAAACCGCAGTTGAAGAAACTGGATTTTCGGTTGCTATCGGAAGTAATGATCAAATGCAATTTGATAAAAATGAATTAAAAGTTCCGGTTGGAGAACCTATATCGCTTACGTTAAAACATACAGGAAAAATGGCGAAGAATGTAATGGGACATAATCTGGTTATTTTAAAACAAGGAGTTGATTTTAAAGACTTTGCCGAAAAAGCAGCTCTTGCTACTGACACCGATTATATTCCTTCGTCTGAAAAATCAAATATCATTGCTCATACCAAAGTAATCGGAGGCGGAGAATCTGATACTATTGAATTTGTTATTGAGCAAGCAGGAACGTATGAGTTTTTATGCACCTTTCCAGGACATTATGCCATTATGAGAGGAGTTATTATTGCAGAATAATAAAATAGAATAGCTATGGAAATTACAGAAAACACAACCATT
>Ga0079223_10001866_pt1 | contig 12804 bp, 12 predicted proteins | sample Stecom2011_FD_75072 | JGI IMG/M metagenome (GOLD analysis project Ga0079223, IMG submission 75072) | Agricultural soil microbial communities from Utah to study Nitrogen management - Steer compost 2011 | ecosystem: Environmental > Terrestrial > Soil > Agricultural land | place: USA: Utah... | reverse complement strand
TTAGGATAGCTTATAACAAACCACAGGCAATTGCAAAAGGATGGCTAGACTATATTACTGTAAATGCTCGAAGAAACCTCTCTTACAATAATGAGCAGTTATTTTTTAGAGATGTTAACTCAGTTGGAGTTGGGAATGTTAGTGAATTTAAGTTGCAAAGCAACAATAGTTTAAAAGTTTGGGAGTTGACAGATAAGTACAACATTATAGAAAAACAAACCAACGAAAATGGAAATCTTTTAACTTTTGTAAGTCCTACTGAAATGCTAAGAGAATTTGTCGCTTTTAGAAACTATGACAGTACAAATGTTTTTATTAAAGGAAGGGTAGCCAATCAAAATTTACATGCTTATGCTCAGGCAGAATTGCTGATTGTCTCACACCCAATGTTTATAAATCAAGCAAAACAGCTTGGAGACTTTCATCGATCTGAAGGCTTGAGAGTTCATGTAGTTACCACTCAAGAGGTATATAATGAATATTCTTCTGGTTCACAAGACCCAATAGCGATAAGGAGTTTTGCTAAAATGTTTTACGATCGAGCTATTAATAATGAAGACTTGCCAAAATACCTATTACTATATGGAGATGCATCTTATGATTTTAAAGACAGGTTTAGTGGAAATACAAACTTTGTGGTAAGTTATGAATCCTCTAATTCTTTTGACCCTGTTGGATCTTATGTTTCTGATGACTTTATGGCGCTGTTAGACGATAGTGAAGGGATTTGGCCATATAGCGGAGTGTTGGATAAGGTTGACCTTGGTGTTGGAAGACTTCCAGTAAAAAATGTAAGAGAGGCAGAGGGGGTGTTGAATAAGATTAGAAATTACAACCTTCAAAAAAATATGGGTGATTGGCAAAATAAAATAGTTTTTATTGGAGATGATGGAGATGGTGGATTACACATGGTTCAATCGAGGGATTTAGCTAATCTTGTAGAGGGGAAAAATCAAGGCTACAATCTTGAGAAAATATTTTTAGGTGCATTTCAAAAGCAGTTTACACCAGCTGGTCCTCGATTCCCAGAAGTAAATAAAAGAATTGATCGCGCTGTTTCTAATGGCGCACTTGTTGTAAATTACACAGGGCATGGGGGAGAAACAGGCTGGGCCGAAGAGCGGGTTCTGGACATTCGAATGATAAATGCTTGGGATAATATTGAAAAACTACCCTTGTTTATGACCGCTACTTGTGAGTTTTCTCGCTTTGATGACCCACTAAGAACTTCAGCTGGAGAACTTGTCTTACTTAATCCAAACGGAGGGGGAATTGCATTGATGACCACTACAAGGTTGGTTTATGCTAATCAAAACTATTGGTTAAGTGTTAGTTTTTACAACCGTTTACTTCAAAAAAATCCAAATGGAGAGGTTAAGCGATTGGGACAAATAGCCATGGAAGTTAAAAATGACAATGCAAATCAGTTGAATACTAGAAATTTTACACTCTTAGGTGATCCTGCACTTAAACTTGCCATACCAAAATACGGTGTAACAACTACTGGAATATTTAAAAGCGATAGCAGCAGGATGGATACTGCCAAGGCGCTATCTGAAGTTACAATAGAAGGTTTTGTTAATGATGACAATGGACAAATTATTAATGGTTATAATGGGAATTTATACACAACTGTTTATGATAAACCTCGATCTGTGAATGCAGGAAATAATTTGATATTTAAATCACAAGAAGCGAGAATTTTTAAAGGTAAAGTGTCAATTAATGATGGTCGGTTTAGATTTAAATTTGTTGTACCCAAAGACATTGATTATAATTATGGATTTGGAAGAGTTAGTTATTTTACAGAGAATGGAATAGAAGCTGGAAGCGATGCTTTTGATAGCTTATTGATTGGTGGTAGTGGCGAAGATATAAATAGAGATAAGGAAGGCCCTGAAATATCATTATACTTGAATGATCGTTCTTTTGTTTATGGAGGAATTACAGACAATCAGCCTGTATTAATAGCTGACTTAAAGGATGACTTGGGAATTAATACCGTAGGAAATGGTGTAGGGCATGACCTAATTGCTATTATTGATGATGATACTGAAAATACCATTGTGCTTAATGATTATTATGAAGCCAATACCGATGATTTTACTTCTGGAAAGATTCAGTTTCCTATGCATGAACTCAAAGAAGGGAAACATAAGCTAACCTTAAAAGCTTGGGATGTTGCCAATAATTCTTCTGAAAAGTCTATTGAATTTAATGTTAGAGACGACCGAGAAGTTAAAATTGACCATTTGGTAAACTACCCTAATCCATTTACTACCAATACTGAGTTTATCTTTCAGCACAATCAAGCTGGTTTGCCTTTAAGTGTCAAAATAGAAATTTTCACAGTATCTGGTAAGTTAGTAAAGTCCATTGATCGAACAATTGTGAACCAAGGTTATCTATCTCGTGACATTAGTTGGGACGGTAGAGATGATTTTGGCGATAGAATTGGTAAGGGAGTTTATGTATATAGGCTTAAAATTAGATCGGGAAATGGATCTCAAGCAGAAAAAATAGAAAAGTTGGTTATTTTATAATAAATCGATAATTATGAAGTTTAATAAACTGATTTTTTAAGTTTATTATATTTGCACTCCTTAAAAATATATAGTGATTAAGAAAAAAATATTTCAGATTAGCCTTTTGACAACCTTAGTTGGAGGAAGTAATGTGCTCGTTGCACAGCAAGTTGTAACGCCAAATAACCAAAGCACTGCGAATAAATTGCAATTGAATACAATTACAACAGCAGTGCCTTTTTTAATGATTTCCCCAGACTCTCGCTCAGGAGCAATGGGCGATGCAGGAGTTGCTACCTCGCCTGATGGAAACTCAATTCATTGGAATCCAGCTAAACTTGCTTTCATGGAAGGAGAAGGTGGAATTTCATTGTCGTACTCTCCATGGTTGAGAAACTTGGTAGGAGACATTAGCTTATCCTACTTGTCGGGATACAAAAGAATTAATAATATTTCTACCATTGGAGCTTCTTTGCGTTATTTCTCTCTAGGAGAAATTAACTTTACGGACAACAACGGTCATTCAATTGGAAACTTTACTCCCAATGAATGGGCTTTAGATGTTGCTTATGGAATGCAATTGACAGATCAGTTTTCTTTTGGGATGGCTTTGCGTTATATCAATTCTAACTTAACACAAGGAATAAGCGTGCAGGGACAAGATACAAAGCCAGCCCGCTCAGTTGCTGCAGATGTTTCTGCATATTATCGCAATACCGATTTAAGGATTGGCGACTATGATGCTACTTTTGGTGCTGGGATAAATATTTCGAACATTGGGGCGAAAATGTCTTATACAGATAATGATGAGAACGATTTTTTACCGACAAATCTACGTTTAGGGCCATCTTTAAAACTAGATTTAGACCAGTATAATAGTATTGCTTTTACTGTTGAAGCTAGTAAGTTGCTAGTGCCAACACCACCAGCTTATCTTGGAGATAGCTCAGGAAACATTGTATATGAAAATGGAAAGCCTGTAATTGCAACAGGTAAAGATCCTAATGTTAGTGTTACACAGGGAATTTTACAATCATTTACCGATGCACCAGGAAGAGTAAGTGGTTTTGATGCTGCTGGTAATCCAATTGTTGAAAGTGGTAGCATTACTAGAGAAGAGCTGCAAGAAATTACACTTTCCGCCGGTATGGAGTATTGGTACGACAAACAGTTTGCTGTTAGAATGGGTTATTTTTATGAAAATCCTACCAAGGGGAATCGGCAGTATTTTACCATGGGTTTGGGACTTAAACTGACTGTGTTTTCATTGGATATTTCATATTTAGTTGGCAATGCTCGTGACAACCCACTTGCCAATACAGTTCGATTTAGTTTGCAGTTTAATTTCGATAGTTTTAGTAATCAAAACAAAGAAAATTAAGATTTGAAAATTCGTGTAGGCTTTGGCTTTGATGTTCATAAGATAGAAGAAGGACAAGATTTTTTTCTCGGTGGTATAATGATACCACATTCAAAAGGCGCGGTAGGGCATTCAGATGCCGATGTTCTTGTACATACCATTTGCGATGCTTTATTGGGAGCAGCTAATTTAAGAGATATCGGCTTTCATTTTCCACCTTCTGAAGCAGCGTACAAAGGGATTGATAGTAAGATATTGTTGGAGAAGGTAGTGGCCTTAATTCGAGAAAAAGGTTATGAAATATCTAATATAGACAGCACAATAGCCTTAGAGCTACCCAAGGTTAATCCGCATATTCCAAAAATGATAGAAGTGTTGGCAAACTGTATGGGAATTGATAAAGGTGATCTTTCTATAAAAGCAACAACTACCGAAAAGTTAGGTTTTGTTGGTAGAGAAGAAGGAGTTGCTGCCTATGCTACTGTTTTGATTTATAAAAGATAACTTCTGATGTTTTGCTCCTAAAGATTGCAATGCTTAACTTTCACATTACTTTAAAACCGGCTGTTTGTAAAGTTAATTTTTAGGCAGTTAACATTTTTCATTGTCATGAAGAAAAAAGAAGCGTTTAAATTTGAGTTTGAAAGCTACAGTTCAATCAAGGACTTGCTAGTAGAAGACCAAGGCTTACTGAATTCAGCAGTTGAGGCTGCAACTGGTGCTTACGCACCTTATTCGAAGTTTAGGGTTGGTGCAGCCGTTCTTTTATCTAATAAAACTATAGTTCGTGGTTCAAATCAAGAAAATGCTGCTTATCCATCTGGACTTTGTGCTGAAAGAGTTGCTTTATTTTCGGCCGCGGCAAATTATCCTAAAGAAACAATGAATAGTCTTGCTATTTATTCTCCTGATTTGAAAAGTGGAGAGGAGGTGTTTTCACCTTGTGGCGCCTGCCGGCAAGTAATGAGTGAGTATGAAATTAAACAATTTGCCGATATTCGGATTTTAATTATGAATAGCAGTGGGGGGATATGGTTGATTGACAGAGCGCAGAGCCTCTTGCCATTCGCCTTTAGATTTCCAAAATTGAAATAACAGAAAGGGTGTGCAATAGTAATTGTTTTATCATAAATTTGTCTTCGTAAAAATTGGTATTATGGCAAAAAAATCAACATCAAAAAAAGCAGCTTCAAAAAAGACTACATCAAGCAATAAAAGTACAGTTAAGGACATATACAACAAGGAAACTTATCTGTATTGGTATGAGTCTATGTTGCTGATGCGTAAGTTTGAAGAAAAAGCAGGGCAGTTGTATATACAGCAAAAAATTCGTGGCTTTTGTCACCTATACATAGGACAAGAAGCTTTGGTTGCAGGAGCAATTTCTGCAATCAAGAAAACGGACAATATGATAACCGCTTATCGAGATCACGTTCATCCTATAGGTTTGGGTACAGACCCTAAGTATGTGATGGCTGAGCTTTACGGAAAAAAGACAGGCACAACGAAAGGGAAAGGTGGATCAATGCATATTTTTGACAAAGAGCATAATTTTTTTGGAGGTCACGGTATTGTAGGAGGACAGATTCCCTTAGGAGCTGGAATTGCATTCGCCGATAAATATAATGGTAACGATAATGTAACTTTATGTTATATGGGTGATGGCGCCATTCGACAAGGGGCATTTCACGAAACCATGAATATGGCTATGAATTGGAAATTGCCCGTTATATTTATTATAGAAAATAATAACTATGCGATGGGAACCTCAGTAGAACGTGTTTCTAACGTAACTGATTTGAATAGACTTGCAGATAGTTATGATATGCCAAATGAGCAAGTAGATGGAATGGCATGTGAGCCTGTTTACGAAGCGATTTCAAGAGCAGTTGCAAGAGCTAGAAAAGGAGAAGGACCAACTTTGTTAGAAATGAAAACCTATCGTTACAAAGGACACTCAATGTCTGATCCTGCTAAATATAGAACAAAGGAAGAGTTGGAAGAGTATAAATCTCTCGATCCGATTGAGAATGTTTTACAAGTAATTAAGAAAAAGAAATATGCAACCGAAAGTGAATTAAAAGTAATTCAAGATCGCGTTAAAGAGCAAGTAGATGCATCAGTACAATTTGCTGAAGAATCTGAATTTCCGGATGCTTCAGAGTTGTATGAAGATGTATATATGCAAGAGGATTATCCCTTTTTGCATGATTAATAAATAGAAAAAAGGAGAAGGAATGGCTGAAATAATTAAAATGCCCAAACTTAGCGATACCATGGAAGAAGGTGTTGTTGCAAAATGGCATAAAAAGGTAGGTGATAAAATTGATGAGGGAGAACTCTTAGCTGATATTGAAACCGATAAAGCAACCATGGAGTTTGAATCTTTTTACACAGGCACTGTTTTACATAGAGGTGTTGGAGAGGGTGAAACAGCTCCAGTAGACACTTTACTTGTTATAATTGGTGAGGAAGATGAAGATATTTCCGCTTTGCTTGAAAATGCGAAATCGTCTGCTTCCAGTTCAGGAGATTCAAAGTCAGAAAATACTGAAACCTCTTCTGAAAAGGAACCAAAAGTTCAAAAAGAAAAAAACACTTCTACCGTAGAAAAAATAGATACTTCTTCAATTAAGGCAAATATCATTACTATGCCTAAGCTTAGCGACACTATGAACGAAGGCACTGTTGCTTCATGGGCAAAAGAAGAAGGTGATAAAGTAGAGTCTGGCGAATTGCTGGCAGAGATTGAAACCGACAAAGCAACAATGGAGTTTGAATCTTTTGAAGATGGCTACTTGCTTTATAAAGCTGTTGCAGAAGGTGAATCTGCTGCTGTTGATTCAATACTTGCAATAGTAGGAGAAAAAGATGCTGATTTTAAGAAGTTAATTCAAGCTTTTGAGCAGGAGCAAGCATCAACTGAAACAGAAGATAAAAAAGCTGAATCCACTGAAAATGAAGCTGCCTCTAAAACTGAAAAAAGCACAGTGATTGCAGAACATAGAAAACAAAGTGCGCAAGCTGCTGATGGTCGAGTTAGAATTTCACCTTTGGCTAAAAAGATGGCAGAAGACAAAGGATATGATATCTCACAAATGAAAGGAAGCGGAGATGGTGGGAGAATTGTTAAACGAGATGTTGAAGAGTTTAAACCAAAACAGGTTTCTGCAGCAGTAGAGGTTTCGGAAGCTTATGAAGACAGACCAGTTAGCCAAATGCGGAAAGTTATTGGAAAACGATTGAGTGAAAGTAAGTTCGTTGCTCCTCATTTTTACCTGACTATTGATTTAGACATGGATAAAGCGATAGAGTCTCGAAAAGCAATTAACGATTTGCCAGACACCAGAATTTCTTTCAACGACTTGGTGATTAAAGGTGTTGCAGCTGCTTTGAAAAAGCACCCAGCTGTAAATGCCGCATGGTTAGAAGACAAAATACGATACTTTGAACATGTTCATATTGGTGTGGCTGTTGCTGTAGACGAAGGTCTTTTAGTACCTGTTGTTCGTCATGCTGATCGCAAACAACTTTCGAATATTGCTGCAGAAGTTAAAGACTATGCACAAAGAGCCAAAGACAAAAAGTTACAGCCAGAAGATTGGGAGGGAAGCACATTCTCAATTTCTAATCTTGGTATGTTTGGAATAGAAGAATTTACTGCGATTATAAACCCACCAAATGCTTGTATCTTAGCAGTTGAAGCTATTCGACAAGAACCAGTAGTAAAAGAAGGTGAAATTGTTGTTGGCAACCGAATGAAGGTAACACTTTCTTGTGATCATAGAGTTGTAGATGGTGCAACAGGTGCAGAGTTCTTAAAAACACTTAGAGCCTATTTGGAGAACCCTGTTACAATGCTCGGTTAATAAATTTCTGAAATAGTTAAAACAAAAAAATCCTGTAGCATTTTGCTACAGGATTTTTTTTGTTGTATTTAATTTTTCTAATTAAATAACATTAAGTCTACCAACCATTAAAGGATAATGTCCTGGGTAAGTACAAATGTAATGGTAAGTTCCTTTTTCAGTAGGAGCTTCGAATTCGAAAACGATTTCTTCACCCATATCTAGAACTTTGGTGTAAGCAATAACTCTATCATCATCTAATGGTACATATTCGCTATCAGGTCCAGCTTGAATACCAGCAGTTGCGATATCTTGACCGCTTCCAGATACCACTAATACAAAGTTGTGCAACATTCCTGCAGCACTGCTCTCATTTCTAAAAACCATTTTTACGTGGCTTCCAGCAGGAACTTCAAGGTTTGTTGGGTCAAAAGCAATCTCTGCCATTGTTTCTCCTTTGGCAATAAGATGTATTTCAACCTCTTCCTTAATTGGTTCTGCAATAACTTCAGTTTCTTCTGTAGTTGTTTTTTCAGTATTTGCCTTGCTGTCTTTTTCTGCCTTATCTTTGCTTGCTGAGTCTCCTCCGCATGCAACTAATGAAAGCATTACAACTGCAAAACTAATGTTTCTAATTGTTCTCATAGTTTATAATTATTATTTAGGATTAAATGGATTTAATTGTCCGCAAAGGTAATGAAGAATATAAGAAAAAGAATAATTAAGCTTATTGTTTCTGCAATAATTGTGTTTTTTGTTAGCTCCACCTATACAGTTATGCTATTTAGATTTGTAAACCCTCCGATTACAATATTTATGATATATCAATATATTAATGGAGAGCATAATGTTGTAGTAAAGGAGTGGAGGTCGATTGAAGAGATAAACCCTACTTTGCCATTGGCAATAATCGCTTCAGAAGATCAAAATTTTTTAAACCATTGGGGGTTTGATTTAAAAGCGATAGAAAAAGCCTTGGCTAACAATAGTAAAAATAAGCGAATTCGAGGTGGAAGTACAATTAGCCAGCAGCTGGCAAAGAACTTGTTTCTAATTCCCACAAAATCTTATGTTAGAAAAGCACTAGAAGGTTATTTCACTATTTTAATAGAGTTGTTGTGGAACAAAAAAAGAACGATGGAAGTTTACTTGAATGTTGTGGAGTATGGAGAAGGGGTTTATGGAGCATCGGCAGCTGCAAAAATGTATTTTGGTAAAGATGCCTCTGAATTAAATCAAAAGGAGTCTTCCCTTATTGTAACAGCCTTGCCTAATCCAATAAGATATAGTTTGTCAAGGCCATCAGCCTATATGTATCAAAGGAGCCATTGGGTACAAAGGCAAATGAGGAATATAGGAGGAGTGCATTTGATTAAGGATTGGTATGAATGAAAAATTTTATTTGCTATTTTTTGTTCTTACGTTTTCACATTCTGTTATTGCACAAGATGTTTCTTTTTTGGATTTAGGAACTGCAGAAAAGTGGTGGGCAATTACCCATCCTTCATCTGCAATCAAAGCGAAAGCTATTGGTCGGATTGCAATTCAAATTTCAGATAGCATTGCCAAATCAAACAAGTTTCCCAATCAAAGAAGTGGAGGAGAGGAAGATGCCATTCGACATGCAGTGTGGATGGCGATTTTGGCTAATAGTATTGGAGAAAAGAAAGCCTTAAAGTTGGGAGAAGCTCATGAAAAAGGAAATTATCGAGATTTTAAGAAAGGTAGAAAAGAAGAAGGCCATATTCCTGACTTAAGAAGTGTTGAAATGGATTTGTTTAACAATAAAGTAGGGGTGTTGATATACAACAATTGTAATTTGGATTGCGATAAAGAGAAACTGCTTGCTGAGGTAATGAAAAAGCTATATGAGGGGGAATTGAAGATTATTAAAATGGATATGATGGGAAACTCTTTAGATAATAAGGGAAAGGTTATTCCTAGAAGCCAATGGGAAGGCAAATGGGAAAATAATCGAATATTAGCACCTTCAAATTACAACATAAAATAGGTATGGTGTTAAATTCCAAAACCAAAGTTTAGCCTAATAATTGGATTGGTATAAATTGAGTTCTCATTTTCATTGAGGTTGTATAATAGCAAGATGCTTGCAAACGACCTTCTGTTAATCATTGTTCGGTAACCAACACCAACAAGCAAACTACTCACATTTATACGTTTTTCAGCCTGGTTAGGATTGTAAAAGTAGCGATTGCGGTCAACCATGTTCAATACCTCATATTCAGCGTGCAATGTGATATTTTCGAGAATGAAATACTGGGTAAAAGGACCACCTCCATAAATATTGGTGCTAAATCTATAGCTAAGAAACCTTTCTTCAAAATAAATATACCGGCCACTGAGTCCAAAAAGTAGATTATCAGTCAGCATATACCCAGCTGTTGGGGCTATATCAACATAAGTGATGTCTCCAAAGGTTGCCCCAAAACTTCCTCCATAGCGCATCCTATCGGGATCGAACTTTCCCTTTTTACTTTCGTATCTTTTTTCAGTTTGTTCGCCAAATTCCCTTGCTTGACTTTTAACATCACTTGAAAATCCAATAAAAAGAAATATAATGGCTGTAAACTGTAGACTTTTGCTAAGGTAAATACTTCTTTTGAGTTTAGTTAAACATAGATTGAGACTTTCCATTGATGTTATTTTATTGGCAAACCAATTTCTTCCTAATTTGGTAAAAATAAGAAACATTGGTTTAATTTTCTTTTTTCAAACTAAAACAACTTTAATGAGTAGAAGGCAGCGATTGTATTGGATTTCACAACTAAGTGGCTGGCTGAGTTATGTTGTATTAATGGGTGTTTTAAATCAGTTAACTGGTGGAAAGTTTAATCAATTTGTATTTTTAAACCTTCTTACCACCTTTTTAATTGGCATTCTTACTTCTCACTTGTATCGTAAACTTATTTTAAAGCGCGATTGGTTACGTTTAAAAATTGTTCAATTAATTCCTCGTGTATTCGGAGCTTCATTTTTATTTGGAGCTGTTTTTATTTTATTACACACCCTCGTTTACAAACTGCTTATTTTAAAAGAAATATTTCAATTTGAATGGCTTGAAGTATTACAATTAACTCTTAACTTATGGGTAATATTTATAATGTGGTCGTTGTTGTATTTCTTGTACCACTTCATTCGAAACTATCGAAAAGAAGAAATTAAAAATCTTCAATGGCAAGCTTTGCAAAATGAGATTGAACTCAACAATCTAAAGTCGCAGCTCAATCCTCATTTTATCTTTAATGCCATGAATACCATTCGAGCATTGATAGCCGAGAATCCCGAATTGGCAAAGGATTCTGTAACGCGACTGGCAAGTATATTAAGAAGTTCGCTTTTAATGGGAAAGGAGAAATTTATTCCCTTATCAGATGAAATAAGGTTGATAAATGATTATTTAAACCTTGAAAAAAGTAGATTTGAAGAAAGACTAAAAATTGAGCTTGAAATCTCTACTGGAGTTTCTGCTTATAAAGTACCACCTATGTTGTTGCAAACTTTGGTAGAAAATGGAATAAAGCATGGCATTAGTAAGGCTGCAAAAGGTGGAACATTAAGGTTAAGTATAAAGAAAAAAGACGGTGATTTGTATATTGAAATTGAGAATGATGGACAGTTGGTACAGAGCGAAAATCGAAATGCAGAAGAAGGCTTTGGAATAGCAAATACAGTTGACCGTTTAAAATTGCTTTATGGCAATCGCGCTTCTTTTTCATTAGAAAATAAAGACAAAAGCTTTGTTTTAGCCAAACTGATAATTCCTGTAAGCGAGCATGTAAATGAAAATAATAACTATGAAAGTACTAATCATTGACGATGAAAGGTTGGCTCGGAAAGAGTTAATAGGTTTGCTGAAACGCTACAAAAATATAGAAGTAGTTGGAGAAGCCAAAAACGCTGAAGAAGGTATTGAAGAAATCCACAAGAAAGAGCCTGATTTGATATTTTTAGATATTCAAATGCCTGGGAAAAACGGTTTTGAGATGCTAGAGGAATTGTCTTTTACTCCGCAAGTGGTTTTTACAACTGCTTATGATGAATATGCACTGAAAGCATTTGAAGTAAACGCTTTCGATTATTTGTTAAAGCCCATTGAAGTTGAACGGCTTGAAGATACCATCAATAATTTACAAGCTGGCTTTGAAAATTCATCAAAACCTGTTGAGTCATTTACAGAAAGGTTGGGCTTAGAAGATCAGATTTTTGTAAAAGATGGTGAGCGATGTTGGTTTGTAAAACTTAAAGACATTAGTTCTTTTGAATCTGTGGGCAATTACGTTCAAATTTATTTTGAAAAAAATAAGCCGCTAATATTAAAATCTTTAAACAATTTAGAAGAGCGATTAGATTCAAGAATATTTTTTCGCGCGAACCGTAAGCATATCATTAATTTAGAGTGGGTTGAAAATATAGAGAACTGGTTTAATGGTGGATTAAGGGTTAGCTTAAAAGATGGCAAGCAAATTGAAATATCTAGGAGACAAGCAGCTAAATTCAAAGATAAGATGAGCCTTTGATTTAAAATAGATGACAAACACCTTAAATACCTTTCTTTGTCTATTAAAAACGGTTATAGGTAGAAAATATTTTGCGGCATGAAATTAGTTGTAGACCTTTGAAGTAATGTATTAAAATCTACTATGCGTCATATTGAAATTGAACCAACTTATATTACACCACAAGTAATTTTAAATCCTATTGATGGAAAGTGCTTGTTTAAGGGGAATTCTATTTTATTTGATGTAGATCAATTTTACATACCATTAACGAATTGGTTTGATAAATTTGTTGCACAAAAACATCAACCAAAGATTGAAGTTGTTTTTGAACTTGATAATTGCAATGTGTTATCTATTGAGAAAATTGCAATAATATTACAGCGATTAGAGTTTTATAGAAACGATGGAGGAGAGGTGTTGATAAAGTGGCACTACCATAAATCTGACGAAGATAATTTGGAGATAGGTGAAGATTTCTCTGAAATGCTTAGCTTACCTTTTCAATATGCAGCACATGAAAGTAGGCCTTTGTTTTTTTAGATTTTTGGCCA
>Ga0079223_10001863_pt1 | contig 12812 bp, 10 predicted proteins | sample Stecom2011_FD_75072 | JGI IMG/M metagenome (GOLD analysis project Ga0079223, IMG submission 75072) | Agricultural soil microbial communities from Utah to study Nitrogen management - Steer compost 2011 | ecosystem: Environmental > Terrestrial > Soil > Agricultural land | place: USA: Utah... | reverse complement strand
AATCAGGCGATTGGCGAATGGTCGGATAAACTCAGTCAGCGTCGCAACCTGACCTTGGGTTTGTGTTTGGTGGGAGTCATCACCTGCGTTGTTTTAGCGGTCTCGCGTCACTATGCTTTGACGGCTTTTCTGACCATTGCTTGTTTAAGTTTGGCCATGGTGTCCTTTTCTCAAATCCTTGCCTATAGCCTGGAGTATGCCGAGTCTTCTCTTCCGCCAGTGCGGGTCGCTTTGTTTAATGCCTTGGTGCGTGCGCAGATGGCTTTTGCCTGGGTAGCAGGTCCGCCTGTAGGATTTTTTATTGTCGCCCGTTTGGGGTTTACGGCTCTGTTTGTCGTCACCGCTGGATTGTTTGCGGTGGTGGCCGTTTTATGTCTTTGGTTATTGCCGGGGCGAGCCTCTCGCAGTGATGAAATACCTATCGCAAGTGGCAAGCCGGCTGTCGCCCAACAGTCGATAGCGAGTAACAAACCGTTATTGATTGCGCTGGCGGCCTTTTCCATTCTCTGGGGCGTGAACAACGCTTACCTGATTAGCATACCTCTGCATGTGTCGCGCAACCTGGGTTTGGAAACTGAATGGGTAGGCTGGTTGATGAGCGCCACGGCTGCTCTGGAGGTGCCGGTAATGCTGGCAGCGGGATACTTGGCCACGCGGTTGCCATTGTTATTGTTGGTGCGTTTATCCGGTCTCGCGGCCATAGTGCTTTATTTGGGAATTTTCTGGGGGCAGGCGCTGTGGCATCTGTTTGCTTTGCAGTTGGCCAACGCCCTTTTTATCGGTATTCTTGCCGGGCTGGGAGTGTCGGTGGTGCAAGTCATGTTGCCGGGGCGTGCCGGTAGTGCCTCGGCTCTCTATACCAATACCACGCACTTGGGCACATTGCTGAGCAGCGTATTGATTGCCACGGTGGCTGAGATGTGGGGTTATCGCAGTGTATTTTTGGCTAATGCATTGTTGGTGATGGTGGCAATCGGATTATTTTTCGCCGTGCGTTTGCCCGCCGCTCCACTCAATCCAAACGATAAGTCGGCTACTTCTCCTTGAGCAGTGTTTGCAGCTGATCGATGGTCAAATGTTGCAAAAGATCATGTAACCGCTGTTCCAGTTGCGGCATGGTTTCTCGTATCACGCTATTAATTAACAGCGTTCGCGATAGCGGAGCCTCTTGTTTCTCAGCGTTTGTGGTCTGCGTACTTGAGTGCTGACTAAAGTCGAAAGAGTCGGCGCGATTGCCGCGCAGGCGAGAGCGAATATGTTGTGGCAGAAAAGGATTTTCACCGTCATGCCGCGCTGCCTCTGGTGGGGCTTTGGACGATCTCTTGCTGTTTGCCGGTGCATTATTGCGATTGCTCTGGGTGGCTTTTCCGGCCGCTTCGCCAGGTGCAGACGTTGTAGAAGATATAGAGGCGTCCTCACCGTCCGGCGCGGCTGTTTCTGCAGGAGTAATAATCTCCTGCAAAATAGGAATATCCTGCTCCGAATCGAACAAGCCCTTAATGGATTCCAGTTCGAGGAGCAGGTCGTCACGAGCCTTATTTTTATTGTCATTCATGGGCTTGTTTGTCTAGTGATGTGGAGTGAGAGCCTGGTCGCTCAGGCGGCGGTTTTTTACCGGATAGCCACGGTGCTGGAAAAAACGCCAATGCTGGCGGCTGTTCAGCAGAATGTCTTCCCGCTGTATAACCACCTCTGCATAGCGCTCAAAGCGACTAAAGCAAGCGGGGATTTCTGGCTGGAGATTAATCAGTACATCGTGGTGATCCAGATACTGATCGCTGGCGGTAATATCTACCGGGCAGTGAGCATCGGTTGAGGAGCGAGCATCAATTTGCCGGTGGGGCAAAAAGCTTTCGGGGCTGAACTCCCATAAAAGCTGATCCAGTTGCTCGGCCTCGTCTGTCGAGCCTGCGGCAATAATCACCCGATGACCACTGCCCACCGCTTTCTCGGTCAGACGGCAAACAAACATCAACCGCTGTAACGGATCGCTGGCAGGCAAAATATAAAAATCTACTGCGGTCATAGTTGACTCAACAAATAATTAACTAACAGCCCCACCGGGCGACCCGTGGCACCTTTGGCGCCACCTGATTTCCAGGCGGTGCCGGCAATATCCAAATGCGCCCACTGCATCTCGCGAGTAAAGCGTGACAGGAAACACGCAGCGGTAACACTGCCAGCTTCGCGACCGCCGACATTGGCAATATCGGCAAAGTTGCTGTCCAGAGACTTCTGGTACTCATCCCACAAAGGCATTTGCCAGGCACGGTCACCGGCGCGCTCGCCAGCGGCTAATAACTCTCTGGCCAAGCTATCGCTGTTACTGTACAGGCCGTGAGCGTGGTTGCCCAAGGCGATAACACAGGCACCGGTGAGGGTGGCGATGTCGATAACCGTGCGTGGCTGGTAGCGCGCACTGTAGGTCAGGGCGTCACACAGCACCAGGCGGCCCTCGGCATCGGTATTGAGAATCTCAATGGTCTTGCCCGCCATGGAGGTAATAATATCGCCGGGTTTAGTGGCCGTTCCCGAAGGCATATTTTCAGCGGCGGCGATGACTGCCACCACATTGATAGCAGGTTGCAGGGCCAGAAGCGTTTTGACGGTACCCAGCACACTGGCTGCACCGCACATATCAAACTTCATTTCGTCCATCCCCGGAGCAGGCTTAATACTGATGCCGCCGGTATCGAAAGTCACCCCTTTACCGACCAAGGCATAAGGCTTTTGGGTTTTGGCCGCGCCCTGATATTCCATGACAATTAACTTAGCCGGTTCGGCGCTGCCGGCAGACACCGACAACAGCGCATTCATACCCAGCTCGCGCATTTGTTTTTCATTCAGCACACTGACTTTTAATTTGGCTTGACCGCGAGCGAGCTTGCGCGCTTCGCTGGCAAGGTAAGAAGGTGTACAAATATTGCCCGGCAGATTGCCCAGCTCGCGAGCATAATTGATTCCTAGCGCCAGAGCTTCGCCTTCGGTAATAGCATCTTTCAGCGCTCGGCTGGCTTTGTCGCGTGCTACAAAGGTGACTTTTTTCAGTGTCGGCGCATCGGAGTGATCGCTTTTAAAACCCTGAAAATTCCACAGGCCGGTGTCCAGGGTCTGAGTCAGCTGGCTGTATAGCCAAGCGTGATCGCGCTCCTGCACGGCCACCTCGGCCCAATCGACCAACCAGTCTTTTGCGTTGAGCTGCCGCGCCTGTTGACTGAGTGCGGCGGTCGCCTTATTGAAATCCGCCAAGCTGATGGCACCGTCTTTGGCTTGGCCCAGGCCTACCAGCAATAGACGTTGAGCCTTGATGCCCGCCGGGCGATGCCACAACAGCGTCTGGCCCGCCTTACCTTTGAACTGCTCAGCCGCCAATAACTGGTTGAGCGCCCCCTCGCTGGCCTTATCGATGCGCTGTGCGGCTTCGCTGGTAATCGTGTCGGCATAAATACCCACCACCAAGCATTGGCTGGTGGCCCCAAGGGAGTCGGTGGCTTTGACCTGAAACTGCATAATAGTCCTCTGTTATTACTCATACTGGCTGAAAGTGATTCCTGCACCGAGACAAACTCGCGATGCTAAGGGATAATGCCAGCGGTTCTCAGTGGCACGCGCCGCCCCGGAAATGACATTGGGCAGCGAGGGTTACCGTGTTAGTGTAAGACAAAGCGGAGCTTAACCAAAGCCCCGGCATACAGAAGGCAAGAGGCTGAAAGGTTTGATTATCTACCGGTATTTAAACCGCGAGATTTTATACACCACAGTGGCAGTGAGTACGACCTTGCTGCTGATTATTATGAGTGGTCGGTTTGTAAAATACCTGGCCGAGGCGGCGGCCGGAAAAATGGCCGTGGATGTGCTGCTCGCTATTATGGCCTATCGCATGCCGGGATTTTTAGAGCTGGTGGTGCCGCTGGGATTTTTTATTGCCATCCTGCTCGCTTATGGCCGCCTGTATATGGACAGCGAGATGGTGGTGCTCAGCGCCTGTGGCATCAGCCAGCAGCAGTTGCTGAAAATAACCGCTGTAGCAACGATATTTATGGCCACACTAGTGGGTGCCATGAGCCTGTGGATCAGCCCCTGGGGCGCACTGCAGACCGAGCGTCTATTAGCCGAGCAGCGCTCGCGCAGCGAGTTCACCATGTTGCGGGCGGGTCACTTTCAACGCTTGAGCCAGGGCACCCAGGTTATGTATATCGCCGAGCTGAGCGATAATCGCACCCGTCTTAACACCTTGTTCTTTGCCGAGTTGGGCAGCCCCAACCAAGCGCCCGCCGTCACCGTGGCTGAGTACGGCGTGCAGGATGTCCACCCCGATTACCAGCAGCGCTATCTGCAATTTTATAATGGGGTGCGCTATCAGGGCTGGCCGGGCAGTCTGGATTATCAGGTCACCGACTTTGAACTCTTTGGCCAACACTTGCCCGAGCCCGATGTATCGACAGGTTATGAGCATGAAATGGACGCTCGCTCTACCGCCGATCTCTGGGCTGACAAGAGCACCGCCAGCCAGGCGGTGGTGCAGTGGCGTCTGTCGTTACCGATTCTGGTGGGCGTGGTGGCTCTGATGGCCGTGCCCTTGAGCCGCACCAATCCGCGCCAGGGGCGCTATATCAAAATGCTCCCCGCCATCTTGCTGTACCTGTTTTATCTGGCAGGCCTCAGCACCTTGCGCAGCAAAATTGAAACAGGCGCCTTTCCCCTCTGGCCGGGACTGTGGCTGGTACACGGTATCTTTTTATCCATTGCCCTGGGGTTGATTATGGGGCGGGAGGGCTGGCAAACCATGCTGCGACGCTGGAGAAATATCTATGGTTCTGCTTGATCGCTATGTGATGCGCCAGGTAGCCGTGGCCATTATCGCCGTGCTGTTGGTGGTGCTGGCATTGGATTTTATCGGCCAGTTGATCGAGCAGCTCGATCAACTGCGCGGCGACTACACTTTCTACGAATTATTTATCTATGTGAGCTGGGGCATTCCGCGCAGCGTGTATGAATACTTGCCTTACGCAGTATTGGTAGGTTGTCTGATTGGCTTGGGCGTTTTGGCCAATGCCAGCGAGCTGGTGATTATTCGCACCGCGGGTGTATCGGTGGCACGCATTGTCTGGATGGTGCTCAAACCCGTGCTGGTATTTATTGCCTTCGGTTTGTGCCTCGGGGAATTTGTCATTCCCTACGCCGATCAGGTTTCCGAAAGTCGTCGGGCCTTGGCCTTGGGCTATAAACAACAAAGTGCTCAGGCTCAGCGCGGCGTTTGGCACCGTGAGGCAGATGAGTATATTCATTTCAATGTGATTTTGCCCGACGGTCAGGCTTACGGGATCACGCGCTACCGGTTTGATGAACAGAATCATTTGCAGCAAGTGAGTTTTGCCCAGGAAGCCATCTATCAGCAGGGGCAGTGGCAAGAGCAGGATGTGCACATCACCCACTTTAGCGAACAGCAACTGAGGTCAGAGCTTGTCGACCGGCGTGACTGGCAAACCGAGTTGACCCCGGATTTGCTCAATACCGTGGTGGTGCCCCCCGAGGCGCTCTCTATTTGGCGATTATCCCAGTACAGTCGCTATCTGGCGGAGCACTCCTTGTATAACCGCGAGTATGCGCTGGCCTTGTGGCAGAAAATATTGCAACCGGTGGCCACTGCCAGCCTGGTGTTGATTGCCATTTCGTTTATCTTCGGCCCCTTGCGGGAAGTCAGTATGGGGCAGCGAATTTTTACCGGTGTGGTGTTCGGTATTCTCTTTCGCTTGCTGCAGAGCTTGCTAGGTCCCTCCAGCATTGTGTTCGGCTTTCCGCCGCTGGTGGCCGTGCTTATTCCGATTGTGTTGTGTCTGGCGCTGGGGATTTATCTGCTGCGCCGGGCGGGGTAATATTTTTTTTCACCACCAGCACACGGGTATGACTCAAGCGATCATGCAAAGTCAAACCCTGAGGGTCGAACCAGCGCCAAAAATAACCCAGCCCAAAGGCGATAAAGGAAAAGCTGGCGAGTAAACAGCGTGCCAGACACTGCCCCCAACTGGCGCGCTCACCGGCGGTATTGGTGAGCACCAGCTTCCAGGCTTTCATGCCTAAAGTCTGCCCAAAGCGGCGCCAGAAAAGACAGTAAAAGCCCATCAATATCAGCATCCAACCGGCAAAACCGGCCAGCCCCATTTGTGCCCGCTCGCCCTCTGCCGGCACCTGCTCCAACACATGAACCTGAAAGGCCAACACCGCTGCGCCATAGGCCATGCTGAGAGCGATTAACAACAGACCGTCGTAAATCAGAGCGGCCAAACGACGACCGACGCCGGCGCTGGGAAAATTAACGGTGGAGGTCATGATCAGGATTTACTCATGCTGGTCAGTAGGGCTGATACAAAAGCCCAAGCTGTGAGGATTATGGGGCCCGGGTGGCTGACCCAGCCCCAGGTAACCGCGGCCGGTCAAAGGAGCTTCTTCCCGGCGAATGTAAAGCGGCGCCTCGGCCTCTTCGAACAAGAGATAGGTGCCGTTAGTGCTGTGATCTTCCAGCACATATTTACCGCGCCGATAAACAATATCGCAATGTTGCCGCGAGGCGCGCGCACTGCTCACCACCAGTTGCACTTGCTGTTCCTCTCGCCCCAAAGAGAAAGGCGTTTGCTCCGGAGTGATATGCAGATGTATCTGCGTGCCGGTGAGCCAGAGGCTGTGCTCTTGTCCTGAAGGTTGCAAATCAGACAAGGTCATAACCTGAGTGGCGTTAAGAGCCTGGGTAGGCGTCTCCCACAGCAGGCGATAAATGGTCTGAATATGTTGGCTGCCCTTGAGCTGGGTTTGATCAAAGGCTTCGCAGTAATGCTGCAGCGCATCTCCGGCGGCCAGAGCCGTAGCGCGGGTGATAACAATTTGATTGGCGTGGGCAATCTGCGCCACAGCGGCGGCGTCATTGACGATATCTCCGAACACATCGCCATCGGGATCTAACAGTGTATCGCCATAAGCAATGCCAATACGAATAGCGGTTTTTTGACTACTGGCATAGAGCGCTTGCTGCATGGCAATGGCGGCGCGACAGGCCTGCTCGGCGTGTTCAAAGCGCGCCATAATTTCATCGCCCAGCGTCTTGACCACCTGACCCTTGGCCTCGCGGGTAAGCGCAATCAGTGTGTCCAAAATGGCATCCACTGAACGCTTGGCCATGGTATTGCCCAAGTGTTTATAAAGTCCCGAACTGCCCGAGACATCGGCAAACATCACGGCTTGGCGCAAGCGATGATCTGACATGCTAGGCTTCCTTTTTAGAAGGCGGCATTATAACAGCTAGTCTGGCGTGGTGCAGAAACAGGATTAGCGAGCGGCGTTATTTGTTCGCGCGTTTTAGCGGCGTGCTTTTTACAGCCAGGGAAGGCGACAACCTGTAAAAGGTTGCAGAGAAAACAGGAATGGTACCAGAGGCCGGACTCGAACCGGCACGCTTTTAAGGGCGGGGGATTTTGAATCCCCTGTGTCTACCAATTTCACCACTCTGGCACATAACAGGTCTGAACCTGTTGGGGGCGTGATTATAACAGCGCCTCTCAAACCGTCAACCACTGTTTTAGCATTCTTGTGGCAGACTGGTTTCAGAGACCGTTTTCCGCTACCCTTGCCGCCCTTGACTATTCTTCCAACATGCCCGGCCATCTATTGCATGCACCGACAGGACTTTGATTACGCTTTGCCCGATGAGTTGATTGCGCGGGTGCCCACCGCTGAGCGTCCCGCTAGTCGTTTGCTTTATTTAGACGGTCCCTCCGGCGAGCTGGCTCACCAGCATTTTCCCGATCTTCTCGACTATTTACAGCCCGGCGATTTAATGGTGTTTAACGATACCCGCGTGATTCGGGCGCGCCTGTTTGGCCGCAAAGCCAGCGGCGGCAAAGTGGAAATATTGATCGAGCGGGTTCTAGAAGCGTCCAGTGCGCTCGCCCATGTGCGTGCCAGCAAGGCTCCGGCTGCCGGCAGTGAGCTGCTGCTTGACGATGGCACGCGCTTGCAGGTGACCGGGAGGGAAGGAGCGCTGTTTGTGCTTGCCTGCCAATCGGAGCCTATGTTGTCGGTACTCGAACGGCTCGGGCATATTCCTTTGCCGCCGTATATCGACCGGGAGGATACGCAGGAAGACGAGGAGCGTTATCAAACGGTTTATGCGCGTCACGCCGGTGCGGTAGCAGCGCCCACGGCGGGTTTGCATTTTGATGATGCGCTGCTCGATAGCATTCGCCAGCGTGGTGTCGATATGGCTTTTGTCACTTTACATGTGGGGGCGGGAACCTTTCAGCCGGTACGGGTGGATGATATTGCCAGCCATAAAATGCACAGCGAAGTCATTGTTGTCGATCAAACGGTATGCGATCAAATCGCTCGCGCCCGCCGCGCCGGTGGCCGTGTCATTGCGGTGGGTACCACCAGTGTGCGCTGCCTGGAGACGGCGGCGCTGGCCGGTGAAGGAGCGCCCGTTGCCTACAGCGGCGAGACAGATATTTTTATTTATCCCGGTTACCGTTTTCAGGTGGTGGACGCGCTGGTGACCAACTTTCATTTGCCCGAGTCCACTTTGTTAATGTTGGTGTCGGCCTTTGCCGGTTATGCGCACATGCGCCGGGCGTATGCGGCGGCGGTAGAACAAAAGTACCGCTTTTTTAGCTACGGCGATGCCATGTTGATTACTCGTAACCCCGAGGCCGCCGCTCAGCCGGTAGCTGCCTCGGCGTTTTAATAAGGCGAGAGAAAGGGTTGAATTTATGACACGCCAGTGCCATATGACATTTACGCTAACGACCACTGATAAGCAGGCGCGTCGGGGTTATCTGGAATTTCCGCGCGGCCGGGTAGAGACTCCCGCTTTTATGCCGGTGGGCACCTACGGTACGGTTAAAGGCGTGACGCCAAGAGATATTGCTGCCACTGGTGCGCAGATTATTTTGGGTAACACCTTTCATTTGATGCTGCGTCCCGGTACCGAGGTTGTTAAAGAACACGGCGATCTGCATGACTTTACGCAGTGGCAGGGCCCTATCTTGACCGACTCGGGCGGCTTTCAGGTGTTCAGCCTCGGTAAGATGCGCAAAATCAGTGAAGAGGGCGTGAGATTTCGCTCGCCGGTAGACGGCAGTCCGGTGGAGCTTAATCCGGAAATTGCCATGCAAGTGCAGCGCGATTTGGGCGCTGACATTGTGATGATTTTTGATGAGTGTACGCCCTATCCGGCCAACACTGATGAGGCGCGCAAATCCATGGAGCTGTCGCTGCGTTGGGCGGCGCGTTCAAAAGCGGCCCACGGCGATAATCCGGCGGCTCTGTTTGGCATTGTGCAAGGCGGTATGTATGAAGCCCTGCGGGCGGAGTCTCTGGCCGGATTAGAGGCGCTGGACTTTGATGGCTATGCCATTGGCGGCCTGTCGGTAGGTGAACCGAAAGAGGATATGCTGCGGGTGCTGGATGGGTTGACGCCGCTGATGCCAGCGCAGCGACCCCGCTACCTGATGGGTGTGGGCAAGCCGGAAGATATTGTTGAGGCAGTGCGGCGGGGGGTGGATATGTTTGACTGTGTGATGCCGACCCGCAATGCGCGCAATGGTCATCTGTTTACCGCGACGGGGGTGGTGAAGATTCGCAATGCGCGTCATCGCCACGACACCGGCCCGCTGGACCCGCAGTGCGATTGTTATACCTGCACACAATTTAGTCGCGCTTATTTACACCATTTGGATAAATGCGGCGAGATACTGGGTGCGCAACTCAACACCATACACAATTTACATTTTTATCAGACGCTGATGAGCGAGATGCGAGCCGCCATTGAGAGCGGCACTCTGGAGGCCTGGGTAGAGAACTTTTATCGTCGTCAGGATCTCCCGGTTCCGCCCTTATAAAGAGGGGGGAGTCGAGATTCATTGTTGTCAGCGTGGATTTCGGTATAATTCCGACCCACATTTGCCATTGGGCAGGATGGGCGCGCCGCTATATTGCGCCAGCTATCTGCCTGTCTACCGCAAACGCAGGCCTGTTTTGTGCGCCGCACACCTGCCTACTAACTGCCGGCTGCCAGCCGGTGCATGATTACGGATATTGTTATGAATCGTTACCCGTTGTGGAAATACTTGTTAGTTCTGGCAGTGACAGTGTTTGGCTGTCTCTACGCTGCGCCTAACTTGTACCCGCCTGACAATGCTATTCAGATCTCCGGTGATACCGGTGGTAAAACTGTCGACACCAGGGAGCTGGAGCGGGCCGAACAGGCACTGCAAGAAGCGGGCATTGATTATTTTGCCGCAACCTCTACGGGCACCTCGGCGGAGCTGCGCTTTACCACCGGCGAGGCGCAATTGGCAGGGCAAAAAGTGGTGCAGCAGGCTTTGGGTGAAGGCTATGTGGTCGCGCTTAACCAGGTGCCGACAACGCCTGCTTGGTTAGCCGCGATTGGTGGCAGCCCGATGCGCCTGGGCTTGGACTTGCGCGGTGGGGTGCACTTTCTGTTGGAAGTGGATACCGATTCAGCGCTGGCCAAACGCCAGGAAACTTCCGCCGAAGAAATGAAAGCCAATATGCGTGAAGAGCGTCTGCGCTATAGCCGGGTAGATGTGGAAGACACTCAGATTCGCGCTCGCTTTCGCGATGCTGAGCAGCGCGATCAAGCGATGCGTTTGTTACGCCGTGACTTCCCACAAATGCTGTTTACGCCGATGAACGATGGCGTGCCGGGTTTTGTAGCCGAGCTGAGCGAGGCGGCGGTGCGGGAAATCGAGCAGTATGCCCTGGGTCAGAATTTGACGACTTTGCGCAAGCGGGTGAACGAGTTGGGCGTATCTGAGCCTGTGGTACAGAGCCAGGGACGCAACCGTATTATTGTGCAATTGCCGGGCGTGCAGGACACGGCAGAGGCCAAGCGGGTTATCGGTAAAACGGCTAACCTGGAATTTCGCATGGAAGCCACTAACGACACTCTGTCGGTGAATCGCGAAGAATTTGCCTTTCGCGGCTCCACGGCGGTGCTGGAGCGCAACATTATTTTGACCGGTGATCATGTTGCCAACGCTTCCACCAGTATCGATCCGGAAACCAGTCAGCCGCAGGTGAATATCACCCTCGACAGCCTCGGCGGCACAAAAATGAACCATGCCACGCGCGGCAATATTGGCCATCGTATGGCGGTGTTATTTATTGAGTTTAAAACTCGCATGGTGCCGGGCGTGAATGAAGAAGGGCAGGAAGTTATGCTGCCCGAGCAGTATGTGGAAAGTGAGGTTATCAGCCTTGCTACTGTGCAGTCGGCGTTGGGTGTGCAGTTTCGTATTACCGGGCTGGAGTCGCCCAGTGCGGCTTCCGAGCTGGCGTTGATGCTGCGTGCCGGTGCTCTGGCAGCGCCCATGTACTTTGTTGAGGAGCGCACCATTGGCCCGTCCATGGGGGCAGAAAATATTGCTTTGGGTATGCAGGCCATGCAGTGGAGTATGCTGCTGGTAGTGCTGTTTATGCTGGTTTATTACCGAGTGTTTGGCATTTTTGCCTGCCTGGCGCTGACGGTCAATATGCTGCTGGTGGTGGCGCTGATGTCGCTGCTGGGAGCAACGCTCACCCTGCCGGGGATTGCCGGTCTGGTGTTGACCATCGGTATGGCGGTGGATGCCAACGTGTTGATTTACTCACGTATTCGCGAGGAGCTAAAATACGGCGCTTCTCCCCAGGCGGCGATTTCGGGGGGCTATGATCGTGCGTTTGTCAGTATCTTTGACGCCAACCTCACCACATTGATTGTGGCGGTAATTCTCTATGCCATTGGCTCCGGCCCAGTGAAAGGTTTTGCCGTGACTCTGTCCATTGGCATTATCACTTCTATGTTTACCGCACTGGTAGGCACCCGCGCCTTGACAAATCTGGTCTATGGCTACCGCAAAAATCTCAAAAAACTCTGGATATGATGCGAGCACAGACATGAGAAAAGAAAAAATTCTGAATTTTATGTTTTTGGGCAAGCCTGCCTTTGTTCTCTCTGCAGTGCTGATAGTAGTCTCAATTGGAGCATTGGTTACCCAGGGCTTAAAGCTGGGGCTGGACTTTACCGGCGGTGCCCAGGTGGAGGTGAGTTTTGACAAGACTGCCGATCTGGAACCCATTCGCGAGATGCTGGCAGAGCAGGGCCTGCAAAACCCGATAGCGGTTTATTTTGGTAGCGATAACGATGTGCTGATTCGTACCCAGGGCGCTATGGAAGATGGCGCCTTGACAGAGGTGCGTCAGCGCTTGGCAGAGTTAAACCCGGAGGCCGAGGTTGAACTGCAGCGTCCCAACCAGGAAGACAGCGATTATGTGCAAATACTCATGATCACCGGGCTGGATATCACTACCGTTCGACAGGCAGGGCTGCTGTCAGCAGATTATTATGGTCGGGTGGATTATCGCGCTGTGGACCAAGGCGTGCAGGTGTTGCTGGAAAAAACCCTCGATGCGGGCTACACGGATTATTTGCTGGCCCAATTGGCACAGGTGAATGATAGCGGTGTAACGCTGGTACGCAGTGAGTTTGTTGGCCCGCAAGTAGGCAACGAGTTGCGTGATGATGGCGGCATTGGGCTGCTGGTGGCGTTACTGATGGTAATGGTATATGTGGCGGTGCGCTTTCAGTATAAATTCTCTGTCGGTGCCGTGCTGTCACAGATTCATGACGTGATTATCGTGATGGGGTTTTTTGCGCTCTTCCAGATCGATTTTGACTTGACGGTATTGGCGGCGGTACTGGCGGTAGTGGGTTATTCCATTAACGACACCATCGTGGTTTATGACCGTATTCGTGAGAATTT
>Ga0079223_10001862_pt1 | contig 12813 bp, 14 predicted proteins | sample Stecom2011_FD_75072 | JGI IMG/M metagenome (GOLD analysis project Ga0079223, IMG submission 75072) | Agricultural soil microbial communities from Utah to study Nitrogen management - Steer compost 2011 | ecosystem: Environmental > Terrestrial > Soil > Agricultural land | place: USA: Utah... | reverse complement strand
TGGTACAAAGCGATTGACTTTTTAATTTCTATATGGAATTACTGTAGCTTCTGTCTACATAAAATCGTCGTATACAGATAACTGTTCTTGAACACGAGCATTGATATAGCTCATCGAAATAACAGGCACTGACAATAAGGCAAATCACCAAATAAAACGACGCGGATGCAGTTTCAAAATCGCAGCCGGATCTTGATTATTGTCTGTCAGTTTCATTGCATCGATGAACAGCAACGCACTCTCCTGATTTTGCAGAGTAGAGAAGTTGTGAATCTAGCTTTCGTTGAGGCGGTTTGTGGTATCGCTGCCAATCAGTACAACGGAGTTGTAGTCTGGAGGACATTCTCAAGATGTCCTGCTAGTAGTTTGACAATAAACATAATTAGCTACACGGAGAAGACGGGCGATGTTGAAAAAAGCACATGGACTTAGTCCTTGGCTGCTTGCCCCTGCCATGTTGGTCGGAAGTTACCAGGCCCTGGCAGAAGAGGTAGAGCGGTGGAAATATAATATGCCGGTAGGTGTGACCCCGGTCAGCCAGGATATTCAAGGTCTCCATATGGAGATGTTCTGGTGGTGTGTCGGTATCGGTGTTGTGGTCTTTGCAATCATGCTCTTCAGTATGATTTTTCACCGTAAATCCCGCGGTGTGAAACCCGCCCACTTTCATGAAAGTACAGGTCTGGAAATCGTCTGGACCGCCATTCCCGTTCTAATTCTTATTCTCATGGCATGGCCTGCAACCAAAAGCCTTGTGCGTCTTTATGACACCACAGAAGCAGATATGGACGTGATCATCACCGGCTTTCAATGGCGGTGGAAATATGAATACGTCGGGGAAGATCTCAGTTTCTTCAGTAGCCTCAGTACGCCGCAGGACCAGATCAATGGTCTCGCGCCCAAAGGCCCGCACTATCTGCTCGAAGTCGATGAACCTCTCGTCGTGCCCATCAACCAAAAAATCCGTTTTCTCATTACCGCCAATGACGTGATTCACGCGTGGTGGGTACCTGCCTTGGGCGTCAAAAAAGACGCGATTCCCGGCTTCATTAAAGAGTCCTGGGCATTAATTAAAGAGCCCGGCATTTACCGAGGGCAATGCGCCGAATTGTGTGGAAAAGACCACGGCTTTATGCCGATCGTGGTCGAGGCGAAGTCAGAAGAAGACTATCGGGCGTGGCTGGAAGAGAAAAAAGCTGCTGCTGCCGCGTTACGCGAGCTAACCGCTAAAACGTTTACTTTCGACGAACTCTACGAGCGTGGAGAAGCGGTATACAACAAATCCTGTGCCGCTTGCCACGGTGCTGCCGGTGAGGGTATCGCGGGCGCGTTCCCTGCACTTAAAGGCTCCGCAATTGCACAAGGTGCGATAGATAAGCACATTGATGTGGTGGTAAACGGCGTGCCAGGTACTGCTATGCAGGCCTTTGGTGAACAGCTGAGTGAGGTGGATATTGCCGCCGTTGTGACCTATGAGCGTAACGCTTGGGGCAACAACATGGGCGACATGACTCAGCCAGTCGATATTTATAACCATAAACAAGGCAACTAGGAGCTACGCAATGGCACACGGCCCCGCTAAAGGTATAACCCGCTGGTTATACACCACCAACCACAAAGACATTGGCAGCATGTACCTCTGGTTCAGCTTCACCATGTTTATTCTGGGTGGCATTTTTGCGCTGATTATTCGCGCAGAGTTATTCCAACCGGGCTTACAAATTGTTGAGCCCAACTTTTTCAACCAAATGACCACGATGCACGGTTTAGTCATGGTATTCGGTGCAGTGATGCCCGCCTTTGTGGGCTTGGCGAACTGGATGGTGCCGATGATGATCGGTGCACCGGATATGGCATTGCCGCGCATGAACAACTGGAGTTTCTGGATCCTGCCTTTTGCGTTCGCGATGCTTTCATCCACCTTGTTTATGGACGGTGGTGCGCCTAACTTTGGGTGGACCTTCTATGCGCCCTTGTCCACGACATACGCCCCGCCCAGCGTCACCTTCTTTATTTTTGCCATTCATATTATGGGTGCCAGTTCGATTATGGGGGCGATCAATATCATCGCCACCATTCTGAATATGCGCGCACCGGGAATGACTTTAATGAAAATGCCGCTGTTCGTCTGGACCTGGTTAATCACTGCTTATCTGCTGATTTTGGTAATGCCGGTGTTGGCTGGTGTTGTGACAATGATGCTAATGGACATCCATTTCGGCACCAGCTTCTTCAACGCAGCCGGTGGTGGTGATCCGGTGTTATTCCAGCACGTATTCTGGTTCTTTGGTCACCCCGAGGTGTACATCATGATCCTGCCCGCGTTTGGGATCATCAGCGCCATTATTCCGACGTTCGCGCGCAAACCGCTGTTCGGTTATGCATCAATGGTTTACGCGACCGCATCGATTGCTTTTTTAAGCTTTATCGTTTGGGCTCACCACATGTTTACTGCCGGTATGCCGGTAGCGGGCGAATTGTTCTTTATGTACGCCACTATGCTGATCGCGGTTCCGACGGGGGTAAAAGTATTCAACTGGGCAGCGACGATGTTCAGAGGCTCGATGACATTTGAAACGCCAATGCTCTTTGCCATCGCTTTTGTGATTTTATTTACCATCGGCGGCTTCTCCGGTTTGATGCTCGCCATCGCCCCGGCAGATTTCCAGTACCACGATACCTATTTCGTGGTGGCGCATTTCCATTATGTGCTGGTTCCGGGAGCGATATTTTCCATTACTGCAGGGGTCTACTATTGGCTGCCCAAGTGGTGCGGAAAAATGTACAACGAAACCTTGGGCAAAACCCATTTTTGGCTGGCATTTATCGGAATCAACGTGACGTTTTTTCCCATGCACTTTTCCGGTCTGGCGGGCATGCCGCGTAGGATTCCCGACTACAACATGATGTTTGCTGACTGGAATATGATTTCGTCAGTCGGTGCATTTCTTTTCGGCGCGGCGCAAATTCTTTTCCTCTACATTGTTATTGCAACCATTGTTAGCGGCAGAAAAGCCACTGATCAAGTATGGGAAAACCCGGAAGGTCTGGAGTGGACTGTGCCTTCACCAGCGCCTTACCACACGTTCAGTACGCCGCCAGAGATTAAGTAGGGTGTAACACGATGAAACTACCCATGCCGAAAAATCCAGCTCACGCGCTCTGTATAAAACTGAGTGCTTTGGGTGTAGCAATGTTTGTTTTCGCGGTATGGGTTATGCCACCGATTTACGATGTGTTTTGCGAAATTACCGGGCTCAACGGCAAAACGGGAAAAGCTTATGAAGCGGTGCCCACCAGTGTTGATACCAGTCGCACAATCACCGTGCAGTTTGTGGCAATGAATAACGAAGGAATGCCATGGGATTTTGCGCCCACTGTGCAGACGATCAAGGTTCATCCGGGTGAGCAGACGCACATTAAGTATCTTGCACACAACAAAACCGGAAAGGACATGGTGGGGCAGGCGATTCCAAGCTTGGTGCCGTTCAAGGCGACAAATTATTTCCATAAAACGGAATGTTTTTGTTTTGAACAGCAGCCTTTGAAAGCTGGCGAAAGCGCAGAGCTGCCGATGATTTTTATCGTCGATCAGGATATTCCTGCGCATATAAAAACGATCACCTTGTCCTACACATTATTTGACGTCACTGATCGATTTAAGTCGGATATCTTTGCCAGTTTGGCACCCTAAGTTAATAAGCTGAAATAGGAAGTTTAACCGCAAAACCATAAAGAACGCGGAGAGCAAAAGATGGCTAGTAGTGAAGGAAGTTATTACGTACCCGAGCAAAGTCGTTTGCCAATTCTGGCAAGTTTCGGTTTATTTTTAACAGTGTTTGGTGCAGCGCATTGGCTTAACGGCAGCGAAAAAGGGCCGTTAATCTTCTTAGCGGGAGCGCTCGTTTTTGCATTTGTTTTGTGGAACTGGTTCTCCACCGTCATTTCGGAAAACATGGCAGGTAAGAATAGTCCACAACTCAAGCGTTCATACGTCTGGGGTATGGGCTGGTTTATCATGAGCGAAGTCATGTTCTTCGCCGCATTCTTCGGTGCACTGTTTTACGTGCGTCATATGGCGTTGCCTTGGCTCGGAGGTGAGGGTGATACCAGTTCAACCAACGAATTTCTGTGGCCTGGGTTCACTGCAGAATGGCCGTTGATGACAACGCCTGATATGGCAGTAAATGGCGATAAAGCCACGGTTCATGGACCAGCAGAAAATATGAGTTTTCCGGGCTTTTCTGCAATGTTCGCCTGGTTGCCTTTTTGGAACACCGTAATTTTATTAAGCTCCAGTGTGACTGTGCATTTTGCACACAGTGCAATAAAGAGTAATCACCGCAAAGCATTCAACAATTGGCTCGGGTTAACTGTTGTATTGGGTATTGTTTTTATAATTTTACAGGCGTGGGAATATCATCATGCCTATTCAGAACTGGGTTTAACCTTAAAGTCCGGTATTTATGGCACTACCTTTTTTATGCTTACCGGGTTTCATGGTGCGCACGTGACCCTGGGAACCTTCATGTTACTGGTTATGTGGCTGCGCTCGGTACTGAAGGGACATTTTAAACCCGATGACAATTTCGGATTTGAAGCGGCTAGTTGGTACTGGCACTTCGTTGATGTTGTGTGGGTAGGGTTATTTATTACTGTCTACATCTTGGGATAAATAATAAGCCAGAGCTTCGGCTCTGGCTCTATCTAAATCGGGTTCCTGGATGGCCGATTGCTGGATAGCCCAATTGCTGGCTAAAGAGTTAAATGCGGTGATCCCAGGGCGCTTGGCTATGTAAAATCCCTGAGTAGAAACCGAAAAAAATACATAGCATCAATAACACCGCCAGAGTGATACGAATACCCAAGGCGTATAACGCCCGTTTGGATTGCGGTACCTGGTTATCTTTAAATAAAAATCCCAGCGCGCTGGTTAGGCTGACCAGAATACCGAAAAAAAGAATCACAATAATTATTTTTAACCACATAACAGAGTCCATCTATTCAAGAGATTTTTTTGAGGTGGCAAAGTGTCAGAGGTTCCCGAGATGAAAGTAGTACGCGAACGTGACCTCCGCTAACAAATCCGCTACACACGGGCAGCTCGTTTTAATGCTCAACCGCAAGGTTACATTGTTTTCATTGATGGCGTTTCCAGTCCTGCTTTCACTGGGCATCTGGCAATTGCAGCGCGCCGAAGAAAAGCGTGAAATCCTGGAAAAATATACGCAACAATATGCGCTGTCGCCTGTGGTTATGGCAACAACAAATTGTCACGAGTTGCCGGATCACCGGCGTGTTATCGCACAAGGCGCCTTTGATAACAAATATATCTGGTTGATCGATAATAAGCAGCGTCAGGGTCGAGTGGGTTATGAAGTTGTCTCTTTATTTAAGTTGACTGATGGCGGGAATATTCTGGTCAATCGTGGCTGGATCGCGGCAGGACAAACTCGTAAAGATTATCCCGTCATCAAGCCCGTAAATGGCGCTGTAACAATATTTGCGGAAGTCATCTCTATCGAGTCGCATCCGCTTCTAAGCGCACAATCAGATCAAAATGATTGGCCTAAAATAATAACAGCCATCGAGCCTGAGGTTATGGCAGAACAGCTCGGCGTAGACTTGTTGCCACGTGTGCTGCGTCTTGATGAAACCAGTGCAGCAGCTTTCGTTACGCAGTGGCAAAGCTTTACGGGGAGCGCCGAAAAACATACCGGCTACGCGGTGCAATGGTTCGCGCTAGCTCTGGCATTGGTTATTTGGTTTGTTTTTGCCAATACCAATTTGTTGAGCTATTGGCGGCACAAAAGAATAAAAACAGCAAAAACGAGTTCACATCATGAGTAGTAACGAAAACATGTTATCCGAGCAACAGAGACGACAGCAGAATCGTGGAAGACTGCAGGCATTTGCCATCATTTCCATTGTTTTGTTGCCTATGCTCATTGCGACTTTTATGTTCAAAACTGGCGTGGGCGTGCCTGAAGACAGAATCAATAAAGGAAACTTGATCAATCCACCACAGCATTTGGACAAGCTTCAATTACGGTCGACGGATGACGAGCCCTGGAGCATTGCCGAGCAACCCAAGAAGTGGCGTTTGGTGGTTCCCGGTTCCTCGCAATGCGACGCTCAGTGCGAACAAAATCTTTATTTAACCCGCCAGGTTCACATTCGGCTTGCAGAAAAATCGACTCGGGTCGAACGGCTTTATCTAATGATCGACGATCAGATAACCGCAGCTACTGAGCATCTATTGGCAAGCGAGCACCCTCATGTTCCCGTTGTCAGGACCACTGAAGATAAATTCAACGAACTCATTCGAGCGTCAGATCTTCCGGCTGATTCACTCGCACAGGGTCATTATTATCTGGTGGATCAGGAGGGCTTTATCATGCTCGCGTACACACCGGCTCATAAAGGCAACGAGCTTCTGGATGATATAAAGCGCATGTTGAAATATTCCTATGAAGACTAGCGAGATCTTGATGAGTACCAGTAAAAAACATTCACAACTTTATCGCTGGGCGGTATTTGCCACTGCACTCGCTAGCGTCGTGGTTATTCTCGGGGCGTTCACGCGGCTTTCTGATGCAGGGCTTGGCTGTCCGGACTGGCCAGGCTGTTACGGACACCTAACATGGCCAAAAAGTGAAGCCGCTGTTGTCCTGGCCGAAGCGCGCTTTCCCGACTCACCCGTAGAGCACGATAAAACCTGGCCCGAAATGGTTCATCGTTATTTTGCCGGATTATTGGGGCTGGTCATCTTAGGTATCGCTATTGTGAGTTGGCGAAGCACCAAGAGCGAAGGTTCAGAGCTTCCTCGCAAGCATGCGTTGGGTTTACTGGTTTTAGTTGTTGTGCAGGCGCTTTTCGGCATGTGGACGGTCACGCTAAAGCTATGGCCCCAGGTCGTCACTGCACATCTGCTCGGTGGGTTTGCTACGCTCAGCTTGCTTTGGTTATTCGCGCAGCGTAGTGCACAGAAAAAGTGGCTAATGCCAAGCGAAAAATATCACCAATTGGGATCAATAAAACGATTGGCGGTAATTGCCTTGATTGCCTTAATTGCGCAGATTGGCCTCGGCGGCTGGACCAGCTCCAACTACGCAGCGCTTGCTTGCACAGATTTTCCAACATGTCATCAACAGTGGTGGCCAGACACAGATTTCAAACACGCATTTAATTTTGCACAGACTATCGGCCCGAATTATTTAGGCGGTTTATTGGAAGGCGAGGCGCGCACGGCAATCCATCTCAGCCATCGCATCGGTGCACTATTGGTAACCCTGTTGATAACCTTGTTGGCGATAAAGTTGATACGCTTTGGTGAACCGGCAGCGAAATTTTTTGCGAAATTATTGTTGTTGGTGCTGATCGCACAAGTGAGCCTTGGCATCAGCAATGTTTTGCTGTCTCTACCTCTGAGCATCGCCGTTGCACATAACGCCGGAGGCGCTTTGTTGCTGTTAGTGATGGTGACCTTGCTTCATCGGTTATATGGTGCAAAGGTCGTTACGACTCAAAATTCAAAGGAAGTAAGCTAATGGCCAAAACAACGCAAACTTCGACAACCGCCGTTATGTCTCAAGATGCTTCATGGCACGATTATTACGAACTGTGTAAACCGCGCGTGGTTATGTTGATGATTCTGACTTCGGTCATCGGCATGTTACTAGCTGTGCCGGGAATGGTGCCTTGGGATGTTCTGTTTATTGGCAATCTTGGGATCGCACTTTGTGCAGGATCAGCAGCGACGGTAAATCATTTGGTCGACCGTCATGTCGATAAAAAGATGGCGAGAACCTTTAACAGACCCATCGCCAAAGGGCGCGTTGAACCCATACAAGCCGCATGGTTTGCGTTAATCCTTGGGATGCTGGGATTGGCGTTACTGGTAACTTTTATAAACGTATTAACCGCCGTATTGACCTTTGCATCACTCCTGGGTTACGCCGTTGTATATACGTTATTTTTGAAACGTGCCACACCACAAAACATCGTCATCGGTGGATTAGCTGGTGCTGCGCCGCCGCTCCTTGGTTGGACTGCAGTTACCGGAGAAATCCATGGCCACGCTTTATTGCTTGTCCTTATTATTTTCGCATGGACTCCGCCTCACTTCTGGGCGCTTGCGGTGCATAGAAAAGACGAATATGCCAAAGCTGATATTCCTATGTTGCCTGTTACCCACGGCGAGGCCTACACGAAATTACATATTTTGCTTTACACCATCATCATGATTTTGGTTACTTTGCTGCCGTATATTACCGGTATGTTTAACTGGTTGTACTTGCTCGGCGCAGTTGTTTTGGGAGCTGGTTTTCTCTATTGGTCTTTAGCGATGATTTTCAGTAAAAGTAAATCAGTCGGGATGGATACGTTCAAGTACTCGATCGTTTATCTAATGGCATTGTTCGTCATTATGTTGCTTGATCATTATCTGCTGCCCATGCCGCAACATCTCAATTTTATTATTTAAGCAAACGGTGGATACGTGATTGATACTTTACATACCGAACCCGACCTCGGTAAGCGCAAACGAGGCATTCGCAATACGGTTATCTTACTATTAGTGCTAGTAGCTGTTGCCATGGGGTTGATTGTTTATAAAGTTACCAAGCCGCGAGTCCTCACTCCGGTAGAGTTACGAAATTACGATGCCATTGTTTTTGAGAAGCCGCGGCAGTTCAGTGACATAGCATTAACCGATCATAATGGAAAAGAATTCACGCGCGCACAACTGCAAGGCAAGTGGTCGTTAATCTTTTTCGGATTTACCCACTGCCCCGATATCTGCCCCATGACGCTATTGGACCTGAATCGGTTGCTGCCAGATTTACCGGAGGACATTAGAAAAAACACACAGGTTATCCTCGTAAGTCTCGACCCGGCGCGCGATACGCCCGAAGTCTTAAAAGAATATGTAGCGGCTTTTAATCCGGACTTTGTTGGGGTGACGGGGGAGTTTTTGACTATCCGGCGTTTTGCTAATGAAGTTAATGTGGCCTTTGCAAAAGTTACGCAAGGCGACGATTACACTGTAGACCATAGCGGAAATCTTGTATTGATAAACCCGCGCGGTGATTATCACGGATTTTTTAAACCACCTTTCGATACCGAAAAGCTGCAAATAACTTACCCGTCGATTTATCGTAGTTTTGAGTTTTGAGTCTTGGATTTGTATCGAAGGGAGATGCTTTTCAACATTTGAACAAGAAGGATGTGATCGTGTGGCGGCGCTGTATTTTAGCAAGCTGGATTCCCTCAGGTTAACCAGCGCCGCTTGAATCTCTTACGGCCTATCACCCCGTTCTGTGTGAATAGAGTACACGGCTCATGGGCGCAGCTTCATTCAGTAAGCCTTCCTCTGCCAGCGCTTTGATTTGCTCTTCATTTAATTCATTAACAAACGCAGCATAGCGGTGCCTGATATTTGGAGAAGGTGTTTCGCTACTGGCGTTAAGCAAATTCACGATTCCTTGAGTCGTTGAAAGCTTATATCTCGCGCCTGTTTGTCGATGAAGATGTCTCGCCAATTGTTGCAAACGAAAAATAGCGGATTGCGAAAAGATAAGTGTCTCCACAGCGGCCCCCCTCGATGGGTTTGATGCATCCAATGTTTAATACGCGCTGCGATCAAAAGCTCAGCAGCGCCTATTCGCAAGCTGTACAAATTACGTCAAAGACTGCGGAATTGGACTCTTATATTTCCCTAGAAGTTGCAGCGAAGAAAGGGGCTGGTGCGTCATCACACATAAACAAAGGCAGTGATCTAAACGCTTTGTCGTTTGGCGAGGGTGATAATAAAAAAACCTGTGGCGGCTAAAACAATCGAGGGGCCGGCTGGAGTATCAAATAGAAAAGAAGCCAGTAGACCAACACCCACAGCGATACAGCCCAGGCAGCTGGCAACGATCGCCATTTGCTCTGGAGTACGCGTCAAACGACGACTAGCGGCGGCAGGAATAATCAACAAGGCGGTGATTAACAAGACACCAACCACCTTCATGGCGATGGCGATGACTAATGCCATCAGCAACATCAACGCAGTGCGCACGGCAGTAACAGGAACACCCTCAACCTGTGCCAGTTCTTCATGAACAGTAATCGCCAGCAGTGGGCGCCAAAGCCATAACAGTGCGGCAATCACCGATAAAGAAATCAGCCAGATAGTGACAACGTCGGTGAGACTGGTCGAGAGAATATCGCCAAATAAATAAGCGAGTAGGTCGATGCGACTGGAGCTGAACAGGCTAACCGCGACCAACCCTAAAGCCAGCGTGGAGTGAGAGAGAATTCCCAACAAGGTATCTGTTGCAAGAAAACGGTTTTGTTGTAGTGCGACCAACAAAAGTGCCAATAGCAGGCAGCCGAGCGCAACAGCGAGGTTCAGATTGACCTCAAGTAACAAACCAAATGTCACACCTAAGAGAGCAGAGTGGGCGAGGGTATCGCCGAAGTAAGCCATACGTCGCCAAACCGCAAAAGATCCCAGAGGTCCTGCGACTATTGCCACGCCCAAACCAGCTAGCAATGCATAAAGTAAAAAATCAGGCATGGTGATTATGCTCGCAACCTGCTGGATGAGTGCCCTTAAGGGAGGTTCCGGAATCGGGGGGGACGATATTGCCATGAGCGTCATGTTGATGATCATGGCGATGGGTATAAAGAGCGACCTGAGGCCGGGAATTAGCACCAAAGAGCGCCAGATAAGCGGGATCGTTAGTTACCTGCTCTGGATGCCCGTGGCAACACACATGTTGATTAAGACAAACCACAGTATCGGTATTCGCCATTACCAAATGTAAATCGTGAGACACGAGCAGAACGCCACATTGGCGTTGCTTGCGGATCTCGTTGATCAGGTTATACAGCGCTGCCTGCCCATTGATATCAACGCCTTGAACGGGTTCATCCAAAACGAGTAACTGCGGATCACGCAATAACGCCCGCGCCAGAAGAACACGCTGGGTTTCGCCACCGGAAAGCGATTGCATAGCCGCTTGTCGCAGGTGGGTAATACCAACCAGCGCCAGGATCTCCTCAAATGCGATCCGCGGTTTTCCGCCTAACGCTAAAAACCGGGCAACTGTCAGCGGCAGGCTTGGCTCGATGTGCAGCTTTTGTGGCATGTAGCCTATGCGCAAACCGTTAGCGCGGGTGATGGCGCCTTCGTCAATATCGATCAACCCCAGGACACTGCGTACCAAGGTTGTTTTTCCTGCACCATTGGGGCCGATCAAGGTAACGATCTTGCCGGGTTCCAGAGTCAGATCGGTATTGTTAAGCAGAACGCGGCCGGAGCGCTTCACACTGACGCCGCGTGCGCTTACCAGGGCTTCACCCATGAGTGGGCACCTCTTGCGTCTTCAGGCAGGACGGGCAAGTGCCCATGACTTCCAGGGAGTGCGACTCCACCTGAAATCCCGATTCCTGCGCGGAGGTCTGGATGTCGCGACTTAATCGGGCGCTATCGACTTCCACTGCTGTGTTGCAGTGACGACAAATTAAAAAATGACTCTGATGCTTCTTTTCCGGGGAAGGACAACCGATAAACGCGTTCAAGACATTGATGCGGTGAATCAAACCCTGTTCGAGCAAAAAATCCAGCGCTCGGTAAACTGTCGGCGGCGCGACGCGTCGCGTCGATGCCGTGGCTAGCATGTCCATTAACGTATAGGCACCCAACGGCTTGTGACTTTGCCAAATGAGCTCCAATACCTGCTCCCGCAAGGCCGTCAACCGTGCTCCGCGGCTTTCGCACAAGCTTCGTGCCGATACCAATGCGTCACTGATGCAATGGTTATGGTTGTGATGGCTACAGGCCAGAGGAGTGTTTTCCATAGCGGAGATGTGCTCGCGGATCCTTAAGAAATATTTTGTCTATGTTACTCTATAACTCGTATCATAGGCACCGATAAAGTGTGCGTCACCCTCATCCCGCCTCCATCATCCTGGTTTCTACCTATGGTTTTCAGTGTCTCCAAATTTTTAATCGTCCCGTTAAAGTCCGTCCTTTGGGGATGTATAGGTGCGGTGTTGGTCGGGAGCCTGGCCGTCAATGCCGAGGTTAAAGTGCTCGCGAGTATCAAACCTCTTGCGCTGATTGCTGAGGCGGTTGTGCAAGATAAGGCGCAGATCGATACGCTGCTGCCTCTTCAGGCATCACCTCACGATTACGCGTTGCGTGCCTCAGATATGCAGCGTATTCACAATGCCGATCTGGTGCTGTGGATAGGCCCGGAACTGGAGACTTTTCTCCAGCGTCCACTGGAGAATATTCCTGCAGAGCAGCGCATGACTGTTTATGAATTGCCCGGGTTATTTTGGCCGAAAGAGGAACAGGAAACTCAGCATGACGCTTCCCATAACCATGCTCATGATCCCCATGTGTGGCTTGATCCGCGTAACGCCGTGGTGATTGCTCGCGCGCTGGCGGCCCGGTTGAGTGAAATCGATCCGCGTTCAGCGGCGCGTTACCGGGCTAATGCAGAAGCCTTCGCCGCAGAACAGCAGTCACTTGATTCCCGACTTCAGGAATTACTCAAGCCTCTCGCACAAACAGGTTTTGCGGTATATCACGAAGGCTATTCTCACTTTGCCGCGCGCTACGGGCTGCGCCAGGTGGCGTATGTCACGCTGTCTCCGGAGCGTCGTCCGGGGGCAAGACATCTATACCAGCTGCGTCAACAGCTTGCTAATAACGCCAGCTGCCTGTTTATCGAAGACTATTACGACACGCGGGTCGGAGCCGATCTCGCACAGGAGCTTAATTTGCGCCTCGCGACGCTGGATCCCACAGGCAAC
>Ga0079223_10001861_pt1 | contig 12821 bp, 9 predicted proteins | sample Stecom2011_FD_75072 | JGI IMG/M metagenome (GOLD analysis project Ga0079223, IMG submission 75072) | Agricultural soil microbial communities from Utah to study Nitrogen management - Steer compost 2011 | ecosystem: Environmental > Terrestrial > Soil > Agricultural land | place: USA: Utah... | reverse complement strand
TTGTAGGTTGTGGTAACAGAGGTACGGGTGCAGCACTTAACTTTTTAGCCGCAGGAAATGATCTGGAGTTGGTTGCTCTGGCTGATGTTTTTGAAGATAAGGTGTGGGATTGCTATGGAAAGCTTGAAGAACAAAAGGTTGAAGTGCCTAAAGCGAACTGTTTCTGGGGATTTGATGCATATAAAATGCTACTTGATGTAGATTTGGATTTGGTTATTTTAGCCACACCTCCTCATTTTAGGCCGGCACATTTCGATGCAGCAATACAGGCAAAAAAGCATGTGTTTATGGAGAAACCTGTTTCGGTTGACCCTGTAGGTGCACGGCAGATAATTGCGACTTCAAAGAAGGCTGAGCAAATGGGTTTGACTGTTGTAACCGGTACGCAACGACGACATCAGCGTGACTATATTGAAACCTACCGACAAATAGCATCGGGTGCTATCGGAGAATTTACTTCTGCTAAAGCCTGGTGGCTGCAGTCACATGTATGGTTTAGGACCAGAGAAGAAGGATGGAGCGATATGGAGTATATGATGCGTAACTGGAATAACTTCTGCTGGTTGTGTGGCGACCATATTCTTGATACTCACGTTCACAATATCGATATCATTAATTGGTTCATGGGAAAACATCCCGAAAGTGCTATAGGCTTTGGGGGTAGAGCTCGTAGGATTACTGGTGACCAATATGATTTCTTTAGTATAGATTTCGATTTTGGCGGCGGATTGTTTTCACACAGTATGTCACGACAGATTGATGGTTGTGCAAATGCTTTGGGTGAACAGATTATGGGTACAGAAGGTTATACAAATTGTAAAAATACAATTTTTAACCACGATGGTTCTATTAAATGGCAATACGAGTATCCAAAAAATAAGGAAGGTAAATCTACCGGTATCGTCGATGTTTCACCCTATGTACAGGAGCATATTGATATGGTAACCGCTATTCGTACCAATAAACCGGTTGTAGAAGCAGAACGGACTGCATTATCCACGTTGACCGCTATTATGGGACGGACTGCAGCATATACAGGACAGAAAGTGACCTGGGATGACATGCTTAACTCTACTGAACGACTGGGGCCTGAAGTATTTGATATGGGAGATGTTGATCAGTCTTTTCCTGTACCTTTACCGGGAACACAGCATAAAGCATAAAAATTATGATTTCGGTTGTTATTCCGTTTCTGAATGAAGAGAAGCTTGTTGTCCGTCTGCTTTCAGAGCTTTATAAAAATCTGGAACTGACAGATGAGGTATTTGAGATTGTGTGTGTTGATGATGGAAGTACCGACTCAACCTTACACAAGCTGATCAGATTTAAAGAAAAGAATAACAACGTGAAGATTGTTGCTCTTTCACGAAACTATGGCTTACAGGCTGCTCTGACCGCCGGAATTGATCATGCCAAGGGGGATTACGTGGTTATTATGGATGGCGATTTTCAGGATCCGCCGGAACTGGTGCCAGTGCTCTACGAGAAGATTAAAGCTACAGGAGTTGACATTGTTTCGGCAATAAGAGAAGATCGTGGTGAGAAGTTTACCAAGCGACTGTATATTGGTATCTTTCATAAAATATTTGACAGGCTGACCGGTGGTCAACAGGTTTCCCAAACAGGTAATTTCTGTATACTCAATAAAAAGGCACATAAAGCAATGTTACAATTTACCGAACGTAACAGATACATTCCGGGGATTCGCAATTTCGTTGGGTTCAAGCATGAATTTATATTATACGACCGGCCTGATCGTCCTGAAGGAGAAGCTAAGATGAGTAAGAAGAAATTATTCATGTTGGCTGCCGATGCTATTTATTCATTTTCTAAATGGCCCATAATCATATGTTTGTATCTGGGCCTGCTTGGAGTACTCATTTTCTTTTTTGCCATATTATATACATTTGCATCTAAGTTTTTAGGACTCGCACCCATTGGATGGTCCTCCATGTTTCTGGCCATTAGCTTTTTCGGTTCAGTTCAGCTTACCTTTTTAGGGCTCATAGGAGAATACGTTTACAGAATATTTAAAGAAGTACAAGGGCGTCCTATATATTTCGTTCAGGATGTTTATGAATGATAACCTTCATACTACTGCAGGTCGAAAGATTTTTATTGCACTCATTGTTATAGCAGCAGTTATAGCAGTCATTCTGGCTCCAAAAGCTGCAGTGAACGTTGATGAGCAACTGCATTATCCTCATGCTAAAAAAGTGGTTAACTGGTATCTTACAGGTGGAGAAGATACATCAAGTTTAAATACTCCGGTCACTAATTTAAAGTACTACGGGCAATCGGTCGATAATTTTACAGCGCTGGTTAATCGTGTTTTTGATGTACAGGATGAGTTTCGCGTCAGACATTACACAGGAGCTTTCTTTTTCATAATGATGTTAATTATAACAGGCCTGCTTGCACGTGAAGTTTCAGGTTCGTGGTTGTTAGCTTCCGGTACGGTAATAGCCTTAATATGTATGCCCCGCCTTTCAGGACAGGCATTTGGCAATTTGAAAGACATACCCTTTGCAGTCGGATATACAGCTGGCGTATTATTTATTTTACGAAGTTTAAAAGCTTTTCCATATATCCGATGGAAGACCATTATTCTGCTCGGTTTAACTATTGCTTTCACTGTCTCTGTCAGAGCCGGCGGCTTTATCTTATTCGCCTATCTCGGCCTTGTTTATTTGTCTTATTTTGTCCTGAAACCTGCTTTGTTTCTGAGTTTTTTGAAAAGGCAGGATATTTTTCAGAGGTTAGTTCTACAGGGTATTACGGTTATCTCTTTAGGTTATTTCGCCGGTTTAATTTTTTGGCCTTATGCTTTGCAGAAAATATTTGTTCATCCATTTGAAAGTCTCCAGGTGATGGAGCATTATAAGGTCAGCATCCGACAGGTCTTTAATGGGAAGTTAATGTGGAGTACAGACTTGCCATGGTATTATTTACCAAAATGGATGTTGATTTCAACACCATTGATTTTGTTGACTGGATTTCTTATCTACAGTGTAGATTTTATCAGGAGGTTTCTCATTCATCTGCAGATCAATAAACAAACACTTTCAGAAGCTTTTGTTATATTTACATTTATTTTTCCTTTTGTATATGTCATTGTAATTGATTCAAATTTATATAGTGGAATCAGGCAAATGTTATTCATATTTCCTATCTTTTCCATGATGGCAGTATGGGGAACATATAAATTGGTAATCCCATTCCTGAAAGTGAGTAAAAAAGTTTACTATACTGTTATAATATTGATACTTGTGATCTTAGTTTGGCCAATAAGTCATTCATTCAAGACTTTCCCTGCTGATTATATCTATTTTAACGCCATAGCAGGGGGAAACCCAAAAGCATGGGGAAATTATGAATATGATTATTATTATCACAGCATAAAAGAGGCAGTTGATTATCTGACTACTTATATTGAAGATGATGAGGAGGTTATTGTTGCAATGAATAATAACCTGTCTAATTATTTCGATCATTCAGATAATATTACCTACCAATATACCAGGTATCCGGAGCGTAGTTCTTTTGATTGGGATTATGGGATCTTCGGACTTAATTATTTAGAACCAGATTTTTTGAAAAGAGGGTTATGGAATGACGCTGATGTTATAAAGACAATTTACCATTTAGGTAATCCTGTTGCAATTATTTTAGAAAGAGTCGATAAATCCGATTTTTATGGTATTTCTGAAATAAAAAACGGAAATTTGCAATCTGGAATTGAACATCTTGAAAGTTCGTTAGCTAAACAAAAGTATAATGTTTGGTTGCATGTAAATCTGGCAAGAGCATATTATGATATTGGTTCAAGGGAGAATTTTTTATTCCATATTGGGAAAGGGAAGGAGATACTTCCTGATTATGAACCATTGTTGCTGTTGGAAGCAGAGACCTATTATAAAGAAAGTGATTATGACAAGGCAGAATATATGCTTGGCAGACTTCTTGAGGTCAATCCCAGATATCTACCGGCCAAATGGTTGTTAGAGAAATTAGGAGAACATTGAATATTTAGAGTGTTTAATTAATAAAAGAGATAATAAAATGAAAACATTAAAAAGGTTTATTGCAACATTAATTACAGGGTTATTAAGTTTGCCATACATGTTATTTGGGCAAGATGAAGGAACATATATTGATAACCTTGGAGTACAGGACAGTTCATATATGGAGCAGGATTTACTGGCTGAAGGAGCTAATAGTTCAGGATCGGGGACGACAATAATAATCGTAATTGTTATATTGGTTGTAGTAGCAGTTGTTGCTTATTTAATAAAGAAGAAGAAAAAATGAATTGGATTTTATGGCAAAAAGAAGGCAGCTTCTACAAGCTGCCTCAAAGCCATGAAAACAATTAAACAATGTTCAGAAAACAGAAAACTAGAAACAATTTATATTGTCATTATATCTTTTTCCTTAGCTTCAACTAAGGAGTCAACTTTTTTTACAAAATTATCAGTAAGGTTTTGCACTTCACCTTCAGCATCTTTTTGCATGTCTTCTGCAAGACCTTCTTTAAGCAATTTCTTTAGACTATCATTAGCATCTTTTCTTGCCTGTCGTATACCCACTTTTGCTGTTTCGCCTTCCTGAGCAGCCTGTTTAACCAATTGTCTTCTTCTTTCTTCGGTAAGCACAGGGATATTAATCCGAATTAATTCGCCGTTATTATCAGGATTTAAGCCAAGATTAGCAGCTAATATTGCCTTTTCAATGGTAGGAATTAATTTCTTTTCCCAGGGTTGAATGGCGATGGTTCGTGCATCAGGAGTGCTGATATTAGAAACCTGATTAAGAGGAGTTATAGTTCCATAATAATCTACCTGAATCCCATCAAGCATTGCAGGAGATGCTTTACCTGCCCTTATATGAACAAGCTCTTTTTCGAGGTACTTAATTGCACCTCTCATTTTTTCTTTACAGTGTTCTATTACGAAATCTACTTCTTCTTGCATTGGATAAGCAGTCAATTTTCAATCTTTGATTGTTAGCAAATATAAAAAAAATATAATTGTTCGAAAATTATTTATGGTTTAGTTTTTATATTTTGAAACAAAAAATGGAATTTTAGTATACAATTGTCCCTATATTCTCTCCTTTGATAACTTTTTCCAGATTTCCCTTCTGATCCATATTAAATACCAGGATCGGTAAATTATTTTCCCTGCAAAGAGTAGTAGCTGTTAAGTCCATTATTTTTAGGTTTTTATCATACATCTGGTCATAACTTATTTTTTCATATTTTTTTGCAGCAGGATCTTTTTCCGGATCGGCAGTATATATTCCATCTACCCTTGTGCCTTTTAGCATGATTTCTGCACCTATTTCAACGGCACGTAATGCACTGGCAGTATCAGTAGTGAAGTATGGGTTTCCTGTACCTCCTGCTATTATTACTATTTGTCCATCTTCTAAAGCCGAAGTAGCTTTTTCTTTACTATAATATTCGGCAATAGGCTCCATGCGAATTGCGGTGTATACAAGGCTTTTAATTCCTTCTGAATTCAGGGAAGAACTAAGTGCCAGACTGTTAATAACTGTGGCGAGCATTCCCATTTGATCGCCTTTAACCCGGTCAAAACCTTTAGTAGCACCGCTTAGTCCTCTGAATATATTACCTCCGCCGATAACTATCCCTATCTGTATACCCTGCTTAGCCAAATTACCTATTTGTCCGGCATATTCTTTCAGTCGATTCTCATCGATGCCATATTGTTGTTTACCCATAAGCGATTCACCGCTTAACTTTAAAAGGATACGTTTGTATTTGGACATAACTTTATAATTTTCTACCTGATTTCGATTCCTCTTTCTTTGCACAACTGAACTCCAAGCTGGCTTAACTTATATTTTTGAACTTTCCCACTGGCAGTCATTGGAAATTCCTTAACAAAGAATATATAGCGAGGGGTTTTAAATCGTGCAATCTTGCCCATGCAATAATCAGTTACATCAGCTTCAGTTAATTTTTTCCCTTCTTTAACTTTAATGAAAGCTGCTACTTCTTCACCATATTTCGGGCTTGCTATTCCGGCTACTTCTACAGATTCAACTTCAGCCATATCATATAGGAAATTTTCTATTTCTCTGGGATAGATGTTTTCGCCTCCACGTATAATCATATCCTTTATACGTCCGGTGATTTTGTAAAAGCCATCCTCTGTTTTAACAGCCAAATCGCCCGAATGCAGCCAGCCTTCGCTATCAATTGCTTTTTGTGTTGCTTCCGGTTTATTATAATAGCCTTTCATAACATTATATCCTTTGCAACAAATTTCACCCTGTACTCCAGGTGCACATGTTTCCCCAGTGTCAGGATTAACTATTTTTACTTCAACATTAGGAAGTTCAAAACCAACAGTTGTTGCTCGGACTTCTGCCGAATTATGTGCCCTTGTTGCTGTAATTCCGGGAGATGCTTCTGTAAGGCCATAAACAATTATTAAGTCTTTTGCATGCATCTTTGTCATTACCTGCTTCATGGTTTCTATGGGGCACAATGAACCAGCCATTATGCCGGTACGCAACGATGTTAAATCAAACATGTCAAACATAGGGTGGTTCAACTCTGCAATAAACATTGTAGGAACACCATAGAGTGCAGTACATTTCTCTTTATGTATGGATGCCAGCACCAGCAATGGATCAAAGTCTTCAGTAAAAACCATTGTGGCTCCATGGGAGATAGTTCCACATACAGCGAATACACATCCAAAACAATGAAATAATGGCACTGGTACTAATAGTCTGTCTTCTGAGCTGTACTTCATACATTCAGTAACAGAATACCCATTGTTTAGAATATTGTGGTGCGAAAGCATTACCCCTTTGGGAAATCCTGTTGTACCTGATGTATATTGCATATTTATAACATCATGGCAGTTCAGGGTTTCCTTGATGATTTCAAGTTCAAAATCATCAACCTGATTTCCAAGGAGCAGCAGCTCCGGGGTGTTGTACATGCCACGATGCTTCTGCTGGCCTATAAAGGCTACATTTTTTAATTCGGGAAAGGTTTTACTCTTTAATGCTCCACGTTCTTGTTCTCTTAATTCAGGAACAAGGTCAAATATCATATTAATGTAGTTACTGTCACGATAACCTTCAACCAGGAATAACGTATTAATATCAGCATCTTTCAGAATATACTCTAATTCTGAAAGCTTGTAATTTGTATTAATGGTAACCAGTATAGCACCTATTTTTGCTGCAGCAAACATTACTGTAGTCCAGTCAGGAACATTACGTGCCCAAATACCCACTTTATCACCCGGCCTGACACCTATATAGAGCATTCCTTTGGCAAGTGCGTCAACACGCTCGTTAAACTCTTTATAGGTGAACCTGAGATTTCGGTCCGGATATACTATAAATTCTTTATCGGGCGTATTATAAGCCCATTTTTCTAGAATCTCACCTAAGGTATACTCTAATAACTGCATGAAGATTGGATCTGGTTTTTGGCAAAAATAATATAATGGTTAAACTGGAGAATAAACTACTGCAAGAATTTTAGCTGGTTGGTTATTGGCAGCATGAACATTATGGGAAATAATTGAATCGAGATATATTGTATCTCCTTTATCGATTTTGAACACATCTTTCCCGTAATTAATTTCAATACTGCCTTCAAGCACATATATGAATTCTTCTCCTTCATGCGAAGACAGTTTATAATCAGATTCTTTTGAAGGTTCTATTTCGACAATAAAAGGTTCCATATGTCTACCTGTTTTATCTTGGGCAAGTGAGAAGAAATTCAGGTGTTCACGGGTAGAATTATCTTTTGTAGAAAAGCTAAGGCTTGATTTTTCTTCACCAGCTTTAACGATAACAGGGCCAATTTGATCCTGGTCGTCAAGGAAAGTCCCAATCCGTACACCCAGTGCACGTGATATTTTTATTAAATGACCCAGTGATGGAATGACTCCTTTTTCTTCTATCTTTTCAAGCTGGTCCTTATCAAGGTTAGCCTTCAGAGCAAGCTCTTCCCTGGAAATCTGTCTGAATTCACGAAATGTTTTAATTTTCTTTCCTAATTCTTTTTTGTTCATTTTCAATTCTAATTACAACCATTTAACAAATCTAAAATCTTGTCTGTGGGGTAATTCTTCATTGTGTGGGTATAGCCGGAAGCTATAGTTAAACGAACCTGGATGTAAAGGTTTATAATTTAATTTAAACCGACAAACGCTGCCTTCCAGATTTGATTTTTCAAAGTTAACTTTTTCAACAATTCGTGGTTCTTCTTCTTCTCCATTTTCTGTTACAAGTAGTTCTAACCCGACCTCATTACAACTTAATCCTTTTAAATCGATGTCAACCATTATAGGATATTCATTGCCAATTTTCATAACATTGTTCAATCCATCAGCAAAATCTGATTTTTTAATTTCAATGGAATTCCAGTTTGCACCAACACGACTTTTCCATGCCGCAAGTGCTTTTGCCTGTTTATAGTCATCCCCTACAATCTGCTTATTCCTTTCAAATTGTGGTAAATAATATCTGTCGTGATAATCCTGCATCATTCTTCCGGTAGTGAAATTTGGAGCTACCTGAGCAATGGTGTTTTTTATATAGGACACCCATTCGGTGGGGATGCCTTCATTGTTTCTGTTATAGAAAGCTTTTACTATCTCTTGTTCCAGGATATTATAAATAGTTTCTGCATCAAGTTCATCCTGATAATCCTGAACATCAAAGGTACGTTCAGCGGGTAATGCCCAACCGGCATTTTTCTTGTATCCTTCTACCCACCATCCATCAAGAACTGAGAAATGAAGGGTACCGTTCATTGCACCTTTCTGTCCACTTGTTCCTGAAGCTTCAAGAGGCCGTGTAGGTGTATTAAGCCAAACATCCACACCCTGAAGGAGAATTTTAGCCAGATTTATATCATAATTTTGCAGGAACAGGATTTTTCCTCTGAATTCAGGACGTTTAGAAATCTCAACGATGTATTTTATCAGATCCTGACCGGCCTTATCTGCAGGATGCGCTTTTCCTGCAAAAATAAATTGGACAGGTTTTGTCGGATTGTTTACAATTTCGGAAAGGCGTTGCAGATTCCTGAAAAGCAGGTAGCCTCTTTTATAGGTAGCAAATCTTCTTGCAAAACCAATGGTAAGGGCATTGGGATCAAGTTTTCCCAGCACCTCTGTAATCAATTGAGGGTTCTCATTTCTCTTAATCCAATTATCAGAAAAACGCTCTTTAATATAATTAATTAGTTTTATACGCAAGGTCTTTCTAAGTTCCCAGATTCTGCTATCGGGAGCATTGTATATATTTTCCCAAACCTTATAATCGAGCTGGTTCTTTGGGAATGATTCGCCAAAATACTCTCTATGGATATCTTTCCATTCATTTGCAGTCCAACTGGAATAATGAACTCCATTTGTTACATAACCAATCTCAAGCTCTTCTTCAAGATACCCTTTGTACAAATCTTTTAGGACAGTTTTACTTACTTCACCATGCAGTTTACTAACGCCGTTAATTCCTTGGGAAAGGTTACATGCCAGGTAGCTCATATTAAAATTGCTTTCTGCAGGAGTTGCTTTACCAAGCATTTCGAATTCATTCCATTCAAGACCAAGCTTATGCGAATATTCCTGCATGTAATGTTTGAACAAGTCATGGTGGAATGAGTCATGTCCTGCCGGTACAGGTGTATGGGTAGTAAAAATTGTGGAGGATCTTACAACTTCTCTGGCTTCAGAGAAATTTAAGCCAAAGTTGTTCATAATATGGGAAATGCGTTCCAGGCCAATAAAGGCCGAATGTCCTTCGTTGCAATGATATAAATCAGAATCATGGCCAAGCTTATTTAATGCTCTGATTCCTCCAATGCCCAATAAAATCTCCTGCTTTAAACGGTTCTCATTATCGCCTCCATATAAATGATGGGTGACAAAACGATCCTGTTCCTGGTTCTCGGGCAAGTCTGAGTCTAAAAGATATAGCTTCACTGATCCAACATGAGCTTGCCAAATACGGGCAATCATTTTCCGGCCCGGAAATTCAACTTCAACACTTACCCATTCCCCATTTTCATCCATCACTGGAAGAACCGGGATTTTAGAAAAATCCTGAAATTCATAGCTGGCCATTTGTTCCCCATGAAGATTAAGTACCTGCTTAAAATATCCGTACCGGTATAATAACCCTACGGCAGTCAGGTTTACCTTCATGTCACTGGCTTCTTTCAAGTAATCACCTGCAAGCAGACCAAGTCCTCCTGAAAATATTTTCAGAGAATCATGAAGCCCGTATTCCATACTGAAATACGCGATTCGAGGTCCTTCCGAATTCATCCTTTCCTGAATGTAATGCTTGAATTCATTATATACCTGATGCATTCTTGAAATGAAACCTTCATCATTCTCAAGTTGTTTGAAACGTTTATAACTTACTTCTTCAAGCATTAATATAGGGTTATGTGCACAAGCTTCCCATATTTCAGGATTTATATAGCTGAATAACTCTCTGGAGTTGCTGTTCCATACCCACCACAGGTTTCTTGAAAGTTCACGTAACGGTACCAGACTTTCAGGCAATTGTGATTCTACTACTATTTTTCGCCATATTGGCTGCTCATTTTCCTGCCAGTCAATATATTTGTTGATGTTCGTATTCATTATTTTTTTGTTTTTACTGCACAATAATTGGAGCGCTAATTTACACTTTCTATTCTGTTACTTTCTGATAAATGATGTTTATTCCTATTTGATTTACAATGAAATAATAAGGTGAGTTTTATTCTGCATCAGTATTTCCTGATTTGTAGTTTTTATTGTCTTCTGAGTTCCGGTATTTTTTTAGCTCAAGTTCCAGAGTTCTTATTTTTCTGTCTTTTTCCCGAATAATTTCCTGCAGGCTTTCAATATTCGCCTGATCATCAATTACATTTAAACCCTCATTATCCAATCTTTCAGTAAAATCACTCAGTATGTTCATGTAATTAATGAATGCTTCATAAGGAGAATCAAATGGATTTTCATATACCTGATTTTGATGGCCTGAAAAATACTTTGTCGACATATAATAAAAATGGTCACTCTCCTGCAGATAATTCCAATCTTTTATTAATTCAATATTTTTACATTGAAGCATTTTATGTGAAAGAACGTAGAGTTTGTCGAAAGCTTCCTTTTGCATCTCATTTCCAAGCCATGATGTTAAATCTCTTTCTTCATCAGCCCATGAAATCGGGTAGGGAACATTTACTATTGAAATTGGTTGAAGTTCCTGAACTACCTGGCTTGGTGTAGCAAACAAGAAGTTGTCATTTTTAACAACCTTGTCAATCCAATGTTCAAGAAACTCATAAATCCCGCTTTCATGTGATTGGCGCAATCCAAATGATTCATAATTTAAAAATAGATTGATTACCTCTTCTCTGGAATTCAGTTTTTCAAGCCAGCTTATATACTTGTCAGCTGTCAGTGGAAACTCAGACCAATTATGATTAGAAAACCTGAAAGCTATATCATCACTCAATTTATAATTTCTCAGCAAAACTTTCATCCGGGGGTTTATCGCATTAACGTATAAGAAATTTGGACTTTTCCATCCAAGCACTTGCTTTGCTCCTTCTGTTAATATGGCTTTAAAGCCCATTTTTTGAACCCAATCTCCGATTACATCTGAATATATCATTTCTGTATTCCTGAAGGTTACAGGTTTTTGTCCAAATAAAGAACAAATTTTATCCCTATGTAATTTTACCTCATGTTCAAAAATTTCCCTGTTATTAAGGGATGATAATGAATGGGAATAAGTTTCTGCCAGGAATTCTACACATCCCGAATGGGCAAGTTCTTTAAAAGATTCTATAACTTCGGGTGCATATAAATCAAATAAATCCAATGTAACACCTGATATCGAAAGAGCTATTTTAAATTGGCCTTTATGCTTTGCTGCCAGCTTTTTAAAAAGTTTATTGGTAGGAAGATAACTTTTTTCAGCAATTTTTCTTATTGTTGTTTCATTAGAGTAATCATCATAATAATAATGGTCATTTCCGATATCAAAAAATCGATACCTTCGGTATTTAAAAGGTTGGTGAATCTGAAAAAACAGACATATTGATTTCATCTTTTATGAGCTTGAGATTTTTAATACTACAAAACTGTTTTGTAAACATCGTACACCTTTTGAGCCGAATGTTGCCAGGTAAGCTGCTTAACTTCCTGTTTTCCGGTTTGTTTAAGGTGAAGTGCCATTGAAGGATATTTCAATAAACCAAAAATTGAATCAGCCATTGCATAAGTGTCCCAAAAATCGATCTTTATTGCATTCTTTAATACTTCAGCTACTCCTGATTGATTTGATATTATAACCGGAACATCAGCCTGAATGGCTTCCAGAGGCACAATACCAAAAGGCTCAGATACCGATGGCATCACAAAAACATCAGTGAGTTTAAACATCTTAGTTACTTCATCTCCTTTTAGGAATCCGGTAAAATGAAATCTATCTGCCATTCCAAGTTGAGCTACCCTGTCTATCATTTCATTCATTTTATCACCACTTCCTGCCATTACGAAACGAACATTCTTCGTTTTTTTCAAAATAAGATATGCGGCTTCGATGAAATATTCAGGTCCTTTTTGCATTGTTATCCTACCCAAAAAAGTTACTACTTTTTCATTGAGTCCTTTCTTAATTGAATATTTTTTCTCGTTTCGCACCGGTTCTACTCCATTATAAACGGTGATTACTTTTTCGGCCGGAATAAAATATTTTTCTATAATGATTTGTCTTGTATAGTTACTGACAGCAATAATTTTATCTGC
>Ga0079223_10001859_pt1 | contig 12826 bp, 15 predicted proteins | sample Stecom2011_FD_75072 | JGI IMG/M metagenome (GOLD analysis project Ga0079223, IMG submission 75072) | Agricultural soil microbial communities from Utah to study Nitrogen management - Steer compost 2011 | ecosystem: Environmental > Terrestrial > Soil > Agricultural land | place: USA: Utah... | reverse complement strand
TTAGAAGAAGTTATTGTTGGTTCATTATCACTTTACAAAAGTGGAGCCCATTATTTTTTGGAAAATGAGGAAAATGGTTTAAGGGAAATACCTAAAATAGTAATTGATAAAAAAGTTCTAAATAGATTCGAATATGCCACTTTATCTATATTTGTTAACAAGTGCAAAGCCGCCCAAGAGAAAGCTTATAACAAAAACAATTCCATTAGCATTAGTGTTCTTAAATCTGTAGTTAATACATACAACTCTTGTAATTTAAGTGAAGACATACAATTTGCAGAAAACGTTATAACCCTTGCAAATGCGCCATCAGAGTTTATAGAAGTTGGTATTAATGTTGGCTATGGTTTTTTAAATACAAAATTTGATGATTTGTCTCCTGGTGTTTCCAACCAATATGGCACTCCTGTAATTGGAGCACAAGTATATTTTAACACAAATATATTAGAGAAACGTTTAAGTTTCTTATTTTTAGTAGACTATTCACTACCTAAAGAATTTAAATCTAATGACAACAAGATAAATTTAAAAACTAAGTTATCTTATGTCCATGCCATGCTAGGGACTCGTTATACTTTTAACAACATCAATAAAGCATTTAGTCCTTATGTAGGATTAAACGGAGGTCTTATACTAAGTAACATGTCTGACATTACTTTTCAGCCAGCAATATATGGAGCTCAAAAAATAGGCTATAAATCTAAATATAAACTTTCTTTTAATTTAAATGCAGGAACTTATATCCATCTAGGAAATAAAAAAATTGATTTCAATATTATGTATCAACCAGAAAATGAAATTCAAATAATTTCAAACGATAACTTAACCACCATTGAAAACAACTACAAATTATCTGGTTTTCAATTAAAAGCAACGTATGTGTTTTAATTATTAAACCAAACAAACCTTATTATAAAAAGTCGCTTTTTCAGGCGACTTTTTTTATTAACAAGTTCCGTTTTTTAAACTCACAAATAATTGTATTTTTACCGTTATAAAAAACCAAATCAATTAATGGGTAAAATCATAGCAATTGCTAATCAGAAAGGTGGTGTTGGTAAAACAACAACTTCGGTTAATTTAGCTGCTTCTTTAGGTGTACTTGAAAAAAAAGTGCTTTTAATAGATGCAGATCCACAAGCCAATGCAACTTCAGGATTAGGATTAGATGTAGACACAATAGACGTTGGTACCTACCAATTGTTGGAACACACCAGCATTGCCAAAGACGCTATTTTAAAAACCAGTTCACCAAATCTAGATGTGATTCCATCGCATATAGACTTAGTGGCCATAGAAATAGAATTAGTAGACAAAGATGAACGTGAATACATGCTTAAAAAAGCGTTGCAGGACATTAAAAACGATTATGATTTTATTTTAATAGACTGTGCTCCTTCATTGGGTTTATTAACTTTAAATGCATTAACAGCTTCCGATTCCGTGATTATTCCTATACAATGTGAATATTTTGCTTTGGAAGGTTTGGGAAAATTATTAAACACTATAAAAAGTGTTCAAAAAGTACACAACCAAACCCTAGACATTGAAGGCTTATTATTAACCATGTACGATTCTCGTTTGCGCTTATCCAATCAGGTGGTTGAAGAGGTACAAAAACATTTTAACGATATGGTTTTCCAAACCATTATTCAAAGAAATGTCCGTTTAAGCGAAGCGCCTAGTTATGGGGAAAGCATTATAAATTATGATGCAAGCAGTAAAGGTGCAACTAATTATTTAAGCTTGGCAAAAGAACTTATTATTAAAAATTCCTAAAAATATGGCGAAGGCAACAAAAAAACAGGCTTTAGGAAGAGGTTTATCGGCTCTATTAAAAGATCCTTCAAACGACATATCGTCTGTTCAAGATAAAAATGCAGATAAAGTAATAGGCAGTATTGTAGAATTGGATATTGAATCCATTGAGATAAACCCGTTCCAACCTAGAACCAATTTCAATGAGGAAACACTTTTGGAATTGGCTTCTTCCATAAAAGAATTAGGGGTTATTCAACCTATAACCGTAAGAAAACTAGAGTTCAATAAATTCCAATTGGTTTCAGGTGAACGTCGTTTTAGAGCATCCAAACTTATAGGTTTAGAGACCATTCCAGCATATATACGTATTGCTAACGATCAGGAATCCTTGGAAATGGCTTTGGTTGAAAACATTCAACGTCAAGATTTAGACCCAATAGAAATTGCCTTGTCTTACCAAAGGTTAATTGACGAAATTAATTTAACCCAAGAGCAAATGAGCGAACGGGTAGGAAAAAAACGTTCCACCATTGCCAATTATTTACGGTTGTTAAAACTGGATCCTATAATTCAAACAGGTATGCGAGATGGTTTTATTACCATGGGTCATGGTAGAGCCATAATAAACATTGAGGACCAAAACATACAGCTTAATATTTACGAGAAAATAATAAGCAACAAACTCTCTGTTAGAGACACAGAGTCTTTGGTTAAATCTTATCAAAGTGATAAAACGGTTAAAGTCCCAGAAAAACAGGAAACCCCAAAATACATAAAAAAAGGGGTTAAAGATTTTTCTGAATACTTTGGACACAAAATCAACGTTAAAGTTTCTAAAAATGGAAAAGGAAACATTACCATACCTTTTCATTCCGAAGAAGATTTTAATCGTATTTTAAAACTAATAAAGAGTGCCAAATAATTTTTTAATATTAGCTGTATTTTTATTAGCCTTTTGTTCTTCGGTAGTAGCTCAAGAAGACCAAAAAGAAGATAAAAAAAAGAACCCCAACAACATTCCTACCGAAGAGTTGACAGTGGAAGCAGGTTCTATAATCAAAGATCCAATAGACCCTTTATCTCCAGCACGTGCTGCCTTCTACTCTGCCGTATTACCAGGACTGGGTCAAGCTTACAATAAAAAATATTGGAAAATCCCCATTATATATGCTGGATTGGGTATTGGTATTTATTTTTATATAGATAACAACAAAGAATATAACCGTTATAGAGATGCCTATAAAAGACGTTTGGCTGGGTTTGAAGACGACGAGTTTTTTGGAACCGTTACAACAGACGGCTTGGAAGAAGCCCAAAAACAATTTGGCAGAAACAGGGAAATCTCTTTACTGGTTACGCTTGCCATTTACGCTCTAAACATTATAGATGCCAATGTAGATGCGCATTTACTTCAATATAATGTAGACGATAACCTATCACTAAAACCACACTATAAACTTAACGAGTTTGACAACACAGGAGATCTTGGTTTGACATTAAATTTCAAATTTTAAAAAATCATGAAAATTGCTTTACTTGGCTATGGTAAAATGGGACAAACAATTGAAAAAATTGCTTGGGAACGTGGACATGACATAGTGATAAAAACCAATGAAGAAGAAGGTTACGATATTACCCAAGCAGATGTTGCCATAGATTTTAGCGTACCAAAAGCTGCTTTTTTTAATATAGCAAAATGCTTAAAACTTGGGGTTCCTGTTATTTCTGGGACAACCGGTTGGTTGGATAATTATGAAAATGCCATAAAACTTTGCGAAGAAAACAAAGGTGCATTCTTATACGCTTCTAATTTTAGCTTAGGTGTCAACATTTTTTTTGAACTGAACAAAAGTTTAGCAAAAATGATGAGCCAATTAAAACAATATCAGGTTTCCATTGAAGAAATTCATCATACCGAAAAGCTCGATGCGCCTAGTGGCACTGCCATTAACTTAGCAGAAGGCATTATATCGCAACATGACGAATACAACAAATGGCTGTTAAACCAAAATAAAGAGCAAACCATCCCTATAATTGCCAAACGCATAGCAAATGTGCCTGGCACACATAGTATAGAATACAAAAGCAGTACAGACACCATAAACATTACACATACAGCACATACAAGAGAAGGGTTTGCTCTTGGAGCTATTGTTGCCGCCGAATGGATTTTGGGAAAAACTGGTATATTCACCATGAAAGATGTGTTAAATATTGGTTAACATTTCTAAAATAAGTAACTTTTTTTAGTGATTATGCACTAGTAAAAAACAAAAACACAAATTATGACTTTAACGCAATTGTTTATTTTCCTGATAGTAATTCAGATAATTCATGGATTGGGAACTTGGAAATTATATATAAAAGCTGGCAGACAAGCTTGGGAAGCCTTTGTCCCTGTTTACAATGCCGTTATTTTAATGAAAATAATAAATAGACCTTGGTGGTGGACCGTTTTGTTATTCTTACCTATTGTAAATTTAATTATGTTTCCAGTAGTTTGGGTGGAAACCGCAAGAAGCTTTGGCAAAAACGCCACAACAGATACCATTTTTGCTATTGTCTCTTTAGGCTTTTATAATTACTACCTTAATTATGCCTTAGATTTAGAGCATGTAAAAGATAGAAGTTTACATCCAAATACTGCTGCAGGAGATTGGTTAAGCTCCATTTTATTTGCTATTGTGGCTGCAACAATTGTTCATACTTATTTTATTCAACCTTACACCATTCCAACCTCTTCTTTAGAGAAATCCTTATTGGTAGGCGATTTCCTATTTGTTAGTAAATTTCACTATGGAGCACGTGTTCCTATGACAACTATTGCTGCTCCAATGGTACACGATACCATTCCTTTTATTAAAAAGAAATCTTATTTGTACAACGACCATTTAGAGAAAAAGAACTCCGCTTTTGTAAACAAATTGTCTTTACCCTATTTGAGGTTGCCAGGGTTTCAAAAAATAAAACGCAATGATATTGTGGTCTTTAATTGGCCTGTTGATACCATGTTAAACATGCGTTATACAGACAGAAACCATTATAAACCTATCGATAAAAAAACCAATTACGTAAAACGTGCTGTTGGTATTCCTGGAGATTCTTTGGAAATAAGAAATGGCTATGTGTATATAAATGGAGAACAAAACCAATTGCCTGACAGAGCCAAACTTCAGTTTTCGTATAAAATTGAAACCAACGATGGCCCTTTTAACAACGACCAATTAACTAAAAGATATGATATAACCGATTTACCTCAATATAATCAAGATTATTCTTTAAGTTATTTTCCTGGTTTAACAGATGCAACTTTAAATCAGTTTAAAAACCATCCAAATGTAAAAAACATAGAATCCTTAAAACGCGAACCTGGACAACGAGAAAAAAGTGTATTTCCTCACGATCCAAATTATGATTGGAATAACGATTTTTTTGGACCTATTTACATTCCAAAAGCTGGCACAACCATCAATTTAAATCTAGAAGTTTTACCATTGTACAAACGACTAATTACAGAGTATGAAGACAATAAACTTCAAGTAAAAGGAAACCAAATATATATTAATGGTGAAGTAGCCAATACCTATACCTTTAAAAAAGATTACTATTGGATGATGGGAGACAATCGTCATAACTCACAAGATGCCAGATCATGGGGATTTGTCCCATTCGATCATGTGGTAGGAAAACCTGTATTCATCTGGATGAGTTGGGATAGATTTGGAAAACCACGTTGGGAACGTTTCTTTACAACCGTTCATGGAACTGGTAAACCAGTTTCGTATATCATTCCGTTTTTAATTTTATTAGCTGTTTGGTTCGGATTTACGCAATGGAGAAAACGCAAGAAAGCAAATAGTTAGTTGTTAAGTCGTAAAAGCATTTAAATACAACTTAACAAATGAACATTATTATCCATCCAACATATTTTCCAAATATAGCGCATATGGTTGCAATGGCTCATGCAGACGAGGTGATGTTTGAAATGGACGATAATTACCAAAAGCAAACCTATAGAAATAGAGCCTATATTTATGGAGCCAATGGTAAGTTACAATTAAGCATTCCTATAATACATTCGCAAAAAGAAAGACAAAAATACAGAGATATTAAAATCCATAATGCCGAAAACTGGCAAGCTGTACACTGGAAATCCCTTGAAACAGCTTATAGAACCTCACCATTTTTTGAATTTTATGAAGATGAATTTCAACCGTTATTTACAACTAAGGCAAACTATCTTTTAGATTTTAACTTAAAATGCTTGGATATTATTTTCGATTGCCTGCAATTGGAGATCAAAAGTTCCAAAACCGAAGTTTACCAGAAAACCGTAACGGACAAAACGGACTTTAGATATCTGGCAAATGCCAGAAAGGAACCTACTTTCCATTTTGATTCTTACACACAAGTGTTTCACGAGAAGCATGGATACCTTTCAAATTTAAGTGTTCTGGATTTGTTGTTCAACGAAGGCACAAGTGCAGTGAATTACTTGGAAAACCAATACAAATACCTGTAATGTTACAACCCTTTTTACATTACGGCATACACTTTCTTTTGCCATTAGCTGTAGCTCTTTTATTCTTTAAAACACAATGGAAAATAGCCTATTTAATCATGATTTGCGGCATACTAATAGATTTTGACCATATACTTGCCAATCCCATGTTCGATCCAAATAGATGCAGTATTCAATTTCATCCGTTACATACCTATTTTGCTATAGGAGTTTATTTTTTATTATTAATTCCGAAGAAAACCAGATTGATAGGTTTGGGATTGGTCATCCATATTTTGGCAGATACTGTTGATTGTTTGATGATGTAATTAATTGGATACAAATTTCAAACCAATAATGGAAGCAATTAAGGTGGTTAAAAAGAAAACACGCCAAAAACTAGCAGGTTCTTTAAAAACAAAAATCCCTACAAGTACGGTTCCAACGGCTCCAATACCTGTCCAAACAGCATAAGCAGTGCCAATAGGAAGCTCTTGAGTTACTTTTACTAACAAGTACATGCTTATAGTTAAGCAAACTAAAAAACCTAAATACCAATAAATCATTTCTGTTCCAGAAGTTTCTTTAGCTTTCCCTAAACAAGTTGCAAAAGCAACTTCAAACAAACCAGCAATGATTAATAAAATCCAATTTATATTAAAAAATTATGGATGAAGTTTAAAGGTAGCCAAAATGGGATAATGGTCTGAAAACTTATTGTCGAAGGTTTTAAAATTGGTTACGTCAAAGTGATTTTCAGCAAAAATAAAATCAATTCTTATGGGGAAAAATTTAAAATCGTAAGTCCTCCCAAAGCCATTACCTGCCACTTGAAAAGCATCTTTGAGTTCCCCTTTAATTTTCTTGTACACATAAGAATAAGCCGAATTATTGAAATCGCCACAAATAATCTTTTTATAAGGACTGTTTGCTTTGTGATTTAAAAACATTTCGGTTTGTACCTGCTGCATTTTAAAGGTTTGCTCCACACGTTTTAAAATCCAATCAGAGTCTTCTTGTTTCAGTTTTTCAACATTAGCATCTATTTTCAAGGACTGTAAGTGCACATTGTAAATCCTAAGCGTATCTTTGTCTATCACAATATCTGCAAAAATGGCATTGTTGGAAGTGTTAGGAAACTCTACAGAGCCTGAATTAATAATTGGGTATTGCGAAAAAATTGCTTGTCCGTATTTGGCTTTGGTGCCTGAAAGCTTTTCAAACTTGTATTTAAAAAAAGATAAGTCGATGTTTTTATGAGGATGGTATTCCTGCAAACTAAGAATGTCTGGTGCTTTCATTTTTATAAAGTCCACCATTTTAGTCTCTATGCCCTTTTCCGGAATCCATTCGTATAAATTAAACAAGCGCACATTGTAATTCATAACAGACAAATCAGATGTTTCCGGTTCCACATCCGAAGATGAAAATTTATAAAAAGAGCCTAAAGCAAAATACCCAATGCTTAAAACCAATAAGGAAAGAATGAATTGTTTTTTTAGTTTTATCAACCAATAAATAAAAAAAAGCACATTGGTTAAAATCAAGAATGGCACTCCTAAACTTAAAACCGAAAGCAAAGCAAAAGTTTTAGGTGGAAAATACGGTAACACATAAGAAAGCAAAAGCATGGTAGCCACCAAAGCATTAACCATATAAATTATTTTATCGAAAAGCTTTAGGTTTTTCATAGGTGCAATCTATTATTTACCTGTTTTAAACAAAAACTCTTTTTCCTCTTTGGTTAAACTATCATAACCACTTTTGCTAATTTTATCAAGTATAAGGTCTATTTTTTTCTGCTTATTAAATTCGTTAAACTCATCTTTGGAATAACCAGCCACTTTTTGCGACTTTTTTTTATGGACGGTTTTTAAAGGTGATTTATTTGATTTTTTAAACATGCCTATAAATCCATCCATCATTCTTTCGAATCCTTTACCAATATCTGTCCCTTTTTTTAATTGCACAGCATAAAAATAACCCAACAAAGCACCGCCAAGATGAGCGAGATTGCCTCCTGCATTTAAACCAAAAAGTCCTAACACATCTATAACCACAATAGCTACACCTATATACCAAAGCTTGAGATTAAAGGTAAAAAAGCGCACTTCCATAGCTGGCATATAAGCGGACAGAAATATTAGCAAAGCCCTTACTCCTGCAGAAGCTCCAACCAATCGGCTGCTACCTTCAAAAACACTTGGAAACACATTGTAACCAAACAAAAATAGCAAGCCTCCTGTTATAATGCCCAAAAAATAAACATTTAATCCTATTTTTACTGAAAACAAATTCATAAACATTTGTCCAATAAAATAGAGCCATAGCATATTAAAGAGTATGTGCCAAAAATCGTAATGTGTAAACCCGTAAGTGATAAGGCTCCATGGTTTTAGAATAAAGTCCATAAAGTCACTTGGCAATTCCAACCAACTAAGGCTAGAGCCCATGGTAAAAACCACTTTAATAATCAATCCAACAAAAAAAACAACGAGGTTAACTCCTATGAGTTTTTCAAACACGTTTAAATTTTGTAGTTTGTCCTGTATGTCTTTGTTAAGTGTTGTCATACTTAGTCCCAACGGTTTTTATTAAACTGCGTTTTTTTCCAATACCACATAATTAAGAAACCTGTTAAAGCACCTCCAACATGAGCCACATAAGCCGTGTTGCTTGGACTGAAAAAGGATTGACCAGTAATGGCTGAAATTAAATCCAAAGCAATGATCCCTGGAATAAAATATTTGGCTTTAATAGGAACTGGTAAAAATATTAACATAAGTTTAGATTCTGGATACAACATCCCAAAGGCAACCAAAACTCCCATAATAGCTCCTGAAGCCCCTACCATGGTACTATGGAACACTCCTACAAAATTTTGAAGTTGGTCTTGATTTAAAAATTGGCTCCAACGAGTATCATACACACCATAACCAGATTTTAGGGTTTCGAAGGTTTGGATTTGATCAAAACCTGCTTCGTTTAAAATAGATAAGCCCGTATAAAACCTAAAATAATAGTAGCCTAACATGCATAAGGCTGCACCTAATCCTGAGGATATGTAAAAAAACAAGAACTTTTTAGCACCAAAACGTTGTTCAACAGCTGTACCAAACATCCAAAGCGCAAACATATTGAAGAAAATATGCATAAAACCTCCATGCATAAACATATGTGTAATAATTTGCCATGGCTGAAAGGCTTCATTTTTAGGAAAATGCAAAGCAAACCAATCATAAAACAATGTGCCTCCTCCTATGGAAAGTGTACCAACAAACATAATAACGTTTATTATTATTAAATGTTTTACGGTATCTGTAATATTATTCATCATATGGCATGCTACTTATATAAATTTTTTATCTAATTCATCTACACTTAACGTTACAAATGTTGATTTATTTGTTGGCGACATATTTGGCTCTTTGCAACCAAACAAACTATTAACCAAATGTTCCTGCTCTGTTACTGTAAGGGTTTGTCCAGATTTTACTGCCAAGCTTTTAGCCATGGATTTAGCCAGCAAATCTGTTGGACTAAAATTACTGTCTGGAACTTCATTTTCAATATCGCTAATTAATTGCTCTAAAATAACTGAAACTTCACTTTCTGGCACATGTACTGGTACTCCAGAAACTTCTATCCCATCTTTTGTGAAATTTGAAAACAAAAATCCTGTGTGTTCCAAATCTTCTTTTACTTGCTTAATTATTTCAATTTCTTGTGGCGAAAAATGCAATTGTACTGGAAATAGTAATTGTTGACTCATGCTTTCTTTTACAGTAATATGTTGCAAAAAATCTTCATATAACACACGTTGATGTGCACGATACTGATCTATTACCAACATACCAGATTTTATGGTACTGATTATATATTTATTTTGAATTTGAAACGTGGTTTGTTTGGTCTCCACCTGATTGGAATCTTTAAAAATAGAGCCCGTTTGCTCTTCGCTTTCAAACTGCACACTGGTAAAGTCCTGTTGTGTTTGAGTCCCTTTGGATTCTAAACCTACATACAAACTATCCCAATTTGCCAAAGTTTGTTTTTTAAGAAAGGTTGTTTGCTTACCAGAAACCTGTTTTTCTTGAAAGGGATTAAAAGCTCTATCTACTTCAATGTTTGGAACATTGGGATGATGGTTATCTTTATACTCATATGGTGTATCTAAATTGGCATCTCTATCAAAATCCAATACTGGAGCAATATTGAATTGTCCCAAGCTGTGCTTTACAGAAGCCCTTAAAATGGCATAAAGCGTATGTTCATCATCAAACTTAATTTCTGTTTTGGTTGGATGGATATTGATATCTATGGTTTGAGGGTTAACTGCTAAATTTAAAAAATAACTAGCATGCGTGTTATCCTTTAAAAGTCCTTCAAACGCTGAGGAAATAGCATGATTTAAGTAAGCACTTTTTATAAATCTATCATTTACAAAAAAGAACTGTTCTCCTCTGGTTTTTTTAGCATATTCCGGCTTACCAACAAAACCTGAAATTTTAACTACTTCAGTTTCTTCGTTTACGGGTACTAATTTTTCATTGGTTTTTGTTCCGAAAATATTTACAATGCGTTGTCTATAATTGCTTTCTGGAAGATTAAACACTTCGCTTCCATTATGGTACATCACAAACTGAATATTTGGATGCGCTAAAGCCACTCTGTGAAATTCGTCAATAATATGACGCGTTTCCACTTGATTGGATTTTAGAAAATTACGTCTGGCAGGAATATTGAAAAACAAATTTTTAACAGCAATGCTAGTTCCTTTAGGTGTCACAATTACATCTTGAGAAATTACCTCACTACCTTCAATAATTAATTGGGTTCCAACTTCATCTTGTTCTTGTTTGGTTTTTAATTCTACATGAGCAATAGCAGCTATACTAGCAAGTGCTTCTCCACGAAACCCTTTGGTATGTAGTTGAAATAAATCTTCAGCAGAACGTATTTTAGACGTGGCATGACGTTCAAAACTTAGTCTGGCGTCGGTGACACTCATTCCTGAACCATTATCTATGACCTGAACTAATGTTTTTCCGGCATCTTTAATTAGAAGCTTTATAGTAGTTGCCTTGGCATCTATAGCATTTTCAAGAAGCTCCTTAACTACAGAAGCTGGACGTTGTACCACTTCGCCTGCTGCAATTTGATTAGCGACATGATCTGGCAATAACTGAATAATATCTGACATGAGCGCTATTAAAAGAATATGGATAAATCGAATTCAATAATGAACAGGAAGATTAATATTAGAATTCCTATAATAATTAAAACCCTTTTATTTGCAGTTTGATTTTGGTTGTGCTTATAATCGTTTAATGCAGTAACTAACTTGTTTTTCAACCCTTTGTTGCTACCAACTGTTGTTCTAAAATCGTCGAATTTATGTTTTATTTCATACGGATTGCCTTCTCCTTTATAAAGTCTTGGAGTGTAACTAAACGTTTTATTCTTTCTTGTTTTAAAAATCCCCATAATATCTTCTATTCATAACCACTTAAATAATACCAAAGCACTAAAACAGCTATCAAAAACAAGACCATATACCATGGTGAAGTTAAAATACTTTTCTTTCGTGTTCTTGATTGTTTTAATTTGTGCCATTTTGACTGAATATCTTGCTCATGATCTTCATCAGTTGCGTGTTGATATTTAGGCTTGATGTTAAATTGTCTGTGCTTTTTGGAAAATGCCACGATTATAATCCTTTGATATCTTTCAAAAATACTTAAAAATCGAAGAAAAATAGGTTTTGAAATGCCAAAAATTGTTAACATTCAAAACTTGGAATTACTTTTACCTTTCCTTGACAGATCCTTTCTTGAAATTTAAAACTTAGGACTTGGAGTTTTTGTTTAGAAATGCCATTTTTATTGCAGCAATAGCAGCTTCGGTACCTTTATTGCCATGCTTTCCCCCAGAGCGATCTAGGGCTTGTTGCAAATTATTATCTGTTAGCACACAAAAAATAACAGGAACATCGTGTAAAATATTTAGGTCTTTTATCCCTTGGGAAACAGCTTCACATACAAAGTCGAAATGCTTGGTTTCCCCTTGAATCACACTACCAATGGCAATAACGGCATCTACGGCTCTTTCTTGCATTTTTTTGCAGCCATAAATAAGCTCGTAACTTCCAGGCACATTCCATCTTAAAATGTTTTCTGGTGACACGCTGTTCTCTATTAAAGCACTATAGGCACCTTGAAACAAGCCTTCAGTTATGGTATCATTCCATTCAGAAACAACAATCCCAAACCGAAATTCCTTCGCGTTTGGGATTGTAGCTTTATCGTATGCTGATAAATTTTTATTTTCTGTTGCCATGTTATTTGTTTGCCAACACTTGCGCTTTACCAATAAACACATCTATGTTTGTTGCTTCAGTAGAAGACGCATAGTTTTCTTTAATATCATTAAAATAAGTAAGTGCTTTATCTGCTTTACCTAATTCCATTGCAATTATGCCAGCTTTATACAAATATAAAGGTGTTGTAAAATCGTTCTTTCTTAATTTGGCAGCTTGCTCGTAGTAATCCATGGCATCTTCCG
>Ga0079223_10001857_pt1 | contig 12830 bp, 13 predicted proteins | sample Stecom2011_FD_75072 | JGI IMG/M metagenome (GOLD analysis project Ga0079223, IMG submission 75072) | Agricultural soil microbial communities from Utah to study Nitrogen management - Steer compost 2011 | ecosystem: Environmental > Terrestrial > Soil > Agricultural land | place: USA: Utah... | reverse complement strand
GCTGGGTTTCCCAGGTGACGATCCCGCCCTTCACATAGATCTTCCAGGAGCAGGAACCGGTGCAGTTCACCCCGTGGGTCGAGCGGACGATCTTGTCGCTCGCCCAGCGCTTGCGATAGGCGTCTTCCCACTCGCGGCTTTCGTCCGTGGTAATCCCATGCCCTTCAGCGAAGGAATCGCGCCTGCGACGAAAGTAAGTCAGCCGGTCGAGAAAGTGGCTCATGCGCTCATCCCCCGCGTTGCTGATGCTACACGTCGGAGCTCACGCTTTAAGCTTTGCGCGCTCTGCCTGTTCTACCTTCCCTGAAATTTATAGGTCTGTAAATAGAAGCGCCGGCTCCAAGGGGTGAATTGGTTGTTGGAGCGCAAGTAAATGTTGAATTCAGGGACGGCTTGCTGACCGCATGATTTGATATTTGATAAGTATATCGCGCCCAAACAGTCCGGACGGAAACAAGTAAGGCCCAGTCCGGCAGGCTGGGCCTTACTTGTGGCTAAGGAGCACACCCGTGCGCGCCATCAGCCAAACTATTAATGCCGCTCCTGGGGGAGCTGGCCGATCTGGCGGACGACCTAATCGTCCGCCAGATCGGGTTCAGCAAGAGTCTCAGTGTGGACAGCCTCAAATCGTGCCCAAGGGGACATTCTTCGAGGCCGAGATCCGCCCGATCCCTTGAAGGAGAGCGGATCTACGCGCTTGCTCTGCGATACAGCTCAGGCGCGACCCGCTCTAACACTACTTCCGAACGGAGGCACCGAACGACCGCTCGGAGCGAGAGGCGGCACTTTCGGCGCGCTGCGCTGAAGCTTCCGCCGAGCGGGCCGCCTGTTCGGCGCTGCGGGCCGCCGCTTCCGCGCGATCGGCGGAGGTGCGTACCTGCTCCATCAAGGCGCGATCTTCCGAGTTCATACCTGACTGACAGGCAGCCAGGCCGATTGCGGACGCGGTCAAGAGACCAAAGATGCCAAACTTACGTGCAATGGTTTTCATGGCGACCCCCTTTTTTGGGTTGGTTCAAGTTGCTTTGCTGGTCCATCGATAGTGCAGGCGACCGAAGTCGTTTGCTCTACCGAAGTAGCAGCAACCAACACTATCTGCGGCTCAACCCTCACAGATTGCAATAGGTTCCTACTTAACGCCCCAACATGATCACCGCGTGGCACAGATGTCGCGCTTTAGCATCGGCTGGAGCGTTCCGCTGCGCTCTAATCTGGAAAGGAGAAGTGAAGGTGCAGTCCGCCCGGGGCGGGCAGGCGGTAGTGTTGCCTCGGGGAATGATAGTGGCGGTGATTGTGCCGCTTCTTCATCGCTCGCGCGTGTGGGGGCGGTCCGGAGTAGTAGCTGTGCCACGGCGGGCCCTTGTAGCGGCTATGAGACGGGGGGCCGCCCCGCCGCTTATGTGCGTGCTTGTGCCCGCGCCAATGCTTGTTGTGCTTGATCTCGTGCATCAGATCGCGCTGCGCCGCCTCAAGAGCGGATCCACTGAGGGTGGGCATGGCGGCGGAGGAGGGGCTGGGGGCCGCTGCAATCAGCAAGGCGGCCGCGAGGGGAATCAGTGTCTTCATGCTGTACCTCCGGGAAAAACCCACTTGGGGCCTTCAGCCTGTTAAGCCTGAACTACGTGTCGGCTGCCCGGCTCTTGAGCCGCCGACCGCTGGTCCTCTCCCAAAGTTCTACGAAGGCTTCTGCAGCCCTATCCCTCCTGCCCAGCAATGGTCACAGGGCTGGTGCCTCAGGCAGCGCGCGCCAAAGCACCTCGGGACGCGACAACCTCAGCAACCTGTACCGCGTTGAGCGCGGCGCCCTTGCGGAGCTGGTCGCCCACGAGAAAAAAGTCGATCCCGTTTTCGCCGAACACAAGGCTTTGGCGGATCCGGCCGACCTCCACCGGGTCCTTCCCGGTCGCCGTCAGCGGCATGGGATAGCGATTGGCCAAAGCTTCATCGACCACGACGACGCCCTCAGCCTGGGCCAGCAAGCGGCGCGCTTCTTCGGCCGAGCAGGGGCGATCCGTCTCCACCGTGACGGCTTCCGCGTGCGCCCGCAGAGTCGGAACACGCACCGCGGTGCAGCTCATGGGCAGCTCCGGCAGGCCGAGGATCTTCCGGCCTTCCCAGACCACCTTCATTTCTTCACGCGTGTAGCCGTTCTCCTGGAAGCTATCGATATGGGGAATGACGTTGAAGGCCAGCGGATGCACAAAGGCTTCTGCCGGAAGCGGCTCTCCCGCGAGCTCTTTGGCCGCTCCCTCACGCAGTTCCTCAATGCCCGCCGCGCCGGCGCCGCTGGCGGCCTGGTAGGTGGAGACTATCACCCGCTTCAGTCCGAATTCCTTGTGCAGGGCGGAAAGGGCCGGCACGAGAATAGCCGTCGTGCAGTTGGGATTGGCGATCAAGCGAGCATCGCCGATCGCTTCCGCATTGACCTCCGGAACCACGAGCGGCACCTCTGGCTCGTAGCGGAAGGCTGAAGAATTATCTATTACGACCGCCCCTTGCTCGACGAGAGCCGGCGCTTCGCTTCGGGAAAAATCTCCCGAGACCGCCATAAAGACCAGAGTGCCAGGAGTGATGGCGTCTCGCGCGTAGGGAAGAACCGTAACCTCCTGGCCATCGACCTCCAGGGTGCGTTTGCCGCCGCGCGCAGAGGCGTAGCAGGTCAAGGTGCCAAGATCCGGTGCGCGTTCGCGCAGCACGGCGATCAGCTCCCGACCGACAGCACCCGTTGCGCCAAGAATTGCGACGTTAGCGCCAGCAAGGGAAGAGGCCATAGTTTCTGATTCCTTACGCAAGATGTCCCCACGGACGGGGACGGATGTCTCGAAGTCTGTTGCTCTGAAGCCTGTAGATAGAGTGCTTGAGGGGTGACGCCAATGGGGTTGGGGGGCAGGAATTCCACACTTTCGTTCTGGGGCGCATGGCGTCTGCCGCAGGCGAGCGATACAGCGGTCGCCCGTCAGGAACCCCTCACCCTGTAAAATTCCACCCCTGCCGCAGAGGCATTCCAGTAGATGTCGGGCTTGCGTAGCGCGACCCGGCAGGCCTCCACCCGCGGATCCGCGAGACAGGCGTCGGCCAGCTCTTGCAGAAGCGTTTCGAGAAGCTCGGTGTGCGGGCGCTCCTGCCACGCCTCGAGCATCTGATAGAGGCGGTCGTAGTTGATCACCGCATCCAGCCTGTCCGTTTCGTGACGCTCCTGCCGCAGGAAACACTCGACGCTCGCCAGCACCTTCATGCGCTTGTTCGGGTGCTTCTCCCATTCCGTTGCCCCAACCTTCAGGTTCAAGGCAACGTTCTCCAGGAAGACCCGGGTATAGCCAGCATTGCCGTCAAACCAGGGCGCCGTCATCAGCGAATTCCTTCAATAATCAAGCGGCCGGCAAAAAAAGCGCTCTCGCCCGTCCAGGTACGGAGGCAAGTGCCCTGCAAATACAGTCGTTTACCTAGTTCCCGACGAAACTTGCGAGAAGGCTAAGTGCCTGCGGTACATAGTGTATTCAATGGTGCCGACGGCAGGATTTGAACCTGCGACCTACTGATTACGAATCAGTTGCTCTACCCCTGAGCTACGTCGGCAGTGGCGGCTTTAGGTGGAGCCGCGGGGGCGCCTCTTCCTACGGCAGGTGACCCTGTGCGTCAATTGCGAAGGCGGAGGGAGGTCGTTCTGGCGCAAAGCCCTTAGGGACGGCCGTTAATTGCCTGGCCGGGAGCGAGCTTGTTTTCTACCCAGATCCTGGTTTCCTCGGGTCCCATGGGGCGACCGATGAAGTAGCCTTGCGCATGGTGGCATCCGAGGTCACGAAGAATTGCCAGGGTTTCCCCGTCCTCCACGCCCTCTGCGGCAACTCGTAGGCCGAGGCTATGGGACAGGCTGATGAGGGCGGCGACGATCTTGCGGGATTCTTCGGAAGTGCGGGCGCTAGCAACGAAGGAGCGATCCACCTTCAGCTCTGAAAAGGGCAGGCGGGCCAATTGTGCCAGCGAGGAATAGCCGATCCCGAAATCGTCGATGGCCAGTTGGAAGCCGCGAATTCGGAAGCGGGTCAGAAGCGCCAGGGCGGCCGTTGGATCGGCCATGGCGTAGGTTTCCGTGACTTCCAGCACGATCTGCGTTTCGCACACGCCGTAGCGCGTACAGAGGCTGGACATGGCATCTGCGAGCCCGGGATCGCTGACGGCGCGTCCTGAAAAATTGAGCGCCAATTCCAAACCGTGCTGCGCAAAGGTGCGGCCAAACCACGCCAAAGCGCTCTCGGCCACCTGTTCCGACAAGGCGTTGATCAGGTCCCCGTCTTCCGCTTGCCGGATGAAGGAATCGGGGAATACAACGCCGACCTCTGGATGATCCCAGCGGGCCAGCGCCTCGAAGCCGACGATCCTTTCCGTAGCGCAATCGATCTTCGGCTGGTAATGGGCGACGAATTCGCGCCGTTCGAGACCGGAATTGATGTCGGCGGCCGTAATGGCCAAAAATCTGCCAGAGCCAGCATTTGCGCAGGGGCTCACGCCCTCGTCTTCGTGGAGGAGCCTGCGAAGCAGCGATGCGCTGAAAGGTTTGGGCAAAATGCCGGGTGAGGCGAGACTCAGTTCCCGTGCGACCCGGCGAGCCGCTTCCGCCACACGTTGGCCATGGCCGCTGGTGACGATGACCTGGGCATCGGTGCCCATTTCGGCCAGGCGGTGCAGGACATCGACGCCATCGAGCCCAGGCATGACCAAGTCAAGCACCAGATGCGTCGGCTGCCAATCCTCGACCAGCCGGAAAAACTCCGTCGCATCACTGGTGGAGCGGGCTTCAAAGCCTGCTGTCCGCGCGACGAGATCAATCGTTCGACAGGCAGCCCCATCGTCGTCGATCGTCAAAACGCGCTTTTCATTGCTGGTCAAGGTAGGGCTTCGCCGTAACTGGTGCCTATTCTAGCAGGATAGGATGTCTGCCTGGAGGTTTCAAAAAATATAAGTAGAGAAAATGAGGAACAGCGGCGTTTTGATCATTCCCTGACCGTCGACCCAGCTGTGCGCTCCAGAAGCGCCTTTACGGCCTGGGCCGCCTCCTCCACTGGAGAGGCCGATTTCGTCGCGGGCCGGCTGAACCCTTCACTCAGGCAGGTTGCCGCGCCTGTGCGGATAAGATGCTCATGAAATTGGCGGAAATCTCGCGGATAGCTGCAGACGCCCGCGCGCACCAGAGGGGAAAACACAAGCGTGATGAGCGTGTTGCCGAACCTCCCGCGCAGGAGGGAAAGAAGGTGCATGCGCGCACGCGTCAAAAGGCCCCCTTTCACGGGTAGTTGGGCGATCGCGAGCGGTTTTCCCAACTTGGCGACCTCCACCATCATCGACACGCTGTCGCCCGTGACCACAAAACGGTCCGCGCAAGCCAGTAGAGCAAGGTAGGGATTTTGATCAGGGGGAACCTCTTCATTCCACTCGAACAGCCGGCCGTTCTCGGGGAGGGCGGCACGCAAAGCGCCTACGGCCGCCTCTCCGGTCCTGCGGCTCGTGGTGAGGTAGAGGCTGCCGCGATCGCCGGTCGCTTTACGTATGTCTTCAAGCAAGCTGCGGGCTTCCGCGGCTCCAAAGACGAAGGGGCGGGTCGCTCCGCCGATCAGGACCGCGGTCAGCGGCCGCGGCAGGGACTCGAGACGCTCTTTCCAAAGGGGAGCCGCTTCGTCGATCGCGGTGCTGTCGGCCTTCATCAGGGGTAACGCCAGCTGCATGACATTGTCCCGATGCGGGAGGATGTACTGCCCGGTGCCGATGATGAGGTCGAATTGGCGAAGGTGGCTTCTCGGTCTGCCGATGAGTACGAGGCGGGTCTGTCCTTTTGATTGTCGCTTGATCCATAAGGCCACCATCGCCGGCCGGCGTCCGACGGTGATGATCAGGTCGGGCCAAGGGGGCTGGAGCGGGGACGACTTTTCGAGATCGACATGATGGATGGTGGGGCGGAAGCGGGGTTTCCCAGTGATCCACTTTTCCTTGAACCGCAAATGCCGCTCCTCGGCCGGGAGACCCAGGGCATCGGACAGGGCGAATACCTGAGCGTTATCGCCGAGCTTGTCGCCGATCAGCAGCCATACGCTAAGCTTGTCGTAGCGGTTCATGAAAGTAGCGTCTCGAGCGGGGGGAGGTTGGGGGGCGGGCGGAAGTGTAGAGCCTGGACGACCTCTATCAAGAACTCTGGCAAGAACTCTGGCAGAAGCGGCGCCTTGGGTTTAGACGAAGGACGCCCTGAAGGTGCGGCGACAAGCATCGTCATGCACAAGCGAGGCTCTTAGCCTATTGTAGCACTCCAGCTTGAGCCTTTCGGTTCGCGCTGGCCATATTTTCTGGACGTCCAGGAGTTCACAACCTTGATCCTTCCACCGCTACGTGTCGCCTACAAGCGCGCCAGCCGGTCCCTCGCGCTGATTACCGCCGTCACGCGCTCCCCCGAGGAGCGACTGGCGTTGGAGCGTCGGCTGCGCGGAGAAGAGGAGTTCCGCAAGCTTCAGAGGGCGGATGCGGTCTTTGTCTCCTATGGCAAGGCCGGGCGCACCTGGCTCAGGGTTTTGATCAGCCGCGTTTATCAGGTTCGTCATGGCCTGTCCGAACGCAATCTCATCGGCTTTGACAACCTGCACTGGAAGGTGCGTGCGATTCCGAAGCTGATGTTCACCCATGACAATTACCTTAAGGACTATACCGGTAACGCGAACGACAAGCGCGACTACTACGGTCACAAGGTGGCGCTGCTCGTACGGCATCCAGCTGACACCGCGGTTTCTCAGTTCTTTCAGTGGAAGTTCCGGATGCGTGACCGCAAGAAGGCGATGAATCGCTATCCGGGGCAAGACACGCTCGAGGTGGGGCAGTTCATCATGAACAGCGACGCCGGGCTGCCCAAGATCGTCGAGTTCATGAACCTTTGGGCGCGGGAATTCCCACAGCTCGAAAGCAATCTACTACTGCGGTACGAGGATTTGCGGGCGGATACCGCTGGGGAACTGGGCCGGGTGTTCGACTTCCTCGGGACTCCGGCCACGCCTGAAGAGTTGCAGGAGGCCGTCCGCTTTGCCTCTGTCGAGAACATGCGCCAGATGGAAGCAAAGGGCACCTTCTGGCTCGCGGGAAGCCGCATGCGGACGCGGGACAAGAGCAACCCGGATGCCTACAAGGTCCGTCGCGCCAAGGTAGGCGGATGGCGTGATTATCTGGACGAGGTCAAGGCGGCGGAGGTTGAAACCTATATCTACGAGCGCCTTGATCCCATCTTCCGTTATGGGCAGCCCTGAGGAAGAGCGACTCAGGCTGCCATCCTGGGGGTGCGATCCAGGAGATCGAAGGCGTCGTGGCGCAGGTGGTTGAGCACCATTTGCTCGCGCAGCTGCTCTTCCGTCAGGATTCCTTGATCCAGGCACTCCCGCACCAAACCGAAGAAGAAGCGTTCCTGGTTGCGATCCGGATGGCGGATATATTTGCCGAGCAGGCCATGCGTCCCGAAGAGCTTGTGGCGCAGACGCATCACCGGGCCCAGCAGGGGGATGCCATAGGACTTTTCTGCTGGCGTCCAATCGATCGGCAAGCCGGTTTTCCACGGCTGGGTTAGCCGGCGGGTGTTGTGCAGAAGCCGCGTATCATCGGCCAGGCGGTCGAAGTCGTTCCAGACCGTCTCAAAGAAGCCGATCGTCTCCGGGTCCTCGAGCTTCAGACAGATCCAGTCCATATAATCCCGCTCAAAGCGGAAAAGCTCGTCGAACTGTTCGGCGCAGCGCCAATGAGGCAACTTGGCGCAGTCCATTAGCATGACCGAGGAAGCGAGGCAGCCGCTCTTGCCCTTGAAGCCGGAGCGCGGGCGGCACATGATTGCCTTGCCCTCCATGTCACGTTCCAGCAGCTCGGTTACATCACCGACCGCGAAGATGTCGGGATCGATCACCAGCGCGCGCCCCTCATAGCCCATCAGTTCGGGCGGCATAAAGCGCAAGGGGGTGAAGGACTGGAGATCGTTCATCGTCCATTCACGCTTGAAGCCGTCGCGCAAGAAGGTCTGCCCCTCCTTCTCCGCGAGGAAGGGGTGGTCGTCGGTATGTATCTTCTTGACGTCGAAGCTGTCCGGGTTGCGCGAGTTCCGCTTGAGCGAATACTCGGAGATAACGGCACCCAGCCACTGCTTGTCATTGGTATGAATGAATACTGTCGGCTTCACGGCGGCCATCCAAGTTGCTTGTCTGGAGCAAAATCACAGTTTAAGGCCAATAGGCTCGGGTATCAGATAGGTGTGGGAACCGCAAGTTCGAGCCCCAACTTGCGCTTTATGCTGGGGCCGCGTTCGAGCGCGATTGGAAGGGGCAATGACGCACGACGGCAGCGGTGAGCGAAATCACGAGGCGCAGGGGGCCGAACAGGCCAACAGCCACTGGGATAATGGAATAAGAGGCTTCCTTCGCCGTCTCTGGGAATTTCTGCGCCGCCTGGCCTTGCGCTTTCAGCAGGACCGCGGCCCGCAATTGGCGGCGGGCTTGAGCTATGCATCGCTGCTCGCCCTGGTGCCGCTTTTCGCCATCAGTCTGGCGCTGCTGACGGCGTTCCCGGCGTTTGAAAGTGCGCAGGTCCAGCTCAAGACTTTCATTTTCGATGCTCTACCGCCGAATCAGGCGATGCGGGCGGCAGAAGAGCTGGATCGCCTGCTTTCTAACGTTTCTCGTCTGACAGGACCGGGAATTCTCGGTTTGTCAGTGACCGCCCTTTTGCTGCTGTCCAACATTCATGCCTCGCTGAACGCCATCTGGCGGGTGCGCGAGCCGCGGCCCCTTTCGCTGCAGCTCCTGGTTTACTGGGCGCTCTTGACGCTTGGGCCGCTTCTCTTCGGCGCTTCGATTTCAGTATCGAGCGTCGCTTTCGCGCCAATTCAGGAATTTTTGGGTTTGGGCGGGGAGTTCAGCCGCGTAGCGTCGCGCCTGCTGGCGCTCATACTTGCGATTACGGGATTCTCCGTCCTCTACCTGGTCGTACCGAACCGGCCGGTCAGCATTTCATCAGCCCTCACTGGCGGAATCGTCGCCGGTGTGGGCTTCGAAACGCTCAAGTTCGGCTTCGGCCTCTACATTTCCAACTTCCCCTCCTACGAAGTCGTCTATGGCGCCCTGTCGACGTTGCCAATTCTGCTGCTGTGGATCTACCTGGTCTGGATCGTGATCTTGATCGGCGCAGAGGTGGCGGCAGCCTTGCCGGAATGGCGGGCGGCGCGCCTGCGCGGCTTCGAGGACTGTGGGCCGATGGACCGTCTGCCGCTGGCATTGGCCCTTCTGCATCGGCTGTCGATTGCGCAGTTGGAAGAGGGACCGCTGCGGCGTTTCGAACTGACCGTCGATTTGCCCATGCCGCCGGGAGAGGTGGATATCGTTCTGGATCAGCTTCGCCGCTGCGGCCTGGTGGATACCACCGCCGGCGCCCGGTGGTTGTTGGCGCGGGATCTTTCCACTTTCACTCTGCGCGACCTCCTGGAAGCCCTGGAGCTTGCCCTCGAGCAGGGTCGGCACTGGCCCGATCCCGTTCCCGCTATGTTGGCTCAGGTGCGCACGGGTGTTACCGGCCAACTTGACGTGACGCTGGACAGGCTGGTTCGGCCGGGGCAGGTTGCGCCGCTGGCGGAGACCCTGTCTGCACCTGATAATGAAGGCGAGGGCTCAGAACCTTTGCGTCGTCTGCCCTTGGTCCCTTAAGTTCCTGGGAGTGTTTCGATGAAACGCCTGCTAGTTGGCGCACTGCTCACCTATTGCCTTGCTCAGCCCCTTGCCGCCCAGGAGCGGGAAGAGATAACGGTGGCCGCCTTGACCTTCGTGTCGAGCGTACCGCTTTTCATCGCCAAGGAACGCGGCTACTACGACGAGGAAGGGCTGGACGTCACCTTCGAGTTCTTTCGCGCCGCGCAGCCAGTGGCCGTGGCCATCGCTTCGGGTGACGCAGATTTCGGGGTAACCGCTTTTACCGCCGGCTTCTATAACCTCGCCGGGAACGGAGCGCTGAAGGTTATCGGGGCGCAAAGCCGCGAGGAGCCGGGTTTCGAATTCTCTGCTTACCTCGCTTCCAATGAGGCCTGGGAAGACGGACTGCGCAGCCCCGAAGATCTGCCTGGCCGGGAGCTTGGCATGACCCAACGGGGCTCGTCTTTCCACCTCATGGCCGGATTGCTTGCTGACAAGGTGGGCTTCGATCTGGATGAGGTAAAGCTGACCACCCTTGAAGCTGTCCCTAACATGATTAGCGCGGTTTCCACCGGCCAGGTCGACGCCGTCATTCTGCCGGGATGGATCGCGCGTCGGGTCGAGAACGAAGGGCAGGGGCACATTATCGGGTGGGTGCACGACTACACGCCCTATCAGTTGGGTGGCCTCTTTACCTCCACGCGCAACGTGGAGCAGCGCCCGGAAGTGGTGGAGCGCTTCGTGCGCGCCTATCAGCGCGGCGCGGCGGATTACGCTGCAGCCTTCCATCAATTCGATGAGGATGGCGAACGGGTTTTCGGTGAAGAGGCAGAGGCGCTCATTCCTATCATCCAGCAGTACACGGATGCGACGCCGGATGCCATCAAGGGAAGCGCCAGCTACATCCACCCCGAAGGGGGGCTGGACGTTGGATCCGTCTATCAGCAGATCGAGTGGTTCAAGCGCGAGGGGCTCGTCGGCGCGCAGGTCGATGCAGCCGACTTCATCGACCTCGGCTTTATCGAGAGCCACTTCAATCTGCCAGAGTGATGCCGCGCGCCGCGTCCCATGAAGCTGATAACACACTGCCTCGGCTACCTGCTGTTATGAGCCTTCGTAGGCTGATGGGTGCACCTCCATGCAGGTGATCGCAGAAGGGATCAGCCATGTTTATGGCCCCCTCCCTGTGCTGGAGGGCGTGGATCTGCGGGTGCGGGAAGGGGAAGTGCTGGCTGTCATTGGCCCATCGGGCTGTGGCAAGTCGACCCTTCTCTCCATCCTCGGTGGCCTCTTGCGACCGACTGAAGGCCGGGTTCTTCTGCAGGGGAAGGCGCCGGATGGCTGCCTCAACCCCCTGACGTTCGTTTTTCAGCACTTCGCGCTGCTTCCCTGGCGGTCGGTGGCCGGTAATGTTGCTCTGGTTCTCGAGCACCATCGCCTGTCGCCCCGAGAGCGCGAAGCGCGCGTTCAGGAGGCACTGGCGCGCACCGGGCTGGAGGATTTTGCCGCGGCCTTGCCCAAGCAGTTGTCAGGTGGCATGCGCCAGCGTGTCGGCATTGCGCGGGCTCTTGCGGTCCAGCCTGCGGTTTTGCTGCTCGACGAACCGCTCTCCGCGCTGGACGCGCAAACTCGCGAACTCCTGATGGAAGACTTCGAAGCCCTCTGGATGCGCGAGAAGACGACGGCTGTTTATGTCACGCACAATCTTTCGGAGGCGTTGCGGCTGGCCGACCGGGTGGCGGTCTTTTCCCGCCGCCCAGGCCGGCTGAAGGAGGTGGTGGAGATCCCCATCGCAAGAGGTAAACGCGCTAACCCACAGGCGCAGGCGGAGCTGGTGGCGTTGCACGAACGGCTTTGGGGCTTGATACGCCTCGAGGCGCAGTCAGCGGTTTCGGAGCTTGAAGATGGCTGAGGCGCTTCAGGAACTCCGCTTTCGCGGCGGTGGTTTTGCGCCAGGACGCAAGCGTTGGGCGGCGCTCGTCTTTTTCGTGCTGTTGATAGGCCTTTGGCAGATGGCCGGGACTCGCGGCTGGGTTAGCCCGCTGTTCCTTCCCAGTCCGGCCGCGATTGCGTCGGCCCTCTACGCGGAGGCAATCCAGGGAAACCTCTGGACCCACCTCGTCGCTTCGCTGCAGCGCGTAGCTTTGGGTTGGCTGGTCGGCACCTTGGCCGGTCTTGCCCTGGGACTTGCCATGGGCCTCTTCACCTTGGCGCGTTCGGTCGGTGTGCCGCTGGTTTCAGCCTTCTTTCCAATCCCCAAGATCGCGCTGCTGCCGCTTTTTATCCTCTGGTTCGGTATCGGCGAGGCGTCAAAGCTCGTGACCATCGGGATGGGTGTGTTCTTTCCCACCGTGGTGGCGGCCTATTCCGGGGTGGATGCAGTACCGCGCAACCTCGTGCGCATGGCTCAGTCCTTCGGCGTTCCCTATTACGCCATCATCTGGAAGATCGTCTTGCCCGGCGCAATGGCGACCATCGTCGCCGGCTTCCGGATCACTGTTTCCATGGCGCTGATTCTCGTCGTAGCGGCTGAAATGATCGGTGCGGAGTATGGCCTCGGGGCGTTCATCATCTCTGCCGGCCATCTGATGATGACCGACCGATTGCTCGGAGGTGTCGTGTGCTTGTCGATCCTGGGGCTTCTTGCGGGAGTCGCCATTACGTTGCTTGAGCGACGACTGCTGCATTGGCGGTAACGATCCCGCGCGCGGAGGCTCGCTTCGCTCATTGGGCCTGGCCCGCGTAACCCTTAAAAGACAAGCAGTACAAATATTTCCGATCACCTACGATCCGGTCTAAGCTCGCGGCAATGCCAAGGTTCAGGACCCCTCTGCTTCTCGCGCTGACTCTGCTTGCCCTGCTGGTCGCCGGCCTGCTTGCAGCGCCGGGATTCGTGGACTGGCGGGCAGCCAAACCGCGCCTTGAAGCGGAGCTCTCACACACGCTGGGGCGGGCGGTCGCGCTCGACGGTGATTTCTCGCTGCACTTTCTTCCTCGACCCTGGCTCATGGCTGAAGGCGTAAGGGTTGCCAATCGGCCAGAGGGGTCGGAGCCGGAGCTGCTGCGAGTTGCGCGGCTGGAGATGCGACTTGCACTTTGGCCGCTGTTGTCCGGGAACTTCGAGGTTGAGTCTTTGCGTCT
>Ga0079223_10001853_pt1 | contig 12841 bp, 17 predicted proteins | sample Stecom2011_FD_75072 | JGI IMG/M metagenome (GOLD analysis project Ga0079223, IMG submission 75072) | Agricultural soil microbial communities from Utah to study Nitrogen management - Steer compost 2011 | ecosystem: Environmental > Terrestrial > Soil > Agricultural land | place: USA: Utah... | reverse complement strand
CCAATTACAATCAAAATCAGAGAAGGTTTAGCGTTGATGAATGGTACTTCGGTTATGACAGGAATTGGTATCGTAAATGCTTTACAAGTAGATAAGCTTATCAAACATTCTATAACATTATCTAGCATTATTAATGAAATTGTACAAGCATACGATGATCATTTATCAGAACCTCTTAATCATGCTAAATTACACAAAGGGCAACATTGGGTAGCACAACAAATGCGAATGCATTTAGAAGACAGTCAATTGATTAGAAATCGACAAGAACATTTATATAACGGAGAGCATAAAGAAGAAATCTTTAAAGAGAAAGTACAAGAGTATTATTCCATTCGATGTGTACCTCAAATTCTTGGTCCTATTTATGATACGTTAGAGTCTGTAAAAGATATTTTAGAGAAGGAAATAAACTCTGCAAATGATAATCCGATAATTGATGTGCAAAGCCAGCAAGTTTATCATGGAGGTAATTTTCATGGAGATTATATTTCGCTAGAAATGGATAAATTAAAGCTTGTTGTAACAAAATTAGCCATGCTTGCCGAACGTCAGTTAAACTATTTAATGAATACCAAAATAAACGAAATTCTACCTCCTTTTGTAAATTTAGGAAAACTAGGATTTAATTTTGGGATGCAAGGGATGCAGTTTACTGCTACATCTACAACTGCAGAAAATCAAACTTTATCTACTTCTATGTACATTCATAGTATTCCTAACAATAATGACAATCAGGATATTGTAAGTATGGGTACTAATGCTGCGGTAATATGTAGTAATGTGATTGAAAATACTTTTGAAGTGTTAGCTATAGAAAGTATCGCTTTAGTACAAGCTGTTGATGCGTTAAAATGCTATGATAAAATGAGTACAGCTTCTAAAGGTTGGTACAACGATATAAGAAAAATCATTCCATTATTCAGTCAAGATCAAGTGATGTATCCTTTAATGGAAGAATTAAAACAATATTTAAAACATTAAAAATGAACAAAAAGTGCGCTTTGGTAACCGGTGGTTCACGAGGAATTGGAAAAGCCGTTGCTATAAAATTGGCAAAAGAATTGCAGTATCATGTTCTCATCAATTACCAATCCAATGAAACTGCAGCATTAGCTACTCAACAAGAAATTATAGCACAAGGCGGCACTGCAGATATCATTTGTTTTGATGTAGCGAATACAGAAGAAGTTCATACATCATTACAAAACTGGAAAGATAATCACCCAGAATACGTCATGGAAGTTATTGTAAATAACGCTGGTATAACAAGAGATGGTTTATTTATGTGGATGCAACCTAATGATTGGCATTCGGTAATCAATACGAGTTTAAATGGCTTTTACAACGTTACCCAATTTTTTATTCAAGATATGTTGCGTAATAAGTATGGCCGTATTATAAATATGGTTTCTGTTTCGGGAGTAAAAGGTACGCCGGGACAAACCAATTATTCTGCTGCAAAAGGAGCAATAGTAGCAGCTACCAAAGCTTTAGCTCAAGAAGTTGCTAAAAGAAATGTTACTGTCAACGCTGTTGCTCCAGGATTTATAAAAACCGATATGACGGTTTCATTAGACGAAAAAGAATTAAAAAAAATGATACCAGCTAACCGTTTTGGTGAAGTTGAAGAAGTTGCCGATTTAGTAATTTTTCTAGCTTCAAATAAATCGAGTTATATCACAGGAGAAATAATTAATATTAACGGAGGAATTTATTCGTAATGAATAACAGAGTGGTCATTACTGGTATGGGAATTTATTCTTGTATCGGTAGCAATCTAGAAGAAGTAAAACAATCGTTATACGAAGGAAAATCAGGAATAGTATTCGATGAAGAGCGTAAAGAATACGGTTTTCAATCGGCGCTAACTGGTAAAGTTCCTACTCCCGATTTAAAATCGTTTTTAAATCGTAGACAACGTATAACCATAGGTGAAGAAACCGAATATGCCTATATAGCTACAATGGAAGCATTACAAAATGCAGGCATTCCTTTAGATGATTTTAATAAAAGAGAAATAGGAATAATTTACGGTAACGATAGTGTATCAAAAGCAATTATTGATGCAACTGATATCGTACGTGAAAAAAAAGATACCGCATTAGTAGGTTCAGGCGCTATTTTTAAGTCGATGAATTCTACTGTTACGATGAATTTATCAACTATTTTTAATATCACTGGGATAAACATGACCATCAGTGCGGCATGTGCTAGTGGTTCTCACGCCATCGGTTTAGGCTATTTAATGATTAAAAACGGATTGCAAGATTTGGTGATATGTGGTGGTGCACAAGAAATTAACAAATACGCTATGGCAAGTTTTGATGGTTTAGGTGTGTTTTCTGCTCAAGAATCAAATCCTACCAAAGCCTGTCGCCCATTCGATGCTCAACGAGATGGATTGGTTCCGAGTGGTGGTGGTGCTACTGTAATATTAGAAAGTTTAGAAAGTGCTTTAGCTCGGGGTGCAACTATTATCGCAGAAGTAGTTGGTTATGGATTTTCATCAAACGGAGGACATATTTCAACACCAAACGTTGATGGACCTGCATCAGCTATGACTAAAGCATTGCAGCAAGCTAATTTACAAGCTGCAGATATAAAGTATATTAATGCACATGCAACCTCAACTCCTGTAGACGATGCTAACGAAGCCAAAGCAATAGATACTGTTTTTGGAGCTACAAAACCTTATGTTAGTTCTACAAAATCAATGACAGGCCATGAATGTTGGATGGCCGGCGCAAGCGAAATTGTTTATTCTACAATAATGATGAATGAAGGATTTATAGCTCCTAACATCAATTTCGATACACCTGATGAAGATTCTGCTAAGCTGAATATTGTTAAGAAAACAATAAATAAAGATTTTGATGTATATTTGTCAAATTCTTTCGGATTTGGTGGTACCAATTCTGCAGTTATCGTAAAAAAGTATAAATAATAAAAAATGAACATCGAAGAGATTGTAGAGAAGATTAACGATATTCTTATTGAAGAGTTTGAAGTCGATGCCGATATCATTGAAGCCGACAAAAACTTAAAAGAAACCTTAGATTTAGACAGTTTAGATTATGTTGATTTAGTAGTAATTATTGAATCTAATTTTGGCGTTCGTTTGGTAGAATCTGATTTTGTTGGAATGAACACTTTTCAAGATTTTTATAATATTATCGAAAATAAAATTATTGCCAAAAATAACTAACGCATGAGCCAGTGGGATGGTAAATCGAAAGGAACCTTATTAGGCTATAAGATATTTGTGTATTGTATTAAAAAGCTGGGAATACGTAGTGCATATAGTGTATTGGTATTTGTAGCTTTTTATTATTTTGTAGCCTATCCGTCAAATTTTAAGGCAATGTATGCCTATTTTAGAAAACGTCAAAAATTCTCTTTTATAAATGCTGTTATTGGTGTTTATAAAAGTTATTATGTATTTGGACAAACGCTTTTAGATCGAATTGCTATTAATGCCGGCGCTAGAAATCAGTTTACTTTTGATTTCGATGGAATAGAAATACTCAAAGAATTATTAGCTGAAAAAAAAGGAGGAATTTTAATTTCGGCTCATATTGGTAATTTTGAAATTGCAGAAAAATTCTTTTCCGAAATAGATTTTGAATCTCAAATTCACATTGTAACTGTAGACCAAGAACATTCTATAATTAAAGAATATTTAGCCTCTTTACAAACCACTAAACCCAACGTAAATTTTATTTACATTAAAGAAGATTTATCGCATATTTTTGAAATCAACCACGCCTTATCTCAAAACCATTTGATATGTTTTACAGGTGATCGATATTTCGAAAATACAAAAACAATGAATGGTGATTTACTGGGTGAAACTGCATTATTTCCTGCCGGAACATTTTTAATTGCTTCGCGATTGCAAGCTCCAATTGCGTTTGTATATGTGATGCGCGAACCTAATAAACATTATCATTTGTATACACGAAGAGCACCAAAAATTAAAAATAGAGATGCACAAGGGGTTTTAAATGCATACACCGAAAATTTGCAAAGTATGCTAAAAAAATATCCTTATCAATGGTTTAATTTCTTTGATTTTTGGAAAAAAACAACATCCTAGTGCTATTCTTATGAAGATTGTACTGGTTATTTATTATTCTCAATCTGGCCAATTAAAAGAAATTGCTCAGCAGATTAGTCTTCCGTTTATCGAAGAACCAAATGTTAAGCTTTTTTATTACAATATTCAAATAGAACAAGATTTTCCTTTTCCCTGGAAAAGCGACGAATTCTTTGGGGTTTTTCCAGAAACTTTTCAACAAATTCCTTTAGAAATCATTCCTCCTGATCAGGAAATTTTACAACAAAAATACGATCTCGTACTCTTATTTTATCAAGTTTGGTATTTATCCCCTTCTCTACCTATCAATTCTTTTCTTAAAAGTTCTTTTGCAGCTCAACTTTTAAATAACGTACCAGTTGTTACCATAAGCGGAAGTAGAAATATGTGGGCAATGGCTCAGGAGAAAGTAAAACAATTGCTAGATAAAAATCAAGCCATTTTAGTGGGTAATATAGCTTTAACAGATAGAAATATTAATCTTATTAGTGTAATCACTGTTGTAGATTGGATGTTTAGCGGAGAAAAGCGCAAAACTTACGGATTTTTACCATTACCAGGAGTTTCGGATAAAGAAATTCAAGCATCATCAAAATTTGGTCATATTATCTTACCTTATTTATTGAATAATTCTTACGATGGCTTGCAAGAAGATTTGGTAACTCATAATGCTGTAGAATACCGATGGTTTTTGGTTTCTATGGATAAAAAAGCTAATAAAATGTTTCGCATATGGTCTAAAATAATTCTTAAAAATCCAAAGAAAAGAAGATTTTTACTTAAGCTATTCAAATTGTATTTATTTATAGCGATATGGATATTATCTCCAATTGTTCATTTAGTTGAAACCATTTTATTTCCAATTCGTTATTTTAGCATAAAAAAAGAAAAAAAATACATCCAAAGTGTTAAAAATGCCAACAAAAGTTTATATCAATAAAATAGAAAAATTTTTACCTAATCATCCAGTAAGCAATGATGAAATGGAGAATTATTTAGGTAAAATAAATAATAAGCCATCAAAATCAAGAAATATTGTACTGCGAAATAATGGGATCAAAACACGTTATTATGCATTAGATACGCATCAGAATGTTACTCATACAAACGCTGAACTTACCGTTGAGGCTATTCAAAAATTAGTAAATAATCAGTTTTCGTTAAACGATATAGAATTATTGTCTTGTGGAACATCTACACCTGATTTGTTATTACCCTCTCATGCTGCAATGGTTCACGGTTTATTAAAAAACAAAACGATGGAGATCAATTCTGCATCTGGTATTTGTTGTTCTGGAATGAATGCACTTAAATATGGTTATTTAAGTGTAAAAGCTGGTATGACCAAGAATGCAGTTTGTACAGGATCAGAACGAGTGTCTACTTGGATGAAGGCAGATAAGTTTGAAAAAGAAGTTGAAAACTTGGAGCAATTAGAGCAACAACCTATAATCGCATTCAAAAAAGATTTTTTACGTTGGATGCTTTCGGATGGAGCTGGTGCAATGTTGTTAGAAAATGCTCCAAAAGGAAATATTTCTCTAGAGATTTTATGGATGGAAAATTACTCTTATGCACACGAACTTGAAACTTGTATGTATGCAGGTGGAGAAAAATTGGAAGATGGCAGTATTAAGTCTTGGAGTGAATATTCAGTGGATGAATGGCAAAACCAATCGGTTTTTTCTTTAAAACAAGATGTAAAAATACTAGATGAATATATCTTAGAAAAAGGCGTTGAAAGTATGCGCGATGCCATGCAAAAACATCAATTAACTCCTGAACAAATCACCTATTTCTTACCACATATTTCGTCTTTATTTTTTAAAGAAAAACTTTATAATTCGTTTAAAAATGCAAACCTTGAGATTGCTGAAGACAAATGGTTTTTAAATTTACCTAAGGTTGGTAATGTTGGGTCGGCATCAATATATCTTATGCTAGAAGAATTGTTTCACTCGGGTAATTTAAAAAATGGTGATACAATATTGCTTTCAGTACCAGAAAGTGGTAGATTTTCATATGCTTATGCCTTTTTACAAGTAGTTTAATTATGCAAAAACAATTTCCCATATCAGATTTAGATACTATTTTACGATGTATCCCACAACGTCAACCTATTGTAATGGTTGATGAGTTAATCCATTATACTGAAGAAACACTTGTATCGGCATATCACGTAAATACACAACGCTTATTCACAAATACACATCTTACTGAACCTGGAATCATAGAACATATGGCACAATCTGTAGCCTTACATACCGGTTTTAGTTATTATTTGCAAAATATGCCTGCTCCAGTTGGATATATTGGAAGTATAAGCAATTTACGTATTGAGCGATTACCAAAAGTTGGTGAAATTGTACATACTACTATTCAAATTTTACAAGAATTTGCTGGAATAACTTTAGTAAATATAGAAACATCAATTGCTAACGAAATTATAGCAAGTGGACAAATGAAAACGGTTAGTGCTCAATAATATGAATATTTCGATACATAATTATTTGCCTCATACCGAACCGATGTTAATGGTAGATCAAATTTTGCAAATCTCTCAGAATGAAGTTATAACATCATTTAAAATAACAACTGATACTATTTTAGTAAATCATGGTTATTTTTCCGAAGTTGGATTAATTGAAAATGCTGCACAAACTTGTTCTGCAATTTCAGGACAATTTCATTTTGATGGACAAAATTCTAAAAATAGCGAAATCCATCCATCTGTATTAGGTTATATTTCTTCTATAAAAAAATTAATCATTCATCAGTTACCCGCTATCGATACAATCATAACATCAAAGGCAAATTTATTATCACAAACTCAAGGAAATAATTTTTCCATTTGTTTGTTTAAAGTTGTTGTATATCATAACGATACCTTATTTTTGGAAGGTGAAATGAATTTATTTTTAGAAAATATCGTCGATGAAAAAAAATGAAGTACCTCAGGATGAAAGTCCGATTTCCAAGCACGGTAGCAACGAATTGTTATATGCAGTAGATGAAGACGGAAAGTTAAAACCTATGCAAAGTATTGGTTGGGAAGCAAAAACTGCTGTACAAAATCAAAATATAGAAACTCTCAACCAAAGAGTGATAGATGCTATGCAAGCTGTAAAAGAGGGTAAAAGTAGTCCTATACTCTATTTTATGGAATTAAATAAAATGGATTGGAGTACACTTGCAGCTTATATGGGAAGTTGGGTGTTTTTAATTAAAAGACACCAAAAACCGAAAGTATTTCAAAAATTAAGTCATAAAACATTAACTAAATATGCCGAGACCTTTGGAATTACGGTAGATGAATTAAAAAATTTTAAAGGCTAATGCAATCAACTTTTGAACACAAACAAACTGCTCATTGTGAAAATGGTGCAATTGTAAATCTTTTAAAAAGTAAAGGTTTTACAATTAGCGAACCTATGGCTTTTGGTTTAGGATCGGGTATTTTTTATGTGTATTTACCATTTATAAAAGTCAATCATGCCCCAGCTATTTCTTATCGTCCAATGCCTGGACGAATATTTAATCGTATGGCAAAATTGCTGAAAATGAATGTGAAACGTTTCAAATTTTCAAACCCTAAAAAAGCACAACAAGCTTTAGATGAAAACTTACAAAAAAATATTGCTACTGGTTTAGTAGTTGGTGTGTACCATTTGCCCTATTTTCCCGATGAATATCGTTTTCATTTCAATGCACATAATTTAGTGGTTTATGGTAAAGAAAACGGACGTTATCTAATAAGCGATCCTGTTTTAGATTATACCGTATCATTATCAGCAGAAGAATTAGAAAAAGTGCGGTTTGCAAAAGGTGCTTTAGCTCCTAAAGGACACATGTATTATCCTTCAACAGTACCGACTGAAATTGATTTAACAATACCTATCAAAAAGGCGATTAAAAAGACATGTAACGATATGCTTGCTCCTATTCCTATAATTGGAGTTAGAGGGATGCGTATGGTTGCAAAAGATATTGTGAAATGGCATAAAAAATTGGGAGTAGTTAAAGCCAACCATAATTTAGCTAATATGGTTCGTATGCAAGAAGAAATTGGAACAGGAGGTGGTGGTTTTCGATTTTTATATGCAGCTTTTCTTCAAGAAGCCGGAGAATATTTGCAAAATGAAGAATTAAAAAAGCTCTCTAATGAAATGGTAGGTATCGGAGATTTATGGAGAGATTTTGCTTTAGAAGCATCGCGAGTAGTAAAAAAGCGCAGCAATACCGAAAATGTTTATCAAGTAATGTCGAATAAACTTCTAGAATTGGCTGATAAGGAAGAAGCTTTTTACAAAAAACTAAAAAAAGCTATCTAATGGAAAATATTATCGAAATAAAAGGACTGAAGAAACAATACAAAAATGCCAACTATTTTTCATTAAAAGGAATCGATTTAGAAATACCTAAACAATCTGTTTTTGGATTGTTAGGACCTAATGGAGCTGGTAAAACTACTTTGATTTCTATTTTAAGCGGCTTAATTAAACCTACTTCAGGATTGTTTACTTTACAAGGTACAGATGCCACGACATTCAATCAAGATATAAAACAAACTATCGGAATTGTTCCGCAAGAGTATGCTTTATATCCATCATTAACCGCTTATGAAAATTTAATGTACTTTGGAAGTCTTTATAACATCTCAAAACATGATTTGAAACAAAGAATTCTTAATCATTTAACGGGTTTAGGATTAGAAGATTTATTCACAATAAAGTGCAAACCTTCTCTGGTGGAATGAAAAGACGTGTGAATTTAATTGCAGGAATTCTTCATCAACCTCAAGTTTTATTCTTAGATGAGCCTACAGTTGGTGTTGATGTACAATCACGAGCAAAAATTATTGATTTTTTGAAAGAATTGAATGCTCAAGGAACTACAATTATTTATACTTCACATTTAATGAATGAGGCAGAAGAGTTTTGTACACACATTGCTATTATTGATCAAGGAAGTATTATAGCAAATGGAACAACTGAAGAATTGCTACAAAGTGTCCCTGATGTGATGCATTTAGAAGAGGTTTTTATACACTTAACAGGAAAAAAATTGCGCGATGTGGTTTAAACTAAAACAAGCTATACGAAAAGAAGCTACATTATTATTTCGTGACATTGGCGGACTCATGACATTGTTTGTAATGCCAATAGTTTTAGTGGTGCTTATTACGTCTATTCAAGATAGTAGCTTTCAAGCCAAAACAGCTGCTAAAATACCAGTATTGTGGCTAGATTTAGATCAAGATAGTTTATCATATCAGATCAAAAAAGAATGGGAATTAAGTGAAAATTTTCAATTGATTGATCATTATAAAAACCAACCATTAACGGCTGATATTGTTCGTGAACAAGTTTTTAAAGGAACTTATCAAATGGGAATCATTTTACCAGAAAATCTTACTTCTCACCTTCAAATTAAGGTTCGTCAAAATGTAGATGCGTTACTAGAAGAAATGGGAATGAGTACGGCGAGTTACGAAAAACAAGAAATTAAACCACAAGAAATTCAATTGTACTTTGATCCGGCTACACAAATTTCATTTAAAAATGGAGTGAAGAATAGTATGGATAAAATGATATTGCAATTAGAAAATCAAAGTATTTATCATACGTTTGAGCATCAATTAGGAACATCAATTGAATCAGATGAATCTTCAATTGCTTTCAAAGAAATGCTTCCTATTCATAACGATAAAGAAGCTTTACCTAATTCGGCACAACATAACGTGCCCGCATGGACTTTGTTTGCTGTTTTTTTTATTGTAATACCTTTATCCATAAATATAGTTCAAGAAAAAAATCAAGGGACGTATTTGCGCATTCTCTCTAGCCCTACTTCCTTGCGTTTTTTATATATGGGTAAAATCATAACTTATCTTTTGATTTGTTTATTGCAGTTTTACACCATTCTCTTAGTAAGCCAATGGGTATTTCCATTGATAGACTTACCAAAATTCACGTTTTCCCTAACTCAATTTTTATTAATGTCATTAGTGACTTTGGGAGCAGGTTTTGCGGCTATAGCTATGGCTATCCTTATTGGTATTGTAAGCAAAACACAAGAGCAGTCTGCACCTTTTGGAGCTACAATTACCGTAATATTAGCAGCAATCGGTGGTGTTTGGATTCCAGTATTTATTATGTCTGAGTGGATGCAATTGGTAGCTAAATTATCTCCAATGCATTGGGCTCTCAACGCATATTATGATATACTATTGAGAAATGGCTCAATTATAGATATTTTACCTGAGATCTTATTTTTAATTTTGTTTGCGATATCGCTTATGGGTATCGCCTGGACGTATGACAAGAAAAAAAGAATTGTTTAAAGGAAAAAAAATCCTTCAACATACTGAACATTTTATAGTAAAGTTTAACCAAACCGATGCTTTAGGTATTGTTTGGCATGGTAATTATGTTGATTTTTTTGAAGATGGTAGAGAAGCTTTTGGTCGTGCTTATGGCATATCTTACAAACATTTGCAAGATGAAGGATACGCTACCCCTATCGTAAAAATGTATTGCGAGCATAAAAAACCTCTTCGATATGCTGATGAAGCCTATATTATTACCACGTTTATAGATGACCCAGCGGCAAAGATGTTGTATCATTTCCAAATTTTTAATGCACATAATGAATTGGTTTGTATTGGTGAAACTACTCAGGTTTTCACAGATTTGAATGGTAATTTACAGTTAAATACTCCCGATTTTTTCGAAAATTGGAAAATTAAAATGGGGTTAAAATGATGCAGAACGTTTATATACATCAAACCAATATTATTTCGCCATTAGGTTTTTCCACAGCAAAAAACTTTATGGAATTATGTAATGGAAAAACAGCATTGCAACCCACTCAATTTACAGAACCTATTGGTTCTATATTTGCTGGTAAAATTGATAAAGACATTTTTCAAGAGCATTTTTCATCTTTAAATAGTGCATTTGTTGGTTCTACCATTGAGCAGTACATCGTTGCTGCGCTACTTCCTTTGATTCAACAAAAAGGCTTATCAGAAAATACATTATTCATACTTTCTACTACCAAAGGAAATATTAAAGCATTAGAACAGAACAATATACAAGCTGCACATTTGTTTGAAACAGCAAATCATATCAAAAATTATTTTGGTTTTTCACGTAAACCTATTGTAGTTTCGAATGCTTGTGTATCCGGAGTGATGGCTTTATCTATTGCTAAACGATTTATACAAATGAATCAAGCTAAAGATGCTTATGTCGTAGCAGTAGATGAATTGTTACCTTTTATTATTTCAGGTTTTCAATCGTTTCAAGCCATGAGTAATCAAAGATGTAAACCATATGATGAAACTCGAAATGGGGTAAATTTAGGTGAAGCAGCAGCGGCAGTTTATATTTCTACAGCAAAAGAAGACAATAGCATTGAGATAGCTGGAGATGCAAACATTAACGATGCCAATCATATTTCAGGGCCATCACGTACGGGAGAAGGCTTGGTTTTAAGTATTGAAAAAGCCATGCAAGAAGCTAAAATTACGGCATCAATGGTAGATTTTGTTTCTTTACACGGAACTGCTACTGTTTATAATGATGAAATGGAAAGTATTGCTTTACAGCGTACAAACTTGCTTGATGTTCCAGTGAATAGCTTTAAAGGATATTATGGGCACACATTAGGCGCATCTGGATTGTTAGAAACTGTTCTTACGGTAGAATGTATGAAACATCATGTTTTACTTCCATCTATAGGATTTGAAAAAATTGGTGTTTCTCATCCTATTCAGGTGATTAAAGAAAAAAAATCCAAAACAATTGATGTAGCTTTAAAAACGGCTTCAGGTTTTGGAGGAAGTAATTCGGTGATTGTTTTAAAGAAATAACACAAAGGAATGTATTACATTAGCAAATATATCGAAATTAAGGAGGGCTGTATTTACAAAAATGGCGAATTGGAAATGCAGTCTTCTACATCAGATTTTTCTGATATGATGAAAGAATGGTATAAAAGTTTACACCTATCTTATCCTAAATTTTACAAAATGGATGATTTGTGTAAAATGGCTTTTATAGCTTCGGAAAGGTTGTTAGAAGGTGAAACTTCTAAAGAAATTGCATTGTTGTTTTCGAATAGTGAAGCAAGTTTAGATACAGATATCAAACACCAACAAAGTATTCAAACAACTGATGCGTATTTTCCAAGTCCTGCTATATTTGTGTATACTTTACCAAATATTACAATAGGAGAAGTTAGTATTCGACATCAACTAAAAACAGAAAGTGCTTTTTTAGTTAGCGATGAATATCCGATAGAGGAAATGCATACGTACACCGAATATTTATTACAACATAAAAAAGCAGAAAAAGTGGTATGCGCTTGGATTCACAAATTAGAAAATAGTTATCATGCCTTTTTTTATTTGGTAGAAAATCAAGGAGATTTACCTCATACAAAACAGATTATCAACAAAATATTTATATAAAAATGGAAGCTCTGAAACAAGAATTAAAAGAACGAATTATTGATGTTTTAAACTTAGAAGATATTGAAATTATCGATATTCAAGATAACGATCCATTGTTTGGTGACGGATTAGGTTTAGATTCTATCGACGCTTTAGAATTGATTGTTTTATTAGATAAAGAATACGGAATCAAATTAGCAGATCCAAAGCAAGGAAAAGAAATTTTCCAATCAATAGAAACGATGGCAACTTTTGTAGCTGAAAACCGAACCAAATAATGCAAT
>Ga0079223_10001850_pt1 | contig 12845 bp, 13 predicted proteins | sample Stecom2011_FD_75072 | JGI IMG/M metagenome (GOLD analysis project Ga0079223, IMG submission 75072) | Agricultural soil microbial communities from Utah to study Nitrogen management - Steer compost 2011 | ecosystem: Environmental > Terrestrial > Soil > Agricultural land | place: USA: Utah... | reverse complement strand
GTTTTAGTGTGTACTTTGGATAGGCTCAATCACCATAAAGCATCTCTGATCTCTTGATAATCTTGCTCTCCTCCGCGTAACTTTTTTAATCCAACTGCATCTCAGGAACATTGTCCGGAACAATTAAATCCCCTTCAGTAGCTGCTTTAATTTCTTCAACAGTAACCCCAGGAGCACGTTCAATTAAATGGAAAGCACCGTCTTTAACTTCAATGTAAGCAAGATCTGTAACGATTTTTGTCACACAGTTTACTCCAGTCAAAGGCAAAGAACATTCTTTTAAAAGTTTAGACTCTCCTTTTTTATTGGTGTGCATCATCGCAACGATAATGTTTTCAGCAGAACCTACTAAATCCATTGCTCCACCCATTCCTTTTACCATCTTCCCTGGGATTTTCCAGTTCGCAATGTCACCGTTTGCTGCAACTTCCATTGCACCAAGAACAGTCAATTGAACGTGTTGACCTCTAATCATCCCGAAAGACATAGAAGAATCAAAGAATGCTGCTCCAGGCTTTGCTGTAATGGTTTGTTTCCCTGCGTTAATTAAATCAGCGTCTTCTTCTCCTTCGAAAGGGAAATTCCCCATTCCTAAGACCCCATTTTCTGACTGAAACTCTACTTGAATTCCGTCTGGAACATAGTTAGCCACCAAAGTTGGAATACCAATTCCTAAATTCACATAAAAACCATCTTCTAATTCCTGTGCAATTCGTTTTGCGATTCCAATCTTATCCAGTGCCATAATCTTTTGTTTTTAGATCTTTAATTAACAAAATCAAATATAAGCGATTTCTTTTGGTTTGGGGTGGTTTTTTAGCAAAAACTCTTTGGAAAGGGAAGGAAGAGGATGCCGATATAAATCGGCAGGGAGAGGGAGAGAAGATTTTAAAATAAAGAAGTTGAAGTTTTAGAAAGTGGATAGGAAATGTTAAGTTTGAATACGAATTTATGAAATCTCCGACAATGTGTATGGTACATAGTTTCCCGAAGTTAAAATAAATCAGATGGCAATAGAAAACATACCTGAAATTTACTTTAAAGACAAAAACGATCGACCTGATTTATTTGTCTATGACTTTAGAATGACCAGTGATGTTGTTCGAAGCAAAGTTAATTTAGGAATGAATATGTTTAGCTTTTTACAAGATGGAAAAAAGCAGGTACACTTTGCAGGAACTTCCGTTGCTGTAAATAAAGACCAATCCCTAGTATTAAAAAAAGGAAATTGGTTATGGACGGAGTTGCTCGATACTGAAGCAATTTATTATTGCAAGCTCTTGTTTTTCTCTGAAGATAAACTCAAAGAGTTTTTAGAAAAGCACACCAAAAAAAATGAAGTAGTAAAAGAGGAAATACCTTATTTTATCATTAAAAATGATTCATATATCACCTCTTATTTAGATTCTTTATCTACCATTGGAGAAGCTCCAACAGATTTTATGGAAAATTTACTTTCTGTCAAGTTTGAAGAGTTGATGCTTTATCTTTTGCAGAAATATGGAAGAAAATTTGAATTGTACCTACATTCCTTAATCATCAGAGAAACTTCCCCTTTTAAAAAAATTATCGAAAATAAAATTCATTCTAATTTAAAATTGGAAGAGATTGCATTTTTATGTAACATGAGTTTATCGACATTTAAACGTCATTTTATTAAAGAATATAAGACATCTCCAGGCAAATGGCTACAAGATAAACGACTTCGAAAAGCAAAAGAAACGTTGGGGCACAATGACTTAAGAGCATCTGATATTTATTTAGATTTTGGATATAACAACTTATCCAACTTTAGTATTGCTTTTAAGAACAAGTTTGGAATTAATCCAAGCGAAATAGTCTCCTGATTCTTCCGGTCCATTTCAGCGTTATAAGTTGACCTCTTTTCATAAGTAACTGAACTAATATAGTAACCATATTCCATACTCCTCGACGTATATTTGCAGTATAATAACAAATACAAAACAGAAGAATATGAATATTACATTAGCACAAGCAGAAAAGGCAATTGTAGCAGCAAAAGAAAAAGCGACAGCAATTGATACAAAAATGAATATTGCAGTTGTAGATGCAGGAGCAAATTTAGTAGCATTTGGAAGAATGGATGGAGCTTGGTTAGGATCACTTGACATCTCTATTAAAAAAGCAAAAACAGCACGTTATTTTGATATGAATACAGGGCTTGTTGGAGAATTATCTCAACCAGGGCAACCATTATTCAATATTGAACATTCAAATAATGGATTGATTACTTTCCCAGGAGGTATTCCAATTAAAAATGCTGCAGGAGAAATCATTGGAGCTATTGGAGTAAGTGGAAGTTCGGTTGACAATGACCATACAGTTGCAGAAGCTGGAGCGTTAACTCTTTAATAACTTATTTAAAGTAACTGTCTCAAAAGTTATTTCTTATAATAGCAATGGTAGGTGTCTCAAAAGTGAGGAAAATGCAAGGCATTAAAAAATGATTTTTCATTTTTAAATCATTCTGAACGTTGTGAATAATAACGACAGGAGCATACTGAAGTATGTGACTTAGTTCGAAATTTGATAACATAGCCTGAGCTGAGTTTATCGAAGTTCAGCAGCTTCCCAGTTTTGAGATACCTGTTTTTTATGATCGTATGAAAAGATATATTTCTGAATGTATTGGAACATTCGCCTTAGTGTTTTGTGGTACAGGAGCAATAATCGTCAACGAACAATCTGGTGGAAGTCTTGGTTTGGTTGGAATTGCTTTAGCTTTTGGAATAATCGTTAGTGTAATGATTTATATTTTTGGAAGCAGTTCAGGATCACACATAAATCCAGCTGTAACGATTGCTTTGTTAATTGGCAAACTAACTACAAAAAAGGAAGCTTTATTTTATATTTTGGCTCAACTTCTTGGTGCATTCTTGGCTAGTGGATTACTTAAATTGCTATTCCCTGAAAACTTAACCTTGGGAGCCACCCTTCCATCAGGAGAATTACTTCAATCCTTCATTTTAGAATTTGTTCTTACCTTCTTTCTAATGCTTACGATTTTAGGCGTAACTTCTAAGAAGAAATTCTCTAGCATAGCAGGACTGATCATCGGATTAGTAGTAGCTGGAATTATTCTCTTTGCAGGGTCCATCTCTGGCGGCTCTTTTAATCCTGCAAGAAGTAGTGCACCTGCAATTGTATCGGGTAATATTACAGCCCTATGGATTTATATTACAGCTCCAACATTAGGAGCGATCATAGCGATCTTAACATGGAAAATAGTGAACAAATCAGAGGAGGGGGAAACCAAATAGTAGTTAGAACTATGTGTTGAATAATTTCGCTCTTGAAGATAAAGAAGTGCTGCTTTTTAAAGTGGATTAGAGTTGGTAAGTTTGGATAGAAAAAATGTATAGTACTAATTGATATGTGTCCCAAAATTTGTATTGTTTGGTACAAACGGAAAGAGTATGGGACAAAATGCACCATGAATTAGCAGTGAAGTTAATTGTGTTTAGCCAATTGTTAGATTTAATTTTTACATTGAAAATTTATATTCAGATACTTTAATCCTTTCTAAGCAAAAGAGAGCCTTTAAATAAAGACTCTCTTTTCTTAATAATTTAGGATATTATTTCTTGTTTAAGTCACAAGAAACATTTTTAATACTACTTCCAGCTGATAACCCAAATGCTTTCGATTCACAAGCATCTTGTGCGTTTTTTTTATTTTGAGCCTCAAGAATATCTGTTTGATTCATATTTTTTGGTTCTGAATTCTCATCATCATAAACGTAGTCACATGAGCATTCCCACTCTTTCATACATGATGTGCTGATAAATCCTAATGCAATTACAACTGTTAATAGTTTTAATGTTTTTTTCATAATAGTAATTAATGTTTGTGCCAAATTAAGAATAGTTTTGATTTGATACAAGAATTACTTTAGTTAATAGCGAAGTAAAGCTCTTCTGTTATACACTACCTTAATCCTTTAACAACCATTTTACAGTCGCTGCTTCAGAAGAGAATGTTCTGATCTTGACCTTAGGTTTAAAGTTTGAATTGTAACCACCCACGAGAACTTTTGCAACTGGTGAATAGATCCTACTTATTTTGTAATAAAATCAGTTAGGTAGTGGAATGCTTACTCTTGAAAATAAAGAACTTGATGGTTTTGAAAGTGGGATGAAAATGGAAATATAGTTATGAGTGATTGAGTTTACTCTATTTAGCGTTAAAGAAGAGATATTTTGCGCTCCATTTTATTGCTCTGCGCTTATTTTTTTGTACTTATAATTTTCAAATAATAAATATAAGCGTTCATTTTTCTCAAAGAAAACCTGTTTTTTTACAAATTTAAATTTAGTATCCTGTTAAAATCCGCTCAGATCTGCTAAAATCTGCGTCCCATTTCAGTGCAAACACCGCCTATACTTCCAAACACCCTACTCAATAAACCCAACTCCAGCCGTTGTATTGCTCTTCGTATCAATCAATATAAAAGCACCGTTTCCTTTGTTCTCAGTGTATGCATCAAAATGCAGTGGCTGTGCCAATTGGATTTCAACCAAACCTAAATCATTCATGTTGAGTTCGCTCGCTGGTTCTATTGCGCCAGAAGCATCTGTACTGATTTTATGAGTAATCGATTTGACTTTAGATTTCATCAGCTTTACTCCGTGTTGTAAGAAGTAAGTCGATGAAGCTGTTAATGGTTGATTGTCCATCCAACAGATAGTCGCTTTGATTTGCTTCGATTCTTTAGGTAATTCTTCTGACTTCACAATTAAATCACCACGCGAAACATTGACATCATCCATCAATGTTATTGTGATAGAAGAACCTTTACTCGCACTTAAATACTCTTGGTCAAAGAACGAAATCGATTTGATTTGTGATTTTCTCCCCGATGGAAGAATAGTCACATCATCACCAACTTTCAACTCCCCACCTTTTAATTTTCCAGCATAACCTCTGAAATCATGAAATTCATCTGTCTTTGGACGAATAACAGTTTGTACTTGGAAACGTGCTTTGGCTTCTTCTTGAATGTCTTCAATACGAATGTTTTCCAAGTGTTCCATCATTGTATTTCCTTTAAACCAAGCTAGATTTTTAGATTTTTCAACAACATTATCTCCATGAAGTGCACTGACAGGAATAAATGTGATGTTTTGGTCTTTGTACTCAGCTGCTTCAATAATCTTCTTGAAATCTGCAACAATTGCATTGTATTTCTCTTGATCAAAATCGATGAGGTCCATTTTGTTTACTGCAACAACCACTTCTTTTGTACGCAATAAGTTATTGATAAAGAAGTGACGCTTGGTTTGTTCAATTACTCCTTTTCTTGCATCAATTAAGATAATAGAAACCTGAGATGTAGAAGTTCCTGTAACCATGCTTCTTGTGTATTCCACGTGGCCGGGAGTATCTGCGATGATGTACGAACGATTGGGCGTAGAAAAGTAAATATGTGCCACGTCAATTGTGATTCCTTGTTCTCTTTCTGCAACTAATCCATCAGTTGCCAAAGAAAAATCCAAATAATCGTATCCTTTTTGTTTACTGCTGCGTTCAATCGCTTCTAACTTGTCGTCAGTCAAAGAGTTTGTATCGTATAGTATTCTACCAATCAATGTTGATTTTCCATCATCTACACTTCCAGCGGTACTTAACTTTAAGACTTTGTTTTTATTTTCTTCCATTTTGAATGCTTTTTAATCTTTTATTTCCTTAGAAATAACCTTGTTGTTTTCTTTTTTCCATGGCAGCTTCCGAACGTTTATCGTCGATTCTTGCGCCTCGCTCTGAAATTGTTGAGGCTGCAATTTCTTCGACTACTTTGTCAATGTCGAATGCTAGAGATTCAACAGCCGCTGTACAGCTCATGTCACCGACAGTTCTGAATCGTACGATTTTTTCTGTAACAAGTTCATCGTCTTCACGGAAAACATATTCGTCATGTGCCGACCAAATCATTCCATCGCGTTCAAAAACTTTTCTTTTATGTGCGAAATAAATAGAAGGAATTTCCATTTTTTCTTGTTGGATGTAGCTCCAAACATCTAACTCTGTCCAGTTGGAAATGGGGAATACACGTACGTTCTGACCAAAATCGATCCGTCCATTGAGCATATCAAAAACCTCGGGCCGTTGGTTTTTCTCATCCCATTGTCCGAAGTCGTCACGCACTGAAAATATTCTTTCTTTTGCCCGGGCTTTCTCTTCATCTCTTCTGGCCCCACCAATACATGCATCGAATCCATGCTTTTCTATGGCTTGCAACAAAGAGTCGGTTTGCAATATATTTCTACTTGCATATTTACCTTCTTCTTCCTGCACATTTCCTGCATCGATATTGTCTTGCACATAATGCACATGCAATTCCAAGCCTAATTCTTCAACCAATTGATCACGAAATTCAATGGTCTCGGGAAAGTTATGTCCTGTATCAATATGCAATAATGGAAAGGGGATTTTTGCTGGGTAGAATGCCTTTTGAGCAAGTCTAACCAAGGTAATTGAATCTTTTCCCCCCGAAAAAAGAATTACGGGTTTTTCAAATTGTCCTGCTACTTCACGAAATATGTAGATTGCTTCGTCCTCTAATGGATTATTGATTACTTTTTCATTCATAGTTCAATATTTTTTCAGTATTAATTATGAATCCCACATTCTCTGTTTTCCAGAACTTTTGTAGGATCGTAATATTTCTTTTCGTTGGGTAACTGATGTTTTTCTAAATATTCATCAAGCTCTTCATCTGAATAATTATAAAAAGGACTTACTTTTAATATTCCATCTTTTCCTTTTGATACGATATCTATTCCATCCCGAAAGGCTGTTTGACCTTTTCTTAAATTGGTAAACCAAAAGTCAGGTGCGTGTATTTTCATTGCTCTTTGGAAAGGTTCCAGCTTCACCTGATCGCTGAATGTTTTATGTTCTGGAGTATCTACTTCAGGAATTCCCAAAACCACATTCCTATATCCAACAGATTGTTGAGGAACGTAAATGTGAATGTTTAGATTTAATTTTTCAATGAGTTCTTTCGCATGGCGATACGTAGCTGAAGTGTTGTATCCAGTATCACACCAAACCACGTCTAAAGCTGGAGCTATCTGCGTAGTTAAATGAAGAATAGCACTTTCATACGGTCGAAAATTTGTTGTTACAACAGGTTTTTTGGCTTGCTGAATTGCCCATGCTACTATTTCTTGCGGACTTTTGTCTTTTAGTGATGAGTTCACTTTTTGTATATCCATAATTGTTTTATTTACCCCATTTTATTGAATTCCATAATCGTTCATGGAAATAATATAGGAATGTTTTTGTTAATAATTCGAATAATCCAATGGAGAATGCAACTGTTAATTCACCTGATATCAACCATGAGATAAGTATGGTGTCTAATGTTCCAAGAATCCGCCATGATACCGCTTTCGCCAAGCTTCTAGAATGACGTTCTGTATTGTGCGAAGGCTTCTTTTTGGCTTTTATTTTATCGTAAATATGGTCTGCTATCATTATTCTCTATTAACCCTATCAAATTAGTAGGGATTGCAAATTTAATTTTATTTCTTAATAATGCAATGGGAATAAATCAGTTTTTTGAAATTAGATAGGAATCTATTGAAATGGTTTTTGAACATGAATAAGAACCCAGTAGAAGTATTATCGAATTACAATTCAGTATTTTTCACACAATTTTATTCCGTGGTGAATTGATTTCTAATGTCAATTGCGCCAATGTTTTGGTCCTTAAAACTTTTAATGTGCTATCGCGTACTTCAAGCATTAATCGGTTGGTTCCACAAGTATTCTCGTGAGGACAATCATCGCATTTTTCGTAGAAATTAAGACTTACACAAGGAATCATTGCAATGGGGCCGCTCAAAAGACGAATAATATCACTCATAGGAATATCGTTTGGATCTTTGAGCAAATAATATCCTCCTTTTTTTCCTTTTTTTGAAGCGAGAATCCCTCCTTTCTTTAGTGTTAAAAGAATTGTTTCAAGGAATTTATGAGAAATATTTTCTGCTTCAGCTATAGTTGCAATTGGAATTGGACCATCGTTTTCATGACCGCAAATATAGGTTAATGCTTTAATACCGTATTTTGTTTTTTTTGATAGCACAATACAAATTTAAGAAGAAAATTGATAGTTATACCTTTACACAGAGTATGCATACATCATCAACTTGATCTTCTCTCCCTTTCCATTCTTTAAAGGCTTCAGTGAGCGCTTCTTTTTGCGCAGAAATAGACAATGAACTTGTCTGTAGAATTAACTCTCTGAACGCTTTTGGTTTTATTTTTTTAAGCTGTGGACCACCAAATTGATCTTGAAAACCATCTGTATAAAGATAAATACGATCTCCTTTTTCAAGTTGTACCTCTTGTTGACTAAAGGGGGTCTGTTTTGGATACCTTCCAATAGGCTGTTTGTCGGGTTTTAAATTATATGTTTCAGAACCGTTATTCTTGACAATATAAAGTGGATTATTAGCTCCTGCCCAAATCAATTTGTTATTTTCTTTGTGTAATAAACAAAATGAAATGTCCATTCCATCACTGAATCGGTTGTTATGAATATTAAATTGCTCAATAAATAGCTCCCTCGTTTTATCGAGTATTTTATTGGGTTGAATTAAAGAAAATTCCAAAACAGCTCGATTTAATGCGTTTTGACACATTACACTAATCATTGCTCCAGGAACACCATGTCCCGTACAATCACCAACAGCAAAAAACACATAAGGATGTTGCTCACGAATCCAATAAAAATCTCCCGCAACAATATCTTTAGGTATATAAATAACAAAAGCTTCACCCAAACAATTGTCAATACTTTCTTCATCTGGCAACATTGAATCTTGAATTCGCTTAGCACAATTAATTGAACTTATTATTTCTTGGTTTTTTTCATCTAGTTTCTTTCCTTTAATTAATAATAAATTGGTGTATTTTGCTTGCTTATTATGCATTCGTACAATGAGAAAGGTAAGAAATGAGATCACAATAAAACCAATGAATAAGAGAGCTTGTAAATTGTTGATTTCTTTTAAAAAATCAATTTCTGGGAGGACGATAATCACTTTTAAACTTTGACTATTTGATAATTTAAACTCTTCAGATGAACCCCACCAATTCTGGTTGTCTCTTTCAAATTGAAAAGGCTCTCCATTCAAGTGTTCAATGCTTAATTGATGGAGTTGAGTTTGTTGCTCATTCATGTTTTGATTGACAATACTTATGCTTTGCGTTTTATCATCAAAACGTAAGTAGTTAGTCCCTTTTGTAATGATGACTTGACTGTTTTTTGTTGGTTTTATCTCTTTAAGAATAGCTGAAATTGCCTGTAATGAAATATCGTAAGAAAGTGTGATTTTTAAGCTGTCCTCTTCTGGGTCATTCCATACTTGTGATACTGTTATTCCCAATTCATTTGTGGTGTTAAAGACATACAAATCGGTCCAAAATGTATAAGGATATGAATTTTTCGAACCTATGTACCACGGTCTTTCTCTAGGGTCATATACAGGTGCTGAGTTCCAAGCTGAATCGCTAATCACTTTTTTATGATCGATTTTATATTTCTTCCAGAAATAGGCTTCTTTATTTACGGAAGGATCAAGCATTCGAGACTTCCAAACATTTCCAGTTCTTATAAAATTATATTCTAAACCTTTATTGTTAGCAATAGCAACTGATTGTAACTCTTTGTTCTTTTGAATTACAGAAAAATAGTAAGCATTAAATTTTTCTGGTGTGAAATTTGAAAACGGACGTGATCCTAAATCTTCTGCTGAAAATTCAATGTGATTGGAAAAGGGATGAAGGAAGTTGCTTAATTCATAAGAAGAATTAGATAATGTTTTTTCGACTATGGATTTGGCAACACTGTGTTTTGTTTGCGATAATTTATAAAACATAAACACTAAAGTAATTGTCGATAAAGTCAGAATAATTAATGCGAAATACTTCATTGCTTTGTTGAAATAGAGCTTCATAGTTGTATAATTTTGGTCTGACTTTTCACTAATATAAAATAATAAAAGTTAGTGCTGACTCTTTTGATCATAAAAAACACCCTAAACCTCAGTTTTTTTAACATTTCCTACTATTTAAAACTAACCTGACATCACCTTCCATCAAAACCTTATTATATTTGCGTTGTTTTAGAATAATACATTCAATTATTTATCCAATGAAGTTACTTGAAAAGAAAAGAACTGGAGTTTTATTGATTCAGCTGGGTACACCAGATAGTCCTAAATTAAAGGATGTGAAGATTTATTTAGATGAGTTTTTAAATGATCCTCGGGTGATAGAATATCCTTGGTTGAAAAGAAAACTATTGGTAAATGGAATTATTATTCCTTTCCGCGTGAGAAATTCAACAAAAATCTATAAAGAATTATGGGACTTGAGTGGTGGAACTTCTCCATTGTTGACCTATACGGAAAGTAAAAAGAAATTACTTCAAGAGCGTTTTAAAGACGAAGACGTGACTGTTCATATGGCAATGCGCTACCGAAATCCATCCATGGATGTTGTGTTGGAAGAAATGCGTCGTCAGAATTATGACAAAATCATCATTTTACCATTGTTTCCACAATATGCAAGTGCTTCAGGAGGAACAGCAATTGAAAAGGCTGTAAACATCATTCGGAAATGGTGGGTAATTCCAGAAATCTCCACTGTTGTTGATTTCTACGATCACGAAGCATATATCGATGCAATGATTGAACGTACAAAGGAATTTGACATCAAGAGTTACGACCGTATTTTGTTTTCTTATCATGGATTACCGGACAATCACGTAGACAAAGTATATGATGATGGATTGTGCACAGATCAGCCGTGTGAAACAGAAATGAATCAAAAAAACAGATTCTGTTATAAAGCCCAATGTTATGCAACTACTCGCTTAATTGCTGATCGTTTAGGTTTAAAAGAAGAAGATTATGTGGTTGCATTCCAATCTCGTTTAGACAAGAATTGGTTGACGCCTTTCTCAGATAAAGTTATTGAGCAGTGGGGGAAAGAAGGAGCGAAAAGGGTATTGGCTTTTAGTCCAGCCTTTGTTGCAGATTGTCTTGAAACACTTGTAGAAATCGGTGTTGAATACGACGAGGATTTTAGAAAGTTAGGCGGAGAAGTGGTTCAATTGGTACCGAGTACGAATGACCATCCGAGATTTATTGATTGTTTAGAGGATTTAGTAAGACAAAGACTCTGATTTCTGCAAGAAACTTCAAATACTGCGTTGTGCTCACTTCGACGAGCTCAGTACATCGTGTCTTTGAAGTTTCTTATCAAAAATTTGATAGCTTACTAATATCGACAGTAAATTATTATATAAATGCCATTTGCTTTAGGTGAATGGCATTTTTTTGATCAATAGTTTTGATTTAGTTTTGAAAATATATTCTATTGATGTGGGATTCATCCCACATTCAATAGAATCAACCCTTGGATTCTTAGTCGTTTCAACGGCTTCAAAATCGAATCGATTCCTAATCAACCATGACTATATCGTGAGTTTTTTACTTGTTAAACCTCCACGTATATCCCAAAACCAAATCAGAGGCAATATATCCAAAGCGTTGTTTTCCATAACTTCCTTTGTGTTCTGGGCGTGTTCTCACTTTAGTTTGGTGCATGAATCCTGCAGAGAAGTTTGTTTGAAGGAAGATGTGATTGAAAAACTCGAGTCTAACTCCTGGGTGTAATGAAATTCCATATCCAGAAACAGAAATTGTTCTTCTGTCGAATTGACCGTTGAAGTTGAGGTCATTGTAAGATAAAATAGCTCCTGCTGCAACAGCTGCTTGGGCACGAACACGGAACCAATTGTTTTGGCCAACTGCTAATAAGTCGAAGTAGCGTGCTAATTCTACGCGGATGTAATTTAATCCATCTGAGTTTTCGTAATGAATGTGGTCATAATCTGAAGTCACCAATTGGTTGTCGTAGTTTCCACTCCATAATTCACTAACTCCTGGCTCCACATATCCATCTAAAGCAAATTGTTGCGGGTGGTCCATTAAATATTTCATGTGGTCATAGCCTAAAGTTAGCGCCCATTTGTCTTTAAAAAAATAACCTAATCGCAAGTTGAATTGAGGAATTGTTATCTTCTTAATGTTCAAATAATCCATTCCTAATTTCTCAGGATTATCGGATGCAGTCATCTTTTTCATTGTAAAATCGTAGCCTTCCCCAACCAAATGTAAATCACTTTTTGTGTATGTACTGCGGTTGTATCCCCAATAAAAATAGAATCCTCCTTTGTCGGTTTGGTTTAAATCTTGGGCGAAAGATGAGGAATCAAGTGATAACAAGATTCCAAAAGTGATTAGAAAAAGAAATTTGAATATTGACTGCTTCATGATTTGTTCTTTAAGGGTGCAAATTTACGCATTATTTTTATTGAAAGATAATGGAGGCTTGTAGGTCAAATTAATTTTAAGCGCTTATCGTAATCTTTACCATTTGAATGTTTTTATAAATTTTAATAAATAAGTGGTTGAAACCACTTTTGGACAACTCATACCTCCAATTAGTGAGGGATGAACCCCTCACCAATTGGTTTGATTTAGAATTGGGGTAAATAGTATTATTAAAAGGATTGCCTTTTCTATTGATGTGGGATTTATCCTACATTCAATAGAGTTAACTCCTGCACTTTTAGCCGTTTCAACGGCTTTATAGTCAAGTGCCAAGCAAAGGTAAAACGGAGGAGTTTCACTTTTGGACAACTCATACCTCAAATTAGTGAGGGATGAACCCCTCACCAATTGGTTTGATTTAGAATTGGGGTAAATAGTATAATTAAAAGGATTGCCTTTTCTATTGATGTG
>Ga0079223_10001849_pt1 | contig 12848 bp, 13 predicted proteins | sample Stecom2011_FD_75072 | JGI IMG/M metagenome (GOLD analysis project Ga0079223, IMG submission 75072) | Agricultural soil microbial communities from Utah to study Nitrogen management - Steer compost 2011 | ecosystem: Environmental > Terrestrial > Soil > Agricultural land | place: USA: Utah... | reverse complement strand
CCTTGCACCAAAAACCGCCGATGCTCCGCAATTAAAACCACCGCCAACGATGCGGTGAATGAACCTGAACTCCGGCTTTTCAGGTAGGCAAGGAACCAACTTTCAGCGGACAACCCCACGACCGGAACACCCAAGTTACTACCAACTTCACTGACCGATTGAGCTACCAGCAACACGCCAAATTTGCGGGCCTTGGCTATGAGCGAAGGTTGCCGGTTTTGCTACCAACCTTCGGCCAAGGCCATTAGCACCCAGCCACCAAAAAGGGACAGAGCACTACCAACTAACAGCCTATTCAACGAACACGTTCGCAAAACCCCAGACGCCTATCACGCATTCGTATAACCCCGAACTCCACACCGGCATCCACCTAGAAAACACAATATAGTTCATAACCTTAAAGCTATCTTACTGAAAGTTCATCTGGAATTTTGCGCCCTCGTTCGTGTTTTAACACGAATGTTGTGTCGTATTTTGTGTGTCAGGACACACAAAATACGTTGTTTATCAATAGATTGAGAAAGAAGAGACGGAGTTATACGAATCCGTTCGTATAACTCCAGTCATGCAGGTAATTTTGAAGGGAATGCAATCGATTGAGCGCGGGCAGTTACCACGAACAACCCGGCTTTAAATTAATGGCTATGGTGTTGGTGCTCTGAATGGTCCATCTTCATGTCCGGCATTTTCTGCCCCCCATCTAACGAGCCCACGGCTAACTCTACGTCCATGTCGTCTGCGCCATCAAAATGCAGGGTCAGCGGAACGCGCTCGTCCGCTTTCAGTGGTTCTTTTAATTGTTCCAGCATCAGGTGGTGGCCTTGGGGTTCCAGCTTTACGGTTTCACCGGCGGGAATTACCAGGCCGCCGTGCATGTGTTTCATGCTCATCATTCCGTCTTTCATGCTGGTTTCGTGAATAGATACACGGGCAGCGCGGTCTGTTTCTGCGCCGGTCAGGGTAATATCGCTTTTGCCGTTGTTGGTGATAGCCATGTAGCCAACGCCCATTGGGGTTCCCGGAGGTGTCGGGCGGCTCCAGGGGTGGCCGATTTCCACATCTCCGTGGCTGTAGCTGTGGGCCATAGCAAATGTGGGGGCCAGGGTAATGGCGAGGGCAAAAAGCAGGTTAATCGGTTTCATAATCTGAAGGTTCCGGAGGGTAGTGGTTTCGGTCGCTTCAGCATAATCAACAAAATTGCGAGAGCAAGCATTGGTTCCGCGGCAAATCGTCGCGGAACCAAAGCCTGGCCATGGCTGCTGGCAGTTTGTCAGGCCTTTTTAACGAATTCAGACTTGAGCTTCATGGCGCCTATGCCATCAATTTTGCAGTCTATGTCGTGGTCGCCTCCTACCAGGCGTATGTTCTTTACCTTGGTGCCTACTTTTACAACGGAGCTGGAGCCTTTTACTTTCAGGTCTTTGATAACGGTAATAGTGTCGCCGTCTTGCAGTTCGGTGCCGTAGGCATCACGAATCACGTTGTCGGTATCGGCTGCCACAACTTCGCCTTCTAGCCATTCATGGCCACATTCGGGGCACACAAGCTGGGTGCCGTCTTCATAGGTGTATACGGATTTGCACTCAGGGCAAGGAGGAAGCTTACTCATTATCATTTCCTGTCAATTGAATTAACATCTGATTATATCATTATCGCGCAACTGAAATCTGAATCACAAACTTAAAAAAGCAGGTGTTGGCTACCGGATCAGCGCGTGCACAAGGTAAACTGGTCGTTTACAGACGCCGCACAGGAAGACACACATGCCAATCTGGGTTGATGCAGACGCCTGCCCTGTTCCCATTCGGGAAATTATTTGTCGTGCCGCCACACGCTGGCAAATTCAGACTACGTTCATTGCCAATCATCTTATTAATCTGCCGCCCAGCCCATACATTTTGCACCGCCAGGTACCGCAGGGGTTCGATGTGGCAGATAACGAGATTATGGACCAGATGCAGAAAGGCGATCTGGTTATTACCCAGGATATCCCATTAGCGGCAGATGCTATTGATAAGGGGGCCGATGTGTTTAATCCCCGTGGCCAGGCGTTTACCAAAGAGAATATCCGCCAACGGCTCGCTATGCGTAATTTTATGGAGGAGATGCGCAGCGCCGGGCAGATAACGGGCGGCCCGGCCCCCATGAATCAAACAGATCGTAAGGAGTTTGCCGATAAGCTGGATCGCTGGCTGCAGCGTAACCATAAGCGTTAGGTTTGGTTGTTTGCGGAAGCCACACCCTAGTTGTGAATGATTCTCTTTAATTTCCAGAAAGTTCGGGCTACCCTTGTCGGCTTTCCACTACCCTGCCCGGAGTTTTCGATATGTCTGGCCAAACCAACCAGAATTTTCGCAGTTTTGGTGCTCTGGCCCGCCTTATCCGATACGCTCGGGGTTATCGTCGCCAGATTATTTCGGCAACTGCTTGCTCCATTATTAACAAGCTGTTCGACATTGCCCCTGAGATTCTGATTGGTGTGGCTATAGATGTTGTGGTCAATCAGGAGCAAAGCTTTGTCGCGGGCCTTGGATTTGAAACCGCACAGCAACAGATTACCGCTTTGGCTATTCTCACGTTCTTTATCTGGGCGGGTGAGTCGCTGTTTGAATACCTGCTTAAAATTTTGTGGCGCAACCTGGCTCAGCGTCTGCAGTCTGACCTTCGGCTGGATGCCTATACCCATGCCCAGCAGTTGGATATGAGTTTTTTTGAAGCAACCAGTTCAGGTCAGTTAGTGGCCACTATGAACGACGACGTTAACCAGCTTGAACGGTTTCTGGATGGTGGTGCAAATGCCATGATTCAGGTGCTGGTTACGGTGGTGGCTGTAGGTGCTGTGTTCTTTGTGCTTTCACCATTGATTGCGTTGCTGGCATTTACCCCGATTCCGCTCATTATCTGGGGTGCGTTTTACTTTCAGCGCAAAGCCGGGCCGCTGTATACCGATGTGCGAAATAAGGTGGGTGATCTTTCCAGCCGTCTAGCCAATAATTTGGGCGGCATTGCCACTATCAAGAGTTTTACGGCAGAGGATCGCGAAGCAAAGCGGCTGAAAGAGAGCAGTGAAGCGTACGTAGAAGCCAATCGTCGCGCTATACGTATCAGCTCTGCGTTCATTCCGGTTATTCGCATGGCGATTCTTGCCGGTTTTCTTGCCACCTTTACGGTGGGTGGAATGAAGGCGCTAGATGGCTCGTTGAACGTTGGTGCCTATGGTGTTCTGGTGTTTCTTACCCAGCGGCTCTTGTGGCCATTAACCGGCCTGGCCGATGTTATTGATCTTTTTGAACGTGCCATGGCCAGTACCCGCCGTATTCTGGATCTTTTAGCGGAACCCATACACGTTCAAAACCCCCATGCAAAGGCACTGAAAGAGCCGGTAAAAGGCAAGGTTACTTTCGATAACGTAAGCTTTCACTACCCCTCAAGTGGTGCAGGCATACAGGGTATAGACCTCCATGTTGCCGCCGGAGACACGCTGGCGCTGGTGGGTGTTACGGGTTCTGGCAAATCAACGTTGATTAAACTTCTGCTGCGCTTTTACGATCCTTCCAACGGATGCATTCTGATTGACGATCAGCCCATTCAGTCCGTCAGCTTAGCTTCTTTGCGACAGGCCATTGGCCTGGTAAGCCAGGATGTTTATTTATTCGAAGGCAGCATTCGCGACAATCTTACCTACGGCAAACCAGACGCCAGTGATGAAGAGATTATAGAGGCTGCGAAAACGGCCGAAGCCTGGGGATTCATAGAAACCCTGCCCGACGGCCTGGGTACGGAGGTGGGGGAACGGGGTGTCCGGCTTTCGGGTGGCCAGCGCCAACGGCTGTCACTGGCCCGTGCCTTGCTGAAAGATCCGCCAATACTGATTCTGGATGAGGCCACCAGCGCCATCGATAACGAAACAGAAGCGGCCATCCAGCGTTCGATCAAACGAATTCAACGGGATCGCACCATTATTATGATTGCGCATCGCCTCTCTACCATTGTTGATGCGGATATTATTGCAGTCATCGACAGCGGCAAGGTTATAGAAACCGGTACCCATCAGGAGTTGCTGGCAAAACAGGGGGCGTATAACGCTCAGTGGCGGGTGCAGACCGGGCAGGCATAAAAGTATTGAGACGGATTCGCATTTAGATTATCCTGCAGATCTTCAGAACACCCCGGAGCCTGCATGCCTGCGTTTTTCGAAGTTTCCAATTTAGAGATTCGGATTGGCGGATCGGTTATTGCCAGCAATCTCAATATAGGATTTCAGGAAGGCGAAGTAACCGCCCTGCTTGGCCACAACGGCTCCGGGAAATCGACTTTACTGAAGGTCTTGGCCCGCCAGCTTCTGCCATCCTCCGGAACCGTCAGCCTGCTTGGCAACTCCTTCTCAGCAACCGGTACCCGGGAATTTGCCCGCACTGTTGGTTACCTGCCACAACACCCTGCCGGAACAGACGGACTTACGGTTCGTGAGCTGGTTGCACTGGGCCGTTATCCGTGGCGCGGGCCACTCGGTCGCTATACGGATGAAGATCACAAGCTGATTGACCAGGCTATTAGCGATACCAACCTTGATGGCTTCAAACACCGGTCTGTTGATACCCTGTCTGGCGGCGAGCGGCAGCGTGCCTGGATTGCCATGCTGTTAGCACAGCAAACCCAGTGTTTGCTACTGGATGAACCTATTTCTGCACTGGATGTGAAACATCAGGTGGAGACCATGCGACTGATTCATCGGCTGGCCCATGAGCGGGAACTTACCGTGGTGGTGGTTTTGCACGATGTGGACTTGGCCGCCCGGTTCTGCGATCGCCTGGTTGCCCTGCGCGGTGGGCAGCTTATTGCCGATGGCCGTCCTCAGGATGTTATGGATTGTGCCATTCTTGAGGGCATTTACGGGGTACCAATGGGGGTATTGGAGCGAGCTCCCGGGCAGTGGGTTTCTTATGTCCATTAATAACACCGGCCACTGAATGGCCATGCCTGACAATAAGCAAAACTGGCCCAATCGTTACAGGCAACTTTTGGCTAATTCAGATCTCTGCGCCGATACGGTTCTGAGCAAGGCGCTCGCACCACAACCTGTGGAGCGGCCGGCGCTGTTTTCGCTCAGCCAATGCCTGAACAAACCAGAGTTGCTGCTGCAGCAAGTACGGGCAGACTATGCCGATGTAACAGACAAGCGCTCTCTTCTCACCTGCCTGTCCGTTAGCCACCTGGATTTGGTGCAATCGATTATAGCACCCTTAACGCTGCGGCTTTTTCTTCATGGCCAGGCACCACTACCTGATAATGATCGAATCTTTTTCGGCCCTGTCCAAGGTGGCAAGGTTATGTCGCGCTGGTTTCAGACTGCATCCGACAAGCAGGTTGGTATTGCTGAGTTTACGGAGCAATTAGCGCATCAGTTGAGTGACTGGTATTTGGTTTTCCGGCACAAGCTGGGCGTCAGCCCGGGCGCTTATTGGAGCAACACAGGCCTCGCGCTGGGAGCGCCATTTACGGCGGTATGGAATACCGCTGATCCAGATTCTGTGTGTGCTCTGGCGCAAGAATGGCTGGCGCAGTTCGCCTGCGATGCACATCAGTTTATTGAATGGATATCCACAGGGGCTGGCGACAGAGCCGGCGCTGTTCCCCAGAGACGGGGTTGCTGCCTGAAGTTCCAGCTGCCAAAGGGTGGCTACTGCGGTACTTGCGGAGTTTACAGAAAGGCGCGTTTGGCTGAACTTAACCGCCCATTCCCGTGCTCAGAACCAGAGCAATGGCAACCACCGCAACCAGCAAGCCGGCACTAGCGGCGATTTTGAATCCCTCGATCATTTCCCGTTCTGGTGTCATCATGATGTCTCCGTGTGTTCATGAATCTGATGAAACTGCAAAAATCAGCATTGACTTTGCTCCGTTTCAGATCAAAGCTTAATGATAATGATTATTATTTGCAAGAGTATTTTGTATATTTCATTACCAGCGGGAAGATCAGTTCGGATCGTTGGTTCTTTCGGTTTTATCGTACTGGGAAATGTTATCTGTAATCTCGAACCAGTCAGATTTTGAGCCCACGTAGGTATGTTGCGCCGGCTTTTTCCCCAAGGGTTCATTGATTGCGCCAACCCGCAAGCGCAAAATACCGGGAATAGCATCTACCCGGCTGTATAGCTGGCTGCCACACTGGCTGCAAAATGCGCGATATTTCCCGGGGCGAGACTGATATTCGGTTATAAGATTTTCACCAGTGATGAATTGAAACCGGGCTTTCTGAACCGGCGAACTGGCGGAAAAGGCGCTGCCATGGGCACGCCGGCACTGGCTGCAATGGCAGAGTGCGATTGGCCCAAGGGGGCCCGTGTATTCGAAGGTAACATCACCACACAGACATTGGCCGGTAAACATAATTAACTGCCTCTCGATTCCTGCAAACTCAACAGATTGCCGCGCCGATAATACCTGCGGACCACTTGAAGAACCAGAGAGCCAGCACCATCTACTGACACACAGTTGCAACAGGAGGACATTATGTCATTCAGCGCACTTCCACAGATTGGGATAGGCACCTACCGGTTGAAAGGTAATGATGCACGGGATGCAGTGAAAAGTGCCCTGTCTCTGGGCTATCGCCATGTTGATACCGCACAGATGTATGGAAATGAAGCGGAAGTCGGTGATGGCATCACTTCCAGTGGCATTCCGCGCCGCGAGATTTTTCTCACCACAAAAATCTGGTATGACAAATTACAGCCCAGCGATCTGATCAACAGCCTGCATGACAGCCTTGCACAGCTGAAAACCAATTACGTTAACCTAGCGCTGATCCACTGGCCCTCCCCAGACAATGAGGTGCCTATGGAGGAGTATCTGGGCGCGCTGCGCGATGCCCAGCGGGAAGGGCTTACCGAGCACATTGGCATTTCCAACTTCAACTGCGCGCAAATGGACAAGGCAAAGTCCATTCTGGGAGAGGCGGTTATTTTTACCAATCAGGTAGAGGCGCATCCGTTTCTGGCCAATCGGCGTGTTGTTGAGCATGCACAGAAGCTTGGGATTACCGTTACCGGTTATATGCCGCTGGCCGTTGGTAAAGTGATGGACAACGAGGTGCTGCAGCAGATCGGCAGCCAACACAACGCGTCACCGGCACAGATTGCCATTGCCTGGCTGATATCACGCGGCGTGGTGCCTATTCCATCATCAACCCGGCCGGCGCACCAGAAAGCGAATCTTGCTGCGCTGAAAATCCGGCTGGGTGACGATGAGATTCAAGCCATTAATGCTCTGGATTGCGGTGACCGGATTGCAAATCCCGGCTTTTCTCCCGTTTGGGATTAAGCCGGGGCGCTCTGGCTCAGGCAGAGTAGTGCAAATTCAGATAGTCCAGAATGCCCGATGACTCAAACAAGCCTTCACTGGTGTTAGGGTCTTCCAGGTACGGCACCTGTACCCGCTTGTGTCTCTGGAAAAACGCATCCCGTTTGCCACCCGGAGCAGGCACGTAAGGGCCCGGCTTCAGGCGCTGCTTTGCCGGGCCGAATTCCGTCCAGTGTTCCTTGCCAAGATTGTGCAGAGTGTAGGGTATTTCCAGCTCGCACAATCTTTCCCGGACAAGACGTGAGAACGGGCTGCCTTCAAAGCTCCAAAGATGTAATGGTTTCGCAGGCCGTTTGCTTAAATGTGCCCGCATCCCGCGCAGGCCACTGGCTGCCGTTCCCAAAGAACCCAGCACCGGTTGCCAGGCCTTGCTTTGATAGTACCCAGGCACCGGGCGCCCGCCGTACTGTTTAAACAGATAGTTCACAATATCGGCCGATTCGTACATCACTGTGCCGGTATTCTTGTCAACAATAAGCGGAAACTGCTGTTTGCCGGCAATGTTTTCGGCTTCGGCCCGAAACACCCGGCCACCCTTGGGGCAAGGACGGATTTCCACATCCAGATTAAGCGCGGTCAGCGCCTCACGAACCCGACGGCAATATGGGCAGCCCTCCATGTCGTATAAAATAATCGGCAGCTTGGGCTGAATTGCCTGTTTAACCACCAGACAACCGCGCCAGGCGGTGAAAGTCGAGGTAGCAACCGAACCAAGTACATTGAGGTTGTGAACCAGGAAATTGGACATAAACACACCTTCTATTGAATTCGTACGTCATTATCATGCACTAACGCAATTTTCCATTGGCCTGCGGTCACATTTATACACAGTAGAGCGGCCGGTCAATAATCGTTCCGGAACAACAACATGCCATATCTGTAGCCTGACAACTCAAAAAATTACTTACACTGCGTCACAAAAGTTCAATACAAACAAGGTCACTACTGCCAAATTTTAACGTCATGTATAGCTTCTCTGCATAGTACGCAGGGCAAAGATGAGCTATTGTTGGAAGATGAAAATCTATTAACGTCTATCATGGTGATCCGGGGAATGCAGCGCGCTCACACAAACAGGCAAACAGGCTTTGCCGTCAGGGGGTTTTTACTGGCCGTAATTGTTGCTCTTGCTACTGTAGCAAGCTCTTTTGTGTATGCCGCAGATGACACAAAACCGGAATTTTCCCCAAACCGTGTCTGGAGTAACCAGATGCGGGACTATGCCAGCAAATCCCTGCATAACGAAAAAGCCCTGAGCATGGCGGCCATTCCGTTAAATGGACCGGGTATTGAACAATATATCAATGCCGATGAATTGATGAGCCCCGGCTCTATCATGAAGCTGGTGACTACCTTTGCCGCACTGGAAATCCTGGGCCCCACACACCAATGGGAAACCGACTTTCTGACTGACGGTGAAATGGTTGGAGACACACTCAAGGGTAATCTGTACGTACGTTTTGGAGGAGACCCCAAGCTCACCATAGATCGCCTTTGGGGCACCCTTCGTGAGCTCCGCAGCATGGGCATCACCACCATCGATGGCCAACTGGTTCTTGATGGCAGCTACTTTAAAATAGACGGTGGTTTTCCGGTGTTTGCAGACAACGGCAACAACCCACATGCACCGTTTTTGGTAGAGCCCTCGGCGTATCTTACCAACCTCAACCTGTTGCACTTCCAGGTTCGGGCCGATAACCGCGGCACACAGGCCTGGAGCTCACCCGCACTGGCCGATGTTGTTATTGATAATCGGGTAACCGTTGTTGAAGAAGGTTCCTGCCCGGGCCGGCGCAATTTTGACTGGACGCCTGTTTACCACGATGGCGACAACAAGGTAACCGTGCGCGTGACTGGCCAGTTGCCTAAAGGCTGTCGCACAACCACTTATATGTCGCTCCTGCCACACGATCAGTACAGCGCCTCATTGATTCGTTCACTGCTGGCTGAAACCGGTGTAACGATTACCGGCATCAGTGCTACCGGCACCACCCCTGAGGGTGCAAAGCTGGTACTGAAAACCACGTCGCCAGACCTCGTTACTATGGTGCGCGATATTAACAAGTGGAGCAGTAATGTGATGGCCCGTCAGATGCTGCTGACAATCGGCGCTGAAGGCCGGCTCGACAGCGAGAAAGACGACCGGGTTGCGGGCATTCGGGAAATTTACGAATGGCTGGAGAAAAAAGGGATTAATACCGCAGGCATGGTGATTGATAACGGTGCGGGCCTTAGCCGCCACAGCCGGATTACCGCACGCCAGGGCGCAGAACTGCTGCGGCAGGCGTGGGATAGCCCGTTTGCGTCCGACCTCATGGCCTCTATGCCAATTATTGCCATGGATGGAACCATGGCTCGCCGGTTGACAAATATCGGAATGGACGGAGCCGGGCGTATCAAAACAGGATATCTGGAAGATGTTCGCTCGATTGCAGGCTTCACTCGCGATGAACACAACACCACCTGGGCGGTTGTCGGTATGGTCAATAACGACCCGGCCTGGAATGGCCAGGCCGTTCTTGACCGGATTCTCTATTCCCTGCACTTCCGGCCACCCACCGGTACCGCGATTTCCCGGGCAGGCTCAGGATCGTCATCCGCAGCAACCTCACCCGGAGGCTGATCAGACTGTCAGATAACCGCCATCGGCATTGATGCAGGCGCCGGTGGTGTAGCTGGATGCGTCTGATGCCAGGTACAGAACCGCCCCGGCCATTTCACTCGGATCTGCCACACGCTTCATGGGAATGTGCGCCATTGCCTGCTTTTTGATGGCCTCATTAGACGTGAGCGCGCTGGCAAACTTTGTATCTGTCAGCCCGGGCAACAGTGCATTAACCCGGATTTTTTGCTGCGCCAACTCCACAGCAAATGACTTGGTCATGGAAATAACGGCTGCTTTGCTGATTGAGTAAATACCCTGGAAATGGCCGGGAATAACACCATTTACAGAGGCTACGTTGACAATAGACCCACCGCCACTTTTCTTCATCAGTTGCGCCCCACGGGCACACATAAAGAAATAGCCCCGGATATTCACGTCAACCGTTTTCTGAAATGCGCCCAGATCGGTATTTTCTATAGGCCCGAAGTAGGGATTCGTTGCAGCATTATTAACCAGAATATCCAGCTTGCCGTGGGTTTTTTCGATATGGGCCCAAACAGCTTCAATCTGATCCATTTCACCAATGTGACAGGCATAGGCTTCTGCACTTCCGCCGGCCTCGCGAATGCTGCTGGCAATAACTTCACAGCCTTCAATCTTACGGCTGCTAACGATAACGTGAGCACCGTATTCTGCCAGAGTGCGGGCAACGCTCTCGCCAATACCCCGGCTGGCACCGGTAATCAGGGCCACTCTGCCCGTCAGATCAAACAGGTTCTTGCTGCTCATTCGTTCACCTCAATTATTATCGGAATGTCACCAGAGAAGCATCTTCCGCTTCCAGGTGGCTGTAATTATTAAACACAGACAGACTGTGGCGGTTACCGGAATACAAAACCTGGGTTACGCTGGAATTGGCAATAACTCCGGTCAGAGCCAGCGCCCGCCGGTCATTCATCCCTAACAGATACTGGCAGATCACTGCGATGGGTCCGCCAGAAGTAGCGACGAGTACATCGCCTCCATCGGCAACTTCAATCATCTCGTTAAACGCCTGCAATACGCGCGCTTTAAAATCCAGCCAGGTTTCACTGTATTCGTGGTCGTAATCACCCGAAATCCAGCGTTCTACCGCAGAAACAAAGGCTTCCTGAAAGGCTTTGATGGGTTTTGGAAACACTGCCAGCTCCCGTGCCAGAACTGCCCGATCCTGCCATTCCGGGCGATAACAATTAATCACACCCACATGATCAAACTCGTTAAAACCCGGCATTATTTGCATATCCGGGAACTGGCTGCCGTAACCCGTGGTAATGGCTTCCACCGTTTCCCGGTGGCGCACAAGATCGCCTCCGAAAACAACCGCGGGCTCCAGCTTATCCGCCAGCCAGCGGCCCAGCACCCGGCCCTGCTCCCAACCTTTCGGGGAAAGCTTATCGTAGTTTTCTTCGCCAAAACTGGCCTGGCCGTGGCGCACCAAGTACACCGTTGCCATTACAGTGCACTCTCGGCAATCAGTCGCTGACAACGCTTTTCCAAATAGTTGGCGGCATGGCCAAATACGGCAAACCGTTTGTCCTGTGTCTGCCCGTGGTAATAACGGTAGTAAATCTGTTGAATAATCACCGCCAGCCGGAACAGGCCGTAAATTTCGTAGAAGTCGAAGCTGCTCACCTGAAAACCGGACTTCTCCATGTAATACTCAACCACCTGCTTGCGGGTGAGCATGCCCGGGCGGTGAGTAGGCTGCCGGCGAAGCATCTGGAACGGCTCTTCGTCATCCGCTTCAATCCAGTAAGCAAGGCTGTTGCCAAGGTCCATTAACGGATCGCCAATCGTCGCCATCTCCCAGTCCAGCACCCCGATCACTTCAAACGGGTTATCCGGATTCAGCACAACATTATCGAAGCGGAAGTCGTTATGGATAACCACCTGGGCAATATCTTCGGGCATGTTGTCCTTCAGCCAGGCCATTACTGCCTCAAAATCGCCAACATCCGCGGTGTGCGATTTACGAAACCGATCACTCCAGCCGCCAATCTGGCGCTGAACATAGCCCTCTCCTTTGCCCAGCTTATCCAGCCCGGTCGCCTTGGCATCTACCCGGTGCAGGTCCACCAGTTTATCGATCACACTCAGGCACAGCTTGCGGGTATCGGCTTCGCTCAGTTCAAATCCTTTCGGAAAGTCCTGGCGCAAAATAACGCCCTTCAGGCGCTCCATCACATAAAAGTCGCAACCCAATACCTCGTAATCATCACAGGTTGCAATAATATCTGGCACATAGCGATAAACCGGCTTCAGCGCCTGCATAACTTTCGCTTCACGCAGCATATCGTGGGCAGATTTGGCAATCTTGCCGAATGGCGGACGGCGCAAAACATAAGAGTGGTCGCCATAATCCACCTGATACGTCAGGTTAGAGGCACCTCCGGGGTATTGGCGAATCTCCGGTTTACCGGTCAGGCCCGGGATTGCCTTCTTCATGAACGTGTCTACAGCCTGGCTATCCAGCTCTTCGCCTTCGCGAATACTCACTGCCTGGTCAATCTGAGTCATTCAGGGCTCTCCTTTTTTATATTCCGGGTTCGGCCTTGGCCTTGCCACCCATCTTACTCATCCAGCGCTTACTTTCCTCATACATCAACCGGTCAAAAACCCAGGGTGCATAGCGCTTCAGTACCCAGAGGCGACGTTCTTTAACGTGGGGGAGTACCCAGAAATCCTTGTTTTTCACCGAACGCACAATATCGTCTGCAACATGCTCTGCGGAGATACTGGAGCGTTTCATCAGCTTGTTCACATTCTGCTGAATGCCGGGAATATCCGAACGCATGCTGCTGGTAAGGTTGGTCTGGAAAAACGCAGGGCAAACACAGCT